>Ga0193717_1002748_pt1 | contig 10025 bp, 14 predicted proteins | sample U2c2metaG_FD_145900 | JGI IMG/M metagenome (GOLD analysis project Ga0193717, IMG submission 145900) | Soil microbial communities from a riparian zone of the East river system, Colorado, United States - U2c2 | ecosystem: Environmental > Terrestrial > Soil > Riparian zone | place: USA: East River... | reverse complement strand
AACCGTTCCAGGCCCCGTTCCATGAGATATCATTTGGGACCAGCACCGGATCACCATTGCCGCCGGTTGATGGGTTGGTGACGGTCAGCGAATAGCTTGGCGCTGTTGGATCCACGCCAATGTGCTCCTGGTCTTCAGTAATAATTCCATGCGCCCAGCCATTAGGGTTCCAGGCGTCGGCGTAGCCTAGCCCAGCTGGTAGGTAGACCGCGCCGTCACCAATTGGGCGGTTCCAAATTGAGTCAGGATTATCTAGCGCGGAAGCAAACGGGTGATCATAACCGTTGCGGCTAGCTGCCCATATAGTAGGGTCAGAAAATGGCGGGACTGGCCGGCGGGCCATTCCTGTCATCTGTCCATGGCGGCCTAGGAGAAGACTCATGGAGTTCGGGTTCCCCGGATAAACAGGCCGGGAACTGACTGCGCGCCAGCCGTGGGTATACCTGGTGACGAACCAATTGTTACCGCGCCGTTAGCTCTAAGGCCATTAGGAACGTATTTATCGGCTGTGCCTACCGTGGCAGTATTAAGGATTGCTACTGCCCCTCCTAGCAAGTTGTAACCGCCAACCGAGGCCGCCGTACCGCCAGCGTAAGCCGTACACATGCAAACAAAATATTCAGTGCCAGCCACCAGGTCAACCGTAGCCGTAAAGGCGTCATACTTTTGGCCCAGCGTAGCGTTCAATCGTCCAGACAAGCTGCCCGTAGACGCCAGTCTGGACCCAGTTGAACTTAAGATCGCGAAGTCTACCGCGTCATTATTCGTGGATAATGTGCCAAGCGCCCAAGCTACTCCAGTGGCTGTCATATTTTCCCTAGGAATAAACCGTCTGTAGTACAGCTGGTTATTAACGTTCAGGGTTGTAGACGAAGTCGGAATTTCCTCGTTGGGCCACATGCCGTAGGCCTCACGGCGAGGATTCCTGAAGCGCCAGTCGGATTGAAGCGTACCTAAGTCCGTCTGTAAGCTTGTTATGTCCGATTCTATGGAAGTTGAATCAAATGGAACTGAAACCAACCAGTTATTAGTAGTGGCTTGCCTTAGGAGGGCTGACTGGTCCTGACCTAGGGTTACCGAACCGGCCGGCAGGAAAGTCGCGGTTGTGGCGGAAACTGTCAACGTACCCGTACCAAGATTAGCTATCTCCATAATCTGCTGCGATAATCCCGAAGGAACATTTATGGTTTCAGGATTAGCCGAGGTCATCTGTATAACCTCGTCGCCGTCAACAACCGTGTACGGACCATCCGTTATTGACGTTACCGATAAAGAATCTAGGGCTAATGGCGATCCCGTATAAGCGTCAATCGCCTTGCCGGTATCATTGGAATCAGCACTTTTAGTAACAACATTTGCTGGCAGTTGGCTGGCAGTAAGCTTAGTGCCACTATCTAAACTAGCAACACCAGAAGCCGCGCCCTTTTGAGAAGTGGGTATGGCATTGTCTGCTGCCGTTAGGCTGGTTTGGACGCCAGCGGCCAGCTTGGGGGTTGTGACGGCGCCGTCCTGGATCTTTACTGTGCTGACTGAGTTATCGGCTATGGTGCCAGCCGCCGCCGCATCAGCGTTATCTAAAGAGGCTTGAACACCAGAGCTGAGCTGGGTTTTAATAATAGAGCCACTGCTAATAGCCGAGTTGACTGACGCGGGCTTAAGAGAGCCGTCTGTAGCGTGAGCCTGGGCCAGAAAATCATTAAGGACATTGCCCCATGTACCATCATCTTGGCCGGGAGTCGGCAGTCTAGTCATTGCTTTTTCTTTGTTTTACTCGGCTCATTTTGGTCTTTTATTAACTCTTTAAATTATATCATTTGAATAAATATGGCGCAATCGGCTCTCACATCCGCTAAACTTCAATAATTGTAATATTGACTTAAGCAGTTTGTGGCTGTTAGAGTAGGGATAGTTAAGATTAAATTCTGGAATAAAAATATGGACCAATTAGAAAATTTCCAAGCGATCCTACAAAAAGAAATGAGCCGCAAAGAGTTCTTGCAGCACATTGCCGTATTCATTGTGGGCGCGATTGGTATAACTGGTTTAATGAACCACTTTTTCAAGCTTTCAAACTACCAGCCGGGCAGTAAACCAAAGTCTGCTTTGCAAAGTAATGGCTACGGTGCCCGTACCTATGGTCGCTAGCGATGATATCTAGGCTACGCCGGGTCATTACTGCTGCTCTGGTCCTTGTGGCTCTCTGTTCTGGCGCAGGACAGGTAGCGTTGGCGGCGCCATATGGTACCGGCGCCTACGGCAGCTGTAATTATTCCTCCAGCAGCCCTAGTGCTAGCTGTCCGGCTACTACTAATTCTACAGCTGGTACTGCTGCAACCGGCAGTAACGCGCCCAATACAGGCTTAGAACGGTCTTCCGTGCGGGCGGCCTTAATAGCTGGCATTATTGGCCTGTGTATTATTAGTTTTGTGGTAATAAGATACCTCAATCGTGCCAAAAGCCCGAAATAAATCACGCCGCCGCTTATCAAAGACTGAACTATTATTGTTGCTGATTGCGGTAATTTTTTTAGGATACGCTTTTTTGCATCTCCAGGATTGGTATTCTCATACCCAAGGAACTGCTACGCCACCTGATAATAGTCGTACGGTAACAGACTCACCAGTCAAACCAGACGAAAAGCCAGTGCCACCAGGCATTACTTACAATGTCCCAGCCGACCAGCCAAAAATATTACGTATCGTATCTATAGGACTTGAGGGCCTCATCCAAAAGGTTGGGGAAAACCGGCAGCACGAGATTGGAACTCCCACCAACGTTAATTATGCTGGCTGGTTTACTGGCAGTGCCAAGCCAGGCGAAACTGGCCTAAGTATTATTGACGGGCATGTCAGCGGCCGCTATAGCACCGCTTTATTCGCAAAGCTGGCCAAGCTACAAAAAGGCGCGTTTGTTACCATCCAATTTGGCGATAACTCGCTGCGCAGTTTTGAGGTAATAGATAAGCGTGAATTGCCTAAAAACCAGGCAAGTCAGTTCTTACTTCAAAAACGTGCTGATGTTAACGCGCAGTTGAATCTGATTACGTGCGGCGGCGCTTTTGATAAGAACTCCCACCAATACAATAACCGGGTGGTGGTCGTGACCCGGCGCGTTTACTAAGTTATTCCTGGCTTGCGGCTTCTTTTTTAGTGGCTTTTAGGGTTTCGTCGAGTTTCTTTTTCACGTCTTCTTCAGTGGGTAGGTTGTTGAGTTTTTCCTCGGCTTGGTCAATAGTCTCGACCACTTTTCTAGATACTGACTTGATTTGCTCAATGCCACTACTGCCACGAACAAGTTCGCGTTTTATATCACCTAAATAATTATCTAGTATGCCCATAAAACTACTATACCATTAACGGGTTCTTTACTCCCGACTCTTATGCTAAACTTTAGATAAGGTTAAAGCCTTTAACGCTAAGTTTGGCAAAAGAATAAGGAGCACGAAATGTTTGGATTAGGCGTACCGGAGTTATTGATCATATTGGTTATCTTGCTGCTGCTTTTTGGAAGCACCAGACTGCCTAAGCTATCCCGCAGTATTGGCGAATCAGCCCGTGAGCTGAGAGATGGCCTAGCGGGGGATAAAGATAAGGACAAACAAAAAGAATCTACCAAGGACGACAAAAAACCAGATAACACGTCCCAGTAGATTAGCTAAACAGCGGGAGGCATATGAATAGCTCTTCCCAAAACGCTATTCGAAAACCATTTATAGACCACGTGCACGAACTGAGGCGCCGTCTGCTTATTTGCGTGTTTTTTGTGGTTGTAGGTTCGGGTATTGGTTACGCGTTGAATAATACGCTGGCTAGACTTATACAGCAGCCATTGCACGAGAAACTATACTTTACATCTCCTACCGGCGGTTTCAACTTTATATTTGTCATATGTCTATCATTTGGCGTGGTTGTGGCGCTACCGTGCATTATTTACCAAATACTGGCTTTTGCTAGGCCCCTATTACCGCAGGCCAATCGCGCCAATATGTTTTTGTACCCCCTCTGCTCGGTATTTTTAGCCGGCCTAGGCGTGCTTTTCGCGTATTTTATAAGTTTACCGGCCGCGCTACATTTCTTAACGACTATTGGCGGCGGCGCCAACATCCAGTCCTTAATTACCACTGATTCGTATTTTAGGTTTGCCCTGGCGTATCTAATTGGCTTCGCGGTACTATTCCAGCTACCGCTTCTAATGATTATCATTAACCGGGTTACGCCGCTGCAGCCGCGCAAGCTCATGAAAAGCCAGCGTTACGTTATACTCGGCAGCTTTATAATCGCTGCAATCCTAACACCCACGCCAGACCCTTTTAACCAAACCATTATGGCCGGTCCAATTATAGTTTTGTACGAATTCTCAATTTTACTGGTATGGTCTATTAATATAAAGCGGCGCAAGCCAGTAAAGCAGCAGCCTAATAGCTTATCACCTAAGCCAGCTCCAACCCAGGCCACCAATCATTCCGCGGCCTTAAAACCCAAGCCGCCAAAACCGCGGCTCGTATACGATGTTATTCCTCCGCGGGCGCCCCGGCAAAGGCCGAGCTCCGCGCGTCTAAATACCCAGCTCTTAAAACAGCGTCCTATCATGCCGCCACGGCCACGAACCAACGGCTTGCAGGGCCCGAATAACCTAATTGACATTGTTCGCGCCTAGTCACACTAAGCTAATACTTTATTGGCACTCTTGACTCCCGAGTGCCAAAAATGTAGAATACAGTGATTATGACGGATCGCCAGCAAAATATTTTGAGTGCCGTGGTTGAGCAATACGCCGAAGTTGCCAGCCCAGTTGGCAGCATGCTCCTAGCCAAACTCTTCAATGTCAGCTCGGCTACAATCCGGGCAGAAATGGCCGAGCTAGAGCGCCTAGGCTTTATCACCCAGCCCCATACCAGCTCTGGGCGCATTCCTTCTGACAAAGGCTACCGCTACTACGTTAATAACTTAAACGAGAACGCTATTGCCAGCCTATCTGAGCGCCGGGGCGAGAAAGCCCTGACAGCCCGCGTCCAAAGCGCCGGCGCGCCAGAACGAATGATCAGGAACGCCGTTGATACTTTAGTCGAGCTAACCCATAATCTTGGCCTAGCTACCATTGGCAACCAGCTCTACATGAGCGGACTTAGCAATCTATTTGGCCAGCCGGAATTCGTTGGTGGCGTTAACGTCCAGCAAGTCGCCCAGTTGCTCGATAACCTCGAACCATGGCTACGTGAAGCCGCCCCGAACGAACCGCTCAGCGTCTACATTGGCCAAGAAAATCCCATTGGCCGGGCTGCCGGCTGCACGCTTATTATTAGCCGTTTCAGCAGCCCTTTCAGTGACCGCAGCTACATTGGCACGCTCGGTCCAACCCGCCAAAGCTACCGCGATGTCATGACCCTAGTATCCCGCGCCGGCCAAGAGCTAGAAGAGGTCCTGTATGTTTGACGAAACCCTGCATGGTAACGAAGAAGCTATTGAACACGGCTCAGATATGATTTTCGAAGTGTTAATGGACAACACCTCTGCTAAAACTGGTAAAACGAAAAGTAGCGAACTAGTTAAGCGTTCAATTGACGCGGTTAGTTGGCGGCTGCATGGCCAAGGACATGATTGGCAAACTATCAGAGCTTCCCAAAAACTTGCCGCGGAAATGACAAACGAATGCGTCACCATGCAACGCGATATAGCTCTAAGGGAGCAGATAATCTAATGCTTATTCACATTCTTGCACCTTATGAAACAACTCCAGGGGACTTCTCATGAACAGAGGGATTAATGAACGCAACCCACTTAAAGACATGGAGAATAATCTTCCAGATATAGTTGCCGCGTCTAGCTCAATCGTGGCAAAACATGGCATGGAGAAGTATTTAGATATAGCTCGTAAGTCGGATCTTACAGTACTCCAGGATCCTGAGCTCCAAAAGGATACGGCGGAGTCGCGCTTTGGCAAGATTGGTCGTATACTTGGAGCGTCTACAGTAGGACAGGTGACCGCATATTTTTTACTAGAGAAAAACCATGAAGAATAATAACACCGACTCGGAAAACGACCAGGCTGAACCTATTCATCCCCAGTCAGACGATTCGCAACAGCAGATCGGCGAACTAACCCAAGCTCTGCAGCGTGAGCGGGCCGACGCGATTAATATCCGCCGTCGTCATGACGAGGAGCTGGCCAGTTTGCGGGGTCGCGTAAAAACCAGTGTTATAGAAGAGCTACTGCCGGTGGTTGATAACTTTGAACGGGCCCTCAAGCACGTACCAGAAGACCTTAAAGATAACGACTATATCAAAGGCGTCCAAGGCGTAGTTAAACAATTCGAAAAAACTTTATCAGATATGGGCGTAGAACGAATCAAAACCTTAGGCGAGCACTTCGATCCAAATCTACATGAAGCCGTTAGTATGGAAGAAGGCGACGGCCAGAACGAAATTATTTCAGAAGAACTCCAGTCTGGCTACAAGGTTGGTAATGATGTCATCCGTCACGCCATGGTCAAGGTCAAGCAGCAGTAATGCCAGCAGAACAGTTAGAAGCGGCAGGCTTTGAGACGAGTAGACCTAATAGGCTGCAGCGTGCACAGATGCAAGGAATTTTTATTCTAGATACACTTAGAGTTATGCCAAAACTTGTTAAGCTTTCATTTACGCCGGACTGGGATGGTCCTAGAAGCAATGAATTGGCACGTGAAGTTAAAATTAAACTATTTGCTTTCGCGGTTGAGCGTAGACTTAGTAATGTGGATGACCAGGGAGAAGTCCAAGTAGCTAGCAATAAATACAACATCTAGCACTCTTGACAGTAGAGTGCCAATTTATTACACTGGCAGTATTGACATTAAACTGCCAAGCGTAAGCAAGAAAGGGTAACTCATTTTATGAGCAAAATCATTGGAATCGACCTCGGTACAACTAACTCGGCCATGGCCGTTATGCAGTCCGGCAAGCCGGAAATTATCGCAAACTCGGAAGGCACTCGTACCACGCCTTCAGTTGTAGCTGTTAACAAGAATGGCGAACGCCTGGTAGGCCAAGTCGCTCGCCGCCAGCAAGTTACTAACTCCAAGAACACTATTTATGAAGTAAAGCGCCTAATTGGCCGCAACTTTAACGACAAAGAAGTCCAACGGGATCTTAAACTCATGGGTTACGAAATCGTAAAATCCGGCAATGGCGTAAAAGTTAAGATGGGCGATAAAGAGCACAGCCCAGAAGAAATCAGTGCCATGATCCTTGGCAAACTTAAAACTGACGCGGAAGGTTTCTTAGGAGATAAAGTAACAGAGGCTGTAATTACGGTTCCTGCCTACTTTGACGATTCACAGCGTCAAGCCACTAAGGATGCTGGTAAAATCGCCGGCCTGGAAGTAAAACGCATTATTAACGAGCCAACCGCGGCCGCTTTGGCTTACGGTTTGGACAAAGCTGACAAAAAAGACGAGAAAATCGCCGTTTACGACCTTGGCGGTGGAACCTTTGACGTTTCCATTCTAGAACTAGGTGACGGCGTCTTTGAGGTTAAATCCACCAATGGCGATACCCACTTAGGTGGCGCTGACTTTGACCGCGTCATTATCAACTACTTTGCTGACGAATTCAAAAAAGCCAATGGCATCGATATTACCGGCGACAATGCTGCCATGCAGCGTCTGCGTGACGAAGCCGAAAAAGCTAAGATCGAACTATCTACCGCCCAGGAAGTTAACGTTAACCTGCCATTCTTAACGGCTGACGCTGACGGTCCTAAGCACTTCGAGCACAACCTTACCCGTGCCAAGCTGGAAGATCTAGTTGGTGAATTGATTGAAAAGACTGCCGAACCATGTTTGAAGGCTCTAAAAGATGCTGGTCTCAGCATTACTGACATCGAATCAGTCGTCCTAGTTGGCGGCATGACCCGGATGCCAGCCGTCCAAGAAAAGGTTAAGAAGATCTTTGGCAAAGACCCAATGAAGGGCGTGAATCCTGATGAAGTCGTTGCCGTAGGCGCGGCCATCCAAGGTGGCGTGCTGCAGGGCGACGTCAAAGACGTTCTGCTGCTAGACGTAACACCACTAAGCCTAGGTATTGAGACCATGGGCGGCGTCATGACCAAGCTAATCGAGCGCAACACCACAATTCCTACCAGCAAATCTGAAACTTTCTCTACTGCCGCTGATAACCAGCCGCAAGTTGAGATCCATGTTGCCCAAGGCGAACGCGACATGATTGACGGCAACAAATCCCTAGGACGATTCGTACTAGACGGCATTCCACCAGCCCCTCGCGGCGTTCCCCAAGTTGAAGTTACCTTTAACATTGACGCTAACGGTATCCTAAACGTCACCGCCAAAGATAAAGGCAGTGGCAAAGAGCAGAGCATTACAATCTCCGGCTCTGGCAACCTAGACAAGACTGAAGTCGAGAAAATGGCTAAAGAAGCCGAGACTCATGCCGATGAAGACAAGCTTAAAAAAGAACTAGTCGAATCGCGCAACATGCTAGACGGTGCTGTTTACCAAGCTGAGAAGCTCAAAAAAGAACAGGCCGAGAAGATCTCAGACGATGACAAGAAAATCCTAGACGAAGCCGTTGAAGCCGCTAAACTAGTCGTAGCCAAAGAAGACGCGACCAAAGAAGAACTAGAAAAAGCCGCCAGTGAACTTAACGACAAACTAATGCCAATCGGCGCCAAGATGTACGAAAACACCTCAACCGACGCTAGTTCGGATGACAAGAAAGAAGACGAACCAGTTGAAGGTGAAGTCGTAGACGACAAAGAAGCGCCTACTGAAGCAAAAACCGAAGGCGAAAAGACCGAAGAACCAAAAGAAGACGCCAAACCCGAAGAAGAAGCAACCGACAAGAAAGCTTAAGCATAACTGGTAAACTATAACGATGGCGAAGCGTGACTATTACGAAGTTTTGGGGATTGGCAAAGATGCCAGTGCTGACGAGATCAAGAAAGCCTTCCGCCAGGCCGCTATTAAGAACCACCCTGACCGTGGCGGCGATGAAGAGAAATTCAAAGAGATCAATGAAGCTTACGAGGTTCTAAAAGACACCGGAAAACGCCAGCGCTATGATCAGTTTGGTCACGAGGGCGTGGGCGGTGCGGCTGGCGGCAACCCATTTGGCGCTGGTGGCGGCTTTGGTGGCCAGGGCCAGAACATCAACTTTGATTTTGGCGACCTTGGTCTAGGCGATATTTTTGGTAGTTTCTTTGGCGGCGGCCAGCAAAGACAGCAGCGCCAAAGCCGTGGCCGGGACGTTGAAGCCAGCGTGGAAATCACTTTTGAGCAGGCTGTTTTTGGCACGGAAGTACAGCTTGGTCTGCACCTGCATGATACTTGCGAACACTGTAAAGGCACCACCGTCGAACCAGGTCACGAATTAATAACTTGTGACCAATGCCAAGGCTCGGGCCAAGTCGTAACCGTGGCTAGGACTATCTTTGGCAATATTCAGCAAGCCGCCGTTTGTCCTAAGTGCCATGGCACCGGCAAAGTCCCAGAAAAGGTCTGTACTGTCTGTAAAGGCAAGGGCACAGAGGAAAAGAAGCAAACAATCGACCTCAAAATACCAGCTGGAATTGATGACGGAGCCACCATTAGATTACGCGAACACGGCGAAGCCATCGCCAATGGTCCAAAGGGCGATCTTTATGTAAACGTTCGCGTCAAAGCCCACAAGCACTTCACGCGCGAGGGCGATCTTATTCTTAGCGAAGAACACATCGGCATGGTGGAAGCTGCCTTAGGCACGGAGATCGAAGTTGATACCGTAGATGGACCAGTCCGAATGAAAGTCCCAGCCGGCACCCAAACCGGCGCTGACTTCAAATTATCAAATCACGGCGTCACGCACCTAAAAGGTAATAGCCGTGGCGCTCACATTGTCACTATCACCGTGGACACACCAACCAAACTCACCAAGCAACAACAAGATCTACTAAAGGCCTTCCAAGCCGAGCAGCCCAAAAAACACAAACTCTGGTAGTTAGAAGCCGCCGTCCAGGTGTACCTGGTAAACATGGTCATAAGTAGCAGTTTGATC
>Ga0193717_1002746_pt1 | contig 10030 bp, 10 predicted proteins | sample U2c2metaG_FD_145900 | JGI IMG/M metagenome (GOLD analysis project Ga0193717, IMG submission 145900) | Soil microbial communities from a riparian zone of the East river system, Colorado, United States - U2c2 | ecosystem: Environmental > Terrestrial > Soil > Riparian zone | place: USA: East River... | reverse complement strand
GCGCACCAGGCCCTTTTATGTTGTCCTGTTCGCCGTGCTGATCTTCAGCGCCGGCGTGAACATGCGGCCCTCCAAAGAGGATTTCGTGACATTGGGCGTGCTCGGCAAGCCGGGCATGGCCGAACGGATGTTCGCCGCAATCGAGCGCGGTGCGCAGGTGAACCGGGACCTCTCGGACAAATGGGATTATTGGGCCTATGTTGGACTGCCTCTCGAGGAGGTGCGGCGGCAGCTCAACATCGTGCCGAAAGGGTGAGGGAGGCCACCGGTCGATCGCCGACGACGGATGGAAATGAGCCATGGCTCTGCTGGATATCCAAAACTTCTCCTGCGGCTACGGCGAGATCATCGCGGTCCGGGATCTGTCCTTCACCGTCGAGGCGGGGGAGATTCTGGCCCTGCTCGGACCGAACGGCGCCGGCAAGACGTCGACCATTCTGGCCATCATGGGTCATGTGCAGATCAAATCCGGGACCTTGCGCATCAACGGAACGGATATCACCCGTACCGCCGCCCTGAAGCGCCCCGAGTTGGGGCTGGCGCTCGTTCCTGAAGGTCGTCGCCTGTTCTCCGACCTCACCGTGGCTGAGAACTTGATCGTCGGCGGGTATAGCCAGCCGCGCCCCGACGAGCGGCGCAACCTGGCCCGCGTCTTCGAACTCTTCCCCCTCCTCGCCGAACGCCGGAGCCAGCTCTCCGCGTCACTATCCGGCGGCGAACAACAGATGCTGGCGATCGGTCGCGCCCTGATGGCGGAGCCCAAGCTGCTGCTGGTCGACGAGCTTTCGCTCGGCCTGATGCCCAAAATGATCGATATCTGCGTCGACGCGCTGAAGCGTCTGAACCAGGAGGGCCTCGCCATCCTGCTTGTAGAGCAGAACACCGCCAGGGCGCTCGAGATCGCCGACCAGGTCTGCGTGCTGGCTTCGGGACGGGCCGTCTTCTACGGCCGGGCGGAGGCAGCACACCGCGACCTCGATCTCCTGCAGTCCTATATGGGCGTCGCCGCGTGATGGGGGGCGGCTAGCCCATATAGGCCTTGCGCACGTCGTCCCGCGCCATGACATCAACCGGCGCGCCTTCGGCCAGCACGCGACCGCCATCGAGCACCACGATCCGATCGGCAACCCGTAGAACCTCGCCGAGATTGTGTTCGACCAGTACCACGGCGATGCCGTCTCCAGGGAGCGCGCGCACCAGATCAGCCATGGCCGCGGCCTCTGCGCTGCTGAGACCCGCCAACGGCTCGTCGAGCAGCAGGAGTTTGGGGTCCAGAGCGATGGCGCGCGCCACTTCAAGGCGCTTGCGTTGCCCGAGTGGCAGCGCGCGTGGCGACTTGTCGAGCTGATCGGCAAGTCCGATGCGCTCGAGGATGGCGGCCGCCCGCTCCCGCGCGGCGCGGCGCGAGCGTCCAAACAGCGCGCGCCACGGGCTTTCGGTGAGCCGGTGGCCGGCCGCGATCATCACGTTCTCGATCGTACTGAAACTGTAGAACGGCCGTACGATCTGATGGGTAAACCCGAGCCCCAGCCGCACGCGGGCGTGCGCCGGCAATGCAGTGACATCGCGGTCGCCGAAGAAGACCCGCCCCGAGTCAGGCCGCAGGACACCCGCGATCATGCGTAGCGCCGTCGTCTTGCCCGCGCCGTTCGGCCCGATCACCGCCAGGAACTCCCCGGCTGTGACGGCAAAGCTCAATCCGTCGGCCGCGGCGACGCCGCCGAAGCTCAGTTTCAGGTCTTCGATGTGCGCGAGCGTGCTCAAGGGGTCATCCGCCGACGGGCCAGAAACAAGCGTGCGAGGCCGGCCAGTCCTCCCGGGCTGAAGCGCATCACCACGATCAACATGGCGCCGAAGATCAGCAGCCGGTAGTCGCTCGCCGCCCGCGACACTTCGGGCAGCAAGGTCATGGCAATAGCGGCTACCGCGACGCCCCACACCGAGCCCGTGCCGCCGACGACGACCATCGTCAGGATGGCAATCGACGTCACGAAGTCGAACGTGTCGGGCAGGATGATGCGGGCGAAGTAGATATAGAGACCGCCGGCGAAACCCGCGATCGCCGTGCCGATTCCGAAGGCCGTCAGCTTGTAGGCCGAGGTATTGACGCCGACGGTCCTCGCGGCATCCTCGTCGTCGGCAACGGCGTCGAACGTGAAGCCCATCCAGCTCTGTTTGAGCCACAGGCTGAACACCACGACGGCCGCGGCTGCACAGGCCACGAACAGCGCATAGCCTACCGGACCGAGACCGGAATCCGGAATACCGGAGATGCCGAGTTCTCCGCCGAGCCATCTCTGCTTGCGGACAAAGCCCAGGAACACAAAGCCGATGCCCATGGTCGTCACCGCGAGAAAGTCGTGCCGCACCCGCAGAGAGGTGAGCCCGACGATGACGCCGATGGTGCCGGCCATGGCAGCGCCAGCGAGGAGTGTGAGAGGCAACGACACGCCGAGCTTGCTCAAATAGGCAGCCGCGTAGGCGCCAACGCCGTAGAATGCCGCGTGGCCCAGGCTCACCTGGCCGCAGAATCCGGTGATGATGTTGAGGCTGAGCGCCAGGATCATGTTGATCCCGATGACGCTGACCAGGCTGGCGACATAGGCGCTCATCCGCGACCGAGCAGGCCTTGCGGCCGCACCATCAGCACCAGGATCAGGAACAAAAAGCCGATGGCGTCACGATCGAAGACATCGGCGAGATAGATTGCCCCGAACGATTCGACCACGCCCAAAACAAGGCTCGCGATCAGGGTACCCCGGACGCTACCCAGGCCCCCCAGCACGATGATGGCCAGCGCCTTGTAGCTGACCAGGCCGCCCATCGTCGGCTCGACGTAATTGTTGAGGAGGCCAACAAGACCGCCGGCGATGCCGGCCAGAGCCGATCCGAAGAAGAAATTGAGATAGCGCACGCGGATCGGATCGACGCCGAAGCTCGTGGCCATTTGCGGGTCGGTCACCGTCGCCCGCCAGCCGATCCCGGCACGGGTCAGGCTGGCGAACAGGCCGAAGCCCATCAGCAGCACTGTTGCGGCGATCACCATCGCGATCTCGACATAGTTCAGATGAATGCCGCCGAGATCGACGGTGGTCGTGTAATAGGGATTGTTGTCGAAGGCGATGCCGTAGGCGCCGAAGATCATCCTGAAGGCTTCCTGCAGCACGATGAAGATGCCGATCGACACGATCATCGGCACGAAGGCGGAGTGGCCGAGAAGCGGCTGATAGGCGAAGCGGTAGATGGCAATTCCCGCCAGCGCACTCACCGCGGTCGCCAGCAGGAAGCCCAGCAACAGGCTGCCGGTATAGTTCGCGACCACGACGGTGATGAACGCTCCCAGGGCGAAGACCCCGGCATGAGCGATATGCAGGATGCGCAACAGGCCGTAGACCAGCGTCAGGCCTACGGCCATCATCGCGTACATGCAACCGTAGACGAGCCCCTTGACGACCAACTCGACGATGAGCATTGAGCGCTTACCGGCCTGCCGAGATGCGCACCAGGCCAGCTATTTGTCGGGGGGCGCCAGAATCGCCGGATCGTCGATCACCGCCACCCCGACAAAATTGCCGTCCTTCACGACCGTCACTTCGAGCGGCATGTACATCTCGCCGATCGCGTTGAAGTAGGCGAGATTGCCCGTGAGCATCGGAAAGTTCTTGGTGGCAGCCAGCGCATCGCGGATCTTCTTCGGATCCGTGCTGCCCGCCCGCTTGATGGCATCGACGACCAGCATCACCGACGAAAAGCAATTCGCAGCGACCGCCTCGGTGTCGTAGCCGGCCCGCTTCTTGAACTCGGCCTCGAATTTCTGGAGATCGGGGGGAGTCTTGCGCAGGCGGTCCATGCCGCCCACCACGAACACCCCATCCGAGGCCTCCTTGGCGATCTCCATCAGCTTCATCGAATCGAACGCCTGGGCCGCCACGATCGGCTGCTTGAGGCCGGCCGCCCGAAGCTGCGCCACCAGAGGACCACCGACGAAATAGTAACCGATGGCGTAGATTACGTCGGGATTGTCGTTCTTCACCGAGGCAATGATCGGGCTGAACTGTCGCTCTCCCAGGCCAAACGTATATTCCTTGGTGATCGCGAGGCCGTACTTGGATGCGGCTTCCTTGAATCCATCGGCGATCGACTGGCCGAAATCGTTGTTCATCGTCAGCATGGCGACCTTCACCTTGCCGTACTTGTCGGCGATGAACTTGGCCGCCCCCTTGCCCTGCGGCGGTCCCAGCGTGACACCACGAAAGGCGAAGTTGCCGCCGCTGGTAATGTCGGGATGCACGCCATAGGCGGAGAAATAGGGAATGCCCGCGGTCTGGAACACCGCGGCCGCGGCGCGCGTCGGCGCCGAATAGCTGCCCGAAACCGCGGCCGCCACCTTGTCCTGGCCGATCAGCTTATTGGCGATCGGCACCGCCTGATCGGGCTTGTTCTGGTCGTCATAGATGACGAGTTCGATCTTCTGGCCGAGCACGCCACCATTCTCGTTGATCCAATCGCGCGCGATCTCCGCGCCGATTGTCGACGATTTTCCGTCGGCCGCGGCCGGTCCCGATTGCGGCGCGTGAAAGCCGATCTTGACCTGCGCCGAAGCGCTGCCCGCGAGCAGCAGGCCTGCCGCCGCCACGGCTGAAACGAAGCGCTTTTGCATGGTCGATCCCCCTAGACCGTCGGATGGACCGGCACGAACACCGGTCGGAAGAGATATTGGCGCGCGATCACCCAGTAGCCGCTGAAAACGAAATTCTCGTTGTGCTTGAGAAGCTTCTCTCGATTCTCGCGATAAAAGCGCGGCAGTTCGTACCACGGGATGGTCGGCCGCAAGTGATGCGCCACGTGCAGGTTGTTGTAGAGGAAGAGCAGACCGAACAGCGTGTTGGATTCGACGCTCGCCACGCGCTGGCCGGGCCGCGGGCCGGCGCGGTGCTCGATGAAGGCGCGCAGCAGGCCGAGGCTGAAGCCGGGATAGGCGACCAGCAGGATATACTGCCACCACGGCATGCCGCAGACGCCCGACACGAACCAGAAGAGGATCGCGACCGCGACGGCGTGTAGCGCCCAATGCGGCAGGTTGATGTAGTCGCCGTTGCGCACCCGCCCGATCTCCCGCTGCGTCAGCTTGTAGAGCCGGATCAGCGGCCCGATCAGCAGACGCCCGGCGAGGGTCTGGTTGAACAACAGGATGCCGCGCTCGATCTTACCCATGCGCGCCCAGTCGGCCTGCTTGACGTAATAGGTCTCGGTGTCCTCACCCGGCACCGTGAGATAGGTGTTGCGGTGATGCAAGCTGTGGCTGCGACGATACATCGGATAGGGAAACCACAGGCCGAGCGGCGGGAAGGCGATAACCGTCCGAAACCATGAGGGTACGCCACGAAAGCCATGGATGGTCTCGTGCTGCAGCGAGAACTGCCACGCGATGACGTAGCCGCCGAGAAAGATCATCGCCCACCACGGAATATAGGCGTGATACCAGATGAGCAGGAACCAGGCGCCATAGATGGCCACCGCCAGGATCCAAGTCGGCCCTTCAACTTGCCAGAACTTGCGGACGATTGTCTGCATTGGTCAGGGACTTTCGAACAAGGTCTCACCGGCCCGGTTGATCAACTCTGCCAGGGAGTGCTGGCACCAAAGAGACGTCATGGTCTCGAGCCTCTTTCGCAGCACAGCATATCCTTTCATTCCGAGCGGGCAAAGCTCGGGTCAACCAAAGGAGAGGCAGCCGTTTGGCCCGTCTCTTGCAATATCCCGACATGCCTGGATACTGCCAAAGCGGCTGCCTACGGCGATGCGGCCAGGCGCCGGTTCGTCGACAACCTTCCGCCGGCACGATTTATGTGGTCCAGGCCATGACACAAGGGCTCATCGCCAACGCGCGCATGTATTCGATATCGAGCGAAGCCGCCCTTGCGTGGCGGCGTCTGTTCGATTGGCTCTCCGACTCGAGCGGCATCCCCCTGACCGTCATCGAACATGCCTTTCCGGCCGCTTTGCCCGACCTGTGGAAACGATCCGATCTCGGCGCTGCATTCGTCTGCGGATTGCCTTATGCGAGTCGATTGACCCATCTGCAGATCGTCGCCGCACCCATTCCTCGGGTGTCGCGCACCCAGGGGCGCCCGCTTTACTGGACCGACATGGTCGTCAGGGCCGATGGGCCTTTTCAAAAGCTCGAAGATACGTTTGGCGGACGCATCGGATTTACGAGCAAGGATTCGCATTCAGGCTTCAATGCCGTCCGCAGGCTTCTGATGAACTATCCACGCCTGCAAGGCGCTGCGCTCTACGCGTCGGCGGTCGGGCCGCTGGTCACGCCAAGGCGTTCGCTCGAATCGGTTCTGAGCGGCGATACCGACGTCGCGCCGGTGGATTCTTACGCGCATTCCTTGCTGCAGCGATATTGCCCGGAGTTGACGGCCGGTGTGCGCACCATTGCCATGACAGACGTTTGTCCCATGCCGATGCTGGTGGCGAGCGCCGGAACGACCAAGGAAGCGATTGGCAGTCTGCGCGCCTCGTTGCTTGGCGCAGGACAGAATCGCGTAGCCCGGCCGCTCCTGGACGATCTTCTGCTGGAGGGTTTTGCCGAGGTCGATCCCCAGGATTATGGCGTAACGCAATCCTGGGCTCGGGAGGCGGAGCTGTCTGGTTTACGTGCGCTGGCGTCGCGTGAAGACGCAGCAGCACGTTCGAGCCCGTAGAGGCGCCGGTGCCGCCGATCTACATCACCTTTCTCAATCGCCTCGACATCGAGGAGCTGGCGCTGACCGACGACGAGATCCTGGCAGCGATCGAGTCGAGCCTGGCGGCGCAGGGCCGCGGCGACACGGTGATCGAACCGCGCGTTCATCTTGCCCCCGGTCAATCGAATGGACATTTCAATGTACTGAGAGGCGCGATCAACGCCCCGATCGATCGGGCCGGCATCAAGGTGGTTGGGGATTTCGTCGACAACTACAAAATTGGCTTTCCGTCGGAACTCGGCGTCATCTTACTGTTGGATCCGCGGACCGGCGCGCCCCAGGCCATTCTCGACGGCAGCGGGATCACCGACATGCGCACGGGCGCCATGACGGCGGTCGGCGCCAAATATCTGGCGCGCAAGAACTCGAAAATCCTCGGTCATATCGGCGCGCGAGGCTCGGCCTACTGGAACGTCCGTCTGCTCGATCACCTCTTCGACTTCGACGAAATTCGCGTCCATTCCAAGCGGCCCGAGAGTCGGAGCAGTTTCGCTGCCCGACTGGAGAAGGATCTGGGAAAAAAGATCATCGCAACGTCGGATTGGCGCTCATGTGTGGAAGGCGCCGACATCGTCGTGGAGGCATCGCGGCTATCTGCGCCGCAACCCCTTCTGAAGACCGAGTGGATCAAACCCGCCGCCTTCATCGTTCCCTACGGGACAATGAGCGCCGTTGAACTCTCTCTTACCGACATTGCCTCGAAGCTCGTCGTCGACGACTGGGGCCAGTGCAAAGGCGGTCCCTTTGGTAGCCTGCGCGCCCACGTCGAGGCCGGCAAACTTTCGGAGCGGACGCTGCATGCCGAGATGGGCCAGATCGTTGCCGGCCTGAAACCCGGCAGAGAGCGGGACGACGAGACGATCCTCTTCTGGCACCGAGGCCTGTCTCTCTCCGATATCGCGCTTGCACATGCGATGATCGAGAAAGGAAAGCGACTGGGTATCGGACAGAAGTTGCGGTTCGCTTAAAGCCAAATGCCGCTTCAAATGCCGGGAGATTTAGCCCCTGCTCCCGGGCGCAATCGATGGCGATGTGTTAGCCGGCATCGGCATGGCGCATGACGTCACGCGTTGAATCAGGAGATCCGAGGTAAGCGTTGAACCTCGAGAAGTTGTCGTAATGCCACACCGGCAGCCCTGAGAATGTGGTCGAGGATGGTTCTGCCATGCTCGGCGGAGGCGCCGGCTGCATCGCCGATCACGCCGTGATCGGCAATTCTCCGATCGCCACTGCTCCAGGGCCAGCTGACGCCGGGATCCAGGATTGTGGCGCGGACCGTCGCTTCGTCCGGACGGTCCGTAAGATCATTCATTCGATCGCATCGTACTTTATCGGGTGCCAGCGCCAGCATCAGCGAGGTCTCGTCCCGGCCGGCATGAATTTCCGGCAATCCCGCATCCGGCACCGGGCTCATCAGGGCACCCACGTGCAGGGAGCAGACATTCAAGCCGAAGTCACCGCTGAACTCGTAGGCCAGCACTTCCAAAAGGCCACGATTACCGCCGTGACCGTTGACGATCATGAGGTTGCGCGCAGGAAGGGATCGCGCGATCTCGCGCGCCAATTCACGCAGGAATGCCGCCATCCCTCCGACCGAAAGGGACAGCGTGCCCGAAGCCCATGCATGCTCGCGCGACAAGCCGAGCGGCATGGAAGGAAGCTGCCACGCATCGAAGGTTTCGCCAAACCGCGCGACAATCGCCTGGGCCAAGGCATGTGCCAGGATGGTATCCGTGTCGAGCGGCAGATGCGGCCCGTGCTGTTCCATCGATCCGAGCGGCAGCAACAGCACCGAGCTCTCCCGCAGTCGCCCCACCTCCTCGAAAGTCAGGCTGCCGATCAGCCGGATGTCCATCAGCTCAACCCTGACGAACTCACGGGCCGGACCCGTGGCAGATGTTCAAGCTGATGACCCGCTCGCTCGGCCTTGGCCGCCATGTAGCGATGATTGTGAGCGTTGACGGCCGCCTCGAGGGGCATGCGCCCGGCGATGGCGATCCCGGTTTGCGCCAGCCCATCGAGCTTGGCGGGATTGTTCGTCAGCAGCAGCACTTTCGTACAACCCAGTATGCGCAGCATGTGACTGGCGATCCCGTAGTCGCGCTCGTCATCGTCGAAACCCAGCGTGGTGTTTGCGTCGACGGTGTCGAGGCCGGCATCCTGAAGCGTATAGGCGCGCATCTTGTTGGCGAGACCGAGCCCGCGGCCTTCTTGTGCCAGGTAGAGAACGATGCCGCCACCGACCTCTTGCAGACGTGCCAGCGCGAGGTGGAGCTGGTCGCCGCAATCGCAGCGCCGCGAGCCGAAGACGTCGCCCGTCACGCAGGCGGAGTGAATTCTGACCGGCACCGGCCGCGACAGATCGGGCGAACCCACGATCACGGCTGTCGAACTATCGCCAAGCGAATCGCGGAACACGACGAAACGCGCGCGGCCGCCGGCCTCGAGCGGCACAAAGGCTTCGCTCGCGATCGACAGGGACTGCGCCACGGCATTTTGAAAGCCGGCAACCGCGCTTGCCTCGACCTCGACAGCCAACAGCGACAAGCCGTGCATCCGCTCGGCCGCGACATCCGCGACCAGCACGGCAGGCAGAAGCTGGGCAAGCTTCGTCAATTTGATGCCAGCTTTCTCCCCATCGCCCGCCGGCATCCATCCCAAATGGTTGATGACGTCCACGTCCTCGACCAGGGACTGAATATCTTTCCAGTCCACTCCCGACGGCAAATCGATGGAGATCGGCTGAGCGACGTCCTGGCCGATCGCGCACGCGCGACGTGCCGAGAGGACAAGCCGCAGCCGCTCCGAAGCGCAGAGTTCGGTGAAAGCCGTCAGACGACGAGCGTCCATCCCCTCGACGGGCATCGCCAGCAGCGGTCCCGTGGAGGCGACGATGACGAGCGGCCGGCCGGCGCGAAACTCCGTCAACCCGCGGCCGATCCCGACTTGCCCGGCGGATCCAAACAGAATGGAGATCGGAGAGCCGTCTTCGCCAACACCAATTCTACGCATGCACCCGGTTTCCATCCTCAACGATCGTGTCGGAGCTAAATCCACGCCGCTCGTGTCCTGCGACCCGTCTTCATATTGGGCCGCCATGCTATGGTGCCAAGACACGCCGCACAAACCCGGGCTCTTTTCCATGCAGGATGCCGTCGTCGATATGAACCGGGTTTGGGCCGATGTCCCCCGCCGGTTTCGAGCCGGAGAGATACTTCCCGAACCGTGGGAGAGCCTGTTCGGCCCGCTGCGGACACAAACCGGCAAACCCTTGG
>Ga0193717_1002745_pt1 | contig 10031 bp, 7 predicted proteins | sample U2c2metaG_FD_145900 | JGI IMG/M metagenome (GOLD analysis project Ga0193717, IMG submission 145900) | Soil microbial communities from a riparian zone of the East river system, Colorado, United States - U2c2 | ecosystem: Environmental > Terrestrial > Soil > Riparian zone | place: USA: East River... | reverse complement strand
TTGGAGATCGAACGGCTGGATTCCGCCGGAGTCTGTGTCCCGACCGGGCTTTCCGGTGCCCGGCTGACGTATCTGACCGGCCAATGGGAGCAGGAGTTCCAGCGGCGCGAGGTGTTGCTGCGGGCGGGACGCCTCGAGCTCGAGAGCAGGCTGGGCGTGCCCGGGCACGCGTACGTTCCTTGGCTCGCGGTGCAGGACGCCGGTGCCGCGGATGGTCCGGCGTGGGGTGTTTCGCTGGCATGGTCCGGTTCCTGGCGGATCGACGCCGAGATCGAGCCGAGCGGGATCACCCGGGTCCGGGCCGGACGGCTGCCGCATCCCGGCCCGCTGGTGCTGGAGCCGGGCGGGCGGATTTCCACGCCCGAGGTGGCGCTGGCCTCCAGTGTGTCCGGTTTGGACGGACTGGCCAGGGTGTGGCACGGGTATGACCGGTTGCTGGCGGGGGAGCGGTTTTCGAGGCCGCGTCCGGTGCTTTACAACTCTTGGGAAGCAACGGAATTCTCCGTCGACAGCCGGCGTCAGCTGGAGTTGGCGTCGATCGCGGCGGACCTCGGTGTCGAGCTGTTCGTGGTCGACGACGGCTGGTTCATCGGCCGCGACGACGACACGGGCGGCCTCGGGGACTGGACGCCGGAGCACTCGTCTTTCGAGGGCGGGTTCGGCGCGTTCATCGACGAGGTGCGGATACTCGGGCTCGATTTCGGGCTGTGGGTGGAACCGGAGTCGGTGAGCCCGAAATCCCGGTTGTACGCCGAACATCCGGACTGGGTCTACCACCTCGACGGGCGGCCCTCGACGTTGATCCGCAACCAGTTGCTGCTCGACCTTGGCCGCGAGGACGTCTACGAGTTCCTGCGGGACATGCTCGACGGGCTCCTGACGGAGTATCCGATCAGCTACCTCAAATGGGACATGAACCGGCCCGCGACCGAGCGGGGACGGCCGGGCGCCGGTGTGGTCGATCTCGACGGCGCCCATGTGGCGAACTTCCACCGGCTGCTGGACTTCCTGCGGGCGAAGCATCCTGACGTCACGGTCGAAGCGTGTTCAGGCGGTGGGGCGCGGGCCGATCTCGCGACCATCGCGCGGACGGATCTGGTGTGGCCCAGTGACAACACCGGGCCGCTGGACCGGCTGGCGATCCAGGACGGCTTCCTGCTGGCGCACGCCCCGCATCTGCTCAGTTCCTGGGTGACGGACACTCCGGGGGTGTTCGACCCGCGGCCGCGGTCGCTGAAGTTCCGGTTCGTGACAGCGATGGCGGGGGTGCTCGGGATCGGGGCGGACCTGTCGCGCTGGGACGCCGGCCAGCTGAGTGAAGCGGCCGAGCTGGTGGGGTTCTACAAGGGAATCCGGCACATCATCCACACCGGTGAGGTGTACCGGCTCGCGGGTGCTCGTGAGGCCACGGCCGCGGTGGAGTACCTCGGCGAGGGCACTGTCGTGGTACTGGCGTGGAGTACCGGGGTGCTTGACGGCGCACCGCTGGTGCCTGGCCGCTCGTCCAGGATTCCGTTACAGGGCCTTGAACCTGGCTCGTCCTATGTGGACCGTTCGACCCGCACAGTCTACTCGGCAGCGCATCTCACCCACGTCGGCCTACCGGTCGACTGGACCCGGGACAACGACGCCGAAGTCTTCGTCCTGGACGTGCGGAACTAGCACGCGACTACCGCCATCTGTCGACAGGTGGCGGCCTCTCGCGCGCAAGACATCACAAAGAGCTGAAGGGGACTTTCCCTGCCCAGAAGGAAGCGAAAGTCCCCTTCACCCCCCACGCGGCAGGCAAAGTCCCCTTCAGCTCTCTTTCGCCATCTGTCGACAGGTGGCGCCCTGGTGGGCCAAGAGACCTCCGCCCGACGACAGCGCCGCCGCGACCTAGAAGTCCACTCCAGCCCGCGCCTATTTTCACCACAGGTGGCGGTAGTCGCGCACGGTCAGCGAGTGACGAGTTTTCCTACTCGGGTGCGGATTTCCTCGGCGGTGCCCCGCATCAGGGACGAGCCGATCCCGCACGCGGCGGCACCGGCGGCGAGCCACTCCGGGACGTCTTCGGCGTCGATGCCACCCGTCGGCACCAGCGGCGCCTGGGGGAGCGCGGCGCGGACGTCGGAGATCCAACGCGGGGTCAGCGCGGAGCCGGGGAACAGCTTGACGGCGTCCGCACCGGCTTCCAAGGCGCGCATGATCTCGGTGACGGTCCCGGCCGCGGGGAGTGACGCGGCGCCGTAGCGGTTGGCGGCGCGGACGACGTCGACGTTCAGGTTGGGGGACACCAGGAAGCGGGCCCCGGACCGGATCGCGGCGACCGCGGAGGCCTCGTCCAGGACGGTACCGGCGCCGATGGTCGCGGCCGGGTACTCGGCGACGAGCTGCTCGATGGCGCGGAGCGCACCGGGGTTGGTCAGGGGGACTTCCACCGACAGGAGCCCGGCGTCGAGGAGCGTGCGGGCCCCGGCGACGGCGGTTTCGGCGGTCGGCGTCCGGACGATGCCGACGACACCCTGCCGCAGCATGGCTTGCGCGATTTCCCAGCGGTAGGTCACGAAATCTCCTTGTCGGTCAGCGGGCCACGGTTTCGTGGTCGCCGGTGAGTGAACGTAGCGCCCGTTCCTGTTCCGCGCTGTCGGGCAGCCCTTCGACGTCGGTGACGGTGCCGACCACGAGGGCCGCGGAGACCGCTCCGGCGCGCAGGGCGTCTTCCGAGGACGCGCCGCGCAGCCACGCCGAAAGGTAACCCGAGGTCAGCGCGTCCCCCGCGCCCACGGGGTCCAAAACGGTCCGCGCCAAGGTTTCCTGGCGCCAGCGGCCTTCGCGGGTGATTGCTTCGGCGCTCTTGTCCGGGTGTTTCACCACCACGACGCGAGCCCGGCCGTCGAGCAGCGTGGCGCCGTCAGTGTGTCCGGTGACGAGTTCGAGTTCGTCGGTCCCGGTGAAGATCAGGTCGGCGTGAGCCAGCAACGGGCCGACCGTGTCGCGCCATCGCTCAGGCGAGCCGAGCTTGTGCCGCACGTTCGGATCGAACGAGACGAGCGCGCCCTCGCGGTGCGCGAGTTCCATGAACTCCAGCACGGCCTCGCGCGCGGACTCGGACAGCATGGCGGTGATCCCGGTGACGTGGACCAGCCGTGCGCCCGACAATCCGGTTCTGCGCACGTAGTCGGCCGAGAGCGCGGAAGCCGCCGACCCCGCGCGGTGGTACTGGACGTCGATCGCCCGGCTCGCATGACAGTCCCGCATCAGCAACCCGGTGAAACCCGCCGGATCCACCTCGACCGCGGATACGTCGACGCCGTCAGCGCGGAGCAGCGCGAGTACCGCCGCACCGGAAGGATCCGCGCCGACGCGGCTGAGCCACCGAGTCCGATGCCCCAGCCTGCTCAAGCCCACCGCGACGTTCGTTTCCGCCCCGGCGATCGAGCTGCGGAACGTACCGGCGCGGCGCAGCGCGACGCCGTATTCGGCGAGCAGCAGGTGCATCGTTTCGCCGAGGGTCACGACTTCTGGGGTGTCCATGGCCGGGGTTCGTCTCCGTGCGGGTCGGCGTCGGGGCGGTTTTACCCTACACCTAAATGATAATTTAGTATTTATTATTGACAGGGAGATCTCCGGCCCGGCATGCTGCGGCGAGTCCGACGACGAAAGGTGAGCACTGATGCTCGACCGACCCGTACCGTCCACGCCCACGCGCACCCGTGGGCGAAGACTCCTCATCGCCGTACTCGCCGTGACGGCGACCGTGGCCTCCCTCTTCGTAGCCGCGGGCCCGGCCTCCGCCGGAGACGACCAAGGCGCCCCCGACTACTACAACAGCGGCATCTCCGCCACGCCGTACATGGGCTGGAACACCTACTTCGGCATCGGCGCGCCGAACGAGGCCGCGATCAAGTCCATCGCCGACCACCTGGTCGACACCGGTCTGCGCGACGCGGGCTACAAGTACGTCTGGATCGACGGCGGCTGGACCGCGCCGACGCCCCGCGACGCGCAGGGCAACCTCCTGGCCGACCCGGCGAAGTTCCCGTCCGGTATCCCCGCGCTGGTCAGCTACCTGCACAGCCGCAAGCTGCTCGCGGGGATCTACACCGACGCCGGCGCCTCCGACGGCAAGAACTGCGCGGCGGGCAGCGGCGGCGGGTACTACGACGCCGACGCGAAACGGTTCGCCAACTGGAAGTTCGACGCGATCAAGATCGACTTCCTGTGCGGTATCGCGCAGAACCTCAAGCCGGCCGAAGCGTTCGGCGCGTTCAGCCAGGCGGTCCAGAAGGCCGGCCGTCCGATGCTGCTCAACGTCTGCAACCCGGTGACCGGCGCGTGGGGCAACTACCCGGCGGACCAGCAGGCCGGGTTCTCCTACACCTTCGGCCCGACGATCGCCGACTCCTGGCGCACCGACACCGACGTCGCGTTCGGCACGCCGTACGAGGGCATCTGGAAAGACATGCTCCGGAACATGGACGACAACGCCGCCCATCCCGAAGCCCACGGCCCGGGGCATTTCAACGACCCGGACTACCTGATCCCGATGCGCAAGGCGGAGAACGGGAACTACGAGCTCAACGAAGAGGAATCGACCACGCAGTTCGTCATGTGGTCGGAGATGGCCTCGCCGCTGATCATCGGTTCGGACCCGCGCACGCTGCCGGCGTCGATGATCAACACGCTGAAGAACCCGGAAATCCTGGCCGTCAACCAGGATCCACTGGTGATCCAGGGCGTGCGCGTCGCGAACTCGGGCAGCACCGACGTCTACAGCAAGGTGTTGTCCGGTAAGGGACAACGCGCGGTGGTCCTGCTCAACCGCGGCGAGACGGCCGCTCCGGTAACGGTCAACTTCGCCGACGCCGGGTTGCAGGGTTCGGTTTCCGTGCGTGACCTCCGGGCGCGGGCCGACCGTGGCACCGCGTCGGATTCCTACACCACCACGGTTCCCGCGCACGGCACGGCGTTCCTTCGCTTGCGTGGCACCGACTTGGTGCCCGGAGCCGACCTCGGCGGCAACGTCTCGGCGAGCCCGGCGCTGGCGCGGATCGACGACACCCACGCGTCGGCGTTCGTCCGCGGCGCCAACGGGTCCTTGCAGCAGCAGACGCTCGACGGCACGACCTGGTCGCAGCGCTGGAACGACCTCGGCGGCCCGACCTACGGCAAGATCCTCGGCCAGCCCTCGGCGTTCGCGAGCGCGGACGGCCGGTTGGACGTCTTCGTCCGTGGTCTGGACAACTCGGCGTACCAGCGGACCTTCCGCAACGGCCGCTGGGGCCAGTGGGTGAACCTCGGCGGACAGCTCACGGATTCGCTTTCGGTCGCCTTCACCAGCCCGGAATCGTGGTCGCTGTTCACCCGGGGCCAGGACGGTCTGGTGTGGACGCGCGCGCAGAGCGGTGGCTGGTCCAGTGTGAGCGCACCGAACGGCAAGGCGATCTACGGCAGGCCCGGCGCCGCCAACGACGGCACCGCGACGCATATCGCGATCCGCGCGGCCGACGACAGCGTGTGGACGCGGTCCAGGGACAACGCCACCGGTGTCTGGTCCGAATGGACGGGCATCGGTGGCGTGATCAGCGGCAGTCCGACGCTGGTCGCCACGCTCGGCCGGGTGTACCTCTTCGCCCGCGCCGGTGACTACACGCTGTGGCAGGTCAACCATGCTGACGGCGCCTGGCAGGGCTGGTTCAAGCGCGGTGAGTACGCCAGCAACAGCCTGGTCGGCGCGGTCGGTGCCGCGGCGGGCGACAACGGTTCGGCCTGGCTGGCTGTCCGTGGTCCGGACAACCGGATCCACCAGGCAAAGTTGTAGTACGCAAGCTTTACTACTGTTCAACGTAACAACGGGAGGTACGGGTATGGCGTCGCGGTGCGCAGTGGTGTCCGGAGCCGCAGCGGGCATCGGTGCCGCGACGGCCCTCCGGCTCGTGGAAGACGGGTACGAGGTGATCGCCGTCGACATCTCGGCGGCGGTCACCGACCTCCCCGGCGTCCACGGGGTCGTGGGGGACGTGACGGCGGACGCGACCTGGGCCGAAGTCCTGGCCACCGCCGAGCGGCTGGCCGGCGGGGTCGACGCGCTGGTCAGCAACGCCTACGCCGCCACGGTCAAGAAGCTGCACGAAACGAGCCGGGACGAGTGGTCCCGGCAGCTCGAGGTCAATCTCACCGGGGCCTATCTCGGTCTCCGGGCGTGCCTGCCGACGATGACGAGCCGCGGCGGCTCCGTCGTGCTCGTCTCGTCGGTGCACGCGAAGTTCGGACTTCCCGGACATCCCGGGTACGCCGCGACCAAGGGCGGGCTCGTCTCGCTCTCGCGGCAGCTCGCCGTGGAGTACGGTCCTGCCGTGCGGGTCAACGCCGTGCTGCCGGGGCCGGTGCTCACCAAGGCCTGGGACAGGGTGAGCGAAGAAGATCGTCAACGCAGTGCGCGGGCCACTCCGGCGGGGCGGCTCGGCGAGCCCGGCGAGGTCGCCTCGGTGATCTCGTTCCTGCTGTCACCGGCGGCGTCCTTCGTCTCGGGCGCCGAGCTGGTTGTCGACGGCGGCTGGTCCGCCGCCAAGGATTCGGCATGAGGGGGCGCAGGTGAAGATCACCGGGATTGAAACGTTTCTGGTCGCGCCACGCTGGCTGTTCTTGAAGGTCAGCACGGACGAGGGCATCAGCGGCTGGGGTGAGCCGGTGGTCGAGGGGCGCGCCGAGACCGTCCGTGCCGCCGTGCACGAGCTGGCGGACCTCGTGATCGGCCAGGACCCGTTGCGCATCGAGGACCACTGGCAGGTGTTGCGGCGCGGCGGTTTTTACCGCGGCGGCCCGGTGCTGTCCAGCGCGCTCGCAGGGTTCGACCACGCTTTTTGGGACATAGCCGGGAAAGCGCGGTCCGCTCCGGTGCACGAACTGCTCGGCGGCCCGGTCCGTGACAAGGTGCGCGTGTACTCGTGGGTCGGCGGTGACAGGCCGGTCGACATCCGTGAAGCCGTGACGGCCCAGGTCGAAGCCGGGTTCACCGCGGTGAAGATGAACGTGTCCGGCCCGATGACGGCGATCGCGTCGCCCGCCGAGGCGGATGCGGCGCTCGCGCGGGCTTGGGAAGCGCGGGAGGCGCTCGGCCCGGATCGGGACCTGGCGATCGATTTCCACGGCCGCGCGTCCCCGGCGATGGCCAGGAGACTCGTGAGGATGCTCGAAGAGGTCCGCCCGATGTTCATCGAGGAACCGATTCTGCCTGAGACGCAAGGAAACGCGCTCGCCTCGGTGGTCGAAGCCAGTACCACGCCGATCGCGATGGGGGAGCGGCTGTACTCGCGCTGGGAGTTCAAGCCGGTGCTGGACGCCGGTGTCGCGGTGGTCCAGCCCGATCCTTCGCACGCCGGTGGGATCTCCGAGGTCCGGCGGATCGCGTCGCTCGCCGAGATCTACGGCGCGAGCCTGGCACCGCATTGTCCGCTGGGTCCGATCTCGCTGGCGGCGAGCTTGCAGCTGGCGTTCGCGACGCCGAACTTCCTTATCCAGGAACAAAGTGTGCGGCTCCATTATAATGCCGGTGCGGAGCTGACGAACTATCTGGTCGACACCTCGCCGTTCGATTTCGTCGACGGGTACGCGAACCGGCCGATGGGTCCCGGGCTCGGCATCGAGGTCGACGAAGACGCGGTGCGGCGCGCGGCGGAGATCGGGCACAGCTGGCGGAACCCGATCTGGCGGCACGAAGACGGCGGTTTCGCCGAATGGTGAGCCCGGTCGTGGTGGAACGCGACGGCGACGGTCCATTGTGGCTGGACAACGGGCTGCTGCGCCTGGGGTTGGTCCCGGCGCTCGGTGGCCGCTTGTCGTCCGTGCGCTTTGGATCGGTGGAACTGTTGTGGCGCAACGCGTTGCTGCTGGACTCGGAGTTGCGGCCGGTGAACGGGCATGTGCCGTCGCCGGTCGCGGGTGCGATGGGGGACTGGGTCAACTACGGCGGCGACAAGACCTGGCCCGCGCCCCAGGGCTGGGACACCGACGCCCAGTGGGCCGGTCCACCTGATCCGGTGCTCGACTCCGGTCCGTACACCGCGGCCGTCGAGTCCACATCGGACGGTGTCACCGTCACGATGACCAGTGGTGACGATCCGCGGACCGGGCTGCGGTTCACCCGCGCGATCACGCTGCAGCCCGGCGAGACGTCGTATCGCCTCAGGCTCACGGCGACCAACGTCAGCGAGCGCCCGGTGCGCTGGGCGCTGTGGAACGTCACCCAGTTGCCCGGCGGCGGCGATGTCCACATCGGACTCGATCCGGCGCGGGACCCGCAGGTCGTCGGGCTGGTCGCGGGTACCGGAACGCCGGAATACCGTTACAACGCACCGGATCTGGTCGTCGTGCCACGACAGGACGTCGTCGGCAAGCTCGGTTTCCCGGGCAGTGCGGGCTGGGTGTCCTACGTGGGCGCCGAAGCCATGATGACCCAGGTTTTCACCGTCGACCCCGCGGCCGAGTATCCCGACTCGGGCTCGCCGCTCGAGGTCTGGCTGGAGCACCCCCTTCCGGAACCGCTCGCCGACCTGGGTGGTCTGAACCCTCCCGCGCACATCGTCGAGTGCGAGGTACTCGGCCCGCTGACCGACCTAGCCCCCGGCGCCTCGACCTCCCTGCTCATCGACGTCGACGTCACCTAAGTACCCGCGTCCGCGCGGCACAAGATGTCGACATGTCGTGACGTCTCGCGCGCAAGAGATCGCCATCTGTCGACAGATGGCGTGGGTTTTTGTCCGGCGGACAGTCCACAAGTGTCTGTTGACAGGAGGGGTCTTCGTCGTAACAATCAAGTTTCCAATATCCTATAGGATCTGTGGGGATGGCGATGATGCCAAGTTCACGCGGTGCGTCTGTTCGCAAGGCCGACGCGTTCCTGGTGAACTTGGCCGTGGAGCAGGTCCGCAAGGACGCCTTCCAGCAGTTCCTGTCCCAGGAAACGATCTTCGTCGAGGTGACCACCGACGACGGCGCGGTGGGCCTCGGCTACTCCTACACGATCGGCACGGGCGGCACCGCGGTGCTGGCGCTGCTGCGTGATCACCTGCTTCCCCGGCTGATCGGCCTGGACACACGGCTGATCGAGTCCGTCTGGCGCGATCTCTTCGCCTCCACCAGGTCGACGACGGTCGGGGCGATCACCTCACTCGCGCTCGCGGCGGTCGACACCGCGTTGTGGGACCTGAAATGCCTCCGCGCCGGCGAACCGCTGTGGCGTGTCGCGGGTGGGTTCGCGCCCAAGGTCCCGTTGTACGACACCGAAGGCGGCTGGCTGCAGCTGTCCACTGAGGAGCTCGTCGCCGGGGCGATGAAGGCCGTCGACGCCGGCTGGTGCGGCATCAAGCTCAAAGTGGGCAAGCCGACCGCGGTCGAGGACTTCGAACGCCTGCTCGCGGTCCGCGAGGCCATCGGTCCCCGGTTCCCGATCATGGTCGACGCCAACCAGTCCATGACCTGCGCGGAGGCGATCCACCGCGCGGAGACCTTCAAACCGCTCGCGCTGACTTGGCTGGAGGAACCGCTGCCCGCCGACGACGTCAGCGGGCACGTCCGGCTTTCGCGCTCCACCACCATTCCCATCGCCGTCGGTGAATCGATGTACTCGGTCGGCCAGTTCCGCGAGTATCTCGAACGCGGCGCGGCGTCGATCGTCCAGGTCGACGTGGCGCGCGTCGGCGGGATCACGCCGTGGCTCAAGGTCGCGCATCTCGCGGAGACGTTCAATGTGGACGTCTGCCCGCATTTCCTGATGGAACTGCACGTCGGCCTCGCCGCGGCGATCCCGAACGGCCGCTACGTCGAGCACATCCCGCAGCTGCGGGCGATCACCACCCGGGAAATGACCGTGGAGAACGGGCACGCCATCGCCCCGGAAAGCCCCGGCCTCGGTATCGCCTGGGATCGCGACGCCATGGACAACCTCCGCGTCGCCTGAAGTTTCCGTTAGCCATCACCAGGTCCCCACTAGAGATGGAGTAATCGTGGCAAGTTCCGCCAGATCCACCCGTTGGAAAGCGCTTACGGCC
>Ga0193717_1002743_pt1 | contig 10032 bp, 7 predicted proteins | sample U2c2metaG_FD_145900 | JGI IMG/M metagenome (GOLD analysis project Ga0193717, IMG submission 145900) | Soil microbial communities from a riparian zone of the East river system, Colorado, United States - U2c2 | ecosystem: Environmental > Terrestrial > Soil > Riparian zone | place: USA: East River... | reverse complement strand
CGCGACACCGGATCGGTTCACGCGGATGTCGGCGAGCGGGTGGTCGTGAAGATGCCGCCGCCGCTGGACCTGCGCGAACTGCTGCTGGCCCTGCGCGACGTCCTGCAGCGGGCCGACCTCTTCACCCATCATGAGATCGCTCGCGAGCCATTGAGCGTCCGCCAGCGCATGGGCGAGCTCCTGAACGCGCTCGGCGATGGCCGTTTCCACCGCTTCGAGACCATGTTCGACCCCACCGAAGGCCGCCTGGGCGTGGTCGTCACCTTCCTGGCCATGCTGGAACTGGCCAAGGAATTGCTGGTGGAAATCGTCCAGGAAGAGCCCCTCGGCGCCATCTACGTCAAGACCAAGGTCGCCGACGACGCCGCCATCGAATTGCCCGACGAGGACCAGGCGAGCGCCTGACGGCGACGCCCCCTGCACATTCCAGGAAACCATGGAACACGAACAACTCAAACCGATCCTCGAGGCTGCCCTGCTGGCAAGCTCGCAGCCGATGACGGTACAGCAGCTCGACGGCCTGTTCGTCGAGGAAGATGCCGTTGGCCACGAGGAACTCTCGCGCGCGCTGGAGTCCCTGCGCGCCGACTGCGAGGGCCGCGGCATCGAACTGGTGGAAGTGGCCTCCGGCTTCCGCTACCAGGTCCGCCAGCGCGAGCACGCCTTCATCTCGCGCCTGTGGACGGAGAAACCCAGCCGGTATTCGCGCGCGCTGCTCGAGACGCTCTCGCTGATCGCCTACCGCCAGCCGATCACCCGCCCCGAGATCGAGCAGATCCGCGGCGTGGTGGTGTCCAGCAGCATCATCAAGACCTTGGAAGAACGCGAATGGATCCGCGTGGTGGGCTACCGGGATGTCCCCGGCAAGCCGGCGCTGTTCGGTACCACCCGCATCTTCCTCGACTACTTCAGCCTGAAGTCGCTCGACGCCCTGCCTCCGCTTTCGGAAATCCGCGACCTGGAGGATCTCAATCCCCAGATGCGCCTGGACGGCGACGAGCGGGCACTCCCCGCCCTGACCGCCGACGCCGAGACGCTGGAAACCGATACCGAAGAAGCGGTCGACGCCGCTTCCCACTCCGACGAACCGGCCGTTGCGCCGGACGCCGACAACCAGGAGCCGGCCGACGCGCCGGCCTCCGCCACCGATGAGCCGGCCGATGACATCGCCTCGGCTTCCCCTACTGCCGATGAGGCAGAACCCGCAGACGTCGATGATGACGCCGCAACGCAAGACACCGAGGAGTACCGCGCATGAATGCGCCGCAGCGATCCGTGCTATCCCTGAAACGTGACGTCAAGCCCGAAGTGGCTGGACTGGAAGAACGCCTGCACAAAGTGCTGGCCAATGCGGGCCTGGGCTCGCGCCGGATGCTCGAACAGCGCATCCAGGCCGGCGAGATCGAGGTCAACGGCACCGCCGCCGGCATTGGTTCGTCGGTCCACGCCGGTGACCGGGTGGTTATCGACGGCAAGCAGTTCGTGGTGTCCACCGACTCGCGCAGCGACGCCGAAGTCATCGTCTACCACAAGCCCGAGGGCGTGGTGACCACACGCGAAGATCCCGACGGCCGTCCCACCGTCTTCGAACAGTTGCCGCGCCTTAAGAATGCGCGCTGGGTCGCGGTGGGCCGCCTGGACATCAACACCACGGGCCTGCTGCTGCTCACCACCGACGGGGAGCTCGCCAATGCGCTGATGCACCCGAAGAGCGGCCTGGAGCGTGAATACCTTTGCCGCGTGCACGGCGAGGTGCCCGACGAAACCATCGAGCGCCTGAAGTCGGGCGTGGAACTCGACGACGGCCCAGCCCGCTTCGACGACATCGGCGTGATCAGCCGCGGCGGCAGCCACAGCTGGTTCCGCGTGGTTATCCGCGAAGGCCGCAACCGTGAGGTGCGCCGCTTGTGGGATTCGCAAGGCTTCCTGGTCAGCCGCCTGAAGCGCATCCGCTACGGCAGCGTGGAACTGCCGCGCGCGCTTCGCCGTGGCGACACGGAAAATCTCGGCGAGGACGCCGTCAAGGAACTGCGCACCCGCGCCGGGCTCGGTGATCCTGCTCCCGTGCTCACGCTTAGCCCCGTGCTTCATCAGCGCCGCGCGCCGCGCAACGTCACTGAGTACAAACCCGAAGGCCGCGGTACCAGCAGTGCCTGGAACAGCGCCAAGGACGAAGCCCGCGAGCTTTCCGCCTACGACCGCATCCGCGACGAGCCCTTCCGCCCGGGTCCGGGTGGCAAGCGCCGCAAGGCCGGTGCGCCCGGTGCCGGCGCTCCGCGCCCAGGCCGCGAAGTCAACGGCAACGTCGACCGCCCCGCCCGCCCGCAGGGCCAGCGCCGTGGACGCGTCGCCCCGGGCCAGGAACTGCCCTCGATGCGCACCTGGCTCGCCGGTGACAGCCGTGGCAACACCGCTGGCGGCCAAGCCGGCGGCGGTGCCCGTCCGGGTGGGCCGCGCAGCCAGCAGCGCCGTGGTCCGAATCCCGGCCAGGGCGGCCAGGGCGGCCAGGGCGGAGCCTCGCGCTACGCGGACAACCGCGGCAACGTGGCTCCCGGTTACAGCGGTTACGGCGGCAACGACAACCGCGGCAACGCCAATGGCCCACGTCCGGGTAATCGTGGCCCGCGTCCAGGCGGTGCCGGTGGTCCGGCTGCCGCCAATCGCGGGCCGGGTGGCCAGAACCGTGGACCGGGCGGCAACCGCGGGCCGGGCGGCGGCAACCGTGGTCCGCGTCCGGGCGGTCCCGGCGGCGGCGGTAATCGCAGTGGTGGTGGTGGTGGTGGTGGTGGCGGCAACCGCGGCGGCAACCGCTAGGCCTTGCATGCGGCGCTATCGCATGACGTTTCGCCGGCCGCTATCGGCCGCTTGACGCAGACGCTGGTGTCGGTGCCTGGCCCACGGGATGACCTGCGGCGTCAAGCTTGTGGCCTTGCGCGTCCAGCGCATGATCGTTGGCATGTTCCAGGCGGCGGGTGACGCCGGGAGCATCGCCCTGGACGGGCGCGGCCGCCGTCGACGAAGCGGCGGCCTTCGACTTGCCGTGATGCTTGGCAGCCGCCTGATCCATGGCGCGGATCAGCCCTGGCGGATCCGCCATGGCTGATGTTGCGACGGCGGCAAGCGCCATCATTGCGAACTTGACGAAGACTCCCATGCACGTGTCCTCTTCGGCCCTGGTGTGTCGTCCCGCCAGGATCCAAGCATCGCACGCCGCCTGGCGTGGCGTGCGTGAATCCTTGCGGCACTCGACACCCCGGGGGCCGCAGCGCAACATAGGCAGGTCACGCACCGACCCTGCGCATTGTCCCCGACCCCGCACTTTCGAACGCTCGCCCTGATCATCGCCAGTGCGCTCTTCATGGAGCAGCTCGACGGTACGATCCTGGCCACCGCATTGCCGTCGATGGCCCATACATTCGGCGTGTCGCCGCTGATGATGAGCGTCGCGCTCACGTCCTACATGTTGAGCCTGGCGGTGTTCATCCCAGCCAGCGGCACCGTAGCCGACCGTTATGGTGCCCGGCGCGTCTTCTGCGCGGCCATCGCCGTGTTCACGTTCGGTTCGATTCTTTGCGCCCAGGCCACCACGCTGCCTTTTCTCGTGGGCGCGCGGCTGATCCAGGGCATGGGCGGCGCGATGATGGTGCCCGTCGGGAGGCTTGTCCTGCTTCGCGCAGTGAGCAAGCAGGATCTCGTCTCGGCGATGTCGTGGCTGCTGGTACCGGCGATGATCGGCCCGGTACTGGGCCCGCCACTGGGCGGACTGATCGTGCAGGTGTTGTCGTGGCAGTGGATCTTCTACGTCAACCTGCCGATCGGCCTGATCGGCTTCGTGCTGGCCGCGCGACTGGTACCGGACGTGCGCGGCGAGGTGCGCCACCGCTTCGACATGCTGGGTTTCTTCCTCTCGGGCCTTGGGCTTTCGTGCCTGGTGTTCGGGCTGGAACTGGCCGCGCGTGGCATCGGTGGAACTGTCGTGTCGTTGGGTCTGCTCGGCGGTGGCGCGCTGGCCCTGGTGGCGTATGTGGCCCATGCGCGCCGCATCGAGCATCCGATCCTCGACATTGCCTTGCTGCGCTTCGACACCTTCCGGCTGTCGGTGATCGCAGGCTCGCTCACGCGCATCAGCGCCGGCGCGTTGCCGTTCCTCTTGCCACTGATGATGCAACTGGGCTTCGGCATGTCGCCCGCGCGCAGCGGCCTGATAACCTTCGTCTCCGCAGCCGGAGCGGTACTGATGAAAACCACCGCCAAGCCGTTCCTGCGCCGCTTCGGTTTCCGAAACGTGCTGGTGTGGAACGGGGTCTTGAGCACCTTGATGATCACCGCATGCGCAGCCTTCCGGCCCGGCTGGCCGTTGACGGCGATTTACCTCGTGCTTGGCGTGGGCGGATTCTTCCAGTCACTGCAGTTCACCGCGTACAACACCGTTGCCTACGCGGAGCTACCCAGCCAGGCGTTGAGCGCGGCCACCAGCTTCTACACCACGTTCCAGCAGTTGATGCTGTCACTGGGCATCTGCGTGGCAGCCGGCGTCCTGCACGCAAGTGTGCATCTGCATGGCCGCGACCATGCCGTCCCGGGTGATTTTTCGGTAGCCTTCCTGGTTATCACGGCAGTGTCGATTCTTGCCGCGCCCATTAGTGCACGGCTTGCTCCCAACGCAGGCATGGAGATGAGCGGGCATCGCGCCCGACCGCCCCGCGCACGCTGACAACAGCTGCCTAGAGCATGCCTAACAGCAGCAGGACCACCAGAATCAGAACGATCAGCCCGAGGCCGCCTGTCGGGTAGTAGCCCCAGCCGCGGCTATAGGGCCACGCCGGCGCGGCGAACACGGCCAACAAGACGATCAGCACGATCAACCAGATCATGGAAGGCTCTCCTGCGTTGAAGGTGCCTTCAGCATGCCGTGGCGGCGCGTGTTGCAAGCGTAGCCCGCGGGTGATGGTGATCTTCAGAAAGGAGTTCGCCCCGCAGGCGGCGCGACGACATGGGCTTCGGGGGGGAGGAGAGCCAGATGTCGCGAAAATCAGCGCCGCTGCGGAGCGAAAGGCCCGCCGACCCAGGGGGAGGGTTGGTGGCAGGCAGGCGCATTATGGGCTTACGGTTTGATAAGCGCCAATATATATTGTGATTGGTACTTATTCGGTAATCGACTATGTTCGACTTGCGTCAGCTCCGTTATTTCGTCGCCGTGGCCGAAACCCTGAGCTTCACCCGCGCCGCCCAGGCACTGCACATGTCCCAGCCGCCGCTTTCCCAGCAGATCCAGGCGCTGGAGGCGGGGCTCGACGTACGCCTGTTCGATCGTACCCGCCGCCGCGTGGCACTGACCGAGCCCGGACGGCTGTTCCTGGTCGAAGCCAGGAAATTGCTGGCGCAGGCCGAATCGGCCCGGCGAGTGGTCACTGACGCCGCGGCCGGTTTCTCCGGGCAGCTGCGGCTGGCCTATGCCGTGTCGGTGTCCTTCCATCCCGCCCTGCCCGAGGCCCTGCTGCGCTTCCGCCAGGATGCCCCCCGGGTCCGGCTGGCGTTGCGCGAGATGTACACCACAGAGCAATACGACGCCCTGGCCAATGGCGACATCGACGTCGGATTCCTTCGCGGCGCCCCGCGTACGGCCCTGCAGGCAAAGGCCTTCCGCCTGGATGTGGTCGACCAGGAACGCCTTGTAGTGGCCCTGCCCGCCGCCCATCCGCTGGCCGGCAAGGCATCGCTGCGGATGCGCCAGCTCGCCACCGAAACCTTCCTGGCCCAGCCCCGGGAACTGGCGGTCACGTTGTACGACCGCCTGATGCACCTTTGCACCAAGGCTGGGTTCCAGCCGGAGGTGCGGCAGATCAGCCAGCAGGTAAGCTCCCTGCTGTCATTGGTGGCCGCGGGGCTGGGACTGGCCCTGGTCCCCGCCTCACTGTGCGCCGTGCAGCTGTCCGGGGTGAGTTTCGTGCCCGTGGACGATGCCGATGCCTGGCTACTGCTGGCGGTGGCCAGCCGCGCCGGCGACCCCTCGCCGACCCTGGATGCCTTCCTGCGCACGGTTGCCGCATCGAAACAGTCACTTGGCTTGCCGTGACGGCAAAACGTGGATATAATTTCGGTTTTCCATCGTCCATAAGTTTCCCAGGAGCTTGCCGTGAAGGTGCTGTCATCCCTGAAATCCGCCAAGCTGCGGCACCGTGACTGCAAGGTCGTCCGTCGTCGCGGCAAAACGTTCGTCATCTGCAAGAGCAACCCCCGCTTCAAGGCCCGCCAGCGCTAATCCACCAGCAGCGGCGACCGAAAAAAAAGACCGCCTCGGCGGTCTTTTTTTTGCTCGCTCGCTCGGGGGTGGTCGCAGGAGCCGGGGGCCATGGGCCTCGGCTCTGGACTGCCCGAGGCACACCGACGCGAGAGCCGTGCGGCGGTGGGGCGTGAACGGAGAGCCGCGCGATCAGAGGAGCAGCGGGGTCAGAGTCATGACTCTGACCCCCAACGCCGTGCAACTCCGTCCGCCGAGTAGCGTGGCGTTGTTGTGCCCTCCCCTCGCGAACCGCACCCTTCGGGAGTGGAGGGCAGAGCGGGCGGGGCCCGGCGGGGGCGCTCCGTGCGAAGGCGAAGGGCTTCGGCCGGATCAGGCCCGCAGGGGGCCGGCCATGGACGGCCGGCCGTTTTCGCTGAGCCAGGATGGCGAATCGAAGACCCCCGGCCGAAGCCCGTCCCGATGGGGGGCGCAGCCATCAGACAAAGCCGCGCAGCGGCCTCATCTTCCCGAGGGTCGCCGCAGCCCGGAGCGCCCCCGCCGGGCCCCGCCCGCTCTGCCCGCCACGCCCGAAAGCGCGCGAGAGCTCAGGTCTCGTAGCGAACGCCAGTGATCTCGTAGTGCTTCACGCCGTTGGGGGCGGTGAATTCGAAGCTGTCGCCTTCGCTTTTGCCGATCAGGGCGCGGGCAATGGGAGAGGAGACGGCGATCAGGCGCTGTTTGATGTCGGCTTCCAGGTCGCCGACGATCTGGTAGGTCACGGCGTCGCCGGAGTCTTCGTCCTCGAGGTCGACGATGGCGCCGAAGACTACGCGGCTGCCGGCGGCGAGGCGCGCGGTGTCGAAGACCTCAGCGGTGGAGAGCGCGGCTTCCAGTTCGTTGATGCGGCCCTCGCAGAAGCTTTGTTGCTCGCGGGCGGCGTGGTACTCGGCGTTTTCCTTCAGGTCGCCGTGGGCGCGGGCCTCGGCAATGGCCGCGATGATGCGCGGGCGGTCGACCGACTTCAGTCGCTCCAGCTCGGCGCGCAGGCGCTCGGCGCCCTTCTTGGTCATGGGTGCACGACTCATGCGTTCAGTTCCTTGTGCAGTTCCTGCAGGCTGTGCACGCTGCCGGCACCGTGGAAGTCCAGCGAATGCACCAGTGCGCGCGCGCCGGCCACGGTGGTTGAATAGGTGACGCGGTGCTGCAGGGCCTCGCGCCGGATGGAGAACGAATCGGAGATGGCCTGCTTGCCTTCCGTCGTGTTGACGATGTAGACGATCTCGCCGTTCTTGATCAGGTCGACGATGTGCGGCCGCCCCTCCAGCACCTTGTTGATGCGCTCGCACGAAACGCCATGGGACGACAGGAACGACGCGGTACCTTGCGTCGCCACCAGGGTGAAGCCGCGGCGGATCAGGTCCTGGGCAATTGGCAGCAGGCGATCCTTGTCGGCATCGCGCACGGAAAGGAATACCTTGCCGACGGCGGGCTGGCGGATGCCCGCGGCCTCGTGGCCACGCGCGAAGGCGGCGCCGAAGGTACGGCCCACACCCATGACCTCGCCCGTCGAGCGCATCTCGGGGCCGAGGATGGGGTCGACGTTCTGGAATTTAAGGAACGGGAAGATTGCTTCCTTCACCGAGTAGTAGCTGGGGATGACCTCGTGCAAGGTGCCCTGGTCGACGAGTGAACGGCCGGCCATCGCACGGGCGGCGATCTTGGCCAGCGACACACCGGTGGCCTTGCAGACGAACGGGACCGTGCGCGAGGCACGCGGGTTCACTTCCAGGATGAATACTTCTTCGTCGCCCTGGATGGCGAATTGCGTGTTCATCAGGCCAATGACGTTCAGTTCCTTCGCCAGCACCTTCACCTGGCGGCGCATTTCATCCTGCACTTCCTGGCTGAGTGAATGGGCCGGCAACGAGCACGACGAATCGCCCGAGTGCACGCCGGCTTCCTCGATGTGCTCCATGATGCCGCCGACCAGCACGTTGCCCTCGGCATCGGCAACGATGTCGACATCCACCTCTACCGCGTGATCGAGGAATCGGTCCAGCAGCACCGGGGAGTCGTTGGAGACCTTCACCGCGTCGCGGATGTAGCGCGAGAGGTCCGCGTCGCTGTAGACGATCTCCATCGCACGGCCACCGAGCACGTAGCTCGGGCGCACCACCATCGGATAGCCGATCTCGCGGGCCAGGGCCAGCGCTTCTTCGGCGTTGCGGGCGGTGCGGTTGGGCGGCTGGCGCAACTTCACGCGCTCGATCAGCTGCTGGAAGCGTTCGCGGTCTTCGGCAAGGTCGATCGAATCGGGACTGGTGCCGATCACCGGGGCGCCGGCCGCCTCAAGCGCACGGGCCAGCTTCAGCGGGGTCTGTCCGCCGTACTGCACGATGATGCCCTTCGGCTTCTCAAGATCGACGATCTCGAGCACGTCTTCCAACGTAAGCGGTTCGAAGTACAGGCGGTCGGAGGTGTCGTAGTCGGTGGAGACCGTCTCGGGGTTGCAGTTGATCATGATGGTTTCGAAACCATCCTCGCGCAGCGCCAGCGAGGCATGCACGCAGCAGTAGTCGAACTCGATGCCCTGGCCGATGCGGTTCGGACCGCCGCCAAGCACGATGATCTTGTCGCGGTCGGTAGGCTGGGCCTCGCATTCCTCCTCGTAGGTGGAATACATGTACGCGGTGGTGGTGGCGAATTCCGCAGCGCACGAATCCACGCGCTTGTACACCGGGCGCACGCCCAGGGTATGGCGCAGGTGGCGCATGGTGTTTTCGTCGCCATCGACAAGTTCCGCCAGGCGTGCGTCGGAAAAGCCCATGCGCTTCAACTCGCGCATGCGCGGCGCGTCAAGGCTGGATACGCCAAGGCGCTGCACCTCGCCCTCGGTCATCACGATGTCCTCGAAGGCAGCGAGGAACCATGGATCGATGTGGGTGAGCTCGTGCACTTCCTGCAGCGACAGGCCGGCACGGAAGGCGTCGGCCACGTGGAACACGCGATCCGGGCGCGGTTCGCGCAATTCGCGCTTGAGGGTCAGGAAGCCTTCCTCGCTGCCGATGTCCAGCCCCGTGGGGTTCAGGCCCGTCTTGCCGATCTCCAAGCCGCGGAGCGCCTTCTGCAGCGACTCGGAGAAGCTGCGGCCCATGGCCATCACCTCGCCCACCGACTTCATCTGGGTGGTCAGGCGGGCATCGGCGGTGGGGAATTTCTCGAACGCAAAGCGCGGAATCTTGGTGACGACATAATCGATGCTCGGCTCGAACGACGCCGGAGTGAGGCCGCCGGTGATGTCGTTCTTCAGTTCATCGAGCGTGTAACCCACCGCAAGCTTCGCCGCGATCTTGGCAATCGGGAAACCGGTGGCCTTGGAGGCCAGGGCGGACGAGCGCGATACGCGCGGGTTCATTTCGATCACCACCACGCGGCCATCGCGGGCGTTGATGCCGAACTGCACGTTGGAACCGCCGGTATCGACGCCGATCTTGCGCAGCACTGCAATGGAGGCATCGCGCAGGCGCTGGTATTCCTTGTCGGTAAGCGTTTGCGCGGGAGCCACGGTGATGGAATCGCCGGTGTGCACGCCCATCGGGTCGAAGTTCTCGATCGAGCACACGATGATGCAGTTGTCCGCCTTGTCGCGGACCACTTCCATCTCGAACTCCTTCCAGCCGAGGACCGATTCCTCCACCAGCACCTCGTGCACGGGCGACAATTCCAGGCCGCGGCCGACGATCTCGATGAATTCCTCGCGGTTGTAGGCGATGCCGCCACCGGAACCGCCGAGGGTGAAGCTCGGACGA
>Ga0193717_1002742_pt1 | contig 10034 bp, 10 predicted proteins | sample U2c2metaG_FD_145900 | JGI IMG/M metagenome (GOLD analysis project Ga0193717, IMG submission 145900) | Soil microbial communities from a riparian zone of the East river system, Colorado, United States - U2c2 | ecosystem: Environmental > Terrestrial > Soil > Riparian zone | place: USA: East River... | reverse complement strand
CCCCCTCAGGGCGGACAGCCCTCGGGCTGATGTGCGGACGGCGCCCCGCGCGGGAGAGTCCCGGCGTGATCGAAGTGAACGAACTGACCAAGAGATACCGGCGGACTATCGCCGTCGACGGGCTGTCCTTTCGCGTGGAACCGGGACATGTCACGGGATTCCTCGGCCCGAACGGCGCGGGCAAGTCCACCACCATGCGGCTCGTGCTCGGGCTCGGCACGCCCGATTCCGGCGAGGCACTCGTGAACGGCAAGCGGTACACCAAGTTCCGCCGTCCGTTGCGCCAGGTGGGCGCGCTGCTGGACGCCAACGCCGTGCACGGCGGCCGGAGCGCGGTCAACCATCTCCGCTGCCTGGCGCGCACCAACGGGATCGGCCCGGTTCGGGTCGACGAGGTGCTCGACCAGGTCGGGCTGACCGCCGTCGCACGCAAACCGGTCGGCGGGTTCTCACTGGGCATGAAGCAGCGGCTCGGGATCGCCGGCGCGTTGCTCGGCGACCCGGAGGTGCTGATGTTCGACGAGCCGGTCAACGGGCTCGATCCCGACGGCGTGCGCTGGATCCGCGAGCTGATGCGCTCGCTCGCCGCGGAAGGCCGGACCGTGCTACTGGCGAGCCACCTGATGAGTGAGATGGCGATGACCGCCGAGCACCTCATCGTCGTCGGCCAAGGCAGACTGATCGCCCAGACCACTGTCGAGGAGTTGACCGGGAACCATCCGTCCCTGGAAGAGGCGTACCTGGCTCTCACCGCCGACAGCGTGGAATACGGAGTGAACCGATGAACGGCGTCCTGTCCTCGGAGTGGCTGAAACTGCGCACCGTCCGATCGACCCACTACGCGCTCGGAGTCGTGGTGCTGATGGTGCTCGCCGGAGGTGTGTGGGCTTACTACGCCGGAACCGTCTGGGACACACAGGATCCGGCGACGCAGGGGACATTCCACTCCGCGGCACCGGAGGCGGGCTTCCTGCCGTTCGTGCAGATCGCGCTCGCGGTCGTCGGGGTACTGGTGATCACGGCCGAGTTCGCCACCGGCACGATCAGGCCGAGTCTCACCGCGGTGCCGGCGCGGACGAAGCTGGTGCTGGCCAAGGCGTCGGTGCTCGCGGTCGCCTCGCTCGCCGCCGCGTACGTGTACCTGTTCGCCACCTACTCGCTCGGACGCCTCATCGTGGGTGAACGCGCCATGGGCTTCAACGAAGGTTCGTTGGCCGACGACCTGCCGCTGCTGCTCGCGTCCGGCCTGTCGGTGGCCATGCTGGCACTGACCGGGCTGGGGCTCGGCGCGGTGACGCGGTCGACCGCGGGCGGGATCGCGTCGATCGCGGGCTTGCTGTTCGTGGTCCCCGGGGTGGCGAATCTCCTGCCCGAGCCGTCGGGGTTCTGGATCATGGCGCTGATGCCGCAGGCGCTCGTGATGCGGATCGCCGATCAAGGCGCCTTGTTCGTCCCCGGTTTCCCCCTGTTCCCGCCGGTCGTGGCGCTGATCGCGTTGCTGGGCTACGGAGTCGCCGGGGTGACCTTGGGGGTGATCGCGCTTCGTCGCCGGGACGTCTGAACGGTACCGCCGTTCGGCCGTTGTCCGCGGGGCGCGGGTGTGTTCGGATTCGAGGCATGAATCGGTCCAGAGTCGTACCGGCTTTAGCGTTCTGTGCTCTGTTGGGTTTCACCACACTCACGCCGGTCGCGGTGGCCGCGCCCGACCCCGGGCCGGGCTCGCTGTCGCATTTCGGCCTCGCCCGCAAGGACTGCCTCGGCACGGCACGCAACGACACCAGCAAGGTCTGGTACACCGTCGCCGGTGGGGTGCTGTCCGACGTCTACGCGCCGACGGTCGACAACACCAACGTCGAGACGCTGCAGTTCGTCGTCACCGACGGCCGGACGTTCACCGACCTGCAAAGCCGCGACACCACCTACACCGTCCGCGCGACCGACGCCGGGGGCATGGCGTGTGAGGTCACCTCGACCGCGCGCAACGGCAAGTACCGGCTCGTCACGGAGTACATCACCGACCCCGCGCGCGACAGCGTGGTGCTGCGGACCCGGCTGGATCCGTTGCGCGGCAACGGGAACGACCTCAAGGTCTACGTCCGGTACGACGCCAGTATCAACGGCAACGGAGGTGGTGGAGCACCCAACGGTGCTGCGGACCCGGCTGGATCCGTTGCGCGGCAACGGGAACGACCTCAAGGTCTACGTCCGGTACGACGCCAGTATCAACGGCAACGGAGGTGGTGGAGCACCCAACGGCGGTGCGGACGACGCTTCTGTCGACGCCGGGACCACCGCGCTGGTCAGCGGGGACACCAACACCGTCACCAGCGCTCCTGAGCGCGACTACGGCGTCCCGCTGGCGGCGGCGCTGCGCGCGGACCGCAAGTTCCTCACCACCAGCAGCGGGTTCGCGGGCACCCCTCGCGACGGGCTCGCGCAGCTGGACACCGCGCGCAAACTGACCGACACCACGCCGACGGCGTCGAAGGGCAACGTGGTCCAGACCGCGCAGCTCGACCTCCAGCCCCGCAAGCCCGTCACGCTCTCGCTCGGTTTCGGCCGGACGCCGTCGGCCGCGGTGGACACCGCCGGTGCCAGCGCGCGGACGCCGTACGCGCAGACCTACCAGCGCTACACCGCCGGCTGGCGGGACTACGACGCGAAGCTGCGGCGGGTGAACGATTCCGACCGCTCCGCGTACCTGCACTCGGTGAACGTGCTCAAAGCCAGTGAGGACAAGACGTTCAAGGGCGCGGTGGTCGCGTCACTGGGCAGTCCGTGGGGGCAGGCCGTCAGCGCGGGGGACGCTCCCGGCGGGAAACCGGTCTACTTCGGTTCGTACCGCGAGATCTTCGCGCGCGACCTCTACGAGAGCTTCTCCGGGCTGCTCGCCGCCGGCGACCTTGAAACCGCGCGTTCCACCGTCACCTGGTTGTTCGGCAAACAGCAGCAACCCGACGGCCGGTTCCCGCGCAACTCGATGCTCAACGGCAAGAAGGCACCCGACTCCGGCGGCGACCAGCTCGACGAAACGGCGTACCCGATCCTGATGGCGCTGCAGGCCGGGCTGGACCGCGACCGCGCGCTCTACCGCGACCACATCCGGCCGGCGGCGGACTTCGTCGTCGCGCACGGCCCGTCCTTCGGTTCGGAGCGCTGGGAAGAGCAGGGCGGGTACTCGCCCTCGACGATCGCCGCCGAAATCGCCGGACTCGTCGCGGCCGGCACCATCGCCGAGCGCAACGGCGACCCGGCGCGGTCGCGCGTGTACTTCGCGACGGCGGACCACTTCCAGCGCAGCATCAAGAATTGGACCGTCACGACCACCGGTCCGTACGGCGACGGCCGGTACTTCGTCCGGCTCACCAAGAACGGCGATCCGGACACCGGAACCGAGTACAACCTCGGTAACGGCTCGGTCGTTACCGATCAACGCGCGGTCGTCGACGCCGGTTTCCTCGAGCTGACCAGGCTCGGAGTGCTTCCCGCCGACGATCCGGACGTCAAGAAGTCCCTCGCCGTGGTCGACCAGGTCCTCAAGCGCGACACCCCGAACGGGCCCGGCTGGTACCGCTACGGCACCGGCTCAGCAGGCAGTGAAGACGGCTACGGCGACTGTTACGAGCCCGATCCGACGACCTGTGACCCGACCGGGCGGCCTTGGCCCACCGGCAACACGGGGTCCGGGCATCTCTGGCCGGTGCTCGCCGGTGAACGCGGTGAGCAGCTGATTCAGACCGGTGATCGCCGCGCGGCGAGCGGGCTGCTGAAGGCGATGCAGGCGCAGACCGGCGGCTCCGGGCTGATCCCCGAGCAGATCTGGGAGAACCCGCCCGTTGCGGCGTCGCCCTTCGGCACGGATCCGGCGGTGGCGTCGATCGGGTTCAAACCGGGTGAGTCCGTCGGCTCGGCGTCACCCCTGAGCTGGGCGCAGGCGCAGTACATCCGGCTGGCCCGCGCCGTCGACGCCGGGCGGCTCGTCGAGCAGCCGGGTGAGGTCCGGTCCCGGTACGTCGACCACACGCCGCCGGCCGCGGTGCCGGTCACGGTGAGCGCGCCCGACAGTGTCGAGACGGCGACAGCCACCGTAACCGGTACCGCTCCGGCGGGCAGCACCGTCGAGGTCTCCGCGACCGCCACCGACGCCGGCGGCGCGACGACCGTGGTCAGCACCAAAGCGAGCGCTGCCGGGACGTTCACGGCTCGGGTCCCGACGCCGCTGGGCACGACCGTGGTGACCGCCGCCGCGACCACGCATCGCGGCACGGGATACGCCCAGCGCACGATCACGTCCGACTTCGTGACCGGCACCGTGCTGGCGGACTTCGCCGACCCCGACGGGGACGACTACGGGCCGGGGACGTACGCCTACCCGACCGCGGGCGACTTCCACGCCGGGGCGTTCGACCTCCAGCGGTTCCAGGTGATCGACTCCGGCGAGACGCTCGTCCTGCGGGCGCGGTTGCGCGACCTGAGCCCGACGTTCGGTTCGGCGCTCGGTGCGCAGCTGCTGACGGTGTACGCGCATGATCCGGCGGCGGGCACGACGTCCGTCGAGGCGCCTTTCCCGAGCCGTCAGTACACGATCGAGCCCGCGGACGCGTGGAGCCGGATCATCGAGGTGCAGGGCTTCGCCGATCCGGTGTTCTCCGACGCGTCCGGCGCCAGGCTCGGTGCGGCGGCCGTGCAGGCGAGCCAGAGTTCGCGCTATATCTCGATCAGCGTGCCGAAGGCGGCTTTCGGGACACCGGGTCCGGGCTGGAAGTTCGCCGTCGTGCTCACCGGGCAGGAGGGTGGCAGCCCGGATCAGGCGCGGGGGTTCACCCCGACCGCGGGCAGCTACACCTTCGGGCTGTGCGCGCCGGGCGGGACGAGCCCGATCTGCGGCATAGACCCGGCCACCGCACCGAAAGCGATGGACGTCCTCACCCCGGCGGGCGTGGACCAGACCACCGAACTGGACCCGACGCTGGGACCGGTGAAGGTGCGGGGAGTGCCGCTGACGTGACCGGCCTGGCATAGGAGAGCGCGGCTGTGGGGGTGGCTCGTGAGTGGCTACGAGTGCTAGAACACTCGTAGCCACTCACGAGCCACGCTGGGTCAGGCCCCTGCCAGCAGCAGCCGTGCGTCAGCCTGCTCCAGCAGCGCCTGCCCGGCGATGGGCGCGGTTTCGTAGAGCGCCTCCGTGCGGGCGTTGTGCGTCGCCAGCCAGAGACTCGCCGCCCAGGCGACCTGGAGCTCGTCGAAGGTGAAGGGCCGCCTCGCGGTCTGCTGGTACATGTCGAGGAAGCACGCCGAGCTCTCCAGGGGCGCGAGCGTCGGGTTCTCCGCGCTGGCGAAGGCACCCGCCGCCGCACCCGCGATCGCCGCTTCCGGCAGCCACGCCAGGCTGTCCCAGTCGTGGATGGCGTACGGCTGCGAGCCCTGCCACCGGATGTTCTGCGCCTGCCAGTCGCCGTGCCCGAGCACAAAAGGGAGATCCGCCCGTCTCAACCGGTTGAGTGCGCGGATCGCGGTGTCCTCGATGAAGTCGGGAACCGGGACCTGGTCGGCGCGGGCGTCGTGCCAGTCGTAGGGCGGCCAGACACCGGGTCCATTGTGGTCCCAGCACAGCCACACGGGGTTGGGCAGCGGCGGCCGGACGTTGACGCCCTTCGAGCGGGTGACGACGTCGGCGAGCAGCGAACCGAACTTCGCGGCGATCTCGGGGCCGTCGCCGTGAAGGATGTCGCCGCCGGGTCGCCATTCCTCGGCATGGATCGCGAGTCCTTCGACCACGGTCGCCACGGTGAGCGGGCGCGCGACCGGCAGTCCCCGTTCGGCGAGCACCCGTTGCACCGTGACGCACGAGCCCGCGCGACCGGCTTCGTCGGGGCGGGACTTGATGACCACGGCGCGGCCGTCGTCCAGCCGCACCCCGATGACATCCGACATATGCGCGGTGGCGAACAGCAACTCGACCGGTCTTCCGCCGAGTTCACGCTCACACCACGCGACGATCAGCGCCTCGCTATTCTGCACGAGACCAACTTAGAGGCGAATGGCTTAACCGGTATAGGTCCTAATTAACCTGGCCTCACGCAGGGCATCTGCCCACCAGGTCAGCTGATCGAGAAGGATCTTCGCCGCACCAACGCTTTCGTCCGGGCTCGTCGGGTTTCCCGCGGCGTCGAACCTGGTGTGAGCGTTGTGGAAACTGACCGTGTCCCGAATGGTGACCGCGTGCAACTCCGCGAAGACGAGCCGTAACTGCTCGACCGCCCGTAGCCCGCCGGAAATACCGCCGTAGGAAACGAACGCGACCGGTTTCGCGCGCCACTCCACGAAGTGATCGTCGATCGCGGCTTTGAGGGAGGCTGGGAAGCTGTGGTTGTACTCAGGCGTCACGACGGCGAACGCGTCAGCGGCGCCGAGCCGTTCGGTGATGCCTTCGCCGTCGGCCAGATCGATGACGTCGACATGCAGATCGGCGCGGGACTCGGCCTGCGCGGCGAACCAGCGGGCCACGGTGGGGCCGAACCGGCCTTTCCGCGTACTGCCGATGATCACGGCGAGGCGGATCGGGGTTTCGGGCATCGGGTTCTCCTCGGTCGGTCCGGTGTGGCAAGGACCAACGCTAGAACCTCAAGTAATGTTAAGGTCAAGAACCATGAGCGAAATGTCCATGGAGCTGACCGTCGGGCAGTTGGCCGCGCGCAGCGGAGTCGCCGTTTCGGCGCTGCATTTCTTCGAGCGGCAGAACCTGATCCACAGCCGCCGCACCGCGGGAAACCAGCGCCGCTACCGCCGGGACATGCTGCGCCGCGTCGCGATGATCCGGATCGCCCAGCGCGCCGGGATCCCGCTGGCGCAGGTCGCCGCCCTGTTCGCCCTGTTCCCGGACGACCGCGCGCCCAGCCGGGAAGACTGGGCGCGCGTTTCCGAGTGCTGGCAGGCCGACCTCGAGGAGCGCATGTTGCGGCTCCAGCAGCTCCGCGACGACTTCACCGACTGTGTCGGCTGCGGCTGCATGTCGATCGACCGGTGCCCGCTGGTCAACCCCGGCGACAAGATGGGCGCAAAAGGCCCTGGCCCCCAACGACTACTGAAGACCGACGCGTAGCGCCGATCAGCGGCAGTGGGGGACGGCGGAGGGGCTGGTGACGTTGCACCAGCCGCTTTCGCTTGCCTCGGCGACCAACGGCGAGGCGATGGCCGCTCCGACGGCGAGCAGCAACGCTGCCATCGAGAGCGGGAACGCGCGTTTGATCAGATACGACATGGTGTCTCCCAACGTGATTAGTAGCGCCCGCAGATGTCGGTGCCGGTGACGACCTGGCCGTAGCACCAGCCGTCGGTCGCGGCCTGGGCGCTGATCGGCAATGCGATCGTCGCGCCGAGAATCAGCGTGAGCGCCACCAGCGTTCGCTTGATCATCCAGATCTCCCATCGTCTGCCTTGCCGTGATGACGCCGGAGTCCCCCTTTGAGGTTGCCCCGGCGTTCGAAGTCGTCCGAGCCTGGCAGGCGCCGCTAAGAAATCGCTAACCGATCGCGCTCAGGTGTCCATGGACTGCACTCGGGCGTGCGCAGACTGCACTCGGGCGACGGGTGGCCGGGTCGCGCCGACGACGTCGCCGTTGAGGAGGGTGAGCCAGCTGCCGCAGACGCAGCGGCGGTAGTCAACGTGGCCGCGGGACATCGGATGGTCCGGGGCGGCGGGGAGTTCGGCGGTGGGCCAGGCGCAGTGGGGGCAGCGGGTTTCGTTCATACCTCGATCGTGCTGTAATGACTTAATGCACTTCAACCCTTACGGAGGTTCGGCCGCGCAAGTCGCCGCCGGACTGGTCAACATCGGCGTGGCGTCGGGCCCGGAACTGGTCGAGATGATGCGAGCCGAAGGCATGACATTGGCGACGCTCTCCCCCGCCCAAGCCTCGGCCATCGCCGAGTGGGGGCGGCAGTTGCGGCCGGTGTTCACCGAGCAGGATCTCGACAGGCAGGTCGACCTCGTCAACGGGCTGCTCGCGGATTCGGCGTCCCGGCCGTTCATCTCACGACACGACGATCTGGCTCCCCACCTGCACTACGCCCTCGACGACGACGATCGTGTCCGGCGCGTGAAGGCCTACACCGCGGGCGGGCTCGCGCACCTCGTCTGCGACGATCCCAGCCGGATCGGCGCGTGCGCGCGGGAGGATTGCGAGATCGTCTACGTCGACACTTCCCGCAACGGCAGGCGCCGCTACTGCTCGACTCGGTGCGCGACCCGAGTCCACGTCTCCGAGCACCGCGATCGGCAGCGTGTGTGACAGGACACATCGGCCGAACGAATAAGGTGCAGGTATGAGCAAGCGCTTAGTGTGCCTCGGAGATTCGTTCACCGAAGGCGTCGGTGACGAGGACCCCACCTACCCCAACGGCGTTCGCGGCTGGGCCGACCGGACCGCCGAGCAGCTGGCCGCGCACACGCCCGGCTTCCTCTACGCGAACCTCGGCGTGCGCGGCAAACTGCTCGGCCAGGTCATCAACGAGCAGCTCGACCACGCGCTCGACCTCCGGCCGGACCTCGTCACGCTGTACGCCGGCGGCAACGACGTCATGCGCCCGAAGGTCGACGTCGACGCGCTCACCGACGACTTCGAGAAGGCCGTCGCCCGGCTGACGGAGTCCGGGGCGAAGGTCGTGCTCTTCACCGGCGTCGACGGCGTCGAAGACCCACTGTTCCGCACGATCCGCGGCCGGGTCGCGATCTACAACGAGAACGTCCGCGGCATCGCCGTCCGCCACGGTGCCGCGATCGTCGACATGTGGTCCATGCGGCGCCTGCGCGACCGGCGACTGTGGGCCCCCGACCGCCTGCACCTCAACGCACTCGGCCACACCGACGTCGCCATCGCCGTCCTCGACCTCCTCGGCGCCCCGCACTCACTGGTGCCCGCCGAGCTAGGCCCGCGCGAGATCCCGAGCGCCCGCGAACGCCGTGCGCAGAACCTGCAATGGGGCCGCGAACACGCCGTCCCGTGGATCCGCCGACGCCTGCGCGGCGAGTCCTCCGGCGACACCCTCTCCCCCAAACGCCCCACCCTCGCCCCGGTCGAATTTCCTTAGCAGTGCGGGCCCGGTACCGCCACATCCGTTGAGGTGATTGAGCCGTGGCGTTCTCGCCGACGGTGACTCCAGGGTTCTAACGTCGGGCCATGGCGATCGAAGAATCCACGGCCCAGACCCGGGAACTGGGCGGCGAGAAGCGGCAGGAGATCTTCAACCGGTACCGATCGGCACGCATGTCGTTCTTCATCCACGAACACGCCCTGCGCTCGATGGTCGGCGGCGACTCGGTGATGTACGAGCAAGCCCTGCACCTTGTCCTGGCGAGCTCATGGCCGCGATGCGAGATCCGGATCGTGCCCGCTTCGGCCGCTCCCATCGCGGTCTTTCCCGACTCGTTCCATCTCCTGGAATGCGCCGACTGGCGACCAGTGGTTTCGGTCGACACCCGCACCACTGCGTTGTTCCTCGAGGACGACTCGGACATCCGCGCGTATCGCGACCCGCTGCGAGGACTCGAATCCGCCGCACTGACCGAGCTCGAATCGCGGGACTGGCTCGCCAGCTTGGCAGCCGAACACGACCGCGCAGGGACCCTCGCGATGCCCTGAACGACGCGTTGGTGTCACTCAACGCCCTGAACGCGTCGTTCAGGGCATCTGGCCACTTCACGAGATGTCGACATCTCGTGACCTCTTACGAACTAAGAGATCGCCACCTGTCGACAGATGGCTAAGCGTGTAGCTTGGTAAGTAGGTGGTTACTTACGTGGAGGGGCGAGCATGCGGACGGTATTGGTGACGGGGTGTTCCCGTGGGCTGGGCAAGGCGTTGGCGAAGACAGCGCTGGCGGCCGGGTATCGGGTGGTCGCCACGGCGCGGGACGCCGAGGCGGTGCGGGATCTCGTCGAGCGCTACCCCAAGACGGCCCGCGCGGTGGCGTTGGACGTGACGGATCCGCAGGCGGCGCAGGACGCGGTCGCCGCCACGGTCGAAGCGTTCGGCG
>Ga0193717_1002741_pt1 | contig 10034 bp, 8 predicted proteins | sample U2c2metaG_FD_145900 | JGI IMG/M metagenome (GOLD analysis project Ga0193717, IMG submission 145900) | Soil microbial communities from a riparian zone of the East river system, Colorado, United States - U2c2 | ecosystem: Environmental > Terrestrial > Soil > Riparian zone | place: USA: East River... | reverse complement strand
GTCTCGTTCGGAAGATTGCGCGGACCGCACTTCGATCGCGTTGTCGAGAATGTGCGTGCGTTCGCCGCGCGGGCACGCGAGAGACGGCCCGATCTTGAACTGTCTACATGTTCGATCATACCACGCGGCGCCGAGGTGCCGGAGCTCACGCCAGTGAACTGGGAGGAGGCCGTTGCCAATCTGGAACGATTGTTCGAGGGCACCGGTGTGCGCGTCCTGGCGCGGCGCATGCACGGCTACAACGATGGTGCCGCGCTTGCGATAAAGGGTGAGCCATCGACGGAGGTGAAGGGCGGATGTCTGTTCCTGGAGCGTTATGAGCTATACGTCACGGTCAATGGGTGGGCGCAACCGTGCTGCGCGGTCTACGATGAGCGCTTTAATGTCGGGAATATTCGCGAGCACGGTTTCGCCGCTCTTTTGAACAATGCGCAAATGTCAGACATTCGCCACCAGCTTCGGCTCGATCAGCGCGCCGGCATACCCCATTGCCGCAACTGCAAGCTTTCGATCGGCGGGGAATCCGATCAAGCTTGGCTCCGTACGTTTTGGCAGGACAAGATTGCATGCGGCGAAGTCACCGATGCCGACCAACTTGAGCACCTCTGCAAGATCACTGCATAACGCGCCCTAGACCCTCAGGAAGGTTGTCGCGCAGAGCCCTCGACTGGAGCGGGTGGCTTAGGTGGGAAAAGATATTCGCGGATTGAGGTTGGCTCTCCCTGATCCGGCAGACCGGTCCCGAAGGTCTCCCGCTTCCTTCCATAGTAGGCCGTGCCGAACAGCATATCCCAGATGGGAAAGGTGCTTGCAAAATTCCGATTCCAGTGATGCTGCTCGACCGAGTGGTGAACACGGTGATAAAACGGCTCTACCCAGACATATTTGAAAATCCAGAACGTAAGCGCGGTTTTTGAATGGATCAGCGTAGCATGAACGCGCAAGAAGAGGACCGCGAGTAGGACCTGCGGAGTCTGCACGTCGATCAGGAGCAACAGGGGGATCACGATGAACGGCAATCGGAAAAATTCTTCCGAGACGTGATGATAGTTGTTGAAGGCATTCATCTCCCGGATAGAGTGATGCACACGATGATAGCGCCACAGGAACGGCACTGCGTGCTGCAGCCGGTGAAACCAGTAAAACAGAAAATCGAACACGAACATCGCCGCAAACGGAAACAGCGTGTACCCCAGCAGCCAGACGAAAGGATTTGTTGAGTCGACCGTTGTGGTCAGGTCGAAGGAGAGGAGCGGCTTCACGCCCAAGGAATTCAGGTGATGACGGATCCATATGATCAGCGCCATAGCGGTTATGTAGTATAGTATTGCGAAGCTAAAGCCGCGCAGGCGCGACCTCAGCGTATGCCTCTCTGCCACAGGGAGAATGATCTCAAATAGCGATGCGAAGAGCGCGGCGCCGAAGCCGTACTTCATGTGCAGCCACACGCCATCAATTATGAACTGATATCGCTCCATGGTCCGGCTGCGTGAACATGCAAGATCGCATTCTATATGATCCGGGCGCGGTGAGGTGAAGAGGTTTCGGGGGGGAGTGATCGCGGTGCTAGCCCCGCGATCACTCGAAACGCCGAAACCGCGGAGTAACCTGCGCGGACGCGGATAACTCGGGCGCAATCACGAAAGCTAGTCGTCACAACCGCAAGCACCACATGCACAGCCGCCATTGGGCCGCAAGCATAGCCTCCAGCTCATCTCGGGGTTTTATGCTTTGGATGACGGCGCCCATAAAATTTGTGACCTCTTCGTCGTATTTGCCGTCCCTTAGGCTTACCTACCCCACCAGTTGATTCACGAGTCCCATTGTTAGGCTTGTAATACCGAACGCTTGAGCTAACAGCGCAGCGCCTAACGCCCGATGTGGATGATCTAACGAGACCTTTGTGGTGTCGCCTACCGAAACCTTATACGCGGCGCGACGCTTGCGACTGCTTTCGCGCGGGCAAAATACTGATCCAGCGCAGCTCTCTCTTGTTTGCTCGGAGTCCATCTGGACTTCGCTGACTCGGCTTGCGATCTCTTCCGACCGGGCTGCTCACGGCTTTGCTTTGCACTTTCCCGCTGTTCGCTAGCGAGAGGGGGCAATTGTGCTACAGTGTTTGGGGTTGTTTCTCAGTTTTCATCTAATAGCCTACCCCCACCGGCAATGTGTAGCGGCCGGGTACCTTACTCCCTCCGGGCGTAGCCGACCCCTTACGGTCGATATTGAATGGCGCCGGAAGGGATTCCAAACGACGACGACTGCAAAGGCAATGCTTGGCGCGCCTTGATCCTCGAGGGGATCAGTCAGGCCTCGGTCGGGCTGTGCTGACGCACGCCGTATGCTTCAGGTGAAAATCACCTCGTAGCGATTGCCGCCGTCCGTTGGGCCGAGCGGCACGATGAACAATTCCAGCGTCCCCAGCTCCGGGTGGGTGATCGGATAGATCGCCTGCGGCAGGAACGGCCCCGGCGGGGTCGTGAACAGCAGCGAGAACGCGCCGCCCGCGCGCAATGCGGTTCCGAGGTGGCGCACGTCGCTCAGTTTCATCACGAGCGCGCCGTTTGCGGCGGCAAGGCTGAAATCCCCCCCGTTGAGCGGCTCGAAATCGGCCGCGGTGAGCGCGGCGACAGCTTTCGGCATTGCGTCTCCTGCTCCTTCGGCGGCTGCTGCGCCGCCTCATGCGCTATACCGGATCGGCGGCGGAGTTGGGAGGGGGCGCTGGCTTGCACGGCGGCGCGAAACCGCTACCGTGCCCGCTCGGGGCGCGCGATGACGATCATGAGGACATTCAATGGCTGAAGCGAAACAGGCGCAGATCAAGTACGAATACATCGACCGGCCGGAAGTCGCCGAGGTTTTCGCCGATTTCGTGCAGCGCATTCAGTTCGATGGCCAGACCCTGCGCTTCGAATTCTGCGTCAGCCGGCTGGAAGACCAGCAGCCGGGCACGCCCGCGAGCGGCAAGCGCTATCCGGCCTGCCGGCTGGTGCTTTCTGCTGCTGCTGCTGTTGATCTCATGAACAAGATGCAACAGATCACCGCCAGCCTGGTGAAGGCGGGCGTGCTGAAGGCCGATGCCGCGAAGCCGGCAACCGTCTCCTGAGAGGCGCACATAAGCGCGTCCGCTTAAGTGTTTGAAATATCTTGTTATAAGTGATTGGTCGGAGTGGCAGGATTCGAACCTGCGACCCCCTCGTCCCGAACGAGGTGCGCTACCAGGCTGCGCTACACTCCGAAGGCGCCGCTTATAGCCGCGCCGTCCCGCCCCCGCAAGTTCGGCGGTAAACGACGGCGCGGCGTTCAACCGCGCAAATTATCGAGCAGCCGGGCGCCATACTGCGCCTTGCTGAACTTGGCCGCCTGCGCCCGGAGCTGGGCGGCACCAATCCAACCGTTGTGATAGGCGATCTCCTCGGGCGCTGCGATCAGCTGGCCTTGCCGCCGCTGCAGCACGCGAATGAATTCTGCTGCCTCCAGCAGCGACTCGTACGTTCCGGCGTCGAGCCAGGCATAGCCGCGCCCAAGCCGTTCAACCCAGAGCCGGCCCTGTTGCGCATAGAGGTTGTTGAGATCGGTGATCTCGTATTCGCCGCGCGCTGACGGCTCGAGCTGCCGGGCAAGATCGACCACGTCCTCGTCGTAGAAATAGATTCCGATCGCGGCCCAGTTCGATTTCGGTTGCTTCGGCTTTTCCTCGATCGAGCGGACCTGCATCTTTTCGTCGAACTCGATGACGCCGTAGCGTTCCGGGTCGTCAACCCAGTATCCGAAAATCGTCGCACCGCTCTTCTTCTCGCCGGCGCTGCGCAAGACCTCAGGCAGCCCGTGGCCGTAGATGATGTTGTCGCCGAGAATCAGACAGCACGCATGGCCGCGGATGAAGTCGGCGCCAATTACGAAGGCCTGGGCAAGACCGTTCGGTGTCGGCTGCGCCGCATAGTCGAGCTGCATTCCCCACTGTTCACCGTTGCCCAGGAGCCTCCTGAAAGCTCCCTGGTCCTGCGGCGTGGTGATGATCAGAACCTCCCGGATTCCTGCCAGCATCAACGCCGACAAGGGATAGTAGATCATCGGTTTGTCGTAGACCGGAAGCAGTTGCTTCGATGTTACAAGCGTCAACGGGTGCAGCCGCGTCCCGGAACCGCCGGCCAGAATGATACCCTTACGCGACATGTGAATCCTTCCCGAGACTTGCGCGCACCACGGCGCGCGTGATGGCGTCAGCCTCCTCGGCCCAAGGGCGTCCACGCACGCCGAAGACGCGTTCGAACAGGCTGCAATCGAGTTCAGAGTTGGCCGGCCGCTGAGCCGCGGTGGGAAATTCGGCCGTTGTGATCGGAGTGACGCGCGGATCGCGTCCAGTCAGGGGTGCCTGCGCGGCGACAATACGGCATGCAAATTCGTGCCACGTCGTGACGCCCGCGCCGGTGAAGTGATAGGTGCCCCAGATTTTCTTCTTGAGAAGCTGGGGGACGATCGCCAAGATCGCGCGGGCGAGGTCGGGCGTGGAGGTCGGACAGCCGCGCTGGTCGGCAACGACGCGCAGTTCATCCCGCGTTGCCGCAAGATCAATCATCGTTTTCAGGAAATTCTTGCCGAACTCCCCGTAGACCCACGACGTGCGCAGGATCGCGTGCAGCGGCGTCGCCTTGCGCACCGCCTGCTCTCCAGCGGCCTTGGTTCGCCCATAGACGTTGATCGGCGCGATCAGATCTCCCTCGACGTAACCGCCGGATTTGCGCCCGTCGAAGACATAATCGGTGGAGATGTGAATGAGCGGAACGCCGGCGCTCGCGCACGCAGTTCCGACCGTCGCCGGACCGACTTCATTGACCTGCCGCGCCGTGGAGACTTCGGTTTCGGCGAGATCGACCTTGGTGTACGCAGCTGCGTTGACCACCAGAAACGGATCGTGATGGTTGATCGCGGCGGCGACAGCCGCGTAGTCGGTAATATCGGCTTCCGCGCGGGATAGGGCCGCCAACGGCACTGCGGAGGAAGCACCGGCGCGTCGGAGCTCCCGGCCGAGCTGGCCGTCGCCTCCGAACACCAGGATCACGCGACGACTCCCAGCCGCTCGCCGCGGTAGACGCCGCTGCGGATACGTTCCCACCACGTGCGATTGGCAAGATACCACTCGACCGTCTTGCGCAGGCCGGATTCGAATGTCTCGCGCGGTTCCCAGCCCAGATCGGCCAAGATTCTGGAGGCGTCGATGGCATAGCGCAGGTCGTGCCCCGGACGATCTTCCACAAAGGCGATCAGCGATTTGCGCGGACCGATCCTTGCGCTCGGCATGAGCTCGTCCATGAGGGCGCAGATCGCTTCCACCACCTCGAGATTCGTTTTTTCGCAGCGCCCGCCAACGCAATAGGTCTGGCCCACGGCCCCCTCCATGACGACCGCGAGGAGGGCGCGCGCATGGTCATCGACATAGAGCCAGTCGCGCACGTTCGCGCCTTTGCCGTACACCGGCAGCTTCAGGCCCTCGAGGGCGTTGATGATAACCAGCGGGATGAGTTTCTCGGGAAAATGATACGGACCGTAGTTGTTCGAGCAGTTGGTCACGACGACCGGCAAGCCGTAGGTGTGATGCCAGGCGCGCACCAGATGATCCGACGCGGCCTTGGAGGCCGAATAGGGCGAGCGCGGGTCGTAGGCGGTCGTCTCGCAGAACAGTCCCTCCGCACCGAGCGAGCCGAACACCTCGTCGGTTGAAATGTGATGGAAGCGGAATGCCGTCTTCGCCGCGTCGGGCAGGCCGCGCCAGTAACCGAGCGCCGCCTGCAAAAGCGTGAAAGTCCCAACCACGTTGGTTTGAATGAATTCACCCGGCCCATCGATCGAGCGATCGACATGACTTTCCGCGGCGAGATGCATGACGGCGTCGGGCTGATAGCGCTCGAATAGCTCACGCATCTTCGTGGCATCGGCGATGTCGGCGCGCACAAAAGCGTAGCGCGGATCGTTCGACACGGGGCTAAGCGAATCCAGGTTGCCCGCATAGGTCAGCTTGTCCACGACAAGGACCTGGTGCTCCGTCTCGCGGATGACGTGGCGCACGACGGCGGAGCCGATGAAGCCGGCGCCGCCGGTAACGAGGATACGCCTGGACATCAGTTCCCTTCGTACTTGAACGGCGAGACAAAGTCCGCGAAACGGCCGAGCCTGAGGTCCTTGTCCGACAGGACCACTTCGTCTGCCGCGACCGGCCAGGTGATCGCGAGCGTTGGGTCATTCCAGATCAGGCCGCTGTCGCTGGCGGGCGCGTAAAAATCGTCCACCTTGTAGGCAACGACCGTGTTGGCCTCCAGCGTGCAGAACGCGTGGGCGAAGCCACGCGGCACGAACATTTGCTCCCCGCCGGCTGCTGTCAAAGTTTCCCCAACCCAGCGTCCGTACGCTGGCGATCCGGCCCGCAGGTCCACCGCGACGTCATATACGCTGCCCTGCAACACGCGGACAAGCTTCGTCTGCGCGGCGGGCGGCAGCTGGAAATGTAGGCCGCGGATGGTGCCACGTTTTGCCGAGAAGGACTGGTTGTCCTGCACGAACCTCGCCGTGATCCCGACCGCGCAAAATGACTTCTCGTTATAGGTCTCGGCAAACGATCCGCGCGCGTCGAGGAATTGCCGCGGTCGCAGCGACACCACGCCCGGAAGGTCGAGGCTCCGAATATCCATAAGGACAATGAACGTGTGAACCCGTTGGAGGTCAAGCGGTGCCAGCGAGTCGGAGTCTGGCGGCATCACGAACAGAAATTACTGTTTTATATCAATATGCTACAGGGGTGTGGAACTGTGTCTGCCATTCGGGACCCCCACAAAAAATCCCCAACGCTGGCGGGTAATCTGTTAACCGGGCACCCGCCGGGCCGTGTTAGTATTGTCGAATTCGTAGGGTCGTGAATCTGCTTGCTGAGCGCAGTAGTTTGCCGCCAGTGACAGCTTCGGCCACCCATCGGCCGATGGCGCAAAGTGGGGATTGATGTCTGTTATGAGCCCAGCACGTTCCGCACCGCGCCCGGCGCCTTCGTCGGAGTTGCGCGAAGCCCTTTCGGCTTGCTGGCACGCCTTCATCGCGCTCGGTTTGATGAGCGGTCTCATCAACATTCTCTATCTGACCGGCTCATTCTACATGCTGGAAATCTACGACCGGGTGTTGCCGAGCCGCAGCATTCCGACGCTGGTTGCCCTCTCGGTTCTGGCGCTCACGCTGTTTGCCTTTCAGGGCGTGCTCGACGTCATCCGCTCGCGCATCCTTGTCCGCATCGCGGCGACACTCGATGAGCGGTTGAGCGGGCGGGTCTATGACCTCGTCGTGCATTTGCCGCTGCGCGCCAAGACACCGGGCGACGGCCTCGCACCGCTGCGCGATCTCGATCAGATCCGGTCGTTCCTTGTCACCAGCGGCCCTCTGGCGCTGTTCGACCTGCCGTGGATGCCGATCTACATCGTCATTTGTTTCCTGTTCCATCCCTGGATCGGCATCGCGGCGCTCGTCGGCGCGGCGATTCTGACCAGCCTGACGCTGATGTCGGAATTCATGACGCGTCGTCCCTCACGTATGGCGATGGGCCATGTGGGCGTGCGCAACAGTCTCGCCGACGCCGGACGCCGCAACGCCGAAGTGCTTCATGCGATGGGCATGGCGCCGCGCATGGGCAAGATCTGGGGTGACGCCAACACCAAATATCTCTTGAGCCAGCAGAAGACCTCGGATGTGGCGGGCGGGCTCGGCGCAATCTCGAAAGTACTGCGCTTTGCGCTGCAGTCAGGGGTGCTTGGGCTTGGCGCCTACCTGGTCATCCAGCAGCAGGCGACTGCCGGCATCATCATCGCAAGCTCGATCATTGTGGCCCGCGCGCTCGCGCCGGTCGAACTCGCCATCGCCAACTGGCGCGGCTTTGTCTCGGCGCGCCAGAGCTGGCGGCGGCTGTCGGACTTTCTCGCCGCCATGGACAAAGGTCCGGAGCCGATGTCGCTGCCGGCGCCAAAGAGCAATCTGGTCGTGGAGAATGTCGTCGGCGCGCCACCCGGCGTGCAGCGGCTGGTCGTCCAGGACATCAGCTTCATACTCAAGGCCGGGCAGGGGCTCGGCATCATCGGACCGAGCGCATCCGGCAAGTCTTCGCTCGCGCGGCTGATCGTCGGCGTCTGGACGCCGGCGCGCGGCAAGGTGCGTGTCGACGGCGCCGCGCTCGACCAATGGTCGCCGGCCGAACTTGGCCGGCACATCGGCTATCTGCCGCAGGACGTTGAGCTCTTTGCCGGGACCGTGGCGCAGAACATTGCGCGCTTCGAGGAGAACGCGCCCTCCGAGGCGATCATCGCGGCAAGCCAGGCGGCCGGCGTGCACGACCTGATCGTGCGGCTGCCGGAAGGGTACGACACGCAGATCGGCGAGAGCGGCGCCCAGCTCTCGGCCGGCCAGCGCCAGCGCGTCGCGCTGGCGCGCGCTCTCTACCGCAATCCATTCCTGATCGTGCTGGATGAGCCGAACTCCAACCTCGATTCCGAGGGCGACAAGGCGTTGACGCAGGCGATCATGAGCGCGCGGGCGCGCGGCGCGATCGTGATCGTGGTGGCACATCGGCCGAGCGCGCTGGCCGGCGTCGATCAGGTTCTTGCGATGCTCAACGGGCGTGCGCATGCGCTCGGCCCCCGCGACGAGGTGCTGGCCAAGCTGTTCGCCCCGCAGCAGGCGGCGGCGCCTGCCGCCGCTCCGGCGGCCGCGGCGGCGGCGGCGGGCGGTGGTGGATTGCGCCTCGTCGGCGAAGCCGCAGGAACCCCATCATGAATCCGGGAAAATCGATCCGGCGCCATATCCTCATCAGCCTCGTTGTCATCGCGCTGCTGGTCGGCGGCCTCGGCACGTGGGCCGCGACCAGCGAGTTTGCTGGCGCGGTGATCGCGCAGGGCCAGCTCGTCGTCGATACCAATGTGAAGAAAGTGCAGCACCCGACCGGCGGCGTCGTCGCCGAACTGCGGGTGCGCGACGGCGATATCGTCAACGCCGGCGACGTGGTGATCAGGCTCGACGACACGCAAACCCGTGCCAACCTGGCGATCGTCACCAAGGGACTGGACGAGCTCGCCGCCCGCCGCGCACGCGAGGAAGCCGAGCTCGAGGGCCGGGAGAAGGTCGACTTTCCCGATGAATTGACGGCGCGCAAGGACGATCCCGAGGTGGGCCGCGTGCTCACCGGCGAAGCCAAGCTGTTCGAGATCAGACGCAAGACGCGCGAAGGCCTGAAGGCCCAATTGGGCGAGCGGGTGTCCCAATCGGAAGAGGAAATCACCGGGCTCATCGCGCAGGTCGGCTCCAAGGACAGGCAGGTCGAATGGATCAAGAAGGAACTCGAAGGGGTGCGCGAGCTGTGGGCAAAGCAGCTCGTTCAGTTCAGCCGCGTCACCGCGCTGGAACGCGAACAGGCGCGGCTTGAGGGCGAGCGCGGACAGCTTGTCGCCGCGATCGCGCAATCGAAGGGCAAGATCGCCGAGACCAAGATCCAGATCCTGCAGATCGACCAGGACATGCGCACCGAGGTCGGCAAGGACCTCGCGGACATTCGCGGCAAGTCGGCCGAACTGGTCGAGAAAAAGGTCGCCGCCGAGGATCAGCTCAAGCGCATCGATATCCGAGCCCCGCAGAACGGCATGGTGCACCAGCTCGACGTTCATACCGTCGGCGGCGTGGTTTCGGCGGGCCAGCAGATCATGCTGATCGTGCCGGCGGCCGACAAGCTGATCGTCGAAGCCAAGGTGCAGCCGCAGGACATCGACCAGCTGAGCATCGGCCAGGCCGCGGTGATGCGCTTTGTCAACTTCAACAGCCGCACCACGCCCGAAATCAACGGCGAGGTGATCCTGGTATCGGCCGACGTCACACAGGACCAGCGCACCGGGATCAGCTTTTACACCGTCCGGATTGGAGTACCGCCGATTGAACTCGCGCGGCTTGATCCGGCGATCAAGCTGGTTCCCGGCATGCCGGTCGAGGTTTTCGTGCAGACGAGGGTGCGCACGAAA
>Ga0193717_1002740_pt1 | contig 10034 bp, 11 predicted proteins | sample U2c2metaG_FD_145900 | JGI IMG/M metagenome (GOLD analysis project Ga0193717, IMG submission 145900) | Soil microbial communities from a riparian zone of the East river system, Colorado, United States - U2c2 | ecosystem: Environmental > Terrestrial > Soil > Riparian zone | place: USA: East River... | reverse complement strand
ACAAGGCGCCGATCCCAGCTTGCGCCTCGGCGACCTTACTCTACACAAACTGCATTATCAAACCGGGGTCGCCACCCGTCAACCGCTTGTGGCATCGGGCTTATCGCGACAATTAACCGCGACGATGCCGATGCCATCAGCGGGAATAATCTCGCTCAAGATGCCCCCGCGATGATTGCCCGCCGGGCGCGCGGATTCCCGGCCGAAATCCGCGCCAAAATGTGATTGGCCTCACATTTGCGCGGGGCGAATGTCACGCCGGCGACATCCAGCCGTAACCTTTGCGCGACCTTGGCGCGGGTTTGACCTTTGCGAATGACGATGGCTTGGTGTGGCGGATCGGCCAATCCTCGCAACCAAGAAAAGTGAATCCGATGGGAAACGTCTACGAAATCTACGCGCTCCGCTACGCCACGATGTCGCCGCGCACGCCTCACTTGAATTATTTGGTGCCGGACCCGCATGAGACCACGGCCCAGGACCTCGATTATTTCGTCTGGCTGATCCGTGGCGGCGGCCGCGATATCCTGGTCGATACCGGCTTCAACGCCGAGGAAGCGCAACTGCGCGGCCGCAAGCTGACGCTCAATCCGGTCGATGCGCTGGATCGCTTTGGGGTCAAGGCCGACAGCATCAGGGATGTCGTCGTCACCCATCTGCATTACGACCACGCCGGCAATCTCGATCGCTTTCCGGCCGCGCGTTTCCATCTGCAGGAACGCGAGATGAGCTACGCCACCGGCCGCTGCATGTGCAACGGCATGCTGCGGCATCCGTTTTCGGTCGAGCACGTGACCTTGATGGTGCGCCATGTCTATGGCGAGCGCGTCACCTTCCATTCCGGTGACGGCGAGATCGCGCCGGGCGTGACCGTGCACCGGGTCGGCGGTCATTCCGACGGCTTGCAGGTGGTGCGGGTCGAAACCGCGCGCGGACCGGTGGTGCTGGCGTCGGACGCGGCGCATTACTACGGCAATTTGCACAAGCGCAGCCCGTTTCCGATCGTCTACAACATCGGCGACATGGCGCAGGGCTGGGAAGTCGTCGAGCGCCTGGCGGGCCATCCTGACCGCTTCATTCCCGGCCACGATCCGATCGTGAGCGAGATTTATCCGCGCGCCAGCGACAAGGTCGATGCCTTCGCGTTGCATCTGCCGCCGTCGCGTTCGTTCGTGAAGTAGCGTCTGATATCATCAGCGAGCGCAAGATGTCAGCGTACAAAACCATCGGTTTCATCGGCCTCGGCGTGATGGGTGAGCCGATCTGCCGTAACCTCGTGAAGAAGAGCGGTGCCGGTGTGATCGTGTTCGATCTCGCAGCGGAGCCTTTGGCGCACCTGCGTGCCGAAGGCGCCAAAGTGGCCGGCACCGTGGCGGAGGTCGTCAGCGAAAGCGACATCGTGTTCCTGTGCTTGCCGAGCGCCAAACATGCGCGTGCGGTGTTCGAAGGCGACGGCATCCTGAAAAATATCCGTCAAGGCCAGATCGTCGTCGATCTCGGGACGTCCTCGGTCAATCAGACCCGTGATTTCGCCCGGCAGTTGCAGGCCAGGGGCGCGTCCTGGGCCGACGCGCCGATCGCGCGGACCCGGCAGGCGGCGCAGGATGGCACGCTCAGCGTGATGGTCGGCGCCTCGCCTGAATTATACGCCGCGCTCGAACCCTTGATCCGCTGCTTCGCCACCGACGTCACGCGTTGCGGCGATGTCGGTGCCGGGCAGGTGACAAAAATCCTCAACAACATGGTGCTGTTCGAGACCGTCAACGCCTTGGCCGAAGCGGTCGCGGTGGCCAAATGCAACGGCGTCGATCCCGCATTGTTGCTCGATACGCTCTCCAAGGGCTCCGCCGACAGCTTCGCGCTGCGCAATCACGGCATGAAGGCGATCGTGCCGGGTCATTTCCCGGATCGGGCGTTCTCGACCGAATACGCCCTGAAAGATCTGTCCTATGCGCTGGAACTGGCCAGTGATGCCGGCATCAAGATCCGCGGCGCCGAGTTGATCGGACAGATCCTGCAGGACGCGATCGACGCCGGTTCGGGCGGCGCTTATTTCCCTGTCATCGCCAAGCATATTGGCGACAAATCCTAGATTGATTGAAGGAACCAAGCCATGATCACGCGTTTTCCAGGACTGACACCCACCCGCAGCCGCGCGGTGGTTCACGATGACCTCGTGTTCACCGTCGCGGTCGCGCACGATCCGGTGACGCCGTCGATGTACGAGCAGACCGCCAAGGCACTGGCGCGCATCGACGAGAGCCTGGCGATGTGCGGCACCGACAAGAGCAAGATCCTGTCCGCGATCGTCTACATCACCGACATGAAGCGAAAGAGCGAGATGAACCGCGCCTGGGACGAATGGGTCGATACGAAAAATCCACCGATGCGGGCCTGCATCGGCGTCGATCTGGAGGCGCCGCATATCGTGGAGATCGTGGTGACGGCCGCGAAGTAGGGGGATGTTGCGTCTCGTCAATCCGGGCCTGCGCGCAAGAGCGCGCATCCCGGAATGACGAGTATTAGTAAGCCTCTTTCGCACTCGCCTCGTGTGCGGTCTGCACCAGATCAAGACTCCGTTCGATCTTGCCGAGCATCATGGCAAAATCCTTTTGCTCGCGCGCGGAGAGGCAGGACAGGATGTCCTGCTCCTTGCGCAGCAGCCGCGGGATCAGTTCCTCGTAGAGCGCCTTGCCCTTGCGGGTCAGGCGCAAACGATACTCGCGGCGGTCATCTTCGTTCTCGACGCGCTCGACGAGAAGCCGCGTCATCAGCGCGGTGACCGCGCGGCTGATGGTGGATTTATGGGTCCGTGTGCAATAGGCGATGTACTGCGCGCTGCAGGCCTCGTTGCGAAAGCCGAGCGTCGCCAGCACCCGCCATTCCGGAATATCCAGCCCGTAGCGTTCGCGATATTCGCCTGACAGCGCGGCGCTGACTTCGGCCGCGAGGCGATTCAGCCGGAACGGCACGAAACGAAACAAATCGAGGCTGGAGTCCGGATGCGATGCGCTGTCCTGGCGCAAGGGTGCATCGTCGGATCGGGTCCGGGGCATGCGCTCGCCGGAAGACGCTTTTGGCAAAAATCGCTCCAATTTGAGTTGACGCCGCAACCTGACGGGAGTTTAGATAGTTGCAGATGCGACTATCTTAGCGGCAACGACGCACCTTGGCCAGAGCAACCTGAACGCATGGCGCAGTCTTCCAACATGGCGTCCTCCAAAACCCAGTTCGGCTATCGCCGATCTCCCGATCAGGACCGCAAGGATGGCGACGCGGCGCACCATCCCGTTGTGGTGGTCGGCGCCGGCCCGGTCGGGCTGTCGCTGGCGGTTGATCTCGCGCAACGCGGCCAATCCGTCGTGCTGCTCGACGATGCCGACCGGATCGGCGAGGGATCGCGGGCGATCTGCTTTTCCAAGCGGTCGCTGGAGTTCTGGGACCGGCTGGGTGTCGGCCAACGCATGGTCGACAAGGGCGTGGTCTGGAGCGTCGGCAAGATTTTTCACGGCGACAGGCAGCTGTATCAGTTCAACCTGCTGCCCGAGGAAGGCCACAAGCGGCCGGCCTTCATCAACCTCCAGCAATTCTACGCCGAAGCCTATCTGGTCGACCGGGTGCAGGAGCTTGCCTCGATCGACCTGCGCTGGCGCAACAAGGTGACCGGGCTCGAGCCCCGCAACGACCATGTGGCGCTGACCATCGACACGCCGGATGGCCGCTATCGCCTGCGCGCCGATTATGTCGTGGCCTGCGACGGCGCGCGATCGTCGCTGCGGCAGATGGTGGGCGCCGAGTTCACCGGGCAGGTGTTCGAAGACCAGTTCCTGATCGCCGACGTCAAGATGACCGCAGCATTTCCGACCGAGCGGTGGTTCTGGTTCGATCCGCCGTTTCATGCCGGGCGATCGGCGCTGCTGCACAAGCAGCCGGACGATATCTGGCGGATTGATCTGCAGTTGCATCCGGACGCCGATCCGGTGGTGGAAAAGCGGCCGGAGAATGTACGGCCGCGGATCGCGCGGATGCTGGGCCACGAGCAATTCGAATTCGAATGGATCTCGCTGTACAAGTTTCAGTGCCGCCGGATGGACAGATTCCTGCACGGCCGCGTGATGTTCGCCGGCGATGCCGCGCATCAGGTCTCGCCGTTCGGCGCGCGGGGTGCCAATTCCGGCCTCGAAGACGCTGAAAACCTGGCGTGGAAACTCGACCGCGTGCTGCGCGGGCGCTCGCCGGAAGCACTGCTGCAGAGCTACCACAGCGAACGAAGTGCCGCGGCGGACGAGAATATCCGGGAATCGACCCGCTCGACCGATTTCATGGCGCCGGTCTCGCGTCAGGAAGCGCGATTGCGCCACGCGGTGTTGTCGCTCGCCAAGGAAACCGAATTCGCCAAGCGCATGATCAATGGCGGGCGGCTATCGGTGCCGTCGATCTACGACTCGCCGCTGTCTTCGGCCGATCGCGACAGCTGGCGCGGCGGCCCACGGCCGGGCGCGTCCCTGCTCGATGCTCCCCTGGGCGACGGGGCTGGATTTCTGACCGAAGCTTTCATCAAGGCCGGAAAGCGGTTTACGCTGCTTGCGTTCAGCAATGGCGCCGATGTCGATGTTCCCGAGGAAGTCGGCGTGATCCGTATCGGCGGGCCCGGCGGCTTGCCGGATGCGGACGGATTGGCGGGACGGCGCTATGATGCCGAACCCGGCACGGCCTATCTGCTGCGGCCGGACGGCTATGTCGCGGCCCGCTTCCGGCACCCGACCCGCGCCGGGCTCGACGCCGCATTGGCGCGTGCCAGCGGGTTCAATTGAAGGTTCTGATCATGGCATTGTCGACGGACTCGAATTTCAGCAAGCCGGATGACGCCTTTCGCGCCGTCGTCGAGGCGCATCGCGGATTGAGCGACGCGCAAAGCGCCGATCTCGATGCGGCGCTGGTGCTGATTCTCGCCAATCATATCGGTGATCTCGGGGTGCTGCGCGAGGCGATCGAGCTGGCGAAGCGGCGGATGGTGACATCGGAGCAGCAGGCGCAGCAACAGCAATAGAACCAATTTCACACCACCGCGTCATAACAAGACATGTCACAGGGAAGCTAACGTAAATGGCCAAGGGTTTCGCATCCACCACCGATCTTGCCGAAAAGAAAATCACCTTCTCCGAAATCGGCACCGATCTTTATGCCTTCACGGCCGAGGGCGATCCGAACTCCGCCGTGATCGTCGGCGAGGACGGCTGCCTGGTGTTCGACGCGCAGGCGACGCCGGCGATGGCGAACAAAGTGATCGAGCGGGTGCGCAAGGTCACCGACAAGCCGATCAAATATGTGGTGCTGTCGCATTATCACGCGGTGCGCGTGCTCGGCGCATCCGCCTACAAGGCGGAAGGTATTATCGCCTCGCAGGAGACCTACCGGCTGGTGGCCGAGCGCGGCCAGCAGGATTGGGATTCTGAATATGGCCGCTTCCCGCGGCTGTTCCAGGACGCGCAAAGCATTCCTGGGCTGACCTGGCCGACGCTGACCTTCGAAGGCGAGATGTCGATTTATCTCGGCAAACGCGAAGTGCGGCTGATGCAACTCGGTGCGGGCCATACCTCGGGCGATATCGTCGCCTGGGTGCCGGATGCCGAGGTGATGTTCTCCGGCGATCTGATCGAATACCACTCCGCCTGCTATTGCGGCGACGCGCATCTGCGCGAATGGCCGGCGACGCTGAACGAAATCCGCGCTTTCAATCCAAAGGCGATCGCGCCCGGTCGCGGCGATGCGCTCAAAGGTATTGCGACCGGCCGCGACGCGATCGCGATGACGCGCGATTTTGTCACGACGCTGTATGGCGCGGCCGAAAGCGCCGTCGCCAGGGGCCGCAATCTCAAGGAGACGATGGCGTCGACCCGCGAAGTGATGGATCCCAAGTTCAGGGATTTTGCGATCTACGAACACTGCCTGCCGTTCAACGTCTCGCGCGCGTTCGACGAGGCGTCGGGGATCGACGATCCCGTGATCTGGACCGACAAGCGCGACCAGGAAATGTGGGCCAGCCTGCAAGGAGGATGACCATGAACATCAACACCTCGCCCGATCTGATCAACCGCAACGCGACCAACATCACGCCGGGCTATATGTCCGGCTTCGGCAACAGCTTTGAGACCGAAGCGCTGCCGGGCGCGCTGCCGATCGGGCGCAATTCGCCGCAGCGCTGCGCCTACGGGCTTTATGCCGAGCAACTCTCCGGCTCGCCATTCACGGCGCCGCGCGGCAGCAATGAGCGCTCGTGGCTCTATCGGATCAGGCCGTCGGTGAAACACTCCGGCCGCTTTGCCAAGGTCGATGCCGGGCTGTGGCGTACCGCGCCGTGCCATGAAGTCGAGTTGCCGATCGCGCAATTGCGCTGGGACCCGGCGCCGATTCCGAAAGAAGACATGACGTTCCTGCAGGGCGTGCAGACCATGACCACGGCGGGTGACGTCAGCACCCAGGCCGGTATGGCCGCGCATGTGTTTCTGATCACCCAATCCATGGTCGATCAGAATTTCTACAATGCCGATGGCGAGATGCTGTTCGTGCCGCAGCAGGGCAATCTGCGCTTCGTCACCGAGTTCGGCCGCATCGATGTCGAGCCCGGCGAGATCGCGGTGATTCCGCGCGGCGTGAAATTCCGGGTGGAGATTCCCGGTGGCCCCGCGCGCGGCTACGTTTGCGAAAATTACGGTGGCGCGTTCACACTGCCCGAGCGCGGCCCGATCGGCGCCAATTGCCTGGCCAATGCGCGCGATTTCCTGACCCCCGTTGCCGCCTACGAAGACAAGGACACGCCGACCGAATTGTTCGTGAAGTGGGGCGGCTCGCTGTTCAAGACCACCTTGCCGCATTCGCCGATCGACGTGGTGGCTTGGCACGGCAATTACGCGCCGTACAAATACGATCTGCGAAGGTTCTCACCGGTCGGCGCGATCGGGTTCGATCATCCGGATCCGTCGATCTTCACGGTGATGACGTCGCCATCGGAGACCGCCGGCACCGCGAATATCGATTTTGTGATCTTCCCGGAACGCTGGGCGGTGGCGGAAAACACCTTCCGGCCGCCCTGGTATCACATGAACATCATGTCGGAATTCATGGGGCTGATCTACGGCGTCTACGACGCCAAGCCGCAAGGTTTTGTCCCCGGCGGCATCAGCCTGCATAACCAGATGCTGCCGCACGGCCCGGATCGCCAGGCGTTTGACCACGCCAGCAATTCCGATCTCAAGCCGGTCAAGCTGACCGGCACCATGGCCTTCATGTTCGAAACCCGCTACCCGCAGCGCGTCACCAAACACGCTGCTGAAACGCCGACCTTGCAGGATGATTACGCGGATTGCTGGAAGGGATTGGAGAAACGGTTCGATCCGAACAAGCCGTGAAGCATGCAGGTCGTCATCGCCGGGTCAAGCCCGGCGATCCATCTTTCTTTGCCCAAGAAGATGGATGCCCGGGTCAAGCCCGGGCATGACGAGTTTTCCGACTGGAGAATTCAGTGACTCACCCCAACGACCCCACCCTCCGCTCCTTCATCGACGTTAATCCAACTTCCGACTTCCCGATCCAGAACCTGCCTTACGGTGTGTTCTCGTCCAAAGACGGCCTTGCGCCGCGCGTCGGTGTTGCGATCGGCGATTACGTGCTCGACCTCTGGGAGCTTGAGCAGGACAGCCGGCTCGATGTCGGGGCACTCGGGGTATTTTCGGCGTCGTCGCTCAATCCGTTCATGGCGCTGGGGCCGAAGGTATGGTCGCGCACCCGCGCTCGCATCAGCGAATTGCTGCGCCATGACCATCCGGAGCTGCGCGACAACACTGAGCTGCGCGCTCGCGCGCTGGTGCCGATGGCGGACGTAAAACTCTATCTGCCGATCGCGGTTGCTGGTTACACCGATTTCTATTCGTCAAAGGAGCACGCCACCAATGTCGGCGTCATGTTCCGCGGCAAGGACAACGCGCTGCAGCCGAACTGGCTGCACATGCCGATCGGCTACAACGGCCGCGCTTCGACGGTTGTCGTCAGCGGCACGAAGGTGCGCCGGCCGCGCGGTCAGTTGAAGCCGCCGACAGCCGAGGTGCCGAGTTTCGGGGCCTGCAAGCGGCTCGATTTCGAACTCGAGATGGGCTTTGTCGTGGGCCAGCCGTCGAAGATGGGCGAGATGCTCACCGAGAAGCAGGCGGAAGAGATGATCTTCGGCTTTGTGATTTTGAACGACTGGAGCGCACGCGACATCCAGCAGTCGGAATATGTGCCGCTCGGCCCGTTCCAAGGCAAGGCGTTCGGAACTTCGATCAGCCCGTGGGTCGTCACCCGCGAGGCGCTGGAGCCGTTCCGCGTGCACGGCCCCGCGCAGGACCCCGCGCCGCTGCCCTATCTGAAGCAGACGCTGGCCAACAATTACGATCTGCAACTCGACGTCGGTCTGCGCGCGGCCGGGATGAACGAGGCGATGCGGATCTGCCGCACCAATTTCAAATACATGTACTGGTCGTCGGTGCAGCAATTGGTGCACCACGCCTCCTCCGGTTGCGCCATGAATGTCGGCGATATCCTGGGGAGTGGCACCATCAGCGGCCCGGACAAGGACGCGCGCGGCAGCCTGCTGGAGATCAGCTGGAACGGGACCGAGCCGATCGAACTGCCCGGCGGCGCGAAACGCACCTTCCTGGAAGACGGCGATTCATTGGTCATGCGCGGCTGGTGCCAGGGCGACGGCTATCGCGTCGGTTTTGGCGAAGTCGAGGGAACGATCCTGCCGGCGGAATGACTTGCCGTCATTGCGGTGTTGGAACGCATTACCGCGCTTCCGGCGGAATATCTCTGACCCGCACCGAATGCGCGGCAACGTCTTCATGGCTGTACTTGAGATGGACGCGCTTGTCCGATGGCGGCTGCACCTCGGTGCAGACGCCGGGCCGCCATGGCTTCGCGGGCCGGATCGGACGCGGCGCAAAGCCGCCGCCGCAATTCGGGCAGACGTTTTGCAATTTGCCCTCGGCGCAATCCGCGCAGAACGTGCATTCATAGCTGCAGATGCGGGCTTCCGTCGAATTGGGCGGAAGATCCTTGTCGCAATATTCGCAGTTCGGCCGAAGTTGCAGCGCCATGGTCGTTGCGTCCTCTTTAGGTGAGGCGAATTATCTCAAATCGCAAAGGAAAGGCGACGGCGAATTTCCCTCGATTTGGAACATGCTAACCCAACACCTTCAGCGGCAGCTTGGCGCTTTCCTTCAGGCGATCGAGCACGATCGAGGAGCGTACATGGGCCACGCTCTGGTGCGGCATCAGCACGTTGTTGACGATGTCGGACAGGCTCTTGAGGTCGCGCAATATCACCTTCAGCAGGTAATCGGCGTCGCCGGTCAACGAATAGGCCTCCTGGATATCGTCGACCCGGTTGACCAGCGCGCGGAATTTCTTGGCATTGTCGGGCGAGTGGGTCGCCAGCGTAATGTGGATGAAGGCGATCAAGCCGAAGCCGAGCTGCTCGCTGGCAAGATCGGCGTGGTAGCCTGCGATCACTTTCTCTTCTTCCAGCCGCATGCGCCGCCGCGAGCATTGCGACGCCGACAGGCCGACCAGATCGGCCAATTGCTGGTTGGTCAGGCGGCCATCGTCCTGCAGCGCGCCCAGTATTTTCAGGTCGAACCCGTCGACGGATATCATGCGTAAATTATCCAATTCATGCACAAATCATGCATCATGTTAGCCGAAGGCGATCCCGTTTGCATGCACTTTGCAGCTCTGGTGGCAGAAACTACCCGCTATCGGAATCACAGGAGATTGCCATGGGCCCATTTCCGCACGACGCACCGGCAGCGAAAATCAGCGCCGACAATCCGATGGGCACCGACGGCTTCGAGTTCGTCGAATACGCGCACCCCAACCCCGAGAAGCTGCACGCGCTGTTCAAGCTGATGGGCTATGCGCCGGTCGCTCGCCATCGGACTAGGAAGATCACGGTCTATCGCCAGGGCGATATCAACTATCTCGTCAACGAAGAGCCC
>Ga0193717_1002739_pt1 | contig 10036 bp, 8 predicted proteins | sample U2c2metaG_FD_145900 | JGI IMG/M metagenome (GOLD analysis project Ga0193717, IMG submission 145900) | Soil microbial communities from a riparian zone of the East river system, Colorado, United States - U2c2 | ecosystem: Environmental > Terrestrial > Soil > Riparian zone | place: USA: East River... | reverse complement strand
CCTGCTGATTGTCGCGTGCGTGGCGTTGCACGCCCCCGCACGTGCCGACTCGGTACCTTTCTGGGGAGCGCGGGCCTCGGTTCCCATCGACACGCCGATCGATCACCTCAAGGACGGCGAGTTTCTATGGTTAGGCGATGCGGTGTCTTCGGGCCCCCTGGTCATGGTGGTCAGCATCACTGACCAGAGAGGGTATGCGTATCGCAACGGCGTTCTCATCGGCGCAACCAGCGTGAGCACCGGCCGGCCGGGATACCCGACACCTACCGGAGTATTCACCGTACTGCAGAAACAACAGGAGCATCGCTCGACCATCTACGACGGCGCGCCGATGCCGTACATGGAACGACTCACCTGGGGTGGCGTCTCGCTTCATGCGGGTGGGCTGCCCGGCTATCCCGAGTCGCACGGATGCATTCACCTGCCGAGCGAGTTTGCGAAGTTGCTCTTCGGTGTCTCCTCAACTGGCATGACGGTGGTCATTGCGAACGACGCCTCCGAGCCGCAGCGAGTCGCGCACCCGGGATATCTGACGCCGGTCAGTGTCGCTGGCGAGCCCGTTGAGCACGCACCGTTCGCGCCGACGGAGGAAGAACGTTGGCAGCCCGAGTTGTCTCCCACCGGCCCCATCAGCATCGTGCTCAGTCAAGGCAGTCAACGCGTGGTCGTCTATCGAAACGGAATAGAGATTGGCCGAGCGCGGCTCAATGTTAGCGGCGTCGCGCCGCTTGCCAGTCATGCCCTGGTGTTGACGGACGGCCCCAGCACCGTGACTGATCCCTATGTTCCCGATTCAGCCAAATACCGCTGGTTGAAGGTTGCGGTTCCCGGTTACCTGGGCGAGGCCGGCACCCAGGTCGACCCGGCGGAACTCGCGAGAATCCATCTCCCCGCCAGGTTCGTGGCGCACGTCAATTCGATCCTCGCCCCTGGAGCGACCTTGTTAGTCACGGACGAGCCCCTGTCCCGACAAACGACTGGCGCCGCCGCTCAAGTCATCGATGCCGATCCGCCAAACGCGCAAACCAAGTGAGCGCCGCGAAGCGCCGCCGCACTGGAACGTCAAGCGGCGGCGACCATCCGAACCTCGCATTGCGGAAACGGAATGACGATGCGGGCGCTTCGGAAAGTCTCGAGGATTGCCCGGTTGATCTCACTCGCCGCGACACCGAAGTCCTTGATCGCAACCCAGGGCTTGACGGCAATATTCACGGACGAATCCGCGAGCAGGCTCACGACGATCAGCGGCTCCATGTCTCGCAAGACACGTCCATTCGCGCGCAGCGTCTCCTGAATCAATGCGAAGGCACGATTCAGATCCGTATCGTACGCAACGCCGACTACGACGGTGACCTGACGAATCTCGCCGTAGTTGTGCAGGATCTCACCAACGATCTTGCGATTTGGAATGACAACGCGCGAGCGGTCCGGATGCACCAGCGTCGTCTGAAACAACGAGATGCTCTCCACGGCGCCCTCCTCGCTGACGATCTCGATGTACTCGCCGATCCGGAACGGCTTCGTGAGGATGATGGTCAGTCCGGCAAAGAGGTTGCCGAGGACTCCCTGCATCGCCAGTGCGATCCCGGCACCCGCGACGCCGAGTCCGGCAATCAGCGGCAACAGCTCGACGCCGAGATTCTGTAGCGCCATGATGACGAACAGCACTGAAATCGCGGCGCGAGCGATCCGCACAATCAAGGTGCGTACCGGCAGCTCCATCTCGAGGTGCCCGAGCGCGCGCTCGAGCCATTGCGACGTCCAGCGCCCGACGAAATAACCCAGCACCAAAATCAGCACGGCGGCGAGCAACTTTGGCCCGAACTTCATTGCCAGGTCCACTGCGGTGGTGCGAACCTGCTCGATGGTTTCCAGTGTGTTGGCCATGACGGCGGCCTCATTTTGAACGGGGACTTGCCACCCTACAGCGCTTTTCGGCGCCCGTCAGTCGGCGTGCGTGGGACTCCTCGAACTACCGTTCTTACAAGCAGGGCGGGAAACCACGTGAGCAGTCGTTTCATAGGGCAGATCCTGCGCGATGCACGAGCCGCGGCCCTCAAGTCTCCGGAAACAGTCTCGGGAACAACACGTCGAGCGCATCGACGGGGAACCGCAGCGACACGGCGCCTTTGGGCGTGTCGGAGGCGAGAAGTCCCGTGCTAACTACATCGCTCAAAACGCGCCGGGCACTTCGCTCCGGCAACCCGGTGATGCGCGCGATCTCTCCTCGCTCGAATTCTCCGCGGATCAAGGCTTCTTCGAGGAGCCTGGAGGCCTCTGGCTTGAGGGAATCATTGAGTTCGACGTAGTTGCGCAAACGCCGCGACAACGTGTCGAGATCGAAAAGACTCGACATGAATTGCACCTGATCGAGTGCCACCCGCAGAAACCACAGCACGAATTCTCCGAGCGCACCCTGTGAGAGATTTCCACGGCCATCCAGATCCCCGCGTCTCGGCGAATCCGCATCATCCATCTTCAGCTTGTACTCACCGCGACTCGCAAGACCACGCGCGAGACCTCGGGAGATGGACCAAAGTCCGTGCGCACCGATACCCGCCATATGAGCCATCGCATGACTCATCAGTCGGCTCACACGCCCGTTGCCGTCCGGAAACGGATGGATGTAGTTGAAACGGTGATGGGCAGCGGCCGTCGAGATGATGCGACCGGACTTTCCCAAAGCCGCGAGCGTGTAGCGCTCCGAGAAGTAGCGCATGAACTCCGGGATGCGCGCGCTGGACGGCGGCGCGTGACGACCCACCGCGACATCATGCTCGGGACGTGATCGCCAGGCACCGGGTTCCATGAGGAAATCGCGGCCTGTGCCGGCAACGCGCAGCAACTCTTCCGGCGCATCGCGATAGAACTCGCGATGCAGCCACTGGATGAATTCCGGCGACGCGGGTTCCGGCAGGCGACTTTCGACCGCAAGGGCATCGATTTGTGCCTGCACGCGTACGTGCGCCGCGGCTTCGAGCTGGAGATTGCGGCGCTCTCGATCCTTCTCGAGATCACCTGCCAGTGCGCGTTCGATGTCCTTCGGCCGCGTGTTGTGCCCTTCGATGAGATTGCTGTAATAGGCATTCATTACGCGCACCAACGCTGCGAGATTGGCGGCGGTGCGCGGATGAAGCGCTTGCGCAAGGGTGGCACTGGCGGCCGAGAGCTCCGCAACGACGTCGCCTATCGCCTCGCCGGGCTCTTCGAGCCGGGCGGGCTCGATTCGCTGAACGATCTCCATCGTCGCCATTTTGGCCGATCTCATATGCCTCTAAGGCATTGAACATACAGCTAATTACCTGTATCTACCAGCGAAATTAGCCGATCTATTGGCCGATCTCCAGGCCCGTAGAACGGCGCCGCGTACCTTTCGCTCAATCCCCTAGCTGCTTGGCGATGAGCTCGCCTCGCACTTCCCGTAGTTTGTCTTTGACTGCCGTGGCGTTGACGCTCCCCATTCGGATCAACGCCTTCTGACCCGCGGACCTCGACTCGAGCTTCGGATCGGCAAATTCATACAGCACGTTCGGCTGCGCGAGCGCGATCGGACCCTTAACGTCGGGCGTCGCGAGTAGTTCGTCGATCACCTCGATCAACCGATCATTGAAGTACTGTGGCGGATGTCCAAGGCTTTCGTACGCCTCCTGAAACAACGGGTAATGGCGAGCATAGGTGGCGGCCAGACGGTGCGTGTCGATCGAACTGATCAACTGCACCAGTGGTTTGTAGCGTGCGTAGTTAGCCGGATCGAGCACCGGCGCCTCTTCCGATCCGTCGACTTCAAACGTGCCCTGTACCCGCTTCAAGGGGCGAACCCGTTCGGCCACCTTCTCGGTCGATAGATTGTCGACCGTCACCACGATGTGCCGAACCAGATCCTCAGGGATCAGGAAGCGCTCCACGGACTCCTTGCCGATGAGATCCGCTAATGCGTCCTGCATTGGCACATCGCTTTCATTGAGCGGTGGCAGCGGCTCTTGCTTCTCGGGAGGCGGCAGCGGGTGCTTGATGGCCGGTGGTTCCTCGGGCATCGCGGGTTTCACCGGTACGGCAGCAACAGGCTTCGCGGCCGGCGGCGGTGCTCGGTTGCTCCGCATGGAGATATAGATGACCGCGCCAACCGATAGGCCAACCACGGCCACTGCGGCAGCGATGTACTTGAAGTTTTCATTCAGCATAAGACACCTGACAACTATCCAGGGTGTTCGTTCCGGGATGCCTCAACGGACTAGCGCCGATCCAGCAGGCAATCGATGAAGGCTTTGAGCGCCGGTTGCGGATTGTGCCGGTTGGAGTAATAGAGAAAGAGCCCGGGGAACGTAGGTGACCAGTCGGCGAGTACCTGTTTCAACCGCCCGGCCGCGATCAATTCGTAAATTGCGTCGTCGCCGTAGCTGTAAAGAATGCCGAGCCCTTGCAAAGCACCTTCCCGAACGACGTCCTGGAGATTCGAAATCAGCGGACCTTGCACGCTCAATTCGATCTTTTTGCGCTTCTTCTCCAATTCCCAGCGATAGATCGCGCCGCTTCCCGGAAAGCGCCAGTTGATACAGGCGTGGGAGTGAAGGTCCGCAGGAGTCTTCGGCTCACCATGAATTTTCAAATAGTCCGGCGATGCCACGGCCAGCATCGCCATGTCGGGCGTCAGACGCACCGCGATCATGTCCTTCTCCAGACGTTCACCAATGCGGATGCCGGCGTCGAAGCGTTGCGCAACGATGTCGCTGATGCCGTCGTCGATTACGATATCGAGCACCACGTCCGGATGCGCGCGATGGAAGGCACCGAGTTTCGGTGCGATGAGCTTCTTCGCCGCGTAGCCAGGCGTGTTGATGCGCAGCGTGCCGGCGGTGCGGCCCGAAGCGGCCACCGCTTCTGCGACGGCGGCATCGAGCTCGTGAATCATTGGCGCGATGCGCGCGTGGAGCCGCAAGCCGGCCGCGGTTGGCGCGACGCTGCGAGTGGTGCGGTTCAAGAGTCGCACGCGAAGCCGCGTTTCGAGCTGGCGGATCGTCTGGCTCAGCGCGGATGCTGACAGGCCGAGATGATCGGCCGCGCGCACAAAGCTTTTGCGCTCGGCGATGGCGGCGAAAGCCTTCAATTCCGCAAAGTCCGAGCCACGCATTATGCTGTTTTCTCTAAATAGCCCACTTCGATTGTAGGCGATTATCTTATCGACGCGAAACGGCCATCATGGATCCATCGAACACGGAGACCCCCATGAACACACCGCTTGCTCTCACCTCTTACCGCCTGCTCGGCCGCTCCGGGCTCAGAATTTCTCCCCTGGCATTGGGCGCCATGACTTTCGGTGCGGATTGGGGCTGGGGCGCCGAAGAAGCTGAAGCGCGCCGAATCTTCGACGCCTTCGTCGATCGCGGCGGCAACTTCATCGACACGGCGAACGCGTACACCAACGGTTCGTCCGAGCGGCTCGTCGGCAAGTTCGCAGAAGGGAAGCGCGACCGACTCGTCATCTCGACGAAGTACAGCATGGCGACCGTGGCCGGCGATGCCAACTCCGGCGGCAATCATCGCAAGAGCATGATGCGCTCCGTCGAGCAGAGTTTGACGCGGCTCGGCACCGACTACATCGATCTGCTGTATCTGCATCAGTGGGATGCGCGCACGCCCGTCGAGGAAGTCCTGCGCGGCATGGACGATCTCGTCAGGCAAGGCAAGGTGCTTTATCTCGGTATGTCGGACACGCCGGCGTGGCAGATCGCGCGCATGCAGGCGATCGCCGAGCTGCGCGGATGGTCGCACTTCATCGCGCTGCAAAGCGAATACAGCCTGGTCGAGCGGACCGCAGAGCGGGAACTGATTCCGATGGCCGAGGAAATGGGGCTCGGTGTGATCCCATGGTCACCGCTCGCGAACGGTGTGCTGAGCGGAAAGTACAGCCGCGCTGATCTCGCGGCCGGTGATCTCACTTCCGTCGAGGGTTCGCGCAAGGACGTGGCAATCGGCTACGGCTCGTTGTCTGCACGCAGCCTCGACATCGCCGATGTCGTCAAGGCGGTCGCCGCCGAGACAGGCCGCAGCCCAGCGCAAATCGCGCTGGCCTGGACGCTACTGAATTCCGGTGTTGCCGCGACGCTCCTCGGCGCGCGAACACTTAAACAGTTGGAAGACAACCTCGGCGCCCTGGAGGTTTCGATCGACGACGAACAACGTGCACGGCTCGAGAAAGTCAGCGCGATTACGCTCGGCTTCCCGCACGACCTGTTGCGCATGCCGACCGTCGCTCGATCGATCAGTGGCGGCACGGCGCTGCCGCCGCGAACCTGGTGACGGGAGACAAACCCATGAACGTCAATCTCCCCGAACCAATCGCCGCCTACTTCGTCGCCGACAAGCTCCATGACGAAGCCGTTGCACGCTGCTTCACGAAGGACGCCGTCGTGAAAGACGAAGGTCGCACATACACGGGCCTTGAATCCATCCGGCAATGGAGGGCCGCAGCCTCGACCAAGTACCAGTACACCTGCGAGCCATTCCGCTCAGAGCTGACCGATGGAAAGACGGTAGTTAGCTGTCACTTGACCGGGACCTTTCCCGGCAGCCCGATCGATCTGCGATATATCTTTCGGCTCGAGCGCGGCAAGGTGGCCAGCCTGGAAATCCTCGCATGAGATTCGATCTCGTCCAATGGCGGCATTCGCGCCAATTCGCTGAGTCTTTATGAAACACGTGCAACATTGGTCATACGCCGATAAGATTTCGTTGGCCGTATTTCGGGGTAACGATCACGATGCGCTCCGAGTGACATGCAATTCGAGCTCACTCAACTCATCGATGCGCTTCCGGGCTTGGCCTGGACTGCGCTTCCGGATGGTCGCGCCGAGCTCCTCAATCGGCGCTGGCTTGACTACACGGGTTTGACGGCGGAGCAAGCCGCAGACCTGGGCTGGATCGAGGCGATTCATCCGGACGACCGCGAGCGTGTTGGCGATTATTGGCGATCATGTGTGACCTCTGGCAACCCCGGGGACACGGAAGCACGGATGCGCCGCCACGATGGCGGCTATCGGTGGTTCCTGTTTCGTGCCAATCCCGTTCGCGATGCCGCGGGAAACATCTCCCGATGGTTTGGAACCAATATCGACATCGAAGTCCGCAGACGCGGTGAGGAGGCGCTGCAGTCAAACGAACGCAATTTGAGCCTGATCCTCAACACCATTCCAACGCACATTTACGTATTGAACACCGAAGGACACGTCCAGTACGTAAATCAGGCGGTGATGGATTACACCGGCCTCAGTATGGCGGATGTGCAGCAAGAGGATTATCGGGATCGTGTCATCCACCCGGAGGATTTCAAGAGAGTCCGCGCACCGCGCGCGGCAGGGCTGAAGCGGGGCGAACCTTTCAGCACTGAGCAGCGTGTCCTCGGCAAGGATGGGCAATATCGCTGGTTCGCGGTGCGCTACAAACCCTTGCTCGATGAACACGGACGCATTGTTCGTTGGTATGTGGCCGCGTTCGACAACGAGGACCGCAAACGCGCGGTCGATCAGCTGCAATTGCTCGCCAGCATGATGCACTCCATCCCCGCAGCCGTTTGGTCGGTGACGCCCGATGGAACTCCAGACATCGTGAATCAGGGCTGGTACGACTACACCGGGCAAACGCCTGAGCATGTGCATTCTCATCCCAATGCCTGGATGTCCACGATGCACCCCGATGATGGCGAGGCGGCTGGAAAGATCTACTGGGAAGGAATACGGTCCGGCAGCGGCTTCACCATGGAGGCGCGATTCCTGCGAGCGCGCGACAAAACTTACCGGTGGCACCTCAATCGAGCGGTAGCCGTGCGCGATCCGGCGGGCAACATCATCAGGTTTGTCGGTACGTCCACTGACATTGAAGACCTGAAGGCCGCCCAGGAAGAACTGCACGACGCGCGAGCAGCCCTTGCGCATGTGACTCGCGTGGCGACGATGGGCGAGCTCACGGCATCGATCGCGCACGAGATCAACCAGCCACTCGCGGGAATCATCACGAACGCCAATACATGTTTGCGGATGCTGGCGGCCGATCAGCCCAATGTCGAAGGTGCGCGCGAGACGGCTCGTCGCACGATTCGCGACGCCAATCGCGCGTCCGATGTGATCACTCATTTGCGAGCGCTGTTCGCGAAGAAGGAAACGGCTGCCGAGCCCTTTGACTTGACCGAGGCCACAGAAGAAGTGATTGCGCTATGTAGCAGTGACCTGCAGCGAAAAGGGACACTGCTTCGTACGGAATTCGCCAGCGAACTTCCGGTTGTGGTCGGCGATCGCATTCAACTACAGCAGGTGGTATTGAACCTGCTCACGAATGCCGCGGATGCCATGCTGGCAGTGGACGATCGACCGCGCGAGCTCCACATCAAGACCGAGCTCGACACTGACGGTCTCGTGCGCGTGACGGTCCGGGACAACGGCGTGGGCTTCGACTCCCGGGATGCGGACAAGCTGTTCAAGTCATTCTTCAGCACAAAGCAGCAAGGCATGGGGATTGGGCTGTCCGTGAGTCGCTCGATCATCGAGACTCATCAAGGTCGCATCTGGGCTGTCAAGAATGAAGGCCCGGGAGCCACGTTCGCGTTCGCAATTCCACGCAGCCTTGAATCAACCTGATGAGCTGATTGCCTCTTCGCTGATGCGGGCGCGATACCTTCGTGCAATGGAGAATCGGCTGCGCGCCAGTAGATTGGTGTGGCAAGCGGTTCCAACAAAGGTAACAGACATGAAAACCCTATCGATCCTGTTCGCGATACTCACCCTCGGACTGATTTCCCCCGCTGAGGCGGCCGTCAAAAACGTCGTTCTCGTCCATGGCGCGTTCGCCGACGGTTCAGGCTGGAAGCCGGTCGCGGACATTCTGGAACGCGACGGCTACACGGTATACGTCGTGCAGGAGCCCGAGACAACGTTTGACGCGGACCTCGCAGCGACGCGCATCGTGCTCGACCGGTCGGGGCCCTGCGTCCTGGTAGGCCACAGCTACGGAGGCATGATCATTTCCGAAGTTGGAAATCACCCATCCGTCCGGAGTCTGGTTTACGTCGCCGCCTTCCAGCCGCAAGTCGGCGAATCTGCCGGTGGTTTGCAGAGCAAGATGCCACCTGCGGCCACGAGCGTCGGTCCCGTGGGCGGTGGATTCGTGCAGGTGAAACCGGAGGCATTTCCGGCCGATTTCGCCGCGGACGTGCCAAAAGCGCTTGCGCACTTCATGGCCATCTCGCAAGTGCCGATCTCCGCCGCGATCTTCGATGCCCCCGCCACGACCGCGGCATGGACGCAGAAGCCCAGCTACGCAGTGGTCACACAGCAGGACCGCATGATCAATCCCGAGCTGATGAGGTTCATGAGCAAACGAGCCAAGTCCGAAACGATCGAACTACCCGGAAGTCACGCCATCTTCCTGTCGCATCCCAAAGAGGTTGCGGCACTGATCGAGAAAGCGGCAAAAGCGTCTGAGTAGCCTCCCCAGGCGCGGCATGACGTGACCTGAGTCACCGCTATTTCGATCGCACGCGTTCGTAGAAATCCTGGAGCACGAAGAATGCTTTCTTCTTCGTGCCATTTTCCCCGATCAGTCCTTTGCGATTCCATCCATCCTGCACATGTGGCAGTGGGCGTCGGGGCGAGCGGAAGTCGGTCAATATCCAGGGCGTGGTGCCGCGCCATTGCGGAATGCGCTCGAGCTGATTCTCCTCGCTGAATCGAGTGAGACGGTCGGCGTGGAACCCTTGAAGCGCATCCGCGCCGAACTCGCTGATGATTACCGGCTTCTGGTATCCAAATGACCAGGTGATCAGCGGCAGTTTGTCGGGCAGGCCGTCGTACCAGCCCACATATTGGTTGAAGCTCAGCAGATCCGTGTACGCGCCGAAGGGGTCATCGACGATGCGGTGGTTCGAGTCTGCTTTATCTGCATGAACCTCCATGGCCGCCGAGACAAGTCGGGTGGCGTCTAGCGAACGGGCGGTGTCTACCAGCTGTTTCAGGAAGCGAGTGCGCGGCTCGCTCACGGGTGTTTCCTT
>Ga0193717_1002738_pt1 | contig 10038 bp, 7 predicted proteins | sample U2c2metaG_FD_145900 | JGI IMG/M metagenome (GOLD analysis project Ga0193717, IMG submission 145900) | Soil microbial communities from a riparian zone of the East river system, Colorado, United States - U2c2 | ecosystem: Environmental > Terrestrial > Soil > Riparian zone | place: USA: East River... | reverse complement strand
GGCAATGCGTCCGCCGTAGCTCGTGCCAAGTGCGGGGGCAATCTTCGGGTTATAGACAAGCTGAATGCCTTGGCCTTTGAGGAAGGCGGCCAGACGGTCGATGTTCTCGCCGGGGTCGCCTGTGACTTCGTGCGGGTTGGGAAGGTCTACGCCATTCGTCTGCGATACGTCGAAGACGTACGCGTTGCGGAAGCCAAGCAACACGCGCTCGTTCTGCTTGGTGATGTCCTTCTCGGCTTCCTTGTCCTTCTTGCGACGAACGCCAACCATCGGGGCAAGGATGCGAATACCCTTGGCGCCTGCGTTCACGGAACGGCCTAAGTTCTTCCACGCCCAGAACCCGGCAACGCGGGTCGCGGTGGGCATCTGCCGCGCGATCTCCAGCACGTTTCCAAAGCTGTAGTTATGAAAGCGGCTCATGGCCGTGAGGTAGTTGGTGAGGGCGTCGGAATGTCCCGCTTCCAACTGCTCAATCAAGAGCTTGATGTTGGCGGCAATCAACTCCTGTTTGGTGGTGGGCTTCTTGCTGTCGATGGTGGCTACATTGTTAGTGTTGGCTGTGGTGTTCATGGTGTCTTCGCTCCTTGGTTTTTGCCTTTGCTTTTCCGCGTGAAATTCGCGGCATGCAAATGCCGAACGCCACGTGGCGAACGGCAGGGCGGCAAGGTGCAAGGGGAGGGGTATGAGGCTGTTACGGAACTCGGCTGAGAGGAACTTCTTGAAGAAGAACGAAGGCGCTCGCTCGGGCGCGCCTTCGTTCTTTGTGTGGTCTTGAAGATGCCAGGTTGTTTCAGACGGGAGTGAAGGCCTGTGTGAGATGTTTCGCTCCGAGCAGGTTGACCATGCGCTTGAGGTTGTAAGCCATGATCGCGATGCCGATTTCTGTCTGGGCTCCATGGAGTCCGCGAAGCAGCAGGCGAGGGTGGCCGAAGATGCGGTACTTGAGTGTGCCGAAGGGATGCTCGACGGTAGACCTTCGCAGCCGCATCAGGGAAGGTGTGGCACGCTGGTGCATGCGATTCAGTGCGTCGTCATGGAGATGGCGCGTGACCATGCGTTGTGGAGCCTGCGTGCAGCCGGTCCTCCGCGAACAGCTTCCGCAGTCGCTTGCCTTGGCCTGGTAGTAGATCGCGCGATCCTTGCGCGACAGCTGTGTTCTCTTCAGCGTCTTGCCCTCGGGACAGAGGAAGGTGTCGGTATCGGATTGATAGGTGAAGGCACTGCGGTCCAGCAGGCCGGTCGCATTGACCGAACGTGTAGCGGGCACATGCGGGATCAACCCGGCCTCTTCGCAGCGGCTGGCCTGCTCGCCATTGGAGTAGCCTGTGTCGGCGATGATGTTCAGACTGTCGGCGCCGAGCGCTTTCTTCGCGGCTTCGGCCATGGGCTCCAGTGATCGGTTGTCGGCTGCGTCCAGCGTGACTGCATGGGTCACGACCAGCGCATGTTCAGAGTCGACTGCGGTCTGCACGTTGTAAGCCGGAGCGATGGTCCCGGCGACCTTCATGAAGCCGGCTTCCGGTTCCGGATGCTGCTTGAGCTTGTTGATGGCTGCCTGCACAACCGATGGATCGATCGTGGCCTGCTGCTCCTCGTCTGCATTCTCCATGCTGTCAAGATAACGCTGCAACGCCTGGCGCTCACGCACGCTGTCTGCACTGGCCACAGCGCGGAACTTGGTGCCGTCGAGGGCGATCCACTCCCCCCGGATCAGTCCGCAGGAACGCGCGAACCGCACCAACTCCGCCCCGGCCTCAGTGACCGCCTCGCGATGCATGCGCCGGAACTCGGCGATGGACTTGTGATCCGGATACACACGTCCCAACAACCACATCAGTTCCACGTTGCGGCGGCACTCCGCTTCCAGCCGCCGTGACGATCGAATCTGGTTCAGATAGCCATATAGATACAGCTTCAGCAGATCGCGCGGATCGTAGCCAGGACGCCCGGTCTCCGCCGCTTCCGCTCGTTCGAAGCCGAGTCCAGCCATCGCCAGCCCATCCACGAACGCGTCGATTACACGACATACATGGTTAGCTGGTACCAGATCGTCCAGAACCACTGGAAACAGCGTCCCCTGACTCCGTCCTTCACCTTCGATGTAGCCCATAAACAGTGATGCCCTCGCTCCCGCGAGGGCATCTTCTCACCTATCCCTGTTTAAAACTTAGTTCCGTAACAGCCTCGTATCTCCCATCCTTGGAACGGAACGAAGTGGAGGGGAAAGGACGAGCGCAGCGAAGGTCTGCACAAGCGTAGCGCGGAAGACTGTTGGGAAACCCCTTGCGCCGCGCCAGGACGCAGTCCTCAGGGAGGTTTGGTTACCTTACTCGTGCGTGTCAGCGCACCTGACTGTCAGGGTCGGCGTTGCGGGCAGGAACGAGACTGTTACGAAACTCTTTGATCGGACGAAGACTGTCCCTTGTGCCACTTCCGAGTTGGCGACAAACCCTTGAGCCAAGTGACGAAAAATGGGCTGACCAGGTTTTCCGGACGCTCTGGCACGCGTCGCGGTGGAGGCGGGAACGTATTTCGATCTGGACCAGCGAGCAGCGGCAGGAGCTCGGCGATGAGGTCATCGTGGCGAACGTCCGCGAACTGCGAGCCATCTCTCACGTCCACCGCAAGAGCGATCAGGTCGAAGCGGATGGAATGGATGAGGAACAAGCCGCAATAAAGCGCTTGAAACTGATCAGAGCGAACGACGGCAAAGGCGGTTTAGACGGTTGCGACGGGGATTGATTTGCCGGGTTGCAGGAGGCCGAGCAGGTCCTGGTCGTAGATGGATTTCTTGCGGTCGGCGAGTGCGGTGAAGCGGGTGTAGATTTCGTCGACCTGGTTGCGGTCGAGCGGGTGGCCGAGTTTTTCGAGGCGGTCGGCTAGGGCGCGACGGCCGGAGTGTTTGCCGAGGACGAGCTTGGTGTGGCCCGCGCCAACGGATTCGGGAGTCATGATCTCGTAGGCGAGGGGATTGGCCATCATGCCGTGCTGGTGGATGCCCGACTCGTGGGCGAAGGCGTTGGCTCCGACGACGGCCTTGTTGGGCGAGCAGCCAAAGGCGATACACTCGGCGAGCATCTGGCTGGTGGGGTAGAGCTGGCTCAGGACGATGTTGTTGGTGTGGGGGAACTTGTCCCGGCGAACCATGAGGGCGGCGGCGATCTCTTCAAGAGCGGCGTTGCCAGCGCGTTCGCCGATGCCATTGATGGTGCACTCGACCTGGCGGGCGCCGCCTTCGATGCCGGCCAGGGAGTTGGCTACGGCCATGCCGAGGTCGTTGTGGCAGTGGGCGGAGAGGATTATGTCGTCGATTCCCGGGACGCGGGCTTTGACCAGGCGGAAGATCGCGGCGTACTCCTCGGGGGTGGTGTAGCCGACGGTGTCGGGGATGTTGATGGTGGTGGCGCCGGCCTGGACGGCGACGGTGATCATCTTGAGGAGGAACTCGGGGTCGGAGCGGGTGCCGTCCTCGGTGGAGAACTCGACGTCTTCGGTGAAGGAGCGGGCAAGGCGGACCGAATCGGCGGCCTGGTCGAGGGCCTGGTCGCGGGTGATGCGGAGTTTGCACTCGAGATGGAGATCGGAAGAGGCGAGGACGAGGTGGATGCGGTTGGAGGGGGCGGGCTCGACGGCGCGGGCGGAGGCCTCGATGTCTTCGCGTTTACAGCGGGAGAGCGAGGCGATGCGGGGGCCGCGGACCTCGCGAGCGACCGCTCGGATGGCCGCGAAGTCGCCGTCGGAGGCGATGGCGAATCCGGCCTCGAGGACATCGACGCCAAGGGCCGCGATCTGGTGGGCGAGGCGGAGTTTTTCCTCGTGGTGCATGGTGCAGCCGGGGGACTGCTCGCCGTCGCGGAGGGTGGTGTCGAAGAATACGATGTGGTCCTGGTCCCGGTTAGGCATAGAATACAATCCTCGGTCTGGACCTTACCATAATGCAAACTTATAATTTTAGGAATCAGCATTAGAAATGCTAATCGCGCTATAAATCTTTTTCGGGTGGCAGCCTAGGTCAGCATTCCTGAAGATCCTCGGCCACTGTACGCGCTTCAGCTAGTAGGCTTGGCAACGGGACGATGCTTTGTTGCTTTTAGAGCGCTATGGAGTTCTCAGACGGGGCTCGCCAAAGCCGTGCTGCTGTCCCTTCAACGCCTTGATATCTCGGATCGGTGGCAAACCGAGAAATCGGCTGTACTCACTGCTGAACTGGCTCCCGCTCTCGTAGCCGACTTCGTACGCAGCGCTTGTGGCATCGAGACCGTCCATTAGCATGCGTTCACGCGCGGTCTGGAGCCGTAGCCTCAGGCGTATCGAAAAGATCAAGCAACCGGCTAATCACGCTCTCCACATAATGGGCAATATACCCGAATGTGTTGGACAGGCGGTTGTAGAACGTCTTTGTGAAGAGAGTCTCTTTCCACTCCGACTCGATGAAGTGCAGGAAAGCATTTCCGAATTCAGCTTTATCCGCCGCTGTTGAGAACTTTGTCGGGACGAACTCCGATGGAAGAAATGGTCCTTTGGGCATGGACATCTCCACGCAAAGAAAAAGGCCAGCCGCGAGGCTGACCCTTTCTTTGCCTGTTGATCGAAGCCAAAACAAGTGACCTCGTTGGAGCTGTTCTCCCGGCAACCATGTTATCCGAACAGTTTGAGTTGCACGTCCTGACCAGCGTTGGGCCAGGGCACCTTTTTCTTGCGCTTCTTCGCCGCCGGATCCGGATCGACAAGGTGAATCCCGAAGACTACCGGCGGTGGCGTCGCAAAATCGAGGGTGGGGATCGATGCGCTCTCCGTCTCTGCCTGGAGTTCCGACCGGAGGTCCGGCTGTGCGGCCGCCACTGGTGCAGGTTGGACCTTCTCCCGCTCGTGGTCCAGTTCACGCCAGATGGCGTCGGCTGATTCACCAACCCCGGCCTTCTCGACCAGTTCGCGCGCCATGGCGCTCATCAGGTCCTCGTCGGCATCGAGCGATTGCAGCCCTTCGCCAGAGAACTTGCCTTCCATCATGAGCGCGACCAGCATCTTCTTGCCCATAAGACGGAGACAGGTCTCCTGCATCGTGCCCGCGTAGGTAACGAACTTCACCCGTACTGGATGCCGCTGTCCGATACGCCAGGAGCGCCGACTGGCTTGCCGCAAGGTATGCAGCGAATAGCCAGTCTCGTAGAAGTAAAGTGTTGGAAAAGCCAGCAAATCGAGCCCCGTCTCCACCAGTTTGGGGTGACAGATTACGACCTCGATTCCGGCCTTCAGTTGGCGGTCGTACCAATCCTCACGCTTGTCGGTCGGAACCGAAGAGCGCAGGACCGCTACGCGAATGCCAGCCTGTCGCAGAACGGTCTCGAGCCGCAGCGTGACGTCTTTCTCTCCCGTGAACGTGGCATAGATCTGGCAACGGCGGCCCTGGCGCAACTCCTCCTTGACGTCGGCGATCACTTCGCGCTCTTTGGCATAGAGAACGTCCTGTGCCAGGTTCTCGGGCGTCGTGACCAGAAACTTCTCGTACTCCTTCGTGGTGGGATCGAAGGCCCGCGCCCAAATCTCCTTGAAGTCATAGGGATGATCGGGATACAGGAGAAGCGTGTTGAGCAGAATGCTCATCAGGCTCTTGTTGCCGCGATGCGCCTGCATCGCGTTGCGAATGTCCTCTTCCAGTTGCTCGTAGGCGGCCTGAAGCCCGGCGTCCATATCCACGGACAAGACGCTCTCGTCATATCGCGGGAGATTGTCCGAGATGTCCTCGAGCGAGAGGAACGCGTGTGTATTCATCAGGAACTTGCCGAAGAGCAAGGGCGACGCTCCGGGCTTGCGCAGTACGTGGATCGTCTTCTTGGTCGCCTTCGAACAGGCGTTGTCAGCCTCTTTGACCTTCTCGACGGTTTCGAGAACGCCGTACTGCTCTTGGAAATCGCGCCTTCCCTGGCCTCCATACGCAAACCCTTCGTCGACCATCACGCGGGGTTCCATGCGAAAGAAGATGTTGAAGAGGTCATCCGCATAGCCGCCCATCAGGGTCCCGGTAAGCGCGATCAACCGCTGTGCGGCGCGCCCCAGGACACCGAGGCCGTTGCCCTGAGCGGTGTCGCCCGCGAGTTGATGGAGTTCGTCCGCGATCGCGAAATCGAACCACCCGCGCATGTAACGGCCGATGTACTCGATCGGCGCCATCCGCTGAATGCGTGTTCGATCGGCCTGCCACAATGCAGAGAACCGAGTCGTGCCCAGCTTCGGCGAGACGAGGGTCTCAGACATCTTGACCTTGTCGTCGAAGTCGAGGTGTGTCAGCTTCTGCCGTTCAGAGTCCAGGATCGCGAGACCGGAGTCCGGGTTGACGATCGAACCGAGATTGGGACCTGACTTCGCCTTGAGATAAGCGTGGTCCCAAAAGTAGCCCAGTTTGCCTTTGTCCTTGCCGGTAATGAAGAACACCGGTCCGGGGAAACGCTTGCGCCATTCGCGGCGGCCCATGCGCCGCATTTCAGCAAGAGTGAGGTGCTTACCCTCATACACGGTCCTGCCCTTGCTTAGCTTCACCTCGCAGATTCCATGCTGCTTCTTGGGATCGCCGCCGTTGCGCATGTCCTCGATCAGGAAGGCGCGGGCGCGCGGGATGGTCAGCAGTACCTCGCGCGCCCATTTGTGCGTGATATGCGATGGGCACATGACGAGCGTGGTGCTTGGTCGCCCGGCTGTCAGGACATGGATAGTCCCCAAAGCCATGAAGGTCTTCCCCGCCCCGCACTCGGCGACGATGCGGGCCGCCTTTGCCTGGCGCAGATACTTCGCCGTGCCGGTGATGGCGAGGCCTTGTGCAGGCAGGGCCTTGCGCAGCAATGTCGCAACTGCCGGCGCAACCGGGTCCTTAGTGCTCTGGAGCGGTGGATAGGTTTCAAGGATGCGTGCGCCCAATTCTGAGGCGTGGGCGCGCAAATAGTCGAAGGTCGTCTCCATAGAGATACCTCGTGGAATCTGGATTGTTGGGGGGATGGAATGGCCTGCGGACGAAAAACGGGACGCTCTGGCCGAGCGCCCGCGTCGAGACAAATTATTTAGCGTGGAATCGAGTCGATCAGGCTCTCGGTCGATTCAAGCATGTGGGACGCCGGGATGGACCGCAATGCCTGTTCCAGGGAGAAACGAGGCCACGGAATCGGACCGTTCTTCTCAGGAAAGTTCAGTGTTTGGGAGCGCAATCCGTCCCCGATCCAATCAAGCAGTTCCTCGGTCGTGGCTGAGAGGAGCACGGGTCGGCAGCCAATGCCATCGAGGTTCTTGATGCGTTCTTCCTTCTCCATGACCCCGAGGACATGATCCGCCCAGGTTGGCTCGCCGGGCAGGCCGAGAAAGCTAACGAGGATGGCCCACGCCTCCTCCCTTTGGTAGCGCAGCAAGATGGTGCTACCAACACCTCCGTTGGCATGAAACTCCTGTGAGGCCGCAACCAGGTGGCGCACAGGATGCTTCCGATCCGCGAGATTGATCGATCCCTTGTAGCAAGAGGGATTCTCTCCAAGGGTGACCTCCTTGCTGCTCCCGTTGGGAAAGGTCAACGTGAACGTCGCCTTCTCATGCACCGCCGCTGTGATCGCTCCGATGTCCGAATCGTTGCCGAAGACGCTCAACAGATGCCCCTTGCTATCTTCTCCAACATAACGATCCACCCGGACGCGAATGCGGGTCGAAATCTTCTCCGTGGCCCGCTGATATTCAAGCAGCCCGAGCCTCAGATGTGCGTTCTGCATCGGCCTCTCCTTCTGGTTTCGCTGGCGTCTCCGTCAGTTTCAGGGTCCTGCCGTCGGCATAGACCAGCCTCAGTTCATTGGTCCACCGTTCCCGGTAATGAACAATCTGCGTGTCGCCATCATCTTCGACGAAGGTCGTGACGTGTTTGACCGACCTCCAGCGGGCGATATGTCGTTCGCCGCCGTCGCCGAACACCCCGTTCAAGAGACCGGCAGTGCACAACAGCCCGACATGGCCTCCGTGCAACGGAGTGATGGGTCGGCCGGTGGCGACGTCCTCGTGAGGCATGAGAAAAGGAATCGTCTGCCTCCATGCTCCGGAGTTGGGTAACAAGTCCTCGAGCAGATCGTATGGCAGGCCGCGGTAACCAAGCGCGGCCTCGCCGGAAGGTGGAGCGGAATAGGGAGCGCAGGAACTCGGGGTCAACTCGGGCAGTGCGTGGAAACTGCCATACGGGCTGATGCTTTGCAGGAACCGCTTATTGTCTTCGAGGGCTGTGCCTCGAATGTTTCGGCGTACCCCCAGGACCGCTATCTGTCGAAATCGTACCGACTCTTCATCGGTCATCCGCAGGACGCTCAATCTGCCAAAATGCGAGCCCAAAACACCAACACAGTCATAGAGACGCTCGAATGGAATGACCAGCACCAGAACGCCCTCGGGTACCAGCCATCGGTACGGCAGCCAATAGGAGCAACAGCAACTTGCTCCAGATGAGTACCGCGAATGCCTTCCAGACCAGACCGCCGTAATACGTGGTCACGCCGGCATCGAGGGCCGTCAAAGAAATAGCAATACCGAGCCAATTCGACCGCTTTCCCACATGCACCTCCTTAACTCGGTGCCATCATGGGGTCGTTCCGAAACTCGGTCAAATCGACCAGCTCGGATTAATCTTCTGCGTAGTTCGTGGTTGCGAGAGTTGGTTTCCAAACCTTCTAGCTGGGGACGGTGAACCGGGAGTTTTGACTGAGATTTAGAGCTGCGCTATCTATAGTTCGCACGATGTTGACCGCCCCCGGCATTTGCGGGTAAGAGCCAAAGGGTCGGGAATTCTACGAAGGAGTGCAGGATCATGGAGGTCCAACAGAAAGTATTGCCGGAACAGATCCGTTCTCAAGACGGATATCAACCAGGTGTCGTTCCATGCATCGAGCGACATTACACCGTCAGCGAACTGTCGAGCCGTTGGCTCCTGAGCGAGTGCACAATTAGACGCCTCTTCACAAAAGAACCTGGCGTTATAAAGATCACTCGCGCCGCCACAAGGTCTAAGCGAAGCTATACGACTATGCGGATCCCTGAAGTCATCGCGCTGCGGGTTCACAATCGCCTTTGTGGGTTAAATTGATGCCCCTTGTCCACGTCGATCTCAACCGAAGAGGGAGATACACGATGGCCTGATGCACGTAGGTTTGACACGGCAGCGGGAAAAATAAGGAAATTGGTGGAGGCGGGGAGAATCGAACTCCCGTCCGAAGAAACCAACGACAGAGAGCATTCATGCTTTTCCACGTTCATCTTTTTCTCGTCAGCGTCGCTTAGAACGGGCGAAGACGCGAAACCGACCAGCCTGATTGATCTCGTCTAGCCGTCCAGACGGAACAGCTTCGACCAGCCTACTGTGCGACGATTGGTATCCGCCCGTAGGCGAAGCGGAAGCAATCGGCTACTTAATTAATTAAGCAGCAAGCGCGAATTGAGGTTCGGCACTTATAGTTTTGTGAGCGATTACGGGTGTCCACACCCCGGCATGCCTCTCTGCCACAAGCAACCCCGTCGAAACCATGACGCCCCCACTTGGTGGAGCAGCTTCGAGCGTTGCATTCTGCAGCGCTGTCAAAGAACTGTAACCAGTATAGTCGGATGTTCGGTCTTTGATTCGGCCGCAGATGGAGGGCTTCGATCGGAGCCGACGGCTGGAGGCGGGCCGAGCGTTGGCGAGCGATGGTCGCCATCACAGATACGACAACCGGGTAAAGGAGGTGTGATGTGTAGAATGGGTTCAGCTTCAGCTTCCGTTGTCGCACTTGGACCCGAGGGCGGAGTTTGGCAAGTCTGCGAGATGTTTGTACAGCGTTCGTACAGTAGATTTGATAATCGTGATATTCAGTGATTTCTGGCGATTGTTAAAATCAATAAGTTACGTGTTTTCAACGCGACAGACCGGTTCGACTCCCGCCGCCTCCACCATCAACAAACATTAATTAAATGAACAACATAGCCTCTGACTCCTAAATCTTGTACAACATTTGTACAATGGAGTCAGACCTGCGCCTTCGTCTACGTGTC
>Ga0193717_1002736_pt1 | contig 10046 bp, 8 predicted proteins | sample U2c2metaG_FD_145900 | JGI IMG/M metagenome (GOLD analysis project Ga0193717, IMG submission 145900) | Soil microbial communities from a riparian zone of the East river system, Colorado, United States - U2c2 | ecosystem: Environmental > Terrestrial > Soil > Riparian zone | place: USA: East River... | reverse complement strand
ATAGTGGCCCAGCCTCGGCCTATGGCGTAATTGGCAAAAGCATCGAGGCCTATTGGAAGAGCGTCAACGACGCCGGCGGCATCAACGGCCGCAAGGTCAGGTTCACCACCCTCGATGATGGTTATTCGCCCGCCAAAGGGGTCGAGGTGGTCCGGCAGCTCGTCGAGCAGGAAAAAGTGCTGGCGCTTTTCCAGACGCTTGGCACCGCCGTCAACACGGCGATCCACAAATATATGAACCAGAAGAAAGTGCCGATGCTCTACATCGCTTCAGGCGCGTCGAAGTGGGGCGATCCCAAGCACTTTCCGTGGACGATGGGCTTTCAGCCCGATTATCACACCGAGGGCATGATCTACGCCAAGCATGCGCTGGCCAACGTCCCGGACGCGAAGTTCGCCGTGCTGATGCAGAACGACGACTACGGCAAGGACTACTATGTGGGCTTCCGCGACGGTCTCGGCAAGGAAGCCGATCGCATCGTCAAGATGGCGAGCTACGAAGTAACGGATCCGACTGTCGAGTCGCAGATCATCCAGCTCAAGGATACCGGCGCCAATGTCTTCTTCGACATCGCGGCGCCGAAGTTCGCCGCCCAGAGCATTCGCACGATGGCCGAGCTCGGCTGGAAGCCGGCGCACTATCTCAACAACGTCTCGGCTTCGGTCGGGTCGGTCATGAAGCCGGCCGGTTTCGACAATGCGCAAGGCATCATCACGGCGGTGTATCTCAAGGATCCCACCGATCACAAATGGGATGACGACCCCGAGCTGAAGCTGTGGCGCGAGTGGATGACAAACTACATGCCGACGGCCAGCCAGGGCGACGCCAACTATGTCTATGCCTACGCGGTCTCGTTCCTCATGCACGAAACCCTGAAGAAATGCGGCGATACGCTGACCCGCGAGAATGTGATGAAGCAGGCGGCCAATTTCCAGAAGCTGCGGCTGCCGCTGCTTTTGCCGGGCATCACGGTCAACACCAGCCCGACCGACTATTTCCCGCTCCAGGCGGTCCAGCTTCAGCGTTTCAAGGGCGAGAGCTGGGAGCTGTTCGGCGACATCCTGTCGGCCGAAAGCACCTGACGGTCCTGTAAATTTCCGCAGTGCGACGGCCGCCCCCCTGGGCGGCCTTTTGCTTAAGTAGTGCAAGCGTTTCACTCTTCCACCCAGCCTGATTTCGTGGATAGCTACGGTTTCTCGTCGCTATTGGGAGGAATCAATATGAAAGCCAAAAGGCGTACTTTTATCGGCGGAGCATCCGCCGCCGCGTTGTTGTCGGGTTCTCGCGTCGCGTTCGCGCAAAAGAAATACGACGAAGGTGCCACCGATACCGAAATCAAGATCGGGCATTGTTGTCCTTACAGCGGTCCGGCCTCGGCCTACGGCGTGATCGGGAAGTCCCACCAGGCCTTCTGGAAAGCGGTGAACGACGCTGGCGGCATCAACGGCCGCAAGGTGAATTTCATCACGCTCGACGATGGCTATTCACCTCCCAAGACCGTCGAGGTCGTGCGCCAGCTGGTCGAGCAGGAGAAGGTCCTGCTGCTGTTCCAGACGCTGGGCACGCCTACCAACACAGCCATCCACAAATACGTCAATCAAAAGAAGATTCCGCATCTCTTCATCTCGACGGGCGCGTCGAAGTGGGGCGATCCCAAGCACTTCCCATGGACGATGGGCTTCCAGCCCGACTATCACACCGAAGGCGTGATCTATGCCAAGCATGCACTGGCCAACACGAAGGACGCGAAGTTCGCCGTGCTGATGCAGAACGACGATTACGGCAAAGACTATTATGACGGTTTCCGTGAAGGCCTCGGCAAGGAGGTCGACCGCATCGCCAAGCATGTGACCTACGAGGTGACGGATCCGACCGTCGATTCGCAGGTCATCCAGCTCAAGGATACCGGCGCCAACGTCTTCTTCAACATCTCGACGCCAAAATTCGCCGCCCAGGCGATCCGCAAGGCGGGCGACATCGGCTGGAAGCCGACCCAGTACCTCAACAACGTGTCGGCCTCGGTGGCTTCGGTGATGAAGCCGGCCGGTTACGACAACAGCCAGGGCGTCATAACCGCGCAATATCTGAAGGATCCCACCGACAAGCAGTGGGACAACGACGCCGACATGAAAGAATGGCGCGCGTTCATGGCCAAGAACATGCCGGGCGCCAACACCGGCGACGCCAACTACACTTTCGCCTATTCGGTGGCGACGCTGATGCTCGAGACGCTGAAGAAATGCGGCGACAATCTCACGCGCGAAAATGTGATGAAGCAGGCGGCCAATTTCCAGAAGGCACCGCTGCCGATCCTGCTGCCGGGCATCAGCATCAGTACCAGCCCGGCCGACTATTATCCGATCCAGGCGGTCCAGTTGGCACGCTTCAAGGACGAGAGCTGGGAGCTGTTCGGCGACGTCATGCACGCCGAGAGCGCCTGATCCTTCGCGATCTTGCCCAAAAGGAAGGCCGCCATGTTCTGGCGGCCTTCTGCTTTTGGATTTCGCTCAACGATTGGTGCTGGCCCTGTCGACCGGCTGGCGCTGTAATGCCTGACGGCATTCGGCGGTGGTGATCTTGCCGTCCTTGTCGGCATCGCAACGGGCGAAGTTGCGGTCGGCCAAGGTCAAGAACTCGGCCTGGCTTACCGAGCCGTCCTTGTTGGTGTCGAGGCGCCTGAAGAGCGCTTCGCTCTTGTCACTGTCGCCGCGCGGGGAGAGCTCCGCCGGTGAAAGCTTGCCGTCGCCGTTCGTGTCGAGCTGCTTGAAGCGCGCTTCCTGGCCTGCTGCCCATTCCGCTCGATCGACCACGCCGTCCTTGTTGGCATCGTAGCGCATCATGCCGGTGGCAGTGCGGGCAGGCCTCGCGGCCGGCGCCGGCGCGGCGACGGACGGCGCCGTGGTGCCGGGCATCGTGTTGGAGGGCGCGGACTGGGCGAAGGCCGGTCCCGCGAGCAGAGCCACTGCAGCCGTCAAAGTGATGAACTTCAGCATCAAGACACTCCTATAAGTTGTATCAGGAGGCACGCATACACGCGGCATTTCCCTTACCGCGGTGATTAAGCGGCGATATAGTCTGTCGCGGGTCCAAAATGTGGCCGTGTTGAGGTTTTGTTCTCGAAGGATGGGCGATGGCTTACGATTTCGATCTCTATGTCATCGGCGCCGGCTCAGGCGGCGTCCGCGCCTCGCGCATCGCCGCCAGCCATGGTGCGCGCGTCGGTATCTGCGAGGATTATCGCGTGGGCGGGACCTGCGTGATCCGCGGCTGCGTGCCCAAGAAGCTTCTGGTCTACGCATCGAAATATGCACACGACTTCGAGGATTCGGTGGCCTACGGCTGGCAACCGGGCATGCCTGCGCATTCCTGGGCGCACCTGCGCGACAACGTGCAGAAGGAAGTCGATCGGCTGAACGGCGTCTATATCCGCTTGCTGGAAGGGGCGGGGGTCACGCTGCATGAGGGCCGCGGCCGCCTCATGGACCGCCACACCATCGCCATCGGCGAGCGCGTCGTCACCGCCGACAAGATCCTGATCGCCACGGGCGGGCGGCCGGTCGTGCCGTCGATCCCGGGCGCCGAATTCGCCATCACCTCCAACGAGACGTTCCACCTGCCCGATCCGCTGCCGCAGCGCATCACGGTGGTGGGCGGCGGCTATATCGCCGTCGAGTTCGCCGGCATTTTTCGCGGACTGGGCTGCGAGATCGACATCATCATCCGCAGCGACCGCGTGCTGCGCGGCTTCGACGAGGAATGCCGGACGTTCGTGCACGAGGCGCTGGCAGCCGGCGGCATCCGCATGCACGTCAGGACCGAACTGGCCCACATCGAGGCGCAGGACGGCAAGGCGCCCTACCGCGTGCACACCAAGGCCGGCGAATCGTTCGAGACCGGGCTGGTGCTCTATGCTACCGGCCGCGCCGCCAACACCGGCGGTATGGGACTCGAGAAAGCCGGCGTACAGCTGAACAAGGTGGGCGCGGTCGCGGTCGATGAATGGTCGCAGACCACGGCGCCCAACATCTGGGCGGTGGGCGATGTGACGGATCGCATCAACCTTACGCCGGTGGCGATCATGGAGGGGCATTGCTTCGCCGATACGGTATTCGGCAAGCGGCCACGCAAGCCCGACCACCGTGACGTGCCGTCGGCCGTGTTCTGCCAACCCGAGATGGCCAATGTCGGCTTGTCCGAGGAAGACGCCCGCCGCACTTTGGGCGAGCTGCGCGTCTTCACGGCTGCGTTCCGGCCGATGAAATACACCGTCTCCGGGCGCAACCAGCGCACCTTCATGAAACTGGTGGTCGAGGCCGCGACCGATCGCGTGGTCGGGGTCCATATGGTGGGCGACGATGCCGCCGAACTGATCCAGGGGCTGGCCGTTGCCGTCAAGGCAGGCGCGACCAAGGCCCAGTTCGATGCCACCGTGGGCATTCACCCGACCGCGGGCGAGGAGTTCGTGACAATGCGCGTGGCGAAGCCGGATCCCAGGCCGGCGCGTGCCGCGGCGGAGTGATCGGGACGGCTGGGGCGGCGCGAATTGACATTGTCCCCGCCGGAGGATTATAGAATCAGCATGGCCACGAACCTGCTCCAGAAGGGTTGGTACTTTACGCTGCTTACATAGGCGGCGCGATTGGTCATGACCGAACGAAGCCGCCGTATCCCGGCGGCTTTCGCGTTTTTTGACAGGCCTCCGGGCCGCGGCGGACCCGCAAAACGGAGGACGAGATGTTACGAATAGAACCAGTCGACATCGAAGCTGGCAGCAGGAGGAGAACATGACCGCGATCCGAGGATCGGCCGCGGCCGTTCAGGCACAGTCACGCAGCTCGCGCGCCGCCGATTGGACGCCCACGAGCTGGCGCGGCCGGCAGACGCAGCAGATGCCGGTATATTCCGACAGCGAGGCGTTGGCCGGTGCCGAGGCCCGCCTGCGTCGCTATCCGCCGCTGGTCTTTGCCGGAGAGGCGCGCAAGCTCAAGGGCGCCCTGGCGAAGGTCGCAGCGGGCGAGGCGTTCCTCCTGCAGGGCGGCGACTGCGCCGAGAGCTTCGTCGATTTCACCGCCAACAATATCCGCGACACCTTCCGCGTGCTGCTACAGATGGCCGTCGTGTTGACCTACGGTGCCGGCTTGCCGGTGGTGAAGCTCGGCCGCATGGCCGGCCAGTTCGCCAAGCCGCGCTCCTCGAACACCGAAACGATCGACGGCGTGGAGCTGCCGTCCTATCGCGGCGACAACGTCAACGGCTTCGACTTCACCGCCGAGGCGCGCCGGCCCGATCCGGAGCGCATGGTGCAGGCCTACAACCAGTCGGCCGCGACCCTCAACCTGCTGCGCGCCTTCGCCCAGGGCGGCTATGCCGACCTGCACGAGGTCAACCGCTGGAACCTCGATTTCGTGAAGAACTCGCCGGCCTCGGCGCGCTATCACGATCTCTCGGCCCGGCTCGACGAGACCTTGAGCTTCATGGCGGCGTGCGGCCTCACCTCGGCCACCACGCCGCAGATCGCCGAGACCGATTTCTTCACCAGCCACGAGGCGCTGCTGCTGCCCTATGAAGAGGCGCTCACGCGCGTCGATTCGACGTCGGGCGACTGGTACGACTGCTCGGCCCACATGCTGTGGATCGGCGATCGCACGCGCCAGCCCGATGGCGGCCATGTCGAGTTCCTGCGCGGCGTGCGCAATCCGCTCGGCTTCAAGGCCGGTCCGACCCTGCCGACGGACGATCTGCTGCGTCTGCTCGACGCGCTGAACCCGGCCAACGAGCCTGGGCGCATCGTCATCATCGCGCGCATGGGCGCCGAGCAGGTCGCGACGAAGCTGCCGACGCTGGTGCGGACGGTCGAGCGCGAGGGCCGCTCGGTGGTGTGGTCGTGCGATCCCATGCACGGCAATACCGTGAAGGCCGCAAACGGCATGAAGACCCGCCATTTCGACGCCATCCTGCGCGAGGTGCGCGACTTCTTCGCCGTGCATCGCGCAGAGGGCACGCATCCGGGCGGCGTACATTTCGAGATGACCGGTCAGGAAGTGACGGAATGCATCGGCGGTTCGACCGACATCACCGTCGAGAACCTGGTCGAGCGCTACGAGACGCAGTGCGATCCGCGGCTCAACGCCAGCCAGGCGCTGGAACTCGCCTTCCTGCTCGCCGAGCAGTTGAAGGCCGAGCGTCTTGCCATCCAGAGGGCACGGCCGGCGGGCGGCTGAAGTTCGGGAGCAATCGGACCGGGGGGAGGGGCCGATGAGGCATCCGGACAGCAGCGAGATCGAACGTTTCACCGACCACTACTTCAATCGTACGAAGCAGGTGGTCGGCAAGTTCGGCGATTGTCGCGTGACCTACGCCATCTTCATGCGCCGGCCGGTGGTCTTCGCACCCAAGCTGGCGCTCGACTGGCTGGAGGAACTCGGCCGGTCGCGCGGCGCCAAGGCGGATGTCGATCTGCGCTATCGCGAAGGCAAGTGGGTCGGCGCAGGCGAGCCCATGATGTACATCTCCGGATCGTTCTTTCACCTCGTCGACCTCGAGACGATCTTCCTACAGAAGCTCGGCCCGGCCTGCGTCGCCGCCTACAACGCCTACACGATGTGCGCCGACATGCCGAAGACGTCGTTCCTCGCCATGGACGCGCGCCACTGCGCCGGCGCGGAAATGGCCGAAGCCATGGCCTATGCCGCCTCGGTCGGCTCGGCGCGCGCCAAGCGCAAGGTGGGCGCGGTCGGCTTCATCGGCAACGCCACCCACGAGACGGCGCATTTCTTCGGCCGCGAGCAGGGGCTCGGCACCATGCCGCATGCGCTGATCGGCTATGCCGGCACGACGGTGCGCGCGGCCGAGATGTTCAACGAAACCTTTCCCGGCGAGCCGATGACCGTGCTGGTCGATTATTTCGCCCGCGAGATCTCGGACTCGCTGGAGGTCTGTCGACGCTTTCCCGAGTTGGCGGCGGCCGGGCGGCTGGCGCTGCGACTCGACACCACCGGCGGCCGCTATATCGAAGGCCTGGATCCGGCTTCGTCCTACGCCGTGCTCGAGCGCTTCTCGCCCGAATCGATTCGCGGCTATCGAAGCGAGGAAGAGCTGCGTTTCCTCGTCGGCACCGGCGTGTCGGCCGCGGCGATCTTCCATCTGCGTGAGGAACTCGACCGTGCCGGCTTCAATGAGGTCAAGATCGTGGCCTCGTCAGGGTTCGGGCCGGCCAAATGCCGTGTCATGGCCGAGGCCGAGGCGCCCATCGATATCGTGGGTTCCGGCTCTTTCCTGCCGTCCAACTGGACCGAGACCTACGCTACTGCCGACATCGTCGAATATAATGGCGAGCCGCGGGTCAAGATCGGCCGCGAATTCCTGCTGCGCTCGCGTCAGGGCGCCAGCCGACCGCTTTAGACGATTTCAGGAGGAAGACATGCTCAAGCTCTATTACACGCCCGGCGCCTGTTCGACGGCCTCGCATATCGGCATCGAGGAAAGCGGCGCCAAATTCGAGTCGCAGGCCTTGTCGTTTGCCAACAGCGAGCAGCGCACGCCGGAATACCTCAAGATCAACCCGCGCGGCCGTGTCCCGGCATTGGTGGTCGAGGACGGCTCGATCGTCGAGAACACCGCGATCCTGACCTATCTCGCACACCGCTTTGCACCGCAGCTGCTGCCGAAGGATCCGGCGCAGGAGGCCCGCGCCATCTCGCTGATGGCGTGGTTCTCCAACACCGTGCATCCCAACTTCACCCATATCGGCCGGCCCGAGCGCTTCGCCACCGACACCTCGGTCTTCGACCATCTCAAGGCCACGGGCCGCGAGAACTTCCATGCCAATCTCAAGGAGATCGACGGGCTGCTCGGGGGCAAGACCTGGATGATGGGCGATGACTTCAGCGTCGTCGACGGCTACGCACTGGTCTTCTATGGCTGGGGCAAGCGCATCGGCCTGCCGATGGACGAGCTCAAGAACTACACCGCCTGGAAGGACCGCATGCTGGCGCGGCCGGCGGTGAAGCGCGTGCTGGAAAGAGAGCAGAACATCCTGCTGGCGGCGTGAGTTGACACGTCGCGTTTGACGGCCTCAGGCGGCACGGAGATTGTTTGCCGCCTGCAATGCGCCTTCAACCGCCGTTTGGCGGTGCTCCGGACCCCGCTGGATGCCTTCCGCAACGATGATCTCGGGGGCCGTGACGCCGATGAAGCCCAACGCCGTGCGGAGATAGGATTCCGCATGCTCAGCCGCCGCGCGAGATGACGACGATTACCCGCTTGTCGCCGGCCAGTCCCTTCACGCCATCCTGGCCGTACTGGAAGGTCTTGCCGGGAACGAGGATGCGGTCGATCCAGGCCTTTAGCTGGCTTGGGATCGCGAAATTGTACATCGGCGTCCCGATCACCACGATGTCGGCGGCAAGGAACTCCTCCAGCACAGCCTGGCTGGCGGCTTTGTCCTGCTGGGCCGTGTTCGATGACGGAGCGAGCGCGGAAAGGGGATGATCGCTCGGCAGTTGCGCCAGCGTGAGATGCGGGAGGGGCGCCGCGACCAGGTCGCGATAGGTTATTTCGAGATTCGGCTCGCTCCGTCGAAGCCTATCGACAACGGCGGCAGCAATCGGCCGGCTGACGGAATTCGCGCCGAGGATGCTGGAATCGATGTGCAGCAGTTTCATGGGGGTATACCTTAAGTCCTGATTTGTGACTTGGACTAAGTATGTGACCCATGATAGATCGACAAGAAGGCAGAATTTCTGGACTAAGGCATATGGAAGTGACTGTTCAGGGCCGTCATCCCCTCAGCGACGACTGCCGAAAGGTGAGCCAGGTTCTGGCGCGCGTCGGCGACAAATGGAGCGTGCTCACGGTGATGCTGCTGCGGGACCGCCCCCGGCGCTTCAACGAGATGAAGCGTATTGTCGGTGGCATCTCTCAGCAGATGCTTACCCGCACCTTGAGGGGACTGGAGCGGGACGGCATGGTGACCCGGACCATATTCCCGACGAGCCCGCCCCAGGTCGAATACGCATTGACCGATCTTGGGCGCTCGCTCAGCAAGCCTGTCCTGGCGCTCGGCATGTGGGCGCAGGAGCACATCGCGCAAATAGATGCCGCGAGAAGCCGATTCGATCGTCGCAACAAGGCCGATTGACCGCGAAATTCAACATGGTTTGATGCTGGCCAGCACTCCCGTCGACAGGTAAGGCCCAGCGCGATGTCCGCACCCAATGCCTTTCCTGTCTATCTCGCCGGTCTCGCCAGCTGGTTCGTGCCGCTCGGCATCCAGATGGTTTTGTTTCCCTGGTTGGTCGCCGTCGTGCTGCGCATGGACGCCTTCGCCGTCGGCGTGGCCCAGATGGCGATCATGGCACCCTCGCTGCTGTTCCTGCCGCTGGGCGGGTCGGCGGCGGACCGCGGTAACCCGCGCCGGCTGCTGCTGCGCTATCACGTGCTTTACGCCATTCCTCCGCTCGTTTTGGCGGCGGTGCTCTATGCGGGCGGCTTGAGCTATCCGCTGCTCATCGCTTATGGCCTCGCGGCGGGCTCGATCGGTGCCTTCGCCGTGCCGACGCGCGACGCGTTGCTGCCTGGTGTGGCGGGCAAGGGCAACCTGCCGCGCGCGGTGGCATTGGCGACGGCGCTGCAGTTCGGCGGCCAGTTGATCGGCATCGCCTGCGCCTCGTCGGCCGACCGCTTCGGGCCATACCCGTTGCTGATGTTGCATGCCGCCATGGTGCTGGCAGGTTGCGTCGCGGTGTGGCGGCTGCCCGATCCGCCGCCGCATCCGCCGGCCGATCATCCCGGCTTCTGGCGCAGCGTCGGCGAGGGCGTGTCGGCGGCAGCGAAGTCCGACCAGATCTGGCCGGTGCTGTTGCTCAATTTCGGCGTCGGCATTTTCTATGTCGGGCCATTCATGGCAGTGCTGCCGATCGTGGTGCGCGACACCTATCATGGCGGCGCGGTCGATCTCGCCTATGTCAACCTGGCCTTCTGGGCCGCCACGATCCTGGCCAGCATCGCCTTTGCGGCGCTTGCGCGCCGGCTCAACCGCCGCGGAC
>Ga0193717_1002735_pt1 | contig 10050 bp, 5 predicted proteins | sample U2c2metaG_FD_145900 | JGI IMG/M metagenome (GOLD analysis project Ga0193717, IMG submission 145900) | Soil microbial communities from a riparian zone of the East river system, Colorado, United States - U2c2 | ecosystem: Environmental > Terrestrial > Soil > Riparian zone | place: USA: East River... | reverse complement strand
CGCCACCGGCGAGGACTCCGTGTCCGTCACGCCGTCGACGACCACGAGCTCGCCGACGACCAGCGCGTCGTCGCCCACGTCGACCTCCAGCTCCAAGTCGTCGACAACCACTTCGTCGTCGGTCACCACGTCGCCGTCCGCCCCGGCGACGACGTCGTCGGCCCCGCCGGTCGAGGTCGGCAAGGCCACCATCGTCCTGCGTGACCTCAAGCGCCCGGTGTGGCCCGGCCAGACGATCCGGGTGACGTTCACCTTCCGCAACGCCGGCCCGGTCACCTTCGACCTCCCGGTCGAGGCTCCCGAGCACATCCGCGAGGGCGCTCCCGCCGAGGCCGAAGCCCCCAAGGCCGGGCACTGACCGGTTTTGTCGTACCTCGCCGCTAGCCTCGCGTAGTGGTCAAGAAGGGCGTCAACTATCGCTGCGGCGAGTGCGGGTACGAAGCCGTCAAGTGGGTCGGCCGATGCCCCGAATGCCAGGCGTGGGGCACGCTCGAAGAACGCGGTGACTCCCGCCCGGCGATAGCCAGGATCGTCGCCGGCGCCCCCAATTCCCCGGCCCGGCCCATCGGCCAGGTCGACATCGAGGCCGCCAGGGCGCGGCCGACGGGTGTTTCGGAACTGGACAGGGTGCTCGGCGCCGGGCTCGTCCCGGGCGCGGTGATCCTGCTCGCCGGTGAGCCCGGCGTCGGCAAGTCCACGCTCCTGCTCGAGGTCGCCTACCAGTGGGCGGCGACGGCGGGGCGTTCCCTTTACATCACCGGCGAGGAGTCCGCGGGCCAGGTGCGGTTGCGCGCCGAGCGCACCGCCAATGTCCACGACCGGATGTTCCTCGCCGCCGAGAGCGATCTGTCCGCCATCTTCGGTCATGTCGACGCCGTGGAGCCCGGGGTGCTGATCGTCGACTCCGTGCAGACGATGGCGTCCCCGCTCGTCGACGGCGCGCCCGGTGGAGTCACCCAGGTCCGGGCGGTGGCCTCCGGGCTCATCACGATGGCCAAGGAGCGCGGGCTGCCGGTGATCCTGGTCGGTCACGTGACCAAGGACGGTTCGGTCGCGGGCCCGCGGGTGCTCGAGCACCTCGTTGACGTCGTCCTGCAGTTCGAGGGGGACAAGCATTCGACGTTGCGCATGCTGCGCGGGGTGAAAAACAGGTTCGGCGCGGCGGACGAGGTCGGCTGCTTCGAGCTGCGCGAAGACGGCATTGTCGGGGTGGCCGACCCGTCGGGGCTGTTCATGAACCGCACTTCCGAGCCGGTCTCCGGAACGGCCATCACGGTCGCGGTGGAAGGAAAGCGGCCACTGCTCGGCGAGGTGCAGGCGCTGGTCTCGCAGTCGGCCATGCCGCAGCCCAGGCGGGCCGTGAGCGGGCTCGATTCGTCCCGGGTCGCGATGGTGCTGGCCGTGCTGGAGAAACGCGGCGGGCTGAAGCTCGGCGATAAAGACGTCTACACCGCGACGGTCGGTGGCATGAAGATCACCGAGCCCGCCATCGATCTCGCGCTGGTACTGGCGATCGCTTCTTCCGTCGAGGGCGTGGCGCTTTCGCCGCGGCTGGTGTCGGTGGGCGAAGTCGGGCTGGCGGGTGAGGTCCGGCGGGTGGCGGGGGTCGGGCGCCGGTTGGCCGAGGCCGCGCGGCTCGGCTTCACGCATGCGTTGGTGCCGCCGGATTCGGGGAAGCTGCCGGACGGCATCCGGGTGCTCGAAGTCGGGGACGTCGCGAGCGCGCTCAACGCTGCCAGCGCCGCCCGCTGAACCACGATCGGGTGCGGCCAGGTAACGGTTAGGCCATCTGCTTTAACGTTTCGTACCAGTTCACCGATTGGTCCGGTGTGAATCTGGCAAGGCGGCTGGCTCGTATCGTGCTGTGCGCCGTCGTCCTGTCCGCTTGTACCCCCGCGGACCCACGGCCGCCGCAGGCGGCGGTGGAGCCCACCGTGGAGCCCGCACCCGTCGAGCCGATCCTGTTCACGCCCTACGTGGATGTCACCGCCGTCCACCCGCCGCTCGCCGACGCGATGGCGGCTATCCCGGCTCGCCGTTTTGTGCTCGCTTTCGCGCTCGCTTCGGGGTCTCGATGCGAACCTGCGTGGGGTGGCACCTTGCAGATCGGGAATGCCGTTTTATTGGCCGATATCGCCGCGGTGCGCGGTGCGGGTGGTGAAGTAACGGTGGCGACAGGTGGCGCGAAAGGTAATTATCTGGAGAACACCTGCACCACGGCCGCCGAATTGGCCGCGGCGTATCGCACCACGCTTTCGATCACCGGGGCCGACCGGCTCGAGGTCGACGTCGAAGCCGGGATCCCGGTCGCGATGGTGGCCGACGCGATGGCCACTGTCCACAATGAACTCGGTGTGTCACTGACGGTCACCGCGATCGTCGAGGACGCCCGGCGCGGACTCGCGCGGTCGAGTATTTCACTCCTGGAAGCCTTGGCGGAGCGGGAAATCGATATCACCGTCAACGCGATGGTAATGAATTTCCCGGACGAAGGTAACTGGCGGAAATCGCTGCTTGACGCAGCGGAGTCCGTAACCGATCAGATCGACGGGATATGGTCACAGGGAAGACAAGACGCCTACCGCCGGCTTGGGCTGACGCTCATGGCGGGCCGCAATGACACCGGCGTCGTGACCACTTTGGACGATGCGCGTGCTGTCGGTGATTACGCGCGTGCGCACCGAATTGGCTTCCTCGGCCTGTGGTCACTGTCTCGTGACAATGGGGGCTGTCCCGGGCTCGTGGCGGCCAGTCCGATATGCAGCGGTGTGTCGCAGGTCGATTACGAATTTAGCAGTTCTGCTTCGATATGAATTTCTTCGCGTGGTGGGTGTAACGATCATGGAGACTCTCGCGAGTAGGTAGATGAGCGGTTCGAAACCGTTCCGCAGCAACACTTTTCGGCTGTTCGGTGAACGTCACGGCCCGTGATCCCGTCATTCTTTCACCGGATTCAACGAAATAAACACCAGTGCCGTAGATCTCGTTATTTGCTCTCGGCGGGTAATGCCGGGAATCCGCCTCACCTGACACTCGGAAAGGCTCGTCATGCTCCAACGTCTTCGTGACGCATCCCCGGCCGTGATTGACGGACAGGAATCCCCGGCCGACGAACCCGCCGTTGTCCGGCCGGTGTTCGTCGACGTCCGCGGGCATCGCCGGGTGTGGATGCGGGTGTCGGCCGCGGTTCTGGCCGTGCTCAGTATCGCGTTCATCGCCGGAGCGGGACTGCTGCTTTCCGAGCGGCCGCTCACCGCTTTCCCGCGCTTGATCGGCATTTCCGAGCCGGAGAACGACGAAGCCGTAACCGGGAACGGCACGGCGGGCGACGCGCCCGACGGCACCGACACGACGTCGGCGCCGGGGCAGCCCGGCAAGCTGCCGTTGCCCAGTGGAGCAGGGAACAGCGTCGCCCAGCCCGGCGCGCTGCCAGGGCCGTCGACCCCGCCGGGCATATTCGGGCAGCCGATCTCGCCGGCGGGTCAGGCCGCACCGAGCGGGGTCCAGGGAGGTGTCGGTACGCCGGCTCCTGACGGCACCGGGACACCACGGATCGACATGGCGACCGACCCGACCGACCCCGCACCGCCCGTCACCACGGATCCTCCGGTCGAGCCACCGCCCACGCCTCCGGTGGAGCCACCCCCGGTTGTGCCGCCGTCCGAGCCTCCGGTGGAGCCGCCGCCGGTCGAGCCGCCGCCCGCGCCTCCGGTTGACCCGGCGCCCGTCGAGCCGCCCATGACGGTGGTTTCCGTGACGCCGCCGCTGCCGGACCCGAGCGTCGGACCCTGACATGAGCGAGCGTAAGCGCCGCCGGTTCCGGATCCGGCTGCCCTGGATCTTCGCCTTCGTCGTGACGGCCGTGCTGGCCGTGATGCTGGTGATCGCCGGACTGGCGAGCGCGGGCATCGTGAGCGACAACCTGGCGCACACCTCCGTCGGCGATTCCACGGTTCCGCTCGAAGTCGTCGAAGGCGGTGCCGTGGTCGACGCGACCCAGCTGCCGGTGACCACCCGGCACCTGCCGGACAAGACCATCGCGCTGACCTTCGACGATGGCCCGGACCCGACGTGGACGCCGCAGATCCTGTCGATCCTCCGCAAGTACAACGCGCAGGGCACGTTCTTCGTCGTCGGTTCGCGGGCCACGAGCCATCCCGGGCTCATCCGCGCGATCCACGACTCCGGATCCGAGCTCGCGCACCACACCTTCACCCATCCCGACCTGGTCGAGGTGCCCCAGTGGCGGATGGATCGCGAGCTCGACCAGACCCAGCTCGCCCTCGCCGGCGCGGCGGGCGTGACGAGCTACCTCTTCCGGCCGCCGTTCTCCTCGTCCACTGGCGCCATCGACGACCTCGGCTACCGCACGGTGCTCGAAGCGGGCCGGCGCGGCTACGTGAGCGTGTTCACCGACTCCGACAGCGAGGACTGGCACCGGCCCGGCGTCGACGCGATCGTGCGCAACTCGACCCCGGCCGCCGGCAAGGGCTCGGTCGTCCTCATGCACGACTCCGGTGGTGACCGCTCGCAGACGGTCGCGGCGCTGGACAAGCTGATTCCCCAGCTGCAGAAGGACGGTTACCGGTTCACCACGGTCACCGCGTCGGTCGGCATGGCGCCCGCCGGGCAGCCCGCCAGCTCCAGCGACGCGCTCTCCGGCAAGGTGTTGCTGGGTGTGGTCGCCGTTTCACTGGGCGTTGTCGAGGCCCTGCAATGGATCCTGCTCATCGTCGGCGCGCTGGTGGTGGTGCGGCTGCTGCTGATGGTCGTGACCGCGTACCGGCACGCCAAACGCCGTCGTGCCGCGGATTGGCGCTGGGGCGACGAAGTGACCGACCCGGTGACGGTGATCGTCCCGGCGTACAACGAAAAGGCCAATATCGAGGTCGCCATCCGTTCGATACTGGCGAACGACCATCCGCTCGAGGTCATCGTCGTCGACGACGGGTCGACCGACGGCACGGCCGATCTCGTCGAAGCGCTCGGTCTCGACCGGGTGCGGGTGATCCGGCAACCCAATGGTGGCAAGGCGACCGCGTTGAACACCGGTATCGCCCACGCCGCCCACGAACTGATCGTCATGGTCGACGGTGACACCATCTTCGAGCGCGACACCGTGCGCCTGCTCGTCCAGCCGTTCGCCGATTCCAGGATCGGCGCGGTGTCAGGGAACGTGAAGATCGCGAACCGGGACACCTTCCTGACTCGCCTGCAGCACATCGAATACGTCGTCGGCTTCAACGTCGACAGGCGCGTGCACGACCTGATGGGCTCGATGTGCACGATCCCTGGTGCGGCAGGCGCGTTCCGGCGCACCGTGCTGCTCGACGTCGGCGGGGTCAGCCAGGAAACGCTCGCCGAGGACACCGATCTGACCATCGCCATCGGCCGCGCCGGCTGGCGCATGGTCTACGTCGACAAGGCGATCGCGTGGACCGAGGCGCCGGTCACCGTCCGGCAGCTTTGGCAGCAGCGCTACCGGTGGACCTACGGGACCATGCAGTCGGTGTGGAAGCACCGCCGCGCGATCGTCGAACGCGGCGCGGCCGGGCGGATGGGCCGGTTCGGGCTGCTGCACATCATCGCGTTCCAGATCCTGCTGCCGATCACGGCTCCGCTGATCGACGTCTTCTTCGTCTACGGCCTGTTCTTCCTCGACCCCGGCACCACGCTCGTGCTCTGGCTTTCGGTGATGCTGATCCAGACCGCGGGTGCTGCCTTCGCCTTCCGGATGGACGGTGAACCATGGGGGCCGCTGTGGCTCATGCCCGCGCAGCAGCTGATTTACCGGCAGCTGATGTACGTCGTGCTCGGTCAGTCGCTGGGTTCGGCGGTCTCCGGGGTCCGGGTGCGGTGGCAGCGGATGCGCCGCATCGGGGCGCTCGACTCGTTGCTCCGCACCGAGCCCGCACCGGTGTCGGCACGGGCGAAGCGCAGCGCGCCGGCCGTCACGCTTTCCGGTATGACACAACTGTCCACAGGGGACAGTCCTAAGCAGACTATCGCGCCGAAGGTCGAGCCGCCCGCGGCGCCGGAAAACTGGTTGGCACTGCTGGCCGTGTTCGCGCTGATCGGCGTCGTACTCGGCCGTTCCACCGGCTGGGGCTGGCTGAGTGTCGCGTTCCCGTCGCTGGGCATGCTGTTCGCCCTCAGCGCTTCGTACCTGGCGCGCTCGCTCAAACTGATCCCGGCGATCGACGCGATCGGGCACGGTATCCGCCGGTTCCTGCCGTCGCTGTGGCTGCTCGGGATCATCATGATCCCGTTGATGCTCCTCAACGGCTGGATCGTCGACCCGGACAACCCGCTCGACTGGCCGCAGCTGGTGCTGTGGCACCGACGCGTCGGTGGTGCTCTGGTACGTCCGCGCGTCGCTGTGGTTCGTGCTGCTCACGCCGTTGCTGCTGCGAGCGCTGCGACGGTCGGCGGTCCTGACCTTCCTGGCACCGCTCGCGCTGATCGCCGTCGACGCGCTGCTCGGGTCACCGCTGCGGGACCTGGGGCCGATCGGCGAGGCACTGATCGACTTCTGCACCTTCGGCGCGTGCTGGTTGCTGGGCCTGGCGCATCGGGAAGGCACGCTTCGCCGGATCCATCCGCTGGTCGTCGCCGTGTTCAGCGCGGCTGCCATCAGTACGGGTACCTGGTGGGCGTTGACGCAGGTAAAAGGCCCGTTCGACCCCGGGGGCAGCCCGCTCAGCCAGGCGCTGGTCTGTGCCGGTGCGGTGCTTCTCCTGCTGCGGTTCTCGCCGCGCCTTGGCTGGCTGGGCCGGACTCCGGTACTCGGGCGGTTCGTCACCGTGATCGACTCGCGGGTGCTGACGATCTTCCTCTGGCACAGCATCGCGCTCGCCGTGGCCGTGCCCGTGGTGGGCATGTTCGCCTGGACGTCCCACGCGGCGCTCGTCGGCACGGGTGCCGTCCTGATCGTCATCGCGGTAGTGGCTTTCGGCTGGGCGGAAGACCTCGGGGCCCGTCGCCGGCCCAGTCTCCTGCCCGGCGGCCAGGCGCGGCCCGAGCCGAAGCTCGCCAGGGTCCTCGCCGACACCGCTGTATAAGTCCTGAAAGGACACCGAAATGTGTGGAATCGTGGGTTATATCGGCCATCGGGACGCGGTTCCGGTGCTGCTGGAAGGTTTGCGCCGGTTGGAATACCGGGGATACGACTCGGCGGGAATCGCTGTCGAGCGTGATCGGGACCTGACCGTCCGCAAGTCCGCGGTGCGGGTGGGCGAGCTCCGCGCGTTGACCGAAGGGCTCGAAGGTGCCGTCGTCGGGATCGCGCATACCCGCTGGGCGACGCACGGCGCGGCCACCGAGGCGAACGCGCATCCGCACGTCGACGAGTCCGGCCGGATCGCGGTGGTGCACAACGGGATCCTGGAGAACGCCGAGCATCTGCGCGCTCAGCTCGTCGAACAGGGAGTGGTCCTCGCGTCCGAAACGGACAGCGAGGTGCTCGCCCACCTCATCGCGGCCGAGGTGCGCCAGGGCAGGAGGCTGGAGGACGCCGTCCGCGAGAGTCTGCGCGGAGTCGAGGGCACGTACGGAATCGTCGTGCTCGACGCACAACGTCCGGACGAGCTTGTCGCGGCACGCAACGGAAGTCCCATCGTGCTCGGACTCGGCGAGGGCGAGATGTTCATCGCCTCGGACGTCTCCGCGCTGGTGTTGCACACACGCCAGGTCGTCTACCTGGAGGACGGCGAAGTCGCGACAGTCCGCGCGGGGGACTATCACACGAGCACCGTCGACTCGCGGCGCACTGATCGGGCACCGACCACTGTGGACCAGAGCGCCACGGATTTCGAGCTCGGCGGGTTTTCCGACTATATGGACAAGGAAATCCAGGAGCAGCCGGAAGCCGTCGGCCGGGCGCTGCTGGGCAGGCTGGACGCGCGGCTCGGCACCGCGAGACTGGACGGTCTCGGACTCGATCCCCGGGAACTGCGCGGAATCCGCCGGGTCAAGATCCTCGGCTGCGGGTCGGCGTACTACGCGGGACAGCTGGGCGCGGCCATGATCGAGGAACTCGCCAGGGTGCCCGCGGATGCCGAACCCGCCGCGGAGTTCCGCTACCGCAACCCCGTGGTCGACCCGGACTGCCTGTACATCGCCGTCAGCCAGTCCGGCGAAACCTTCGACACGCTCGCGACCGTGGAAGAGCTGCGGCGTAAGGGCGCGCGGGTGGCGGGCGCGGTCAACGTCGTCGGCAGCGCGATCGCCCGCGAATGCGGCAGCGGGGTGTTCCTCCACGCGGGCCCGGAAATCTCGGTGGCGTCGACCAAGGCTTTCACCAATATGACAGTGTCCTTCGCGATGCTCGGCCTGTTGCTGGGCCGGGTGCGTGATCTCTCGGCGACCCAAGGTAAACGCATTGTCGAGGGCTTGCAGGCGTTACCGGACAGGATCGCCGAAGTCGTCGAACAGCGCGCCGCGATCGCGGCCGTCGCGGATCGGTTCGCCGACGCGGAGCACATGTTCTACATCGGACGCGTGCGCGGCTGGCCCGTCGCCAGGGAAGGCGCGCAGAAGCTCAAGGAGATCTCGTACATCCACGCCGAGGCTTACCAGGCGTCCGAGCTCAAACACGGTCCGCTCGCGTTGATCGATCCGTCGATGCCCAGCGTGGTCGTGGTGCCCGACGACGAGCTGATCGGCAAGAACCTGAGCACCATCGAGCAGATCAAGGCGCGCGGCGGCCCGGTCATCGTGGTCACGAACGCCGACCTGCCATGCGACCTCGCCGACGCGGTGATCCGGGTGCCCCGCGTCGAACCCGAGCTCGACCCGATCCTGCTGACCATCCCGATGCAGCTGTTCGCCTACCACCTGGCGCGCAAGCTCGGGCGTGACATCGACAAGCCGCGCAACCTCGCGAAGAGCGTCACCGTCGAATAACTAGTCCTGGTAACACAATGTGGCGCGTCGCGGGTGCTCAACGACCTTCGCCATCTGTCGACAGCTTTGTGGGGCCATCGTGGGCGGTGGAACGTTTTCACTCCAGCTGGCGGGTCGCGCGGACTCTGCGAGTGAGGCACTTTTGTGAGAAAGTGCGCCGCGTCGTGCCCCCAATGCGGCGTTGGGGGCGTTGAGTGATGCTGTTGGTCAATTCGCGCAGCGCCCACGCCGAGGTGCGACCATGGCCACCATGGTCGCGTTGAACGCAACTAAAGTGGCCATGGTGGCATCCCAGGGTCGGGCTAAACGCCCAGAAGTGGCTATTCCGGGCGCACCATACGTGGCCTCGTGAATTGACCAACAGCGTCGTTGAGTGCCCCCAACGCCGCTTTGGGGTACTTCCCAGCCCACCCCGCGCTATGAACGGACCCTTCCTCTCAAAAAACGAGAGGAAGGGTCCGTTCATAGCGTCCTGCCCACCCCGGCGCACCGCGAGATGTCGACATCTCGTGGCTGCAGGCTAGAACACCTGTTGCCACTCGCGACCCACCTGACCAGCGGAAACGTCACTAAGACTGGTAACACTTTCCGCCGCGGTAGAGATCGCCGGCCATGACAGGGAGCCCAGCCGGAGGGTTCACCTGGTACGGCCGCGCGCCGTCCTTGGTGAGCGATTCTTCGCAGCGGATCACGCCGCTGTCGACGGCGGGTCCGGCCCACAGGTCGATATGGGGACCGGAGCAGGTGGCGCAGCTGTCTTCGAGGATGAAGTACCGCTGGACGTCCGGGACGTAGACCTTGGTGCCGGGCTTGAAGGCGCCTTTCGCCGCGGCGAAGGTCAGCGGGTCGGCGAACGTGCCGGTGCCGCCTGCTTCGCGGTGCAGGCCGGGGAAAGCGATTTCCCGGCTGCCCGCCGGGTCGTTGTCCGCGGCGGCGTAGAAGGTGATCGGGCCGGACGCGTTCGGGGAGGCTTCCGCTTTGGGAGCGGGCGGCTTGGTGGTCTTCTTCGGCGCGGTGGTGCTCGCGGGCGGGGGTGTCGTCGTCGGGACGCTGCTGCTTGTCGGTGCCGGAGAGGCGCTGGTCGATGTCGGCGCGGTGGGGGACAGCGTCAGCGACGGCGGCGCGATCAAGTCAGGGCTGCTGAGG
>Ga0193717_1002734_pt1 | contig 10054 bp, 7 predicted proteins | sample U2c2metaG_FD_145900 | JGI IMG/M metagenome (GOLD analysis project Ga0193717, IMG submission 145900) | Soil microbial communities from a riparian zone of the East river system, Colorado, United States - U2c2 | ecosystem: Environmental > Terrestrial > Soil > Riparian zone | place: USA: East River... | reverse complement strand
TTAAAATATTTACCAATGCAAAGTTAAACAGCACACATAATTACAAAGTAAGCTATGCTGGTATTCCTGTCGATGGGCTCATTATATCAACCAATAATTATGGACACCGTACTTTTTTTGGCGATAACTGGCCCAATCGTGCGCATAACTGGCTGCCATGCGTTGACCACCCGGCAGATAAGGCCACGGTTGACTTTGTGGTTACCGCGCCTGATCATTACCAGGTTATATCCAACGGATTAAAAATAAAAGAACAGACCCTGTCCAACCATCTAAAACTAACCCACTGGCATGAGGCCACCGTACTGCCTACCAAGGTAATGGTAATTGGTGTGGCAGCATTTGCCATAGATCACCCAGGCGATGTGAATAAGATCCCGGTTTATACCTATGTGTTCCCGGAGAATAAAGCAGTTGGGTTTAAAAGCTATGCTGTAGCTAAAGAGATCCTGCCCTTTTTCATAAATAAGGTTGGGCCGTACAGTTATGAAAAACTGGCCAACGTACAATCCAAAACCATATTTGGCGGTATGGAAAATGCCAGCGCCATATTTTATTTTGAAGAGTCGGTTAAATCGCCGGAAATTGAAGAACTAATGGCCCACGAGATTGCCCACCAGTGGTTTGGCGATGGTGCCAGCGAAAAAAGCTTTTGGCACCTGTGGCTCAGCGAGGGTTTTGCTACCTACATGACCAATTTGTACCTCGAAAATAAATATGGTGCAGATACCTTAAAAAAGCGCCTATCGAACGATAGAAAGAAAGTACTGGCCTTCGAGAAAAAGCGACTTACCCCCGTGGTTGACAGCGCCGTAAAAGGCGATTACATGCAATTGCTTAATGCCAACAGTTATGAAAAAGGCGGCTGGGTATTGCACATGCTGCGCCGTAACCTTGGCGACGACCTGTTTTGGAAAGGTGTACGCAACTACTACGCCAAGTACAAAGGGAGCAACGCCAATACCGACGATCTGCGCCAAATAATGGAACAAACCAGCGGACAGGACCTGAAACAGTTTTTTAACCAATGGCTGCGTACGGCGGGCCATCCTGATTTAAATGCAGCCTGGCATTATGATGCGGATAAGGGAATAGTTAATATCAGCATAGAGCAAAAGCAGGATAACGTTTATGTGTTTCCATTGGAGATAACCATAGCGGGCCAACTACACACTATTGCGGTAAATGGTAAAACGGCTACGGCCCAGATCGCGGTGAAGGCAAAACCAGAAAACGTGATTATAGATCCCAATGTTAACTTACTGGCCACATTTAATGTTACCGCAAATTAACTCATTGCAATAATATACTTTGCAATAAAATTGCTTATCGCCCTTGATTTATAAGAATTTATAATTATCATTGTGTAATACCTACACAATGATAATTATAGAAAATATCTGGTTATAACGGACAAGTTCTGTTAAATCCACTTATCTGTAGTATCAGTTTAGGTTGTTATTCAATCTCCCGGATAATCAACAAACCAATTATACTAAACCAGATAAGTCATGAAGAAAATCTCCACATTTTGGGCTTTTTTAGCCGTATGTCTGTTGCCCGTGTATGGCTATTGCCAAAGTAAAAGCAGCGATGATGCCATTGTTGCCGGTAATGATGTTGCCGTAACCAATACCGATAACGGAAAGGTAGCTGGTTATATTCATAAAGGGATTTATATTTATAAAGGTATTCCCTATGCCACGGCAGAACGCTTTATGGCTCCTCAAAAGCCTGCTCCCTGGAAGGGCATAAGAAGCTCAAGGGCATACGGGCCGGTTTGCCCTACCGATGTAACCGTACAGGTTAATGATCCATCTGAATTTGCCTATCATCATGACTGGGGTTACAGCAGCGAAAAATGCCAGGTACTTAACGTTTGGACAAAGGGCCTTAACGACGGCAAAAAGCGTCCGGTAATGTTCTGGATACATGGCGGAGGTTTTACAGCCGGTTCATCTGTTGAGTTGCCATCTTATGACGGTGAAAACTTAACCCGTAAAGGCGATGTAGTGGTGGTATCTATCAACCACCGCTTAAATGTGCTGGGTTTCCTGGATATGTCTGCCTATGGCGATAAGTACAAATCATCGCCCAATGCAGGTATGCTGGATATTGTGGCTGCGCTGCAATGGGTTAAGCAAAATATAGCCCAGTTTGGCGGCGATCCGGACAATGTGACCATCTTTGGCCAGTCAGGCGGTGGTGGTAAAGTATCAACCCTAATGGCCGCCCCATCTGCTAAAGGTTTATTTCAAAAAGCCATTGTACAAAGTGGCAGTTATGTGAGCAATTTTTTGGATAATACGATTGCCAAAAGAGTTTCGGCCGCATTGCTGGAAGAACTGAACTTACAGCCAGCACAGGCAGATTCATTGAAAACCGTACCGTACGACCGCTTATACGCGGCAAGTAAAAAGGCCATTAAAAAAGTATCAGATGCATTAAAAGCCGAAGGTAAAAACCTCCCTGGTTTTGGTCTTGGATGGGGACCTATACTGGATAACAGCTTCCTGCCCTATCAGCCGGGCGACGCTGCCGCGCTTGCCCTGTCAAAAGATGTTCCGCTGTTGGTAGGCTCTACCAAGAACGAGATTTTTGCCTCAGCCATGAACCCTGCGCTAAAGGAATATTCTATGGATTCGATCAAAACCTACTTGCAAAAAACATACGGCGATAAAACGGATGCCTACATGGCCGAGGTAAAAAAAACCTACCCCACCACTACCCTAAAACCAACCGATTATGTGGATGTCGATCTGCGTTTCAGGCCGGGAGTGATAAAGCAGGCTAATGCCAAGTCGGCATCGGCTACTGCACCGGTTTATACCTACTTGTTTGCCTGGCAATCGCCCGTATTAGATGGTACGCTTAAAGCTATTCATTGCATGGATCTGGCTTTTCAGTTTAATAATATTGATCGTTGCGAAGAAATGACCGGAGGCGGCAAAGCGGCTTATTCGCTTGCCAATCGTATAAGCCAGGCCTGGATAAATTTTGCAAGAAACGGCGACCCTAACAATAAGGATCTGCCCACCTGGCCCAGGTATACCGAGGCTAATGGAGCTACGATGATATTTGATAACCAATGTGAGGTAAAAAGCAACCCTGATAAGAATCTTTTGCAAATGGTGGCTGCAAAATAAGGTCTGATATTTTGTTTTTTTCTTTATTAGCAAAGGTAGCTTGCAACAATTTCAATTTTTGCAGGTATGAGATATCTTTTTAATAAAAATGCATAAATAAATAATATCAATGAAGATTGGCGCAATAATATTTTATGAAATTGCGTTTATTCCATATATAATATTTTTTTATTAGCTAAAACCAATTTATTAACCTTAAACCCCCAACACCATGAACACTGCAAGATTTTATAAATCCATGTATGTAAGCTTTTACAGGTGGAGCTTTAAAAATTTCGGCCAGGTAAGCTTGCCCCGCTTCAATTCACTTTTTGGTGTGAGTTTCCTGATGATCGTTTTATTAACCAATTTAATGCTGATCGCCCAGCTTTGTTTAAGATCTGGCTGGTTTAATTTGAATGAAATATCGGGCACGTTTATACTTTTTGGGGCAGTGGGCGCTTTGCTGTTAAACTATTTTATATTGCTGAATAATAAACGCTTGAAAAAACTTAATGTCGCTTTCGAAAAAATGAGCAGGCGGCATCAAAATGCTTGGTCAATAATGGTTCTGGCCAGCGTAATTGTTTCCTGCGGTTTTTTGTTGTTTGCTAATACAGTTGTAAGATAAACAATTCAGGCTAAAATTTTATATATCACAGGCGAGGTAACGCGAATACGCAGGTAACCTTGCCTGTGGTTGTTAAGCGTAATTTATCTTCTTGCCGCTTAGGCACGCGAATTCCTACAAGGTATATTCAACTAACTGTTAATATACAATTTATACATTTTGATTGTCAATAAACAAATATATCAATCCGGCGAATATTACCGGGGCAGACTGAAAGAATCACTCTAGACTCTTCGGAGCCGTTTTTTATCCAGTTCCGCTACCAATTGTTATGATGCTAATAAGCGCGAATCTTCGATAAAGGGGTTCGAGAAGCTTCCCTTAAGGGTTACGAAGCCGTTTTACGAAAGTAAGCTGCTCTTTTGTTTGCGCCGATAATAGGGGCGTTAATTTTATTTCCTTTTAATATTATCTGCTTTTTTTTTAACAAACTTCAAATGCATAATTCTCCCACTATTGACCTCAAAGCCGGTGATCTGGTGTGCACTATTCCTGGTCATTAACAAATGATTCATCCACCAATTATCATTGAGCAAATGATCGGTGGTAATCAGGGTCAATTTGGCATCGTTATATTTGTTATTAGTTAGATAAAGCTGGTTATCCTTCAGCATTATCCCATAACTGCAATCGAGCTCGGGGCTATAATAAACACCGGTAAATTCCTGCATACTTTTATTATCCAATGCAGGCATTTTCTGATATTTGGTAAAGTGAAAGGTTTCATCATATGCATGCATTATTACCTTTTGATCCTTGAATACCGGGTCGAATTTAAATTTAATATCAGGTGCATACAGCATAGAAAAGGTATTGTCCGACTCTTTCATCAGCAGGGATGTATTGTTCCAGATACTACAATATAAATTATCCTGTTTAAGTTCCAAACTTAAGGTATTTCCTGCTTCACTAATATAGTCGCCCAGTTGTTCCTTTAACATTACCAGGTCTTCGGGGGATAATTTTGATTCTCTTTTCTGTTCTTTTTCTTTTGAAATATTTTGTGAGAGCTTATCATTGATCAAAAGATCGGCTATTTGGTTGGCCCTTTCCTGAGTGTTGATTTCGCTTAAATTGCTTAAAACAATGATGCCCATCTTTAGATCCGGAAAAACGCTTATAAAGGTCCGGTAACCAGCATCTGCTCCGTTGTGCCAATATTGTTTCCAGCCTTTATAGGTTGCAGAAGTGATTCCTGCCCCATAAGCTAATTCTTGCCCATTATTGAGCCCGCCCCGTTGAGTAAGATTTGCCATCGCACGATCTCCTCCCACCCTCGTGTTATAAAAGTTCATTATCCATTTAGACAGATCGGGAACGTTGGAAAAAAGGCTGGTAGGCCCTGCAGTAGAATAGCTTAAAATACTGTTTTTAAACCCAAAAGAGCCTTTCCTGTCATAAGAATAAGATCGGTTCTTTTCAATCTCGGTATAATCATCATGAAAATGCGTGTTTGTCATTCCCAAAGGTTTAAAAATTGCAGAGTCGGTGAATCGTCTTAAAGACTGGCCGGATACCGATTTTACAATTTCCGCCAATAGGGTATACCCACTGTTGGAATAACTGAATGCATCTCCCGGGTTGAAATTAAGCTCCTGTTGCTTACTCAGGATTTTAATGATTTGCTCCTGGGTAATTACATCATCCAGTCTGGTACCTGCTATGGAGAGTAATTGCCACTGGTCTCTTATTCCACTTGTATGATTTAGAAGATTACGGATGGTTATTTTTTGCTTGAGATTTGGGAACCAGGGTAGATATTTACGGATATCATCGTCTATACTAAGCTTGCCTTGTTGTGCCAGCAAAATGATAGCATAGGCTGTGAATTGTTTAGACACTGATGCCAAATGATATACAGTTTCTGGCCGAATTGGGACAGAATATTCCAAATTTGCCATGCCATATCCGTTGGCGAAAATGAGTGTGTCGTTTCTGACAATGCCAACTACGCAACCGGGACTTTGAGTTTTGTCCCAGTTTTCAAAAAGTGAATTGACCTTTTTAACAATCGGCTCAGAGAGTGTCTGGGCCCATAATTTAGCGCCCGCTACTACGAAAAAATAAAGGAAAAGACAAAATACGCGTGTTTTAAACATTTGCATGGATAGTTAGGTTGATTCCTGGGTAGTATAATTGCCGCACTTCGGGCTGGGATAAATTTAACAAAAAAGCTCAAATCTTTCTGCTTGAGCGTTTTGGCTTGATCAGGTATTTGCAATAAGATTCGCGTTAAAATTAACTGGAAAGCTAAAAGACTTATATAAAGTCCACTAAATATTTACAATTAATTTGGCTAAGTTCTTACCCATTTCATTTTCGACCTTAAAGTCTTGCATAAACAAATCAAAGTTGGTTATTCTATCTTGCAGATTTTGAACATATCGGTTATGCGTAATCTTCTTTCTCATATACCACCAAACTCTTTCAATCGGATTTAGATCGGGAGAGTATGGAGGAAGGTAGACGAGTTCTATGCGATGCTTATATCTTTCCAATATGGGCTTAAGTCTTTTGGCGTGATGATAAGGCACATTGTCCAAAACCATAACCACCTTTCGGTCATGATACTGTTTGGCTACCAGTAACAAGAAGCTGAAAAAACTAATGGTGTTGCCTTTGTCCGCTTTGCCTGTAATGACAATACCGCTCTCGGGCTCTATACAGCCGAATAAAGTCTTTCTTTCTCGTTTCCGTTGCTTTTGATTTATTCTTGGCTGCTTCCCTTTTTCTGACCACATATACGAAACCGTAGCCGTGTTTGATAAACTGGCCTCATCCTGAAATACAATTACGGCATTAGCTTCTCTTGACTCCCGGAGTTTTTTTTAAAGCATTTACCTTTTCTTCCCTGTCTTCTGCTTCAGGGTAAATGCCTTTTCCTTTTTGAAAGGTTAATCCTAACTTTTTCAATATGTTATAGATCTGCGCCTTTTTATAATCAACCTGGTATTCCTTTTTAATCAGATCGATCAATAGAGGCCCTGTCCAAGTGGCACTATTATAGCCGTAATCATCGGGCTTTTTAGTTAGTAAAATCGCTTTTATTCCTTGCAGTTCATTGGTCTCAAGACGGTTATTCCTGCCGGGTTTTACCTTGTCAATCAATGCCTCTATTCCGCCTTCATTTAATCGGTTTACCCAATTGCAGATCGACTTAAATGAGGTCTCATAAATCGATTCCAACTCCTGGGGGCGTTTTCCCAGGGAAACCTGGTAGCAGGCATATAATCTTACCGCTTGTTGAAACTTCTCATCTTTTCTCAATAAAGACCTGAGTTCATCCGATGTGTAATTCTTTACTGTTAATGCTATCTTACTCATGTAACCAAGTTACACTTTTTTATTTAATTGTAAAAATATATAAGACTTTATATAGAACTCTGAAATCGCAGTTTAAGCAGAGTAAAACAATGAAGCCCGACTATTGCCGGGCTTTATTTCCTACTGCGGGGTGAATGGGAACCTATTAGAACACTTGGAAGGAATATTGTTGGTTATAAAGGAAATTTTAGAAGACGAGAAGGATGTATAGCATCAGTCGATTGAAGAATTGTTAGCATTGCCAGACTCCCAGCGCTGTTTATAGCAAGCAACCAGCTGAGTAAGGCGAGTATTCGGGCGCTTTTGAAGAATAAGACGAAAATTTCGGGTAGCGACAAGATATTAATGTTATGGATGGGGATCATTTCATTACAATTGGGGTTTTACTATGATAACCTATCTGCCAAACCCATTTTTCCCGGATACTTACAACTGGTAAGTTTTTCCCTGCCCTTAATTAATTCTCCGGTGCTTTATTTTTACATCCGCTCGTTGGATACGGTTTTAAAAACAGAAATCTGTCGATCCATTTACTCCCATTCCTGGTTTTCAATTGTGTAACTTTTTTTCTTCATTACACAAAAGAGGATTATCTTTTTTTGAAAGATGGATTCCCGCATTTTGGCAGTACATTAAATTCGGGGCTTATATATTCCTTAACCGCCTTATTAGCAGTTATTCCCGGATACTACACTGTTTTAAGCTTTCTTGTACTTTTAAGGTATCAAAAAACACTGCCGGATAATTATTCCTATACCGAAAAAATAAACTTGAACTGGCTAAAATGGATTGTTGTTTCGCTGCTTATTCTTTTTGCCGGGCTGTTTCTACTTATTAAATATGGAGTTAGCTATAGACTTGTGGACTATCCCAATCTTTTTGCCGCTGTTGGGGCCATCCTTACCGGTTATGTTTTTTTTATTGGGTTCTGCGGTCTGCAGCAGGATGCAGTATTTAACAATGATACATCACTTCAAGAAAATCTTAATGAAGAAGCCATCAAAGCAGCAAACTATAAAAATTCGGCGCTGAACGATGAAAAAACAGATCAAATTTTTATTCGGTTAAAACTTCACATGGATGGAGAGAAGCCTTTTTTAAAAGAAGACCTAAGCCTGACCATGCTTGCAGGTGAATTGGGGATCACCTCAAATCAGCTTTCACAAGTTATCAATCAAAAGTCCCGATCCAATTTCTTTAATTTCATAAACGGCTATCGGGTAGAAGCAGTTAAAGATAATTTTAAAGACCCGGCTATGGCGTATTATTCGATATTGAGCATTGCGTATGATTCCGGCTTTCGTTCAAAGTCCTCGTTCAATAAAATTTTCAAAGAAACTACGGGTCAAACACCTTTGCAATACAGAAAGGCTGTTAGCTCATAAATTCTTTGGTCTTTCCCTACATTTCCGGACGATTGCCATCCATTTTAAACTTTCATTTGCTAAAAATAAAGTAATGGAAAGTCTTACAGTTATCCACAAAATTAATATCGCGGTACACATCGCAGCAGGTTCGTCAGCATTAATAGTCGGTTTAATGGCCCTTATTGTCAGTAAGGGAAAGAAGCTGCACCGGTTAACCGGGCGATTATTCCTGATGCTGATGTCTATCGTTATCTTAACCGGATTAATTGGAGTGTTAGTGTTCGGAAGAAATACTTTTTTGCTGGTTATAACCGTATTGAGTGGTTATTTGGCATTTTCCGGATACCGGGTCATAAAAGCAAAGTCAAATGTTCCTAAAGTTATCGACATAGGTATATGTCTGCTATCCTTAATATCCGTATCATATTTCCTTTATTATTTTAAATCTATTGGGATGATCTGGTCTCCGGTAATTATTTATAGCACGGTTGGCTATTTGTTTTTGATGATCGCGTATGACTGTGGCAGATACTTTATACCAACCAAAACATACGCAACCCTTTGGATATATGAACATATTTTAAAAATGGTGAGTGCTTTCAGCGGTTTATTATCTGCATTTTCAGGAACAGTTTTCCCACAATATCAACCTTATAGCCAATTTATCCCTTCTATTTTAGGGACATTGACCGCGATCTGCTTCATGATACATGTCTCCAACAGAAAAAAATCCGATTTCAGCTCTCTCAAAAAACACGACTAACCTTTCCACGATTATACTAAAATAATGGAAAAGAATAACAACTAAAAAAATAGCATTTCAGTGTATTTGTATTCATTTAATAAAATGAATACAAATACACTTTTTTCAGAAATCAACGTCAAAATTAACAAGGTCTCTCCAATAATTTTGTCGCTTTCCCTTCGTAAATTAAGCTGATCTTCATCATTGTCGTCACCGTCATGTTCCCTTGCTAATGTTTTTCCCTCAGAATCATATCTCTTTCGAATATGCGGTAATATCGACATAAAAGAAATAACGAAATGGAACCGTTAACCGTGTATCCAGGAAGATCGAGTCGAGTTTTGAGAACTTCACCACCAGGTTTGAACAGGCCGCTGAACGTTTCCTGGAATCAGCGTCCCCCGAAAATGAAATAGAACGAAGTGCGCGCGAAAATGGGGAGGATCGGGTCGGGCGAATTAGCTTAACATTACTTCGACAGTCGGCGACAGGTTTGCGGTTCAAACTTTACGCCATGCAAATCCAAATCAGGGAAGCAAACGATACGCCTGTCATGATGCCAGCGCTAAAATCCCTCAAAAACCCCAGCGCAGCATTATATGCTCCGATGGGATTTTTTGTTTATGAAAATGATCAAAAGGAAGTTATTATAGAATATAATCAACCGTCTGTCTTTTTTGATACATTCGTCGACGCTTCAGGCCAGACAGGAAAGCTTTTTGACATGAAGTTTAATCCGCTTTTTATCATTAATTTTCAACATAACGCAAAATTTTAATATCATTATTGAATACTTTTGGTCAATGATTACACTCGCATAAATGCACGCACATACCCCCATTGAATTATTTGTCATTCAAAG
>Ga0193717_1002733_pt1 | contig 10054 bp, 6 predicted proteins | sample U2c2metaG_FD_145900 | JGI IMG/M metagenome (GOLD analysis project Ga0193717, IMG submission 145900) | Soil microbial communities from a riparian zone of the East river system, Colorado, United States - U2c2 | ecosystem: Environmental > Terrestrial > Soil > Riparian zone | place: USA: East River... | reverse complement strand
GAGACCCTGGACCTCGAGGAAGACGACATCCTATGCACTCCGCACCGGAGGCGCTAACACTCTGGGAAATGCCTAGGGTGCGGAGATGAGCATGAAGCGGCGTTCATTGATCGTTGGTCTCGGATCACTCACGGCAGGGAACCGTACCGGTTTCGCACAGACTGGCGTGCCAACCGTCGGCATACTTGTACCCGATGAACCGGATGAATTTACGGCTCAGCTCGCATCGGCGTTGCAGCAATTCGGACTCTTCCCGGGACAAAATATTCGCTTCGCCGTGCGTTCGGCCCAGGGCAACGGCGCGCTATTGGCGGAACTGGCTGCCGAACTCGTGAGGCTCAAAGTCGATCTGATCATTGCCCGGTTGACGCCCGCATCGCTTGCAGCAAGCCATGCCACCCGGACAATTCCAATTGTAATGGCAGGCGCCGGCGATCCACTGGAGACAGGGCTTGTCGACAGCCTGTCCCATCCCGGCCGCAACGTTACAGGTGTTGCCGGTCTTGCCGCCACGCTTGCGGGCAAGCTTGTCGAGATCATCCGCGACATGCTTCCAGGCGCACGCCACATCGCCGTGCTGGCAAATTCCACGGACTCGTTCACCAAACCGTTCACCAGGGAGATAAGTTTGGCAGCCAACGCCATGAGCATAGAAGCCAAAGTCACGATGGTTCACGGCGGGGAAAACCTGGAGAAGGTATTCGAGCAGGTCATGTCGACACGACCTCAAGCTGCCATCGTTCAGCCAAGCCTGCCGCGCCGCGCGGCAGCCTCGCTCGCGCTGGCTCATCATCTTCCCACTTTTTCACCTGTAGCGTCTTTTGCAGCAGAGGGTGGCCTGGTCGCCTATTCCTCGAACACAGCCGAGATTTTCCAGCAAACCGCACGATACGTGGACAACATACTCAAGGGAGCCAGGCCTGCCGACTTGCCCGTGACGCAACCCACGAAGTTCGAGCTGACGATCAACATGCGGACGGCCACCGCCATCGGACTGACCATTCCGCCCATGGTGATGGCACTGGCCGACAATGTCCTTCAATGAAGCTGCATCAGCCGACGAGAGAGTGCCAGGCGCGACCATCGCGCCCCAACAGCTCATCGGCAGCGGCCGGACCATCGGCACCGGCCTTGTAATTGGGAAAGTCCTTGGGTGGCGTGCTCGCCCAGGCATCGAGGATGGGCTGCACCACCTGCCAGCCGGCCTCGACGTTGTCGGCCCGCTGGAACAGCGTCGCATCGCCGATCATGCAGTCATAGAGCAGCGTCTCGTAGCCGGTGCTGGGCTCGGTCTTGAAAAAGTCCTTATAGGCGAAATCCATGATGCCGGTGGCGATCTTGACCGATGGTCCTGGATGCTTGGCGGCAAAGCGCAAGGAGATCCCCTCCTCCGGCTGGATGCGCAGGATCATCCAATTGGGAGTGAGGCTCGCGACGGTGGTGTCGCGGAAGAGCGCGAAGGGCGCCTGGCGGAACCGAATGGCGATCTGGGTCGTGCGCTGGGCCAGATATTTTCCGGTCCTGAGATAGAAGGGCACGCCCGCCCAGCGCCAGTTGTCGATCATGAGCTTGGCGGCGACATAGGTCTCGGTGTTCGAGTCCGGTGCCACGTCGGGCTCCTGCCGATAAGCGTTCACGGACTGGCCGAGGACGGTGCCGGCGCCATATTGGCCGCGCACGGCATCGCGGAGCGCCCCTTCCGGATCCAGGGGGTGCACCGCCTGGAGGACTTCGGCCTTCTTGGCGCGGACGGCATCGGCGTCGAAGGAGTTCGGCGGCTCCATCGCCGTCATCGACAAGAGCTGGAAGACGTGATTGGGAATCATGTCGCGCAGTGCGCCGGTCTTCTCGTAGAACTTGCCCCGGCGCTCGACGCCGACAGTCTCCGACGCCGTGATCTGGACATGGTCGATGTGGTTGCGGTTCCATAGCGGTTCGAACAGGCCGTTGGCGAAGCGCAGGACCATGATGTTCTGGACCGTTTCCTTGCCCAGGAAATGATCCATCCGATAGACCTGACGCTCCGCCAGCACCTTCAGGACCTGGGCGTTGAGCGCCCGCGCCGAAGCCAGATCGTGGCCGAAGGGCTTCTCGATCACCACGCGGCGCCAGCCGCCGCCTTCCTCTTCCTTCACCAGTCCGGCGGCGCCGAGCTGGTCGACGACGATGCCGAAGAAGCGATCGGCCACCGCCAGGTAGAACAAATGATTGCCCGCAGTGCCCTTCGTCCTGTCGAGCTCGGCCAGATGCTCACCGACCCGACGATAGCAGCCGGGGTCGGTGAGATCGCCCTGCAGGTAGGTCATGCGGCTGGTGAGCCACTTCCAGGCGTCCTGATCGATGTGATCGGCCTCGAACTCGCCGCCGCCCTTGGTGACGAACTCGTTCATCATGTCCGTCAGGCTCTGGCGCCATTCTTCGGCGGTCTTGGCGGCCAGATCGACGCCGACGATCTGGAAGTTCTCCGACAGGCGCTTGTCGTTGACCAGATTGTAGAGCGCCGGCACGACCAGGCGCTTGGTGAGGTCGCCGGCGGCGCCGAAGATCACCATGACGCAGGGCGGCGCCACTGGCGCCGCCTCCCGAACGTCGCTGTCCGCCGGGCGTGCGGCCCGCGCTGCCGTTGCCTGAACCTCGGTCGCAGCCATCATTTCCCCCTGTCGCAGTGTCGTTGTCCCGGAATCCAGCGTTTCATCGCGGCACCGGGATATCGGCCGCCAGCGCTGATACCTTAGAATGACCGAAATGAAGAGCAGCTGGAAGGCGCGCCGGCGTCTACCGCAGCATGGCAATTCCGGAGAGCAGCAGCAGGGCGCATACGACCTTGCGGAAGGCCGCGTCGTTTACCTTGCCAAATAGGGACAGCCCCAACACGGACCCGGCGAGCAGAGCGGGCAACGCGATCAGGACCTGGGGCCACATGGCTTGGTAGACTGCCGGCGTCTTCAGAAAAAGGAATGCCAGGGCCAGGGTCTGCATGGCGGCGATGAAGGGCTGCACGACTCCGCGTTGAGCCATCTTGGGCATGGCCTGCACATCGCACCAGATGGCCAGCACGGCACCTGGCATGGCCGTCAGGCCGCCAATCAGGCCGCCGGCGAACCCCACCGCCGCGTGACCGACTGGTCGGTGCTTCTGAAGTAGCAGCCCTGCCTGCGGCCGCATCAGCATCCAGCTCGCGTAGAGCACCAGAAAGCCGCCGAAGGCGATGCGAAACGTGTGCATATCGATCAGATCGAACAGAGCCGCCGCCAGCAGGACGCCGCCGGCACCTCCTGCCAGATAGGGCAGGCTCGCCCGCCAGGAAATCGCTGCCCGCAAACGCATGAGCACGAAGCCCTGGATCAAGAGACTGCACAGCATCAACAGCGGGACAGTTACACTGGCCGGCACCGCTTGAAGAAGGATGGCCCCGGCGACGGCGGAGAATGCAAAGCCGGTAAAGCCCTGCACGATGGCGCCCAGGAACACGGCACCGAGAAGGATTTCGGGGCTCACAGGACAACCCCCGCCGAAATTTTGTATCTCATACCAGCCTCGCCAAGGAACCGCTCCGACCTGGGCCGGAGGGAAGTTGAAGGAAGGAATGACGGCCTGATCGTGTGATCGCATCGGCACCGGCGCTTCTAGACCGGCAGCGATTTCGCACTATCGCGCGGGAGCGTTCCGGAGCCGTGAGGGAAGCGCTCAGTTTGCGTGATTAGTGCGCGCGCTCAAGGCTCGCAGCTGGTGTAAACGCGAAGTGGCGGACGCCGTCGACGCGAAGGCCATCGCGCGCCATCGGCGCGTCCGGCCGGGCTGAAGGCCGTCATCAGCGCAGGGCGAGATGGCTACAGATTGTAATCGATGTAGAGTTGGCCGGGAGTGGTGAATCCCTCGGGTAGCTCCGACAGTTCTTCCTTCGCTTGTTTGTCGGGCTTCGCGTCCGCCGCTGCGACCCAGTCGCTGCGGACCAGCCGGTTGCCGGTCCTGCTCTCGAGCGCATCGATCAGGGCAGTGCGTGGCACTTCGGTCTTCTTCTCCGGCTTGCCGTAGGCGCCCGTGGCGGTGGAGCACATGGCGGCACAGTCCTTGTTGAGGGCGCCGACGGCGGGGACCGGCGTCGCGTTCGTGCTACCGTGGTGGCCGACCTTGTAGAAGTCGATGGAACCAAGGATGTCACGCGCTTGGGCAGTGATGCCGGGATCGGCCCCGGAGACGGCCTTGCCGTAGAGCCAATAGGACCAGTTGCCCCATTGCGCATCGCCCACGAACAGCAGCTTCTTGCCCTTGCAGGTGAAAAGAACGACGAGACTCTGGTTGTTGAGCGTCCCGTCAAGCTTGTCGGCAGCAGCGGCCAGCATGTCCGGCTGCATTCTCGCGAGCGTGGCCTCCATCGCCGCGGCACCGTCCTTTTTCCGCTTTCCGCCCCGTTCGACCAGCCCGCTGTCGAATTCATCAAAGGCATCCCCCGGATAGTCGGCTGCGGTCGCGGGCCACGCCTTCTCGAACGATTGCACGCGGTCGGCGTCAGGGACGCCGCTGTCGCCCGCGGCGGCCAGGTATTGCTCCTTCCTGTTGTCGCTGGCTGCGAACTCGCCGCCCGAGTCCTTTGGCGAAGGCCCGAGGAGTTCCGCCGTGATCTTGCCCTCGAGCTCCGGCGGCAATTTCGGCGTATCGCCTGCCTGATAATAATAGACGGGCGGTTTGGACTTGAAACCCTGCTGCAGAAGCTTCAGCGCCTTGGCATTGCCGCCGCCACCGCCTCCGCCGGCGGCACCCAGCTCGATGCCCATCGCATTAAACACCTTTCTCCTGGCTTCCTCGCCATCCTGATCATCACGCGCGCCAAGGCGCAGCTGCAGCTGTTGCGCCACCGACGTGAGCTGCGCCATGAACTTCGAGGCCTCCGGGTTGTGCGGATCGAGGCGATTGGTGATCCACACCGCGCCGACGTGATCGAAGTTCGCGAAGTCGTCATAGTTCGACGCGAAGCCCGACATGTGATCGGCGTGATAGTGCGTCAGGATGACGAGCGCCAGACGACCGCTGGTCGTCTTCTTCAGATCCTGAACGCATTCGTCGATGCTGCCGATGTTGGCGGCATGGACCCCACAATCGATCAGGATATGCGCCGGGCCGTCATTGCCCGGTACCGTCAGCAGAAAGAAGTCGCCAAATCCGACCCGATACATGCGCACGCGTATGCCCAAGTTACCGCTCGCGGCTTCGTGCCCGTTGCCGGCAGTCCTGCCGCTTCCGGCGGCTGCTTCAGCGTCCTTTACCTTGGGCTTCCGTCGGGTCTGGCCCGCCGCCTTGGTTCGTGCCTTGGTCTTGGCCTGAACCTTCGTCGATGCCCGGGCCGGCTTCTTCTTGCGGGGCTTCACAGCCCGTTTGCGAACAGCCATGCTCATTACTCCTCGTGTATCAGGCCGAAGTTGGCCTGGAAATGAACGGCTTCCGTGGTGTCGCCCGCGGCAAGGCCCTGTGAGATCGCGAAGCTTCGCTGCGTCTGCTCGCGTCGCGTCGCGTCGTCGCCGACGTTCGACTTGGCGATGGCGAAGCGGACGACGGGAGAGCACGCCACGGTGCGACCCTTGCCGTCGTCCTTCATCTCGGGCGCTTCGACTATGAGCGTGACGCCGCCTCGAAACGGAAAGGACCCGGCTTCGGGCACGCCGGGATCGAAAGGCGCGGTTCGCGACTGGATGATCTCCACCACCATCTCCATCCGCAGCCTGCCGTTCTCCAGGGTGCGGAACACGGGATGGAACGACGGCACCGTCACGGGAAGCCCCGTATCGAGTTCCAGGTCCTTACGATGGTCGTGGGCCCATTTGCGAAGCACGTCGCCATTGTGATCCTTCTGGTCGCTGGTCAGGCCATTCGGGCTGCCGAAGACCAGGTCGGGGATCACCGGAAAGCGATCGGACACCCGTGGCCACGACAACGCGTCTTCGGAATAGAAGCTCGCACTTTCCGCGTAGATGCCGCGCCGCCTGAACCCCTCCATCAGGGCATCGCGCATCCCGTCATCGTCGGTTGGATCGAGATCCTTGGAGACCGTAATCAGGGCGCGCAGGAAATCGCCGAACGTCACGTCCACCGGCGGGCAGTAGTCGAGGGCGCGCGCGCAGAGGCGGAAGAAGTTCGTGGCTGTCTCGGAGGCGTAGTCTGCGAGCAGCTCGGCCAGGGGCGCCGGCAGGTCATCAGTCCGACCACCACCGGCGGCGCGGTAGATGCGGAACAAAGACTCTGCGCGCCCCATGTAGACGGTAAAGAAAGCATCGAACACGGCGGCGACCAGGATCGAGCCGCGGAAGTGCGGGTCATCGACCTTCTTGTGGATGTCGTCGGTGTTGGGCTTGCTCCCAAGTGCGGAACGCAGGCCAGTCTCGGCGCCGCGTGCCTGACCGAACTGCATCGCGAGCTCAATCAGTGGATTGGTCCGCCGCTCCTGTCCGCCAATGTCCTGCGCGTGTGGTTTACCGGAGCCATTGCTCGCGCTCGGCGCAACCGGAGTCAGGTAGGTTTGATAGAGTTGCCCACCGGTCCGCTGAATCTCATCGGTCAGTGCCTCCTTGTGGGAGAAATGCGCGAACAAGGCGCAGAGATCGGCAAAGCCTTCATGGAAGGCCAGCACGTCGGGATTGGTGGGCTCGGTGAAGTAGGTGCGGATGCCGTCGATGACGGCGTGGGTCACCTCGTGCGCGATGATGTCCTGCGAGAGACAGGTGAAAACGCGCTGACCCGGAAGATTGCGGCCTTGGTTGCTCTTGTTCGCGGTGAAGAAGCCGAACAGGATCCCGTGCGCCTCCGGGCTGTAGTAGGCGTTGGCCTGCTGCATGGCATGCGGATAGAGCTTGAGGACACGGATGTCGTCCTTCTTGCGAAAGGCGTCGTCGTTCTCCTTCGAACCCCCGAAACGATCGGCCCGGCGCCAATGGATGTCGCGTCCCAGCGCCGTCTCGAACATCTGGATGGTTCGGGACGCGATCGCATAGACCATCTGTTGGTGGAAGCGGGGATCGGACTCCGATGGATCGAGCCCGTTGTTCGCCAACAGGAGCGGGTTGTCGAGGTCGACGGGTGGATAATAGCACTTGTTGGCTGCGTCGTAGTCGACGACGCCGATCTTGCGGCCGGTCGGACCGGGCGCAAGCTTCTCCCAAGCGACATGGACGGTCGTACCGTTGCCGGCGTATCCGCCCGTGCTCGGATCGAAGGCGTAGACCTGCAGTGCCCTGCGCGTCGGCGTCGGCACTTTCAGCCATGGAAGATTCTTGTCTTTCGATGCGAAACCCTTCTTACGAGCGGCCATGAATTCGCCTCCACTTTCAGGACTGACTGGGTTCGACTTCAAATCATCGACGGCGGACGGTCCGCCTCGGTCTCCTCCTCGCGATCAGGTGAGGCGCCAGGCGTAGCTCGAGGCCCAGTCGCGATCGAACACGGCCTGAAGCGTACGAACGAGCGTCGGATGGTCGGCGTTGAAGCTGCTGCCTGCGGTGGACGCGAAGTAGTCCCAGGTCATGTTCGACGTGCCGATATTGATGCGCCTGTCGGTCACGATGTACTTGGTGTGATTCACGCGCGTATGGCCCGGATACTTGCGCGCGCTTCCGCCGGTGCTGTCCCAGCCCGGGATGATGAATTGCTTGATCTCGAGCTGGCCCGCGGTCATGAAGCGATCCGCCCGCCCGGCGTCGGCTGCCTTCTGCAGCGCCGTCAAGAAGGGCGCGATCAGGCCGGACGTATGGGCCCATTTGCTGACCAGCAGCCGGACATAGACCTTGCGGGTCAGCACCGCCGAGAGAAGCGCATCGAACAGGCTCGACCACCAGACCGGCGTGTCGTGCGGAATGACGCCCTCCTTGCCGAGCGGTGGGCCGGCGCTCTGGCGTCCATAGAGCCCTACCGGAGCGAAGTCCATCACGCTCACGCATATGGATTTGCGCGCGTCGTCGATAGTACAGACCAACCCTTCCTCGTCCCAGGTCCGCCCGGCGTCGAGGACCTCGTGGGGGCAGCCGGTGAGCAATGCGGTCCCCTGCTCCCCGCCGAGATCCAGGGAGAGCGGCGCCTTCCAATTGCCGGCGATCACAGACTGCCCGCCGGCCAGCGGAGACGGTACGCGCTGCCCCGCCGGCACGAGGACCGACCATGGTGGCACGCGTCGATCGATGCGCGCCGCCGGGTCGAACACCCGGACGGACGTCGGCGAAAGGGCGGCGAAGGCCCACCAGGCCTCGAAATACTTGCCGGCGTCCGCCGCGAGCTCGGGGCAATCTTCGACCACCACGCCCATTTCCTTCACCTGCGCGATCGATTTCCAATCCATGTTGGCCGACCCGAGGTAGAGATGGCGTTGATCGAAGATCCAGATCTTCTGGTGCATGATCCCGCCGCCGCCATACCACTTGCCCATCTCGACCGAATGGATCGAGATCTGCTGGGGAAACTCCGCTTGCAGCGCGTCCGATTCCTGCTTGCCGCCGGAGAAGCCGGGGCTCTGCAGGATACGGATGTGCACGCCGCGCTGAGCGGCTGTGCGCAACGCCTCATAAAGCGCGCGGCCCGCCCCGGCGCCCATCCTGTCGAGCTGCTCCGGCGTGAATCCCTTCTCGTCGTCGCTGTCGGCATCGGCCAGAAGCGCCCAGTACATCGCCGTCAGGTTGATGCTGGATTTGGACTTGGAGGTCAGCTGGACCAGCACGTCTTCGGTGTAGGCCACGCCGGGCGTGCCGCGCAGATCCTCGAGACCCTTGGGAATCGATTCGACAAGGTAAGCGTGGCTCGGCGGCATGCTGCCTGGCGTATTCATGTGCCTCCCCCCTCGTACGCCCGCCGGCTATCGCCGCCGGTTCACTCACTTTTTTTCTGCACGTAGTGTCCCTCGTGCAGCCAAACGGGCGACGCCGCGCCGGTGCGGCAGAGCAACAGGACCTGCCGCCCCGCACGGCCCATCGCCAACGCCCCGCCAGGCCCGCAGCGCGCTTCGAAGATCGGCGACTGCCTGCTCCAACCCGCCTCGGCCAACGTGCCAAAGCCGTTGTTCACGTCCTTGCCCGCATTCTTGTAGGAGACCGGCTTCGCCGGAGTCATCAAACCGGAAAGGGAGAAAGTCTCGGTCAGCAGTAACGGATTGCCGGTGCCGGGATGCACCAGGTGCATCACCCCGTCGAGCGTCGCGATGGCCATCGGTCCCGAAGTCTCATAGGGACGCTGGGACGGTTGGCGTATGGTGCGCGTGTCGGGCCGCGAGGTGAAGTGCGCAACCGGAAATGAGCAGGGCGACCACGCGCCAACCGTGGTGTTGTCCCATGGCCCGCCATACTTGTTCTCCGAGACGGTCACCACGTTGAAAGGCGCGGTGTTGTAGGAAACGACGTTCATTGACTGGGCGCCGGACGCCTTGACGATCAGGTAGAGCGATTCACCCAGCGAACTCAGCACCATCGCGCCGTCGGTGTGGGCTGCGGGCACCGGTACCTCGTCGCCCCAGGCGTCGGGCAAGTCCTTGGTGCCGCGAACGCGTGATGTCACGGCCCCCGATTCGTCGCGGAAGGCCAGCATGATCCGCTGCTCGTGGGCGAACGAGGCGAGCGCGAATGCCGCGACAGGGTCCTTCGCAGGCGATGCACCCGCCGACCATCCGTGCTGCAGATCGTATTTCAGGCACCCGAGGTGGCCCGAACCGGAACGGGCCACCAAGACCAGCTCGCTGAAGGTCGACGCCATCGCGATCCCGCCCGCGCCGTCGATCGCCAGCGTTTCCTCCGCCGACCAGCGCCCATGCTCGGCCGAGCGAGTGCGCAGGCGTATCGTGCCGTCCGCCACCGCGCAGGCAACGAACAGCGCGCCCGCGAAGCCTGCTGCCGCCACCGGCCCGTCGAAGCCTTCGAAGGGCGTCGCCTGCGGGGCGCTCCATTCGAATCGTCTGCCCCAGAGAAACTGAAACCAGTTCGCGCCGGCATCGTTCTTGTGCAGGTGGTCGAGCCCGAAGTTCACCTCGATGGTGCGCAGAAGGCTGTAATGATTGTATCCCTCCTCCTCGAACCCCGGCTCGATGCTG
>Ga0193717_1002732_pt1 | contig 10060 bp, 7 predicted proteins | sample U2c2metaG_FD_145900 | JGI IMG/M metagenome (GOLD analysis project Ga0193717, IMG submission 145900) | Soil microbial communities from a riparian zone of the East river system, Colorado, United States - U2c2 | ecosystem: Environmental > Terrestrial > Soil > Riparian zone | place: USA: East River... | reverse complement strand
ACCAGTGACAACCACCTGATCGTGCTCGCGGATGGAACGTGGAGCCGCCATCCGTGGCCGGAAGTCCTTGCGCGATCAGAGAACGTCGCCGACTGGCTGTTGAACGAGGACGTGACCGCACTCGGCCTGTCGGGCGAACCCACCGTCGAACTCATCGCGGCCGTCATCGGCGCGTTCCTGGCCGGCGCCGCGGTGTCGATACTTCCCGGTCCCGTCCGCGGCGCGGACGCGGATCAGTGGGCGCGGACGACGCTGGCACGGTTCGCGGGCATCGGCGTCGGCCGCGTGCTCAGCCACGGAACGCACCTCGAGCGACTGTCGGCGGTTGGGCCGCCGGTCGGGGAACTCGATTCCGTTGCGCGCCTTCAACGCTCCACGACATTCGTGCCCGCGGCGGGCGAAGCACCGGTCGCGCTGCTTCAGGGCACCGGCGGGTCGACGGGATCCCCACGGACGGTGCAGCTTTCACCGGACTCCGTGCTTGCAAATCTGAGCGGCCTCAACGCCCGCCTCGGCGTCACGCAGGCCGACGTCGGGTGCTCGTGGCTGCCGCTCTACCACGACATGGGGCTGAGCTTCCTGCTGTCGGGAGCGATTAGTGGCAACGACGTGTGGCAAGCGTCGACCACGGCATTTCAAGCCTCCCCGTTTCGGTGGCTGAACTGGCTCACCGAGAGTCGGGCCACCATCACCGCGGCACCCAACGTGGCGTACGGCTTGATCGGGAAGTACGCGCGTCGGGTCACCGACGTCGACCTCGCCAGCGTGCGGTTCGCGCTCAACGGCGGTGAACCCGTCGACTGCGAACTCACGGAAGGGTTCGCCACCGAGATGGCCCGATTCGGCTTCTCCGCAGACGCCCTTGCTCCATCCTACGGGTTGGCCGAATGTACCTGCGCCGTAACGGTTCCCGAGCCAGGTCGCGGCCTAGTGATCGACGAGACGACCGCGGCCACGGAGGCGGGGACGTCATTGCGGCGACATGCGGTGCTTGGGCACGCGATACCTGGCATGGCCGTGCGCATCGAGCCGCGGGACGACGCCACCACCGACCGGATCGGACGCGAGTTCGGGGAGATCGCGATCCGTGGGTCGTCGATGATGTCGGGCTATCTCGGCGACGCGTCCCTGCCCGCCGACGAGTGGTTCCCCACGGGCGACCTCGGCTACTTCGTCGACGGCGGCCTGGTGGTCTGCGGGCGGATCAAGGAACTCATCACCGTGGCGGGGCGAAACGTCTTCCCGACGGAGGTCGAACAAGTGGCCGCGCAGGTGCCAGGTGTCCGGGCTGGCGCTGTCGTAGCCGTCGGCGTCGGGGAAGGTTCAATTAGTCCTGGCGTCGTCATCGTGGCGGAATTTCGCGGACCCGACGAAGCGGGCGCCCGCGCTCAGCTCATTCAGCGCGTCGCATCTGAATGCGGCGTCGTGCCGTCTGACGTGCGCTTCGTTAGGCCCGGCACATTGCCGCGGACATCATCTGGCAAGCTCCGCCGGCTCGAGGTCAAACAGCAGGTCGACACACCGTCGGCACTCAGCGGGGAGGCATGACGCCCCAGTTGGGCGGCGTTACCTTAATCTCTTGCTGTGCCCGAATTGAACCGACGCAGTTTGATGATGATGACGGGCGTCGGTGCGCTGGCCGCAACGCTCCCACTTCCGGAGGCCAGGGCGCTCCCGGCGTCGCCGCCAGCTGCGCCACCGCCCACCGCCCAGACCACCCCGTATCTCTTCCACGATGAGTTCGACGGCCCCGCCGGTTCGGCACCGGATGCCAGTAAGTGGATCGTGGCGACGGAACGCGAAACGATCAGGAACCCGGTGTTCTGGGACCGGCCCGAGAACATGGGGCAGTACCGCAACGATCGCCAACACGTCTTCGTCGACGGCAAGTCCAATCTGGTCATTCGCGCGACGCGGGCCCCGGACGGCAAGTACGTCAGCGGCAAACTGAAGGGCACGTTTTGGGGTGGCATCAACACCACTTGGGAAGCCCGCATCAAGTTCGACTGCCTCACCAACGGTTGCTGGCCGGCCTGGTGGCTGTCCAACGACCATCCCGAGGTCGGCGGTGAAGTCGACCTCGCCGAGTGGTACGGCAACCAGGATTGGCCTTCGGGAACCACCGTCCATGCCCGCGAGGATGGCACGTCATTTGCGACGCAACCGTGGTCCATCGACAGCGCCTGGCACACCTGGCGTGTGACGTGGAACGACCAAGGCATGTCGTTCTGGATGGACTACGTCGACGGCATGGAGCCCTACTTCCAGGTGCCCGCGAATTCCCTTGACGGCTGGCCATTCAACCTGCCCGACTACCGGGTCTTCCCGGTGCTGAACCTTGCGGTCTCCGGCTCCGGCGGCGGCGATCCGAAGGGGGGCAACTACCCGGCCGACATGCTCGTCGACTGGGTACGCGTCTGGTGATGCGGTGCTGACCCGGCTGGCCGAACGCGTCATCGCGCGGCGGGTCGGGTTCGCGCCTGCGACGAACCAATACCGGGTCACCCGGGCCATGACGGTGCCGATGCACGACGGCGTGAAACTGCTGGCCGACCACTATGCACCGGTGACCCGTGCGCCCGCGATGCTCCCCCGCGCGTAACGCGAGAACGCCAGAGGCGCAGGGCCTCTGGCGTCCGTCGTCGCGGTTGCGCCTGTCAATCAGGCGCGGGGTTACTTCGACTTGGAGTGCTTCGAATTCTTGGAACTCTTGGCGCCGTCGCCCTTGGTGGCGGACGCCTTGGCGTCGTCCGCGCGGTGCTTGCCGACGTAGGAGCCCTTGGTGATCGACTTGATGGCGTTCGCCACGGGGTTGTCGTCGTTGGCCTTCTTGGGGTGGCGGGTGACCGTCGGCGAGCTGGCCGGGGTGCCGTCCTCGGTGCTGGGAGCTGCGAGCTTGCTGCTGGCGACCGCAGACGTCTTGAGCGACGGCGTCGCGATGGTGGCCCTGTTGAGTGCGAGCGGCTGGCCCATGGGGGCCGCCAGCGTGGTGGCCCCGCCGAAGTCACCAGCTAGCTTCTGGATGGCCGCGACGTCGGTGGCGATGATCTTCCCGGGGGTGGCCGCCAGGTTGGTGAGCGCCGTCTGTTCGGTGGCCAGGGCGGCGTTGATCGCGGTGGTCGCCGAGGCTTCGGTCAAGGCGCCTGCGACGAGTTGGCTGTACAGGAGGTTGGGCAGGGCCTGGAGGCTGGTGGCTCCGCCGGCGCCGAGTCCGTTGCCTCCTCCGGCTGCGCCCGCGAGCGCGTTGAGAACGGTGACGAAGTTCTGCAGCGGGAGACCCAAGGCGTTCGCGAGATTCACCGTGGTGCCCCCGGCATCGGCTGCCGTGGCGTCGGACGTGGCGGCCGCCCTGAACGGCGTGGCCGCAGCCGTCGCGCCAATCGCGCCAAGGCCAAAGTCGGCGAGCAGCGTGCTGATGGCGGCGAGGTCGGTGGTGATGATCTTTTGGGGCGTCGCACCCAGAGTGGTCAGGGCCGTCTGTTCGTTCGCCAGCGCGGCGTTGATCGCGGTATTCGCCGAGGCTTGAGTCAAGGTGCCCGCGACGAGCTGGCTGTACAAGAGGTTCGGCAAGGCTTGAAGGCTGGCATTGCCGCCGCTCCCGCCGGCCGCACCGGCGACGGCGGTCAGGGCCGTGATGAAGTTCTGCGCGGGCAGGCTCGCGACGTTTATGGAGTCGATCAGTACCCCCTGCGATGCCGTCAGTTCGAAGGGCCGGGAGACGGGCGCACCGGAGGTTCCGGCGGCCGCAGCCACCGGAAGTGGCGTAACCGATCCCGACGCCGCAACGCATAGCGTGCAGACACCGGCCACCAACGACGCGGACTGACGAACCTTCACGACGACTCCCGATTTTGAGGAAAGACTGTGGTTTTGACAGGCAGACAGTAACCGCGCTGTGGCCGAATCTCTACCTTCGAAACAGTTGCCTACTGGCCTGAACAGCCAGGACCGAAAGAATCCCAGCGAATGTATCCAACTGTTCAACTTCGGTTGTTCTTGCGTTTGCTTGGGTTACTCGTTGGGGTCGACGACACCCGGCTGGATTCACCGGACCCATTTGTGGGGCAGGAGGTTTCGGGTACGACGGACGCACCGTGCTCGGTCCGCCGAGAGCGGCCAGACCTGCATGCCGCGTCGGAGAAATGCGCGAGGACGCGCCGTCACGTCCGCACGAATGTGGGCCAATTGCGCGACTGAATAGTGGCTGAGCAATTGCTGTGAGGATTTGAGTCGCGTCAAATGCCGGCGAGGAACAATTCCCGAATTCGCGAGCGACAATGCCGTGCGAATTCCAACTCAACGCACCTCGACGACGACCTTGCCCGCGGCGGTGCGCTCTTCGAGCGACGCGATGGCATCGCCCGCGCGCTCGAGCGGGTAGACGACGGGCTCGGGTGCGGAGACCGTGCCGGAGGCCAGCAGAGGCTCGAGTTCGCCCCACTGCTCCAAAAGGTAGCCCGGGTGGGTAGCTGCCCACGCGCCCCACCCGACACCGACGGCGTCAACGTTGTTGAGCAGCAGTCGATTCACCTTGACCGTGGGAATATCTCCGCCGGTGAAGCCGACGACCAGCAGCCGCCCACCTGGAGCCAGCGACCGCAGCGAGTCGGTGAAGCGGTCACCGCCGACGGGGTCGACGACGATGTCGACACCGCGCCCGCCCGTCAACTCCTTCACCGCGTCCTTGAACCCGTCGGCCAGCACGACGTCGGACGCGCCCGCGGCGCGCGCGACGTCGGCCTTCGCCTCGGAGCTCACCACCGCGATCACGCGCCCCGCCCCGAAGGCAGGCGCCAACCGCAGGGTTGAAGTGCCGATTCCGCCCGCGGCACCATGCACCAGCACCGTCTCGCCGGGGGCAAGTCGCCCGCGGGTACGCAAGGCGCAGTGCATCGTGAGGTCGTTGAACAACAGGCCCGCGCCCGCCGCGAAGGACACCGAGTCGGGCAGCTTGAAGACCCGATCAGCCGGTAGCGCAACGACTTCCGCCATTGCCCCGGACAGCAGCGTCAGCGCCGCCACACGGTCGCCCGCACTCACGTGAGCGTCGGAGGGCGCGCTGCGCACCACGCCCGCGACTTCGGCACCGGGCACATATGGCAGCTCGGGCTTGTGCTGGTAGAGCCCTCTGGTCTGAAGGGCGTCGGGGAAGGCGACGCCCGCGGCGTGCACGTCGATCACGACACCGTCCGGCCAGGTGGGTTCATCGACCTCGACGAGCTCCGCGGCGTGCGGTCCATCCAGCCGGGCGATGTGTATGGCGCGCATCCAAACCATTTAACATCCCCGGTGATGGAAGCTCGTGCCGCGGTCCTGCTCGAAGAGGGCGCCGATCCACAGGTGACGGACGTCCAGATACGGCCGCCCGTCGACGACGAGGTGCTGGTTCGCGTCGAGGCGGTCGGAATCTGCCACACCGACGTCAGCCTGGCGGCCCGCTGGCCGGCCCGAAGACTGCCCATGGTGTTCGGGCACGAGGGTGCGGGCACGGTGTTGGCCGTGGGCCCGCAGGCGGTCGCGCGGGAGGGGCAGCTGGCGGTGCTGACCTTCGCCAGCTGCGGTTGCTGCTCCAATTGCGCCGTGGGCAGGCCCGCGTACTGCACCACGTCGACCGAACTCAACATGCGTGGTGACCGGGCCGACGAGGCCAGTGCGCTACGGCTCGACGGCACACCGCTCAGAGGCGGCTTCTTCGGCCAGTCCAGCTTCGCGACGCATGCGCTGACGCGACCGGCGAACACCGTCATGTTGGACCACCCCATGGACATGGCCCTGGCGGCGCCGCTCGGCTGCAGCGTCCAGACCGGGGTGGGCACGGTGCTCAACGCGCTGGCCCTCGGGCCAGCGGACGCACTCGTCGTGTTCGGCGCCGGGGCGGTGGGGCTGTCGGCGGTGATGGGCGCCCGGATCGCGGGCTGCCGCACGGTGGTTGCCGTCGACCCGGTGCCCGAACGGCGCACGTTGGCAACCGACTTGGGGGCGGGCTAACGCGCCCGCAGCTCGGCTCGACCGCCGGGTAGTTAAGATGCTCGGGCCGCGGCAAGGGCGCCGCGGCGGACGGGAGCAGTTGGCAATGAGTCCTCGATTGCGGCCGTACCCGCCGGTCGACGCCATGCCGACGGGCCGCGCTGTGGGGGTCCGCTCACCCGACGGGGTGCGCATCCACACCGAGGTGTTCGGCCCCGACGACGGATATCCGATCGTGCTCGCCCACGGCATCACCTGCGCGATCCGGGTGTGGGCCAACCAGATCAACGACCTGGCAGGCGACTACAAAGTGATCGCGTACGACCACCGTGGCCATGGCCGCAGCGGCGTGCCGAAACGCGGTGGCTACGGGCTGGACTTCCTGGCCGCCGACCTCGACGCGGTGCTCGCCGCGACGCTGAAGCCAGGGGAGCGGGCCGTCATCGCGGGCCATTCGATGGGTGGCATCGCGATCGAGTCGTGGGCCCAGCGGTATCCGGCCCGAGTCCGGCAGTGTGCCGACGCCGTCGCCTTGATCAACACGACGTCCGGGGACCTGCTCCGGCACGTGCAGTTCCTGTCGGTGCCGCGCCCGCTGGTCGCCAGTCGGGTACGCGCGGGCGGACTGCTGCTCAAGCGATTCGGCGCCGCTCCGCTGGTTCCGGGTTCGGTACAGCAGAGCCGGCGTTTCGTGGCCGCGTTGGCGGTCGGGCACGACGCCGATCCCGCGATCGCCGACTTCGTGTTCGACCTATTTGCGAAGACGCCCCCCGCGGGTCGCGGTGGCTGGGCCAGGGTGCTCGTCGACGCGATGGGCTCCAAGCACATCGGGCTGAACAACCTCACCGTGCCGACCTTGGTCATCGGAAGCCGCAAGGACCGGCTGCTCCCGATCGTCGCCTCGCGCCGGATCGCCGCGAACGCCCCGAATCTGGTGTCGTTCGTCGAGTTGTCGGGCGGGCACTGCTCCAACCTGGAACGCCCCGACGAGGTCAACGCCCACTTGCGGAGCCTGGTCGAGTCCGTGCGGGAGGCCCGGCTCAGCTCGTAGCGGCCAAGTAGTCCACGACTTCCGCGGCCGCACGCTGTCCCGAACGGACGGCGCCGTCGAGGAACCCCGTCCACTCGTCGGCCGTTTCCGTGCCCGCCCAGAAGACACCGTTGACGGGCGTGCGTAGCCAGCGCCCATAGCGCGTCCACGAACCCGGCGGCACCGCGGCCGTCGGGCCGCCCGGCGCGAATTCCTCTGCCCCCCAACAGTGGTCGACATAGTCGATGGGACTGAGGGCGGCGTCACCGAACAGCGCGGCGAAGCAGTCGAGGGCCGCTTCCCGCCGCTTGTCGGCGGATAGTGGGTCGAACGTGCGCGCATCGGTGAAGCCGAGCAGGATGCCTGGGCCACTGTCACCGGGGCTCACGTCGAACGTGATGAACACCGGTCCGTCGTCGGACAGCGCTTCGCCCGAGCAGCCGTCGGCTCGCCAGAACGGGGTGTCGTAGGCGGCGTAGGCCTTGCTCAAGTTGCCCTGCGGCCAATGCGTCGGCAGTTCGGCGAATTGTTCGGGCAGTGCGGGTTCGAACTCGACGGCGGACCGATGCTGCGGCGGGATCGCCATGACGACGGCGCGGGTGCGCGTCGCGCCCGCGTCGGTGTGGACGGTCGTGACATCGTCGCCGAATTCGATGCGTCGCACGGGGGCCGACAGCTTCACCCGATCGCCGAGGGCGTCGGCCATCCTCAGCGCAATCTGCTGGGTGCCCGCGGGGAAGCGGTCCTGTTGGGCACCCCCTTCGACGTCGAGCATCGGGCCGAGACCGCCCGCGGCCTTCACGTAGCGCACGGCATGAAGCATGGACACCTCATCGGCCTCGCAACCCCACGTCACCCGCGCCATGATCGCCATGAGGTCCCGGGTGCTCTTCCCGGCGTGCACCGAGCGCAGCCACGATTCCAGCGTCTGGGCGTCGAGCTTGCGGGCGACGGACGGGGCCCACGGTTCAGCGAGCGGGATCTGTCTGCTGAGCCGCTCGAAACGCCACTGGATGCGCGAAACGTCAAGCAACTCAAGAATCGAGAGCTTCGGGATGGTGCTGCGATACGAACGCACCCGGCCGCGCCACCGGATGAGGTTCTTGCCCTGGATGTAGGTCGGCACGGTCTCGCAGCCGAGCTCCTTGGCAAGTTTGAGCACTTCGACCTGGGTCGGCCCGACGAACGTTCCGCCGAGGTCGACGGGGACGTCGGCGATCGTCGTCGTGTACGACCTCCCACCGACCCGAGCTCGGCCCTCGAGCACGACGACGTCGTGTCCGCGTTTGACCAGCTCTCGCGCTGTCGTCAACCCTGCGAACCCGGCACCCACGATGACGACGTCTACCATGCCCCCAGTCTGGCGATCTCGGCGCGTTTTCGTACGCCTACCGACGGTTTCCACGCCCAAGTCGCATTAGGGTCGGCCACGTGAAGGTGATGACGGCACTGTTCGGCCCAACGGATGCGATCGATCGGGCGCGGGCGTTGCGCGATGCCGGTGCCAGCGGAGTGTTCACCTTCGAAGGTCCACACGACGTATTCGCCCCGCTGACGCTGGCGTCGACGGTCGGTGGGCTCGACCTCATGACCAACGTGGCGATCGCGTTCCCGCGCAATCCGATTCACCTGGCACACCAGGCGATCGACCACCAGATCCTCACGCAGGGCCGCTTCACTCTTGGGTTGGGCACGCAGATCCGCACGCAGATCGAGAAGCGCTTCGGCGCCGACTTCGACAAGCCCGTCGCGCGGATGGTCGAGCTCATCGGTGCGCTGCGCGCGATCTTCGAAACCTGGACGACGGGCGAGCGGCTGGACTTCCGCGGCGAGTTCTATCGCCACACCCTGATGACGCCGAACTTCACCCCACGCGACAACTCGTACGGCCCGCCCCCGATCTACGTCGGCGCGCTCGGCCCGCGGCTCACCAGGGCCACCGCCGAGGTCGCCGACGGGCTGTTGGTCATGCCGTTCGGGTCGAAGCGCTTCCTTCACGAAGCGACGATGCCCGCGGTCCGTGACGGGCTGGCGGCGGGGGGCCGGAAACCGGACGAGTTGAAGATTGTTCCGGAGATCATCGTGTCGGTAGGGGACGACCACACGGCTACCCGGCAGCTGCTGGCGTTCTACGGCTCGACGCCGGCCTACCGGCCCGTCCTCGAGGCGCACGGCTGGGGCGATCTGCAGCCGGAGCTCAACGCGCTGTCCAAGCAGGGCCGTTGGCAGGACATGGGTGCACTCATCGAGGACGACGTGCTGCACACCATCGCGGCCTGCGGCACTCCCACCGAGGTGGCGGCGCACATTCGCGATCGCGTGGCCGGAGTGGCTGATGAGGTGTGCGTCTACCAGCCGGGGCCGATCGCGGTGGATTCGCTCGCGCAGATCGTTGACGCACTGCATACCTGACCGCCTAGGCTGGTACGCGGCGGGACCAAGGAGCTTGCGGATTGGTCCATCGGTTGAGCCACAACGAGGAGGTTGCGCAGTGGGCGACACGGAGGCCGAGGCCGTCGAATACACAGATGTACTCATCATCGGCGCGGGCATTTCGGGAATCGGGGCGGCGTACCGCATCCACGAGAAGAACCCGCAGCTGAGCTACACCATCCTCGAGCGCCGCGAGCGCATCGGCGGCACCTGGGACCTGTTCCGCTATCCGGGCATCCGCTCCGACAGCGACATCTTCACCTTGAGCTTTCCCTATGAGCCGTGGACGCGGCCGGAGAACCTGGCCGACGGCGAACATATCCGCGAGTACCTGACGGAGACCGCCCGCAAGAATGGAATCGACAGTCACATCCGATTCGGCACCTACGTCCGATCCGCCGACTGGGACTCGGCCACTGATACCTGGACCGTGCGGACCACGCGTGACGGCGTCGAAACGATCTACCGCGGCCGCTTCCTCTTCTTCGGGACGGGCTACTACGACTACGACGCGCCTTACTCGCCGGAATTTCCCGGAGTCGAGGACTTCGCCGGTCAGGTGATACATCCCCAGTATTGGCCGGAGTCGTTGGACTACACCGGCAAAAAGCTCGTCGTCATCGGCAGCGG
>Ga0193717_1002731_pt1 | contig 10064 bp, 6 predicted proteins | sample U2c2metaG_FD_145900 | JGI IMG/M metagenome (GOLD analysis project Ga0193717, IMG submission 145900) | Soil microbial communities from a riparian zone of the East river system, Colorado, United States - U2c2 | ecosystem: Environmental > Terrestrial > Soil > Riparian zone | place: USA: East River... | reverse complement strand
CGGCTCCTGCGTTGGTCGGACCTGCTGGCTCGGATTCACCGGCCGCACATTGGGCTGCCCCGGCTGAATCTGCTGCTGACCCGGTCGTACCTGCAGTTGCTGTGTTTGACCGGGCTGACCGGGACGGACCTGTGGCTGACCGGTTTGCATCTGTGTCTGACTGGGCCTCCCCTGAAATTGGCCAGGCTGGCCAGGCCGCATCTGGGGCTGGGTAGGACGCTGGCTCACAGGCATCGGGCGAGCCACCGGGCGCTGTACTCCACGGTCCGCCTGGATCGCCTGCGGAGCCGCCGCCGTCACGGGACGGCCACGATTCGCGTTGTAAAACTGCTGCCGGTTCTGCTCCGCCTGTTGCCGCACCTGTAGCTGGGTGTTCATCTGTGCAAGCCGCGGCTCGCGTCGGGCCGCAATCTCTGCCGGCCGCGGTCGAACCTGAATACCTCCACGCCCGCCGTTATACGAAACCCGGTTATTGATGACCGTACGATTCACCACAACCGTGCGGCTGTATACGTTCGTCACCCGGGTAACGTTGATCCGTGTAACTGAGCGGTTATAGAAGAAGTTATTCCCGCGCCAATAGCCACCGTAGTAGCCATAGCCGGTGTACCCGAACCCATAGGGAATTCCACCGTAGAAGCCGACATAACGGCCCCAGTACCCGCGATGGAAGCGATAGCGTCCGCCGTAGGAGCCCCAATAGCCGGGGGTCCATAGCGCCCCGGGCCACGGCGAGGCCACCCACACTCCCGGAACCCAGTAATAACCCGCTGGAGCATATCCCCAGTAGCCCGGAGTCCATAGGTAATTCGGCTCAGGAGCTGGCGGCTGCTGGTAGGTAGGCAGCTGCGGAGGCGGCTGCTCGGCCTCAAGCTCGTCATAGCTTGCTTCGTCGTCCTGAGGATTTCCCTGGGAGTCGTCATACACGCCCTGCTGACCAGCCTGCTGCTGGTCGGGCTCCTGTTGTTCCTGTGGTTGAGCCTGCTGCTGATCCGGAGGTGGAGCACCCGCCTGCCCGCCCGTCTGCTGATACTCCTGGGCCCGCTGAACACTCTCGTTCTGCACTCCCGAAGAAGGAGGGGCTGCCTGCTGAGGCTGCTGCGCCTGAGCCACTGGTTGCTGCACTTGCCCAGGCTGCCGAGCTGCCTGTGCATAAGGATCGCCTGGATCGCTATTCGCGGGAGCCATATTGGCGTCCGCCGGATCAGGGCCCGTGTCCTGTGCTGCCGTGGATTGCGCCGTTACCGGAGAAGTATGGCATCCGATCAAAACAGCGCCCCCGAAGAGAGCGATTCCCAAAAAAGAAACTGGAAGAGTTCGAAAAAATCTGGCCTGAATTCTACTTTTCACTTCTACCCTCATCGTCCAAACGTACTCCTAATACGTATAAACACCATTCCTGGTGATGAGATGCGAATTTCGGTCAAGGTCTATCGCTTGTCGCACCTCAGAGCTGTCTTTTCATAGAGATAAATCCCTTCGCGGAGACTTTATTCCTGACCTCCCCCGTGAAAGCCGCAACGTCGGCGAACGGAATCCCCGCAACGAGTAGCTTCACGAAACACTTGAGACCGCTCGAAGGCTGGTCGTAAAATGAATGCGATGGCAGGACACGGTCCACTTCTTCTCAAGCGCTATCGTCACGGTCGTCCTGACCGCGGTCGTTAATCGAGCATCTACGCTACCCCTCTAAGATTTTTGATACGCTTTTCCCCGTCGGACCGGGGCTGCTTTGGCCAGCCCCAGGCCTCCCAACCAGCGCGCCGACGCGCTCCCTCGGAGATAAAAAGAGATGTCCAGCTCACAGAACAATCCCGATTCCTTCAAAAGCAAAGCCGCTCTGGCTTCCGGCTCAAAAAACTACACCATCTTCCGCCTCGACGCCCTGAAGTCCGCAGGCGTCAATCTCACCCGCCTGCCCTTCTCGCTGCGCATTTTGCTCGAGAATCTCCTGCGCCACGAAGACGGCCGCACCGTCACCGCCGACGACATCAAGTTCCTTGCCAACTGGGAGCCCAAGGCCGAGCCCTCCCGCGAGATCGCCTACATGCCCGCTCGCGTCCTTATGCAGGACTTCACCGGCGTCCCCGCCGTCGTCGACCTCGCCGCCATGCGCGATGCCATGCGTGAGTTAGGCGGCGACCCCGAGCGCATCAATCCGCTTCAGCCCGCCGAGTTGGTCATCGACCACTCCGTGCAGGTCGATCAGTTCGGCACGTCCAGCTCCTACGACCTCAACGCCGCGCTCGAGTTCCAGCGCAACCGCGAGCGCTACGCCTTCCTCAAGTGGGGTCAGACCGCCTTCCGCAACTTCTCCGCCGTACCCCCTGGCATGGGCATCTGCCATCAGGTCAACCTCGAGCACCTCGCCCGCGTCGTCTTCACAACCGAAGACGGCCTCGCCTACCCCGACACCCTCGTCGGAACCGACTCCCACACCACCATGATCAACGGCCTCGGCGTCCTCGGTTGGGGCGTTGGAGGCATCGAGGCCGAAGCCGCCATGCTCGGACAGCCGGTCTCCATGCTCGTCCCCCAGGTCGTCGGCTTCAGGCTGACCGGCAAGCTCAAGGAAGGCACCACCGCCACCGACCTCGTCCTCACCGTCACCGAAGCCCTCCGCAAGCTCGGCGTCGTCGGCAAGTTCGTCGAGTTCTACGGCCCCGGCGTCTCCGAGCTTCCCCTCGCCGACCGCGCCACCATCGCCAACATGGCTCCCGAGTACGGCGCCACCTGCGGCATCTTCCCCGTCGACGCCGAAACCCTTCGCTACCTCCGCCTCACCGGCCGCAGCGAAGACCAGATCGCGCTCGTCGAGGCGTACTACCGCGAACAGGGCATGTTCCACACCGCCGACGCCGCCGAAGCCGAATACTCCGCCACCATCTCGCTCGATCTCTCCACCGTCGAGCCCTCGGTCGCCGGACCCAAGCGCCCGCAGGATCGCGTTCCCCTCTCGCAGGCTGGCCCCAGCTTCAAGCAGCAGCTGCCTACCCTCCTCGGTCCCAATGCCAACCTCAACGAGGTTCGCCAGATGCTGCGATGGGAGGGCGAGGGCGGACACGCCTCGCTCGGCGGCAATCTCGCCAGCAGTGTCGGGGCTCCCGCTCCCGATCCCCTCGGCTCTGCCGTAGCGACACTCGAAGCGCCGGCCATCTCCATCAAGGGCCGCTATGGCATCGATCCCGAGCCTTACCTCGATCACGGCTCCATCGTGATCGCCGCCATCACCTCCTGCACCAACACCTCCAACCCCTACGTCATGCTCGCCGCCGGACTGCTCGCGAAAAAAGCAGTCGAGAAGGGCCTCAGCACACCGCCGTGGGTCAAGACCTCGCTCGCTCCCGGCTCCCGCGTCGTCACCGACTACTACGAGAAGGCCGGACTGACATCCTTCCTCGACAAACTCGGCTTCCAGACCGTCGGCTACGGCTGCACTACCTGCATCGGAAACTCCGGTCCGCTGCCCACCGACGTCTCGAAGGCCATCGAGGATCACGGCCTGGTCGCCGTCTCCGTGCTCTCCGGAAATCGCAACTTCGAGGGCCGCATCTCCCCCGACGTTCGCGCCAACTACCTCATGAGCCCGCCGCTGGTGGTCGCCTATGCTCTCGCTGGCCACATCTCGCATAACTTCGAGACCGACCCGCTCGGCAAGGGCAAGGACGGCAAGCCCGTCTTCCTCCGCGACATCTGGCCCACCCAGAAGGAGGTCTCCGACGCCGTCGGAACTTCGATCGACTCTCACATGTTCGAGGAAGAGTACAGCCGTGTTACCGAAGGCGATCAGAACTGGCGTGGCCTGAAGTTCCCCGAGGGCAAAACCTACGGCTGGGAGCCCGACTCCACCTACATCCGCAAGGCTCCCTACTTCGACGGCATGAAGGCCGAGCCCTCGCCCGTTGAGGACATCGCCGGAGCCCGCGTCCTCGCTGTCCTCGGCGACTCCGTCACCACCGACCACATCTCGCCCGCAGGCTCCATCAAACTCAACGGACCCGCAGGCAAATACCTCACCGACAACGGCGTCAAGCCTGCTGACTTCAACAGCTACGGCTCGCGTCGCGGCAATCACGAGGTCATGGTGCGCGGAACGTTCGCCAACGTTCGGCTGCGCAACAAGCTCGCTCCCGGAACCGAGGGTGGCGTCACCCGTCTGCTTCCGGACGACATTCCAATGTCGATCTACGACGCTTCGGTCGCCTACGCTCAGCGCTCCACCCCGCTCGCCATCCTTGCGGGTAAGGAGTACGGCTCCGGCTCCTCGCGTGACTGGGCAGCCAAGGGACCGCGCCTGCTCGGCATCCGCTTCGTCGTAGCCGAAAGCTACGAGCGTATCCACCGCTCCAATCTCGTCGGCATGGGCATCCTTCCGCTCCAGTTCCTGCCCGGCCAGAACGACGAATCCCTCCTGCTTACCGGAGAAGAGGTCTTCCGCGTCGGCCAGCCCGGCGAGCTGAAGGCGATGCTCGACTCGAAGTTCGCCAACGGCAAGGTCATCAACGTCTTCGCCGAAGACGACCTCGGCAAGACCAAAGAGTTCTCCGCCACCGTCCGCATCGACACCCCGCAGGAGATCCTCTACTACCAGAACGGCGGGATCCTGCAGTACGTCCTCCGCCAGCTCGCAGCAAAGGGATAACCGTAAACCATCACCCACAACAAGCCCCGGCTTAGGCCGGGGCTTCTGATTTGGCTCATCCCTGAAAGAAATCGCTTCGTCCCACATCCATACAATGGTCGCCATGAAACTGCTGGCACTGCGGTTCTTTCTTCTCCTTGCCGGATTCCTAGCCCCCTGCGTCTCTTTCGCGCAGAAGACCTACACGGTCGGCTTCGAGACCCGCTCCTTCATCGACGACACCCGACGCAACTACTCTGACACCGGACCGCGTCCGCTCGAGACCGTCATCTGGTACCCCGCCGCCGACGGCTCCGTCGCCGCCGTACAGCCGGAAGCTGAGAGCTTCGTCAAGGGCATGTTCGTCATCGAACCGAACGCTCCGAAGGCTCCGCTTCCCTCAGACAGTCGAAAGTTTCCGCTCATCGTCCTCTCGCACGGCACATCCAGTCTCGCCTACTCCATGGGATGGCTGGGCTGGTTTCTTGCCTCCCACGGCTACATCGTCGCCGGGGTCAATCACCACGGCAACACCGCTGCCGAACCCCAGATGCTGCCCCAGGGCTTCGTTCTCGAATGGGAACGTCCGCGCGATATCTCCGTGCTCATCGACAGGATGCTCGCCGATCCGAAGTTCGGCCCGCACATCGACGCAGCACGCATCGGCGCTGTGGGCCACTCCGCTGGCGGAGCCACCGTCATCGAGATCGCAGGCGGCGTCTTCGACGCCATGGGCTACTGCAACGCGCACCCCCAGGACGCCAATTGCAATCTCCCGCCAATCTTTCGGCAGTGGGTCGCCGGTTACAACAAGATCAAGGACACCGACCCCGTCGTCCTGGAAGCTCTCCGTCACCAGCGCGACCCACACTTCGACTCTCGCGTAAAAGCGATCTTCGCCATGGCTCCCGCCGTAGGCTTTGCCTTCAGCGAACAAAGCCTGAGGTCGATCCATGTACCGGTCTTTATCGTTGTCGGTGCCGGCGATACGGTCGTCGATCCCGTGACCAATGCCGAGCGTTACGCGAAGTTCATCCCCGGCGCGCAACTCAAAATCTTTCCCGGAAGCGCCAACCATTACATCTTCGGAACTCTCTGCAAGCCGTCAGGCGAAAAGGCCCTCGCCTCCTGCAAACCCGACGATGGAATCGACCGCGCCCAAATCCATATCGAAACAGAAGACCTCGCACTCAGGTTCTTCCAGAAGAGTTTGAAAGGTAATTGAAACGATCGAGCCGCCTTGCCACACTTCTCTTTCGGACGTCTCGACGAACTGTGTTCTATCTTGTCCCTAAAATCGGTTTTCCCGTTTTGGGATACTTTGCTCTTTTCGCTGAGGGATCTTGCCAGCGGCTCACCGAAAAATTCAATCTTTGTTGTTACCATCATTTCCACTAAAGATAAAAAACGATCCTATTCGAGAAACTTAGGGGACCTTGGGGTTACACAGTTATGCGGTTTGCATTGTTGTTGGGATTGATCTTCCAGACTTTCATAATCAACTACGCTGAAGCACAATCCACAACTGCCAATCCGACACTTCCTGGCAATCATCGACTCGAGGTATTCGGAGGGTACTCGTACCTTCATTTTAATAGCGGGTTCTCCAACACTCCGCAATTGGTAGGTGTTACCTCGACTAGTATGGGTTTGAACGGTTGGACAGTTGCAGGAACATATAACGTCACCAACTATTTTGGCGTTACGGCGGAGTTCAGCGGTCAATATGCCGGAGATTTTCTTGATGTGAATAGATTTACTCCTGACCCTGGGTATCGTACGCACGTTCATAACTTCCTATTTGGTCCTACGCTGACGTATCGCAAAAACACCAAAATTACGCCTTTTGCACACATTCTAGTGGGGGACAGCCATGGAGCGATCCTGGCCGAATTCCCCTTTCCGAGCGCTACGCGAGATGCGCTTGCACTCGCAGCTGGCGGCGGTGTTGATTACAAAATTGGCCATAGACTAGCTCTCCGCCTGGCGCAGTTCGACTACCTTCATACAAGCTTCAACTTCAATGGCGTCGCAAATTACCTTCCAACATCGCAAAATAATTTTCGTTATTCAGCGGGAATAGTCGTCAAAGCTTTTTGATTTAGCTGTGCCGGGTGCCCCAGCTTTGCCACCGCCTCGGAGGTCAAAGCTCCCTCCGGAAAACCGTTCCTGCACTCCGTCCACCTTCCTCCCAATCCCCAATAGGCAGGAAGCAACGCAGGCATCACCCGTCCATTCACGAAAGATTTTTATAAGAAACAGCGAACCAACATTCACTTTCGCGCGTCCCATAGGTATCGGGTCACGACTATCGACAGCTAAAATCACTCACGATCCGATCTCTCTCGATCTGGTGGTGCAGTTTTCCGCCTCCTGACCAGCGAGGGAAGGAGGAAGACCATGGCAGTCACGCCTGTGTTTACATGCCTCTGCGGAATCCAGAAGAAGTCTACGAACCACTGGGTTCTTGCCTCGGTGACTCCTGCAGGAATTACTTTCATGCCCTGGGACTGGAAACTCGCGCAGAGCGACGACATCATCGTCCTCTGCGGGGAGGGCTGCGCCGCGGCTCTGCTCAGCCGATCTCTGGGCGATTGGAAGCAGGCAACCGAAACCGCGCTCGCTGCGACTGCATAAATCGCAGCAGGTGCGGCTGAATCCAGGTTCGTCCCTCGCAGGGGAAGGCCTGTGCCCCTCGCATCCCTACAAAAAGCTCCCTCTCTGTTCCGCATCCCGATGCCCGAAGACGCTCGCTCCGCAACTCCCCTGTTCGTAGATCCATCGCACGTAAATCCATAGCACGCAGATCCTTCGCACCTAGAACAACCACACCGGAACGCAACTCCTTCTTCCACGATCCTCGCTGCCGACCCATTCGAGCTCCAAAGCAGTTAAGATGATCGCGTGCGCAAGATTTTGTTGCTGGCGAATCCCGTCTTCCAATCCCAGCAGCGGCGATATCTCCCTCGCATCCTGCGGGTGTTCGAACAAGCTGGCTGCGACGTCGAAGTCCAGCAGACCGGACCGGATCGCGCAGCTGACAGCGCCGTCATCCGCGCCATCGAGCGCGGCATCGACGGCGTGATCGTCTGTGGCGGCGATGGAACGGTCTTTGACGTTTTGCAGGGCCTTGCCGGGTCAGAGATTCCCCTGGGAATCTGCCCTTTCGGCACCGGAAACATCCTGGCGCAGAACCTGAAAATTCCCGCGGATCCCGTCAAAGCGGCACAATGGCTGCTTCAAGCAACTCCGCGCCCCGTCCCCCTGGGAAAAATCACCTGCTGTTCCCCCGCAGGCGCGCGAACCTGGTTCTTTGCCATGGCTGCGGGAATGGGCGGCCACGCGGCGATGATGGCCGCAGCCCTCCGGTACGGTAAACACAGCGCCGGACGTATCGCCTACTTTGCCGCTGGATTTGAGACGCTCCTTACCCAATCGGTTCAGCCGTTCGAGCTCGAGATTACAACCCTCGATGGAACCGTCCTGCAAAGGAACGCCTCTGAAATCATCGCCGTTCGCGTCGCCGAGCTGAATCGATGGCGCCCAGGCGGCGGCCTGGAGCTTCCCTTCCTTCGTCTCGCCAGCGTCGAGGAGGCGTCGCGTATCCGGCTTGCTCAAGCCTCGCTGGAGGCCATGTTGCTCGGGGCAGGCCAGCGCGACCGCCAGCCCCGGCAGAATGCCGCAGCCCGTTATGAAGATGTGAAGCGCGTGCAGTGCCGTCCCATCCCAGGCTTGAAGTACAAACAGCCAGTTGCCGTGCAGGCGGATGGAGAGATTCTGGGAAGCTCATGCGCCACCATCGAGATGGCAGATGTAAAGGTCAGCCTGCTGGCAGACCCAACCCCCAACCCATAAGTTTCCCCCACCACGTCATTCTGAGCGCAGCGAAGAACCCCTGTATTTCGCCAGTGCCACCACAAAAGCACGGTTAGCCCAATCAGTTCAAACCAGAAGCCGTCTAAGCATTTGCAGTCCGTAGCAAACCGGGCGCCTTAACGATCCTTCTCGATCACAGCCTCCGGACGCTGCGCATACTCCGCCCACGATCCGTCATACAGGCTCACATCCTTCGCTCCGGCAATCTCTAGCCCCAGAGCAATCACCGCCGCCGTCACGCCCGACCCGCACGTCGTCGTAATCGGCTGTACCAGGTCAACCTTCTTCGCCGCGAACACCTCGCGCAGCCCCTCCGCATCCTTCATCCGGCCCTCGGCAACCAGCTCCGTAAATGGAACCGAGGTCGCACCCGGCATATGGCCGGAGCTGATCCCCGGCCGCGGCTCCGGAGCCGTGCCCTCAAACCTTCCCGCCGAACGCGCGTCCAGAATCTGCCCCCGCGCCGTAATCCCCCTCTGCAGCTGCACGAAATCCTTCACCGCATCCCGATCCAGCTTGGCCGTGAAGCTCGCCCTGCCCCGCTCCACCGGACCCGACTCTACCTGCAGTCCCGCCTTCGTCCATGCCTCAAGACCGCCATCGAGGAGATGCACCTCGCGCGCTCCAAAGCTGCGCAGCATCCACCAAGCCCTGGGAGCCGAAAAAACTCCTGCCTGCTCATACACGACAATGGTCATCCCATCGCCAATGCCCATCGCCGCCATCTTCCGCGAGAACTCTTCCTCCCCCGGCAACATGTGCGGCAACGCAGTGGAGTGGTCCGAGAGTTCATCGATATCGAAGAACACTGCCCCCGGAATATGCCCCTCAAGATAACGTCCGCGTGTATCGACAGGCGGCGTCACTCCCACCGGAGGAAGCGTTGCGTCGAGCACAACCGTTTGAGCATCGTTGAGCCGATCGGCAAGCCAGGAGACGGAGACCAGGGGATTCAAAGCATTCATAGAATGAGCTTACTTCGTCTCCGGCGAAGCTTCACCTCCGCCTCCCGGACCTCCTTAAAAGCAACCGGCAAACAACGATTTAGCAGCCTCGCCAGCAGGAGCATCTCATCCTGCGACATACACTGTTGGGGATGAAATCGCGCCGTTCCGTCTGCACCGTTCTCTTTGCCTGCGCTGCTCTCCTGACCTTGTGTCTCGCTTCCACAACAAGTACTCACGCACAGACGCACAACCGGCAAGGCTCTTCTCTGGAACAAGGCTTTCGCAATCCCCCTGCCACCTCGCAGCCCTGGGTCTTCTGGATGTGGCTGCGCGTGAAGACAAATCACGCTGCAATCACGGCGGATCTCGAAGCCATGCACGCCAAAGGCATCGAGGGCGCGATCCTCTACGACAGCGGCGTTGGCGATGAGATGCAGGGCGCGACGAAGATGGTCCTCGGCGACAAGGAATACAAGCAAGTCCCGACGACGGACTTCCCCGGCGCGCACTTCTCTGAAATTCCCGCTCCGCCCATGCAGTCGTGGCAGCCGGAGTCGCGTGAGCTGGTACGGTTTGCCGCGCAGGAGGCAGCGCGTGTCGGCGTTAAACTGGTCGTCACA
>Ga0193717_1002729_pt1 | contig 10070 bp, 6 predicted proteins | sample U2c2metaG_FD_145900 | JGI IMG/M metagenome (GOLD analysis project Ga0193717, IMG submission 145900) | Soil microbial communities from a riparian zone of the East river system, Colorado, United States - U2c2 | ecosystem: Environmental > Terrestrial > Soil > Riparian zone | place: USA: East River... | reverse complement strand
CGATCCGGAGTTACGGGCGCAGGGCGAGAAGACCTTGGTGGACTTGGCGATGCAGGCACCACCGCTGACGGTCCGCCAGGCCGGGAAACGCTTGTCGGCCTACTGGGACACCGATAAGCCGCCGAAAGAGCCGAAAGACCGGGCGGGGCATCCGTTACGTCGGTTGTCGTGGCGCGAAGCTCGTGACGGCCAACTGCACGTCACCGGCGAGGTGGACTCCGAGACCGGCACATTCCTGCGAGCTCTGATCGATCCACTGGCCACACCACGCCCGGTCGACGAGTTCGGCCAGGAGGACACCCGCACGCTGGAACAACGGCGCGGCGATGCACTCGCCGAAGTAGTGCTGTTGGCGACCAAGGCTCCTGACCGTCCGCTGGTCGGCGGGGACCGCGCCCTGATCATCGTCACCATCAGCCTCGAAGAACTGGAACGCCGAACAGGCGAAGCCTTCATCGACGGCATCGGCTACACCAGCATCGCGCATCTGCGGCGCCTCGCCTGTGATGCGAACGTCGTCCCCACGGTCCTCGGCACGCGCGGCGAGGTCCTGGATCTGGGACGCGCGCGACGGACCGTGGCACCCGCACAGTTCCGGGCTCTGGTGACTCGGGATCGGGGGTGTGCGAGGCCGGGATGTCACCGCCAACCCCGCTACTGCCAGGCACATCACGTGGTCGAGTGGGCAGACGGTGGACTGACAGATCTCGGCAACACGGTGCTGTTGTGTCTTTACCACCACATCGAGGTACATCACGGAGGCTGGTCGATCCGAATGGTGCACGGGATACCGGAGTTCATCCCACCGAAATGGCTCGATCAGGAACAGGTCCCGATCCGCAACGTCGCGCACGTTCTCCCGCATGAGCAGGCCGCCTGACCGCGATGACCTTGACCGTCATCGCGGCCAGCGGCCCGCCCGGGACCTCAACCAGTGCCACCCCGAGCACGAAGCGCTGGAAGTACGGCGGCGCAACCACCAACGGCGGGGTGACCAGAGGTTCCATGCCGGATGGGTGTTTTCGCTGCCGCAAACCTCACCAAGGTAATGCGAGGAGCGAAAATATCCATCCGGACCGCCCGAAACCCACCCACCCACAACCACCACGCAAAGCAACCGATCGCCACCTGCCGACAGATCGCGATCCCTTAGCTGCGAAGAGATCACAAGATCTGTCCCCATCTGTCGACAGCTGGCGATCTCCCGGGGAGTGTCGGGCTCCCCGGGAGATCGGTAGCCCCACGACTAGAAGGCCGTGAGGCCGTTCGGGGTGCCAACGCCGGTCGGGGCGTCGTAACCGGTCTTGGCGACACAGAGGTAGTCATCGCCGCACTTGGCTCCACCCAGACGCGGATCGTTCGTGCCAGTGGTGACGTCGAACAACGAAGCGCCCGGGCGATACAGATCCGCGGGCTTGGCCGTAGTGGCGTGACCCGAAGCGCCATACAACCCCGCGATGAACGGCGCCGACGCACTAGTGCCATCCACAGTCATCCAGCCACCGGAGTCGGTGTGGTGAATAGCCAAACCCTCGGCCACCGCCGAAACATCCGCGACAGTCCGCTTCGCACAGCTCTTGTCACGTTGCCACGCGGGCTTCGCGATGTAGGCCGAGCACCCGCTGCCGCCCCACAGCCACGCGGATTCCGCCCAGCCCCGCTCGCTTTCGTCCCTGACCAACGTCGTGCCGCCGACGGCGACGACGTTGTCGAAGACCGCCGGGAAGGACGCGGAAGTGAATCCGCTGTCCCCGGACGAAGCCACGATCGTCGTGCCGGGGTGGTGGTAGGACGCGGCATAGCTCAACGCCATCCCAGTTTCCCTGGCACCGTAACTGTTCGACACCACCTTGGCGCCGAGCCGCACGGCGGTGTCCTCGGTGGCCGCGAGGTCGGGGAACGATGGGCTGTTGCCCTCGACGACCAGGATCGGGCAAGTGGGACAGCCGGCGGACGCCATCGAAACATCCAAAGTGGACTCCACAGACCATCCGTAGTCGTTCGCGGGCAACGGACCCGCGTCGCCGTTCTGGTTGACCTTGCGGAAGCAGCCGTTCTCGGTCGTGCAAGGGGTCAGCCCGTACTGGGCGCGGTAGACGTTCAGGTCCGCTTCCAGATTCGGGGCGTCATAGGCGATCGAGATGCCGATGAGCGTGCTCGCGTCGGTGATCTTCGGGATCCGGTAGGCCGACGCGAGGTCGTTCGCCCCGATCCCGAAAGGAACTTCACTCACCTTCGCCCGGAGCCCGTTAGCCTGAGGGGTATACGAAGTCAGGCACCGGGCGAACCCCGGAGCGGGCTCGGCACAGGCGGCTTTCCGGGCCGGCACAGGAGCGGCCTGCGCGGTCCCGATGACGGCGCTCATCGCCGCCGCCGCGCTCAGGGCGACGGCCAGTATTCGACGGTTCACAGTGGACACTCCCCTCAGTCGAAGATCTTGTAGGCGCCGGTGGTCGTCTCGACGATCCGGCCGCCCGATTCGTCGGCCGCCGTGACGCGCAGCGAAACCTGCACACCGCGGAAGTCCGGGGCGGTCGCCGTGTAGGCGGCGCGGTAGACACCATTGCCCTGCTCGGTGGTCGTAGCGTCCTGCCAGGTCATGCCGCTGTCGACCGAGAACTGCACGGCCACCGCGGTGATCTTGCTCGCCGCGGACTGCTGCAGATGCCCGACGGTCACGTCCAGCGTCTGCGGCCCGCTCTTCACCAAGCCGCTCAACGACATTCCGCCGACGCCGTAAGCCAGTGTCAGCAACGGTTCCACCGCGCACACGCGATCCGGGGGTCCACCCTTGTTGAGCCGGCAGGCGAACGCGTCAGGCAGTTGAGCTCCCTGGACGTGCTGCGACTTCCACGTCCACTCGGTGTTGCTTCCGTTGGACAGCCGGTACATCGGCCCGTAACGGTTGGCGTCGACGACGAGCCGAACCGTGGAAGGCTCTGGGGACAGGGTGAATTCGGGGACGACGTCGCCCCCGGCACCGTCACCTTCGGCGATCTTGACCCCGTTCTCCTCGACCACGTAACCGCCGTAGATGGAGTCCACCCGCTCACCGGAGAAGCCGAACCCGGTGTGCCCGGGCTGGCTGTCGCTGAACGGGACCAGTTCGAGCTTGACCTGGTCGCCGTTCCTGGTCGCCGCCGGCACGGTCAGGTTCCGCGGGTCCGTCGGTGCCAACAGACTCGCATTGCCCGCCGGGTGCAGCGGGAACTTGTTCCAGTCCTCGGTGAGGGTGGTACCCGGCTGGTAACCGCGCCCGGCTTCGTACTGCCCACCGTGCCAGCCACCGAATTCCGCGTCGACGTACTTCGCGATCCCGCCGAACCACATGATCGACGGGTCGGCCGAGACGTACTCCGTCTGCTTGCGCGGCAGCTCCATCGGGTGGCTGAGCCGAGCCGTTCCCTCCAGCTCGAACGGGTAGGCACCCGCACGCTGCCGCCGTCCGATCAGGCCCAGTTCCGAGTAATAACTCGCGTTCACCGTCGCGAGGCTGTTCGCGGCGACGACGTAACGCTGCTGCGGGATGACCCCGAAGGCCGCCTTCTGCAGCTGGTACTCGTACGGTGTGCCGGGACCGGGCGCGGAAATCAGCCGGCTGTAGGGATAGGACTGCAACTGACCGACCTTGACCGGCTTGCTCGTCGGCGAAACCCACACGGGCACCCCGGATCCCGCGTCGACGTCGACGGTGAACCCGCTGCCGATGGTCGCGGCGCGGCGGATGAAGAAACCGCCTTCGGCCGGGAGCGCCGGTTTCGGCGTCACCCAGGTGACCTTGCTGGTGGCGCGCTGGGCGTCCAGCCGGATCGTGGTGTCAGCCGAGACGGTGAACTCTGGCTGCGCGGAGAACCGCACGCCGGTCACGTTGTTTTCGGCGTCGGTACTGAAAAAGAGCCCCAGTGCGCTGTAGCGGCCTTCGGGCACGCTGAACTTCGCGGTGCCGCCGAAGAAGAAGTTGGTGGACTCGTCGAAGTCCAGTAGATCGCCGTTGTCGACGTTGTACAGCAACGCGGTGCCGCCCTCGTCGGGCTTGCCCTCGGCGTTGTCGGCGTTCACCGTGACCGTCCGCATCACCGACGCCGGCTTGACCCGAGCCGGTTCCGCGCCCTCCAGAGCGATGCTGGTCTTCGCGGCGAACAGGCCCTTGCCGCCATAGCTGCCCGACGCGCGATCCTCGGCGAACTGGCGCGCGAGCGCGGCGCCGAACTCCTTGGCGGAAGCCAGATCGAGGTAGCCGTCACCGGCGGCAGTGGCTTGAACACCAGGCACCGCACGGTCCGAGCTGAGTTTCACCGGGACACGGCCGTTCTTCTGCGCCTTGAGCACCGCCTGAACGTCGAACAGGCTCGGATCCAGGCCACGCCCGAGATACGGCAGCGCGGTGGCGGGGACCTCATAGGACTTGCCCGCGATCGTGAGGTGCACCAACGCCCGGGCCAGGCCCTTTTCGGTGGCGGGGGTGATATTCGTCGTCGGTCTGCCATCAGGTGCGGCACGCACGGTGACCACGTCACCCGTGATCAGTAACGCGGTGTCCGGCGGCGGTGCCGGTGCCTCCGCGAAGGCCGGGCCCGACACCGTGACCACGGCCAGTCCGGCCGTCACGGTGGCGAGCAGGGATAGATACTTTCGCACGGGCGCCTCCAGGAGTGAGCAGGTCACTCCCTTTACGACCGCTGACCGGCTTTCTGTTGCATCGCGCCTAAAATCGGGTTCAAGTTCAGCCATTCGGCCTAGGCCGTGTCTGGCAAATCAGGGGTGCGAGGTTCGCCAAGTGGCCCGAAAATGTCGTACCCCGGTGGCATTATGGAGACGTGGGGGAACATCACTGGGAGGAAGACATGGAACTGAACACCGGCACAGTTATGTCCATTGTGGACGCGACCATCGGCACCGCCAAGTAGGACGCCGGGTGGCCCTTGGCAGTAATACCGAGGGCCACCGTTCTCAAGCGGCGCGTGACGTGCGGATAGCCGCCGCGTAGCGCCTCAGCACGAGGTCGGCCACCGCCGGATGGGTCCCGAGCGGGGTGGTGACGACGTCCGCACCGGAGTCGGTCACCCGGCGCTGGAACAGGCCAGGGGCGAGCAGCCAGGACGCCACGGCCACCCGGCCACTGGCCTGACCTGCCATGTCCGCGATCGTAGGCGTAGCCGTCGCCGCGTAACCGACGCGCACCGGCGTCCCCAACCGCAGCGCCAGCGCGTGCGCGGCCGTGTCGACGTCGGCAAGTGCGCGGGGGTCGCTCGAACCGGCCGCCGCGAGCACCACGGAGTCACCGCCGCGGTAGCCCGCCGCGGTGAGTCGTTCGGCCATGGCGTCGACAAGTTCCGGCGCGGGCCCGAACGAGCGCGCGATGGTGACGTCGTCGTGCCCGCTCGCGGCCACCTGCGCCGGGATGTCCACGCGGACGTGATAGCCGGCGGCGAGGAACGCGGGCACCACGACCACCGGCCGGTCGAGCACCTCGGCCAGCACGCTGGTCACGTCCGGCGCCCGGACGTCGGCGTAAGCGACGCGGACTTCGACTCCGCGTGAGCGCGCGCGTACTCGCGCGGCCAGGTCTTCGATCACCCGCGCGCCCGCGGGGTCGCGCGTGCCGTGTGCGGCCAAGACGATCATGCGTGCTCCCGTTCCACAGCCAGCCGGTAGCCGCGTTTCACCACGGTCTGCACCAACTTTCCCTCCCCCAAAGACGTCCTGAGCCTGCCGATGGCCGTCTCCACCGCGTGTTCCTCCCCGCCGCTCGGCAACGCCGATGTCAGCTCCCGCCGGGAGACCACCCGTCCCGGCTCCGCCGCCAGCACCCGCAGCAGCGCCATCGGCGCCGGGGCGACATCGCACCACTGACCGTCCACAATGGCCGCTTGCCCCCGCAGCTCGATGCACTTCCCCGCCGCCAGCAACCGCGGCGACCTCGCCATCAGCGACTGCGTCACGGTTCTCGCCAGTGCGCCGATCCTCGCCCGTTCCGGTTGCACGGTGGGGATGCCCAGCGCGGCGAAGGGCGCGGCGGTGATCGGGCCGACGCAGGCGACCACGACCCGGTGCGTGAGCGCGTCGACGAGACCCGGAAACCGGTTGGTGCGCTTGGCCGTCGCCAGCATGCTCGCCGCGGCGGGCGCACTGGTGAACGGCATCGCGTCGATCGAACCGTCGATCACCGCGTCGATGAGCCGGTCCAGCGGGGCGGGATCGGCCGGGCCGACCCAGCGGTACACCGGGATCTCGATGACCTCGGCACCCGCCGCGCGCAGCGAGTCCACGAAGAACGGCAGCGGTTCCCCGTGCAGCTGCACCGCGATCTTCTGACCGTCGACGCCCGCCGACAGAAGATGTTGCAGTAGCTCGGCGTTGCTTTCCGACGCCGGTGAGTAGTCCTCGGACAGACCCGCCGCGCGGATCGCGCCCTTCGCCTTGGGCCCGCGCGCGAGCACCGACGCGTTGGCGAGCCTGTCCAGCAGTCCTTGCCCGAGACCCCAGTCCTCGGCGGCCTCGATCCAGCCGCGAAACCCGATTCCCGTGGTCGCGACGACGGCGTCCACCTGGTCTTCGAGCAGTCTCTCGGTCGCCTCGTGCAATTCGGTGTCGTCGGACAGCGGCACGATCCGGATCGCCGGACCGTAGCGCGCGGTGGCCCCCTTGCGCACCAACAACGCGCCGAGCTCGTCAGCCCGGCGCGCGGCGGTGATGCCGACCACGAACCCAGCCAGCGGCAGTACTTCCGGCGACGCCGTCACGGCGAACCCACATGCACCACACCGCCGGTCACCCGTACCGCGAACGTCCGCACGCTCACCTCTTCGTCGTCCAGGCACGCCCCGGTACGGAGATCGAACCGCTGTTTGTAGACCGGCGAGGTCACCGTGGGCGAGCCCTCCGCGTCACCGACGATCCCCCGTGCCAGTACCGCCGCGCCACTAAATGGGTCCATATTGGACAGTGCGTGGAACTCGTCGCCGGGCAGGCGGAAGATCGCCACCTGGACGTCTCCCGCCAGCAACGCCGCGACCCCGGCGCCCATCGGCACGTCCTCGACCGCGCAAACAGCTGTCCAGGCTTCTTTATGTAACCGTTCCAAGGAAAGTGTCACCGCCCCACCACCTCCGGCACTCCCAGCAGGACAGGCACGTTCTGTTCCCGTTCGGTGCGGAACGAAATGCTCGGGTCGGGCGTGCCGGGCGCGTTCACGAAGGAACTGAAACGCGCCAGCTTCGCCGGGTCTTCGAGCACCCCTCGCCACTCGTCCGCGTAGTCCTCGACGTGTTTCGCCATCGCCGCCTCCAGATCCGCACAGATGCCGAGGCTGTCGTCCACGATAACCGCACGCAGATGATCGAGACCCCCTTCCATCTCTTCGATCCACGGTGCCGTCCGCTGCAGGCGGTCCGCGGTACGGACGTAGAACATCAGGAACCGGTCGATGATCCGGATCAGCGTCTCGGTGTCCACATCGGACACCAGAAGTTCCGCGTGGCGGGGCGTGATACCGCCATTGCCGCCGACGTAGAGGTTCCAGCCGTTCTCCGTCGCGATGATGCCGAAGTCCTTGCTCCTGGCCTCCGCGCATTCCCGCGCGCAGCCCGAAACCCCGGACTTGATCTTGTGTGGCGAACGCAGGCCGCGGTACCGGAGCTCCAGCTCGATGGCCAGCCCGACACTGTCCTGCACGCCGTAACGGCACCAGGTCGAACCGACGCACGACTTGACGGTTCGCAACGCCTTGCCGTAGGCATGTCCTGACTCGAAGCCCGCGTCGACCAGCCGACGCCAGATGTCCGGCAGCTGGTCGACGGTCGCGCCGAAGAGGTCGATCCGCTGACCGCCGGTGATCTTGGTGTACAGCCCGAAATCGAGGGCCACCTGGGCGATCACGAGCAGCTTCTCCGGGGTGATCTCGCCACCGGGGATCCGTGGGACGACCGAGTACGTGCCGTTGCGCTGCATGTTGGCCAGGAACTTGTCGTTCGTGTCCTGGAGGGTGGCCTGCTCGCCACCGAGGATGTGCCCGTTGCCGAGGGTGGCGAGGATCGACGCCACCGCGGGCTTGCAGATCGCGCAGCCGCTTCCCTTGCCGTGCTTGCGGATGATCTCGCTGAACGTGGTGATCCGGGTCGCCCGGACGATCTCGAACAGCTCGGCGCGTGAGTGCGTGAAGTGCTCGCACAACGCCTTCGACTGCTCGACCCCGCACGCCGCCAGCAGCTTGCTCAGCATCGGAACACAAGAGCCACAAGCGGTTCCGGCCCGCGTGCACGCCTTGATCTTCCCGACCGAGTCGCAGCCCTCACCGGTGATCGCGTGGGTGATCGCGCCCTTGGTGACCCCGTTGCACGAACAGATCTGCGCCGCGTCCGGCAACGCGTCGACACCGACAGCCGCGCCGCCCCCGGCCGGAGCCAGGATCGCGCCGGGGTCGGCCGGAAGCCGCCTGCCGACGAGCGCGCGCAGGGTGTTGAACTCGCTCGCGTCGCCGACCAGCACCCCACCGAGCAGCGTGCGCGAGTCGTCGGAGACCACGAGTTTCTTGTACGACCCGGCGACGGCGTCGTTGAACACGACCTCCAGCGAGCCTTCGGTGACGCCGTGCGCGTCGCCGAAACTGGCCACGTCGACGCCCATCAGTTTCAGCTTCGTCGACATGTCCGGGTCGGGGAAGGTCGCCTCACCACCGGTGAGCTGCGCGGCGACCACCTCGGCCATCGCGTAGCCCGGCGCGACGATGCCGTAGAGCCGGCCGTCGACAGCGGCGCATTCCCCGATAGCGTAGATGTTCTCGTCCGCGGTGCGGCAAGACAGGTCGACGGCGATCCCACCCCGCGCGCCGGTGTCCAAACCGGATTCTCGGGCGAGTTCGTCACGGGGACGGATACCCGCCGAGAACACGACCAGGTCCAGATCCAGCTCGGTCCCGTTGCCCAGCCGGACGAACAGCCGATCGCCGTCGGCTTCGATGGCCTCGGTCGAAGTTCCCGTGTGGACGGTGACGTCCAGCCCGGTGATCAGCCGACGCAGCAGGCCACCGCCGCCCTCGTCGATCTGGAGCGGCATGAGCCGCGGGCCCATCTCGACGACGTGCGGTGACAAACCCATGTCCCGTAGCGCTTTCGCGGCTTCGAGCCCGAGCAACCCGCCACCGATGACCAGTGCGGACCGACGCCCGCGGCCGGGCTTGCCTGCCGCCACCCGGATCGCGTCGAGGTCCTCGATGGTCCGGTAGACGAACACGCCGGGCAGGTCGTGGCCCTTGACCGGCGGTACGAACGGCCGCGATCCAGTGGCCAGCACCAGCGCGTCGTAGCCCTGCTCGAACCCGGCGCGCGTGGTGACGGTCCGGCGTTCGCGGTCGATCGCGACGACCGGGTCACCGAGCCGGAGTTCGACCTGGTCGTCACCCGCGTAGTCCGCGCCTGGCAACGCCAGCTTGGCCGGATCCCAGCCGTCCACATAGGACGTCAGGCCGACCCGGTCGTACGCCGGGCGGGCTTCCTCGCCGAGTACGACGATCTTCCACGTACCGGCGGGGTCGTCGGTGCGGACCGCTTCGACGAGGCGGTGCGCGACCATGCCGTGCCCGGCGACGACCAGTGTGCGAGTCATGGTGCTCAGACCTCCGCCCCCGCGAGCGCCAGTCCGCGCTTGCTCGACTCGGCCGCCGGCTTGCGCAGGTACACCGCCCAGGTGACGGCGAAGCACAGGCCGTAGAAGATCAGGAAGCCGATGAACGCGGGCACCCCGCTCTTCGTGGCCGCGAAGGATTCCCGGAACGCGAGGTTGATGAACAGGCCACCCAGCGCGCCGACCGCACCGGCGAGTCCGATCAACGCGCCCGACAGGCGGCGTGCCCGGAGCAGTTCCAGCGTTTCGTCGGCACCTTCGGAGATCGCGACCTTCGCCTTGGCGCGGAAGATCGCCGGGATCATCTTGTACGTCGAGCCGTTGCCGATCCCGGTCAGCACGAACAACACGATGAACGCGATGGTGAACAGCGCCAGCGAGTTGCTGTTCGACGCGAGGATCAGTACGACCGTCGCCAGAGCCATGCCGACGAACGTGGCGAAGGTGAC
>Ga0193717_1002728_pt1 | contig 10071 bp, 10 predicted proteins | sample U2c2metaG_FD_145900 | JGI IMG/M metagenome (GOLD analysis project Ga0193717, IMG submission 145900) | Soil microbial communities from a riparian zone of the East river system, Colorado, United States - U2c2 | ecosystem: Environmental > Terrestrial > Soil > Riparian zone | place: USA: East River... | reverse complement strand
CGGCGCTCATGGCCGGCAACGTGGTGGTGTTGAAACACTCCGCGCAGACGCCGCTCGCCGCGGAGCGTTTCGCCGAATGCCTGACCGCCGCCGGACTGCCCAAGGGCGCGTTCCAGGTGTTGCACGCCTCGCATGAGGACACGGATCGCATCATTCGCGACCCGCGCGTGGACTTCGTCGCGTTCACGGGCTCGGTCGCCGGCGGCCGTGCTGTGCAACGCGCCGCGGCGCAGCGCTTCATCGGCGTTGGTCTCGAGCTTGGCGGCTGCGATCCGGTGTACGTGCGCCACGACGCCAACCTGGATCACGCCATCGAGAACATCGTCGACGGCGCCTATTTCAACTCCGGGCAATCCTGCTGCGGATTGCAGCGTGTGTACGTGCATCACGCGCTCTATCGCAAGTTCACCGAAGGCTTCGTCGAGCTCACGCGTAAATATTCACTGGGCGATCCGACCGACGCGGCCACGACACTCGGTCCGCTGGTGCGAACCGCGGCGGCCGATGGCGTGCGCGCGCAGATCCAGGCGTCGATTTCAGCTGGAGCCCAGGGCGCAATTTCCGAAGGTTCGTTCGCGAAGAGCCTGGCCGGCACGCCGTATCTCGCGCCGCAGGTTCTGCTGGACGTCAACCACGCAATGACGGTCATGCGCGAAGAAATCTTCGGCCCCGTGGCCGGCATCATGAAGGTGAGCTCGGACGACGAGGCCGTGGACCTGATGAACGACAGTGACTTCGGTCTCACCGCCGCCATCTGGACAGAAGATACGGATGCGGCGCTCGCGCTGGGTCAGCGTGTCAACACCGGAACCTGGTTCATGAACCGCTGCGACTACCTCGATCCGGCGCTTGCGTGGGTGGGCGTGAAGGATTCGGGGCGCGGCTGTACGCTGTCGGTGGTGGGCTATGAACATCTCACGCGACCCAAGTCATTCCACATGAGATTGAAGACATCATGACGATTCCCATGAAGGGCAACTGGAATTATCCGACGCGCGTCTGGTCGGGGCCGGGACGCATCGCCGAACTACCCGCCGCGTGCGCCGATCTTGGCATGCGCAAACCGCTGGTCGTCACCGACAGCGGCCTGCGGGATTCGCCGATGATCCAACGCGCGGTGGCTGCGCTGCCCGGCGCGGGATTGTTTGCCGACGTGCGTGGCAATCCGGTGGCCGCCAACGTCGAAGCGGGGCTCGAGGTATATCGCGCCGGCGGACACGATGGCGTCGTGGCGTTCGGCGGCGGCTCGGGTCTCGATGCGGGAAAGGTCATCGCCTTCATGTCGGGGCAGACGCGGCCGCTGTGGGACTTCGAGGACATCGGCGACTGGTGGACGCGCGCCGATCCCGCCGGCATTGCGCCCGTGGTGGCGGTGCCGACCACGGCAGGTACGGGCAGTGAAGTGGGGCGCGCCGGCGTCATCCTCAACGAGGAGACGCACCAGAAGAAGATCATTTTTCATCCGAAGATGATGCCGGGCATCGTCATCGCCGATCCCGAACTCACCGTCGGCCTTCCGCCGAAGATCACCGCCGCCACCGGTTTCGACGCCTTCGTGCATTGCTTCGAAGCGTTCTGCGCGCCGGGTTTCCATCCGCTGGCCGATGGCGTGGCGCTCGAGGGCATGCGCCTCATCAAGACCTATCTACCGCGCGCCTGCAAGAATGGCGGCGACATGGAGGCGCGTTCACGCATGCTGGCCGCGGCCAGCATGGGCGCCACCGCCTTTCAGAAGGGTCTCGGTGCCGTGCATGCCATCGCGCATCCCGTCGGTTCGTTCTTCGACACGCATCATGGCCTGACCAACGCCGTCATCACGCCCTACGTCATCGTGCACAACCGCGACGCGATCGCCGAGCGCATGAAGGTCGTAGCGCGCGTGCTCGATCTGCCGAAGCCGGGGGTCGAGGGTGTCCTGGCGTGGGTGCTCGAGTTTCGCAAAGAGCTCGGCATTCCGCATTCGCTGGCGGAGATCGGCGTGACGCTGCGCAACCCGGAGGAAATCGGGCGCGAGGCGGCGATCGATCCTTCCGCCGGCGGCAATCCCATTCCGGTCGACGCTGCAACGCTCGAGCGCATCTTCCGCTCGGCGGTGAAGGGCGACCTTTCTCTGAAGAGTTGAGAGAGCAGAGCTAGTCATGGCGCGCATCTTAGTCATCGACGGCAATGAGAAGGCGACGCGCGACAAACACGTGTCGGTGGGCGGCACGTCGTCGGGCGAAGGTTACGTGGCCACACTCAAGCGGCTGAAGCCCGGCATCGAGTGCGACATCGTGCGTCCGGCCGACGAGGAACCGAAACTGCCCGACGGCATGGCGCTCGAGAATTATCACGGCGCCGTCATCACGGGTTCGGCGCTCAACATCTACTCACGCGAAGCGGCGGTGGAACGCCAGATCGATCTGGCGAAGGCCGTGTTCGCAGCCGGTGTGCCTTGTTTCGGCAGTTGCTGGGGACTGCAGGTGGGCGTCACGGCGGCTGGTGGCAGCGTGGTGCGCAATCCGCGCGGCCGCGAGTTCGGCTTCGGGCGGCGCATCACGCTCACGAGCCAGGGTCGGGATCACGCCATGTTCCTCGGCAAACCCGAGGTGTTCGAGGCGGCGACCGTGCACGTGGATACCGTAGAGGCTTTGCCCGCCGGCGCCACGCCACTCGCGCACAACGACATGGGCCTGCAGGCGGCCGAGATCAAACTCAAGAAGGGCACCTTCTGGGGCGTGCAATATCACCCGGAATACAGTTGCGCGGAAATCGCGGCGATGGCGCGGCGCTACGCCGACGTGTTGATCCGCGATGGACTCGTCAAGGATCAGGCGGAACTCGACGCGCTGGCCGCCGACCTCGTCGCGTTACACGAGCATCCGGATGACGCGCGTCTCGCGTGGCGTTTCGGGGTAGGCGCGTCCATCACCGACCCTGGCATCAAGCTTGCCGAACTTCGCAACTGGCTCGACCGGCAAGTGTTGAAATAGCCACTGTCATTCCACTGCAACGTCTTCGCGGTGGACTATGCCTCAACTGGTTAGGAGGCATACTTGAGAATCCTCATTGTCACTGATGCCTGGGAGCCACAGGTCAACGGTGTGGTGCGCACACTCAAGACGACCGCGCGTGAGCTGACCAAGATGAATCACGAAGTGCGGTTCCTCACGCCACTCGATTTCCGCACGCTGCCTTGCCCGACGTATCCCGAGATCCGCCTGTCACTGTTTCCGCAGGGCGGCGTCAACCGGCAGATTCGCGAGTTCGACCCCGACGTGCTGCACATCGCCACGGAAGGTCCGCTCGGCATGGCGGCGCGCCGCTTCGCGCTGCGCAATGATTTTCCTTTTACCACCGCCTATCACACGCGTTTCCCCGAGTACGTACACGCGCGCTTGCGGCTGCCGTTGTCGTGGAGCTACGCGTGGCTGCGGCGCTTTCACGGACGTTCGAAGGGAGTCATGGCGCCAACGCAAGTCGTGGTCGACGATCTGAAGAAGAATGGTTTCGAGAACGTGAAACTCTGGTCGCGCGGCGTCGATACCGACATTTTCCATCCGCAGGCCAGCAAACGGCTCGACAGCACGCCGCCGATTTTCCTGTACGTCGGCCGCGTGGCGGTGGAGAAGAATGTGGAGGCCTTCCTCGAGCTCGAACTACCCGGGTCCAAATGGGTGGTGGGCACGGGGCCGGCGCTCGAGCGCATCCGCGAGCGTTATCCGCGCGTGAACTATCTTGGCTTGTTGGATCGCGAGGAACTGGCGAAGGTGTATGCGGCCGCGGACGTGTTCGTATTCCCGAGCAAGACCGACACCTTTGGCCTCGTGTTGTTAGAGGCCATGGCCTGCGGGCTTCCGGTCGCCGCGTATCCGGTCACCGGTCCCCGCGACGTCATCAGCGACTCGAAGGCGGGCGTGCTCCATGAAGATTTGCGCACGGCGTGCCTGGGCGCGCTCACGCTCAAGCGCGAGGACGCCGTCGCACGCGCGGGGCTCTTCACCTGGCGCGCGGCGACGGAACAGTTCCTGGGGCATTTGCATCCACGCAAGCGCGACTCGGCGGTGCCCGCGTTCGCGTGATTCCTGAGGGCAAACAATCAGTTGCACCTCATGCCCGGCGCGCAAGCCGGTGCAGCCCCGAAAAACTCAACGCACCCCGCTAAGCGTTTCACTTGCGGGCCAGGCGAGCCCCCGGCCTATACTCGGCCCCGAAAAAGGGGACAGATCTGTTTTTCTGTTCCCCGGCGCGCAAATAGAACAATAAGCATGGGGCAGAAAAATAGATCTGTCCCCTTTTTCGGGGAGTTACGCATGAACGAGCAATCATCGTCCGGCGGCGTCAGCTATAAGCAGGTCGGCTCGGACTACTTCGAGAAGCGTGGCCTGAAGCGCTACGCAAAAGTGTGGTCGCTGTGGGCGCTTGGCGTCGGCGCCGTGATCTCCGGCCACTATTCGGGCTGGAACTTCGGACTCGCCAACGGCTTCGGCTCGATGCTGGTCGCGCTGTTCATCATCGCCGCGATGTACTGGGGCCTCATCTTCAGTCTCGCCGAGATGTCACCGGCGCTGCCGCACACCGGCGCCGCCTACTCGTTCGCGCGCAGCGCGATGGGACCTTGGGGCGGTATGTTCACCGGGCTCGCGGAGAGCATCGAATACATCCTGACTCCCGCTGTCATCGTGTTCTTCATCGGCTCCTACATGGGAGCCATATTCGAAACCGGGCCACAGTTCCAACCGGTTTGGTGGCTGGCTTCCTACATCGTATTCCTGCTGCTCAACCTGTTAGGCGTGGAGTTGTCGTTCCGTGTGTCGGTGCTGGTCACCGTGGCGGCGCTGCTGATCCTTGCCGTGTACTGGGTGAGCGCGATTCCGTCGATCGACTTCGATCGCTGGGCGCTCAACATCGGCGTCGACGCCGACGGCAAGGCCATGGAGCTCGCCGAAGGTGGTGGTTCCTGGTTCCCGTTCGGCTGGAAGGGCGTACTGGCCACGCTGCCGTTCGCGGTGTGGCTGTTCCTCGCGATCGAGCAGCTGCCGCTCGCCGCGGAAGAATCCGCCGATCCGAAGAAGGACATGCCGAAGGGCCTGATCCTCGGCATGTTGACGCTCATGGTGTCTGCACTGCTCATCACCTTCCTGAACTCGAGCGTGGGCTCGCTTGAAGAGGGCAAGATGCACGGCGCGTTCACGCTGGCGACTTCGGGAGAGCCTCTGCTCGACGGGTTCCGTGTGTTGTACGGAAGCGGCGCCGCCAAGACGCTGGCATTCCTCGCCGTCATCGGCCTCATCGCGAGTTTCCACACCATCATCTACGCCTACGGCCGGCAGATTTACTCGCTCGCGCGCGCCGGCTACTACCTGCCGTTCATGTCGCTCACCAACGATAAGAAAGTGCCGCACCTGGCGCTGTATATCGGCACCGCGCTCGGGTTCGCGACCATGATGATCCTCTGGTACGTGCTCGGCTCCGAGAAGGGCGGAGCGATCATCGGCTCGACGCTGCTCAACATGGCGGTGTTCGGTGCGATGATTTCCTACGCGATGCAGGGTCTGTCGTTCATCCTGCTGCGCAAGAACATGCCTAACATCATTCGGCCGTATCGCAGCCCGGTGGGTGTGCCCGGCGCAGTCGTCACGATCATCGTGGCCGTGGTCACCATCTACTACCAGCTGCAGGATCCGGTGTACCAGAAGGCAGTTCTCGCGGTGGCCGCGTTCTACGCGCTCGGCATTCTCTACTTCGCGGTGTGGGGCAGGAACCAGCTCATCCTGTCGCCCGAAGAAGAGTTCGCGCTCAGCAAGGGTGAGAAAGCCCACGGCTGAGCGGGCGATTGACGACGGAGGGGAAATGAGCAGCACTATTCTGGCGCTGGTGATTGGTGCCGCGGTCGTCGTGGTCATCCTCCTGGCACGCCGCCTTCGGCGTCGCAACCCGGGCGGCTACCGTCGGCGTTTCAATGACACGGCGTCGCGTCACGATGAGGCCTTTCCTTATGCGTCCACGCTCTATGTGGGCGACGGAAGCTCTAGCCACTCACACCATCAGCCCGCCGCGGACTGCGCGCATCCGGCGGATGCGGGCGGTGGATGCTCGGATGGCGGCGGTAGCAGCGGCAACTGAGTTCCGGCATGTATAGGCTTGTTGCGGGGCGCGTCACGCAAGTGGCGCGCCCTCTCTATGTGGGGCGTTGAAGTCAGGGAGGTTGCTTGTCTGTTATCGCGTCCATCGTCGTTCCCGCGGCTTTCATCGTCGCCACCGGTGCCTGGGTGCAGCGCTGGCGCGTGCGTGCCCGCCGCGAAAATTACATCCGCACCTTCATGTTTTCGCACGGTGTTTTCGAAAAATTTCACGCCGTGCGTCCGGACTTCGGGCCCAAGGAGCAGCAGCTTACGGCACGCGGGCTGCGACAATTCTTCCTGGCCTACCTGAAGAGCGGGTGCCGGCGCGTGGCCATGCCTTCGCAGGCTGCAGATGACCTGTGGCATGAGTTCATTCTGTTCACGCGTGACTACAAACTCTTCTGCGATCTCGCCTTCGGTCAGTTCCTGCACCACACGCCCGCGGTGAAAATGGGTGCGGTGAAGGCGGACAACGAAGGCCTGCGCCGCGTCTGGTGGTTCAGTTGTCTCGAGGAGAACATCAATCCCCGCAAGGCGACGCGACTGCCCCTGCTGTTCGCACTGGATCGCAAGCTCGGCATCCCCAACGGCTTCGTCTACGACCTGCATTGCAGGCGCAAACGAAGTGAAGACAACTCCGGTGGTTGCGGCGGGGGCGGTGCGAACTGTGCCGATGACTTCACGGACTCAGGGTTCGACGGCGGCACCGATGGTCTCGGTTCCAGCAGCGGCGATGCCGGTGGAGACGGTGGTTGCGGTGGTGGCTGCGGTGGTGACTGAGCGCCCGCGCGCTAGGTAGCGTCTGCCGCCGGGATGACCTTGGGCACAGGCTGGTCTCTGGGGCCCAGCCTGCCGACGATGGGTAGTTTGATCGACAGGCTCTTCGGATCCACACCGAAGTTCAGGCCGAGCAGATTCACCTCGAGGCCTTCTTCGAGACCCGCGGACACTCCGAGCAATCCGAACAGGTTTGCCTGGCCGCCCGTGCCACTCGGGGTGGCGCCCACCGAGCGCCAGCCGAGGAAGTCCTTGCCGATGGCCGTGGGCGGCATGTCCACGCGCAGCTCCGGCACTCTGCGCAGCACGAAGGCGACGAAGGTGTTGGAGTTGGGGCCGGGCCACACGTGATACTTGTCCGGGTAGGGATAGTCCTTCACGGCCGTTTCGATGCGCTCGATGATGGCATCCACACCCGGGCCGCGGATGTCGCCTAACAACTCTGGCCGGCTGCCGTACCAGTAACCATCCGCCGGCCGGTTTCGCGCCACCAGCGCCGTACCCGTGCGCTTCAGTCGCCAGCCCATGACTTCATGCACCGTGAACTCTTTGGCATTGCTGGGCTTCACGGCGATCCAGGAGTGGACGCCGAACCAGCCGCGCCAGCTTACGGCGCGCGCGGAGTAGACCTGGACGACCGCTTCTTGCGTGGTGGCCGCGTCCGGGGCGAGACCCGCCGGTTCTCGCGAAGCCGTGCGCCAGTCGCGCGCGGCGAGTTGACCGCTGAAGGTGAGATAGGCCAGTGCCAAGGGGAAATACGCCAGTACCAATGCGAAGGTGAGGCGGCGCTTTTTTCCGGATGGCATACGGGACTGACACTAGCAGTGTCGGCGGAGTTCCGGGCACGGTTATGCTTGGACCATGAGAAAGCCCGACCTCGACACACTTCGCCTCGAAACCCCGCGTCTCATCCTGCGTCCGCTGCGCATGGAAGACTTCGATGCGTGGGCGGCCATGCACAGTGACGAAATCACGATGAAGTTCATCGGTGGCCCGCAACCGCGTGCTACGGCTTGGCGGTCGTTCATGTGCATGTGTGGCGCCTGGAACATGACCGGCGTCGCCATGTTTTCGGTCATCGAGAAGTCGAGTGGCAAATGGGTGGGGCGCCTTGGGCCGTGGTATCCGGAGGGCTGGCCCGACCACGAAGTGGGCTGGGGCATCGCGCGCGAGCATTGGGGCAAGGGTTACGCCAGCGAAGGTGCCGCTGCGACGATGGACTACGCATTCGACGTGCTCGGCTGGACCGAACTCATCCACTGCATCGAAGAAACCAATCTGGCTTCGCAGGGCGTGGCGAAGCGACTCGGGTCGCGCCTCCTGCGCCGCGTGAAAATGCCCGCGCCGTACGAGCACATGCTCGTGGATGCCTGGGGCCAGACGCGCGAGCAGTGGCGCGCAAAAAAGGGGGCTGCCCCCTTTAGTAAATGAATGGCGCGAGGCGCTTGGTGCGCCGCATGTAATTGATGTAGGGCGAACCGAGCGCGCTCGCGAGCGCGGTTTCTTCGATGGAAATGCGCCGGCTGAACGCCCCGAAAATCGGCACCACGATGAGCACCAGCGATATCCAGTTCGTCAGCGTGAGCGCCAATCCGAGAAAGGCGAGCAACGCGCCGCTGTATGAAGGATGGCGAATGCGCGCGTATGGCCCGGTGTCGATGATCTCGTGGCCGGAATGAATGGCGACGTTCACCGTGAAGAACCGGCCCAGGTAAACGATGGAATACCAGCGCAGGCCTAGACCTAAGCCGAACAAGGCGCAGCCCACCCAGAACATGGCGGCACCGCCCATGGCAGCCCAGGGCAGCCGGGTCGATGCCAGGATGCCGGCCGTCACGGCCAGGAGAATGGTGATCCACAGCGTGCGCAGCGTCGCATCGTCGGCATCCACGCTGTCATCGCGGGAGCGTTTGAGTACGGCGAGGCCGGCTTCGGAGATCCCATAAGCCAGTCCGAGCAGCGTGGGAATGGGGAATTGCATCGCGGCCAGTCTAAACAGAATTGCGGCGCCGTGCCGTCAGCCGCACCTTCACCCGAGTAGCGGGGCGATCGCGTCCGCGAGCCGATCCGGCGATGCGGGCCGGCCGTCCAGCCATTCGGATTCGAATTCCGCGACCTCGATGCCGATGACCTTGCGTTGCGCGAGCACCGTCGCACAGGCGCGCAGGTCTTCGAGCGTGAGGCCGCCGGACACCTGGTATTCGATGGGCACGATGCCGGGTTCGAGCACGTCGCAGTCGAGGTGCACATACACGTCGCGCAATCCGACCGCGGTCCCGGCTTCGACGACCTTCAATTGCCCGCTGGCGATGAGTTCTTTTTCATGCGGGTCGAGGTCGCGCGTTCCGACCAGCACCACATTCGACAGTCGCAGGCCGGCGCCCAGGCCGCTGTCCCAGTGGCCAGCCGCGCCGGTGAGCACCATGCCGCCCAAGTACGGCACGGCATTGCAGCTCGGCAGGTTCGAATCCCCATGCGCGTCGAACCACACGATGCAGGCGTCCGGATGGCGTTCCGCGATCACCGGGATGGTGGCGAGACCCCCGGCGCAACGGCCCATGGCGATGATGGAGCGGTGTCCGTGGCTCAACGATTCGCGCAATGCGCCGGCGAACGCGTTCAGATCCCCGCGCGCGGCGGCGAGCTGCTCGTTCCAGGCGGTGGTCGGCAGCGGCGCCTGCGGCGTGCTCACGAACGTGGTGTCGAGGCCGTAGCGTCGCGCCAGCAGCGCGCCGAGCATCTGCGCGCCCGCGGTGCCGCGGGTATTGCGGTCCCCGGCGCGTCCGCGGTAGACGATGAGTGAACGAGAATTCATCGAAGGCGAGACTAGCCACTTCGCGCCCAATGTTCTACTCAAGAGGGCGCTACTCACACGTGGCGCACCGGCCGGAGAGTACTCCATGCCCCGGGGGAAGCGGCTCGTGTGGATCGTGCTCGTGCACGGAAAGCAGGCGGCGCTCCCCACCGCGTCTAACAAAGACCATCGCGCCGCTCGCGCCCTCGCTTTGCCAGCCCTCGCGCTCGAGAGCGGTGAGCCCGTCGGCGAAGCTCTTGCGCAGGTCGCTGCCGGGCGGTAGTTCGGTGGCGTCGAGCACGTTGTGGAACATGTCGCGGAGCACGAGCCAGCGGGGCAGCTGGGAGGTGGCCAGGGGGTCGTATTTGCTTCGTTTGGTTGTCATGCGGCGAACGG
>Ga0193717_1002727_pt1 | contig 10075 bp, 9 predicted proteins | sample U2c2metaG_FD_145900 | JGI IMG/M metagenome (GOLD analysis project Ga0193717, IMG submission 145900) | Soil microbial communities from a riparian zone of the East river system, Colorado, United States - U2c2 | ecosystem: Environmental > Terrestrial > Soil > Riparian zone | place: USA: East River... | reverse complement strand
GCCCGCCGCCCGCGCCCAGTGCAGGCGTTGCAGGTCACGGATGGTGGTGGCGCCTTCGCGGCGACGGCAGAACCCCACGAAGTCGTGTTCGCCCAGCAACAGGGCCGACGCCGCGTTCAGCGCGTCCACATCCAGCGGGCGGGGCCACGTCACCGTGTCCCGACGGCGCAGGGGGTCGGCTCGCCACTGCTCGTCGCACACGCGGTAGACGTAGTGACGGCGGACCGCCGAGAAGCGCGCGTCGAAGCCGGCGGGGGCGGGGCGGATCCCAAGGATGCGCACGTCGGCCGGGAGGGCGCGCGTCACGCGCAGCACGTCCGGGGCCGCCGCAAAGTCGGTGTGGGCCACCTGGCCCGACGCGTGCACGCCGGCGTCGGTGCGGCCCGCGACGGTCAACCGGACGTCGGCGCGCAGCACCATCGACAGCGTGTCCTCCAGCACGGCGCACACCGTGCGGCGGCCGGGCTGCCTGGCCCACCCCGAGAAATCCGTGCCGTCGTAGGCGATGTCCAGCATGAACCGGACGAGCCCGCCGCCCACAGGGGCAACGGGCTCGTCCGGCGTCGAAACCTGACTCAGGACTCGTCCTCCTGCGACGGCGGCACGCTGAAGCCCGCTGCCTCGGCGTCCTCGGCGGTGGCGAACCACACCTCGGCGACGGTCCGGTCGTAGTACGAGCTCTCCGGCACGTGGTACAGCATCGAGTCGGCGTTGCCCTTGATCGGGAAACCCGCCGGCTCGGAGCCGTCCTCCGGCGCCGCGTGGCTGCCGGGGCCGTAGGGGTGCTCGTCGTCCGACGCGCTCTCCTCGACCTCGATGTCCTCGGCGGGCGCGTCAACGACAGCCGCCTCGGCCGCCTCGTCAGCTGCCCCGTCGACGCTGGGAGCCGCGGCCGGCTTCTCATCCTTCGCGAACTTCGTCTTGCGCGCGGCCTCGGCCTCGGCCGTGACGGTCTTCTCCTGCACCAGCTCGATGATCGCCATGGGGGCGTTGTCGCCCTTGCGCGCGATCGTCTTCAGGATGCGGGTGTAGCCGCCCTTGCGGTCGGCGAAGAACGGGCCGATCTCCGTGCAGAGGCGCTGGACGACGTCCTTGTCGCGGATGAGCTTCATGATCATCCGGCGGTTGTGGAGGTCACCCACCTTCGCCTTGGTGATGATGCGCTCGGCGTAGGGCCGCAGCTTCTTCGCCTTGGCCTGGGTGGTGGTGATCCGGCCGTGCTGGAACAACGATGTGGCAAGGTTTGCCAGCATCAGCCGCTCGTGGGCCGGCGAGCCGCCCAGGCGGGCGCCCTTGGTTGGCGTGGGCATTTACAACTGCTCCGTCTCCGCGTAGTCCTGGCCATCGTCACTGCCGGCATCGCCAACACCGTCGGACCAGCCCTCGTTCGCGTAGTCCGAGGCGGCGGTCGTCGGGTCGAACCCTGGCGGGCTGTCCTTCAGCGCGAGACCGAGGCCGACGAGCTTCATCTTGACCTCGTCGATCGACTTCGCACCGAAGTTGCGGATGTCCAGCAGATCGGCCTCGCTGCGCGAGACGAGCTCACCCACGGTGTGGATGCCCTCGCGCTTGAGGCAGTTGTACGAACGCACGGTGAGGTCGAGGTCCTCGATCGGCATCGCGTAGGCGGCGATGGTGTCCGCCTCCTGGGGCGACGGACCGATCTCGATCCCCTCGGCGTCCACGTTGAGCTCACGGGCGAGACCGAACAGCTCGACCAGCGTCTTGCCGGCCGACGCGACGGCGTCCCGCGGGGTGATCGACGGCTTCGTCTCGACATCGAGGATCAGCCGGTCGAAGTCGGTGCGCTGCTCGACACGCGTCGCCTCGACCTTGTAGGTGACCCGCAGCACCGGCGAGTAGATCGAGTCGACCGGGATGCGGCCGATCTCGGCGCCCGCCTGCTTGTTCTGCACGGCCGGGACGTAGCCGCGACCGCGCTCGACGACGAGCTCGATCTCCAGCTTGCCCTTGCCGTTCAGGGTGGCGATGTGCAGGTCTGGGTTGTGCACGGTGACACCGGCCGGCGGCACGATGTCGCCAGCGGAGACCTCACCGGGGCCCTGCTTGCGCAGGTACATCGTGACCGGCTCGTCCTCCTCGGAGCTGACGACCAGCTCCTTGAGGTTCAGGATGATGTCGGTGACGTCTTCCTTCACACCGGGCACGGTGGTGAACTCGTGCAGCACGCCGTCGATGCGGATGCTCGTGACCGAGGCGCCCGGGATGGACGACAGAAGCGTCCGGCGCAGCGAGTTGCCGAGCGTGTAACCGAAGCCGGGCTCCAGCGGCTCGATGGTGAACCGGGAACGCGTCTCGTTGACCGGCTCCTCGCCGAGCGAGGGCCGCTGAGAAATCAGCACTTTCTTTGTTTCCTTTACCTAGGGACGCCCGCTATTTGACGTCCACCGGGATGGACCGGGAGGCGACCAGACGGCCGCCTCCCGGCATCGATCACTTCGAGTAGAACTCGACGATGAGCTGCTCCTGCACGGGCACGTCGATCTGTGCGCGCTCGGGCAGCTGGTGCACCAGGATGCGCAGGTTGTTCTGCACGACCTGCAGCCAGCCCGGGATCGGCCGGTCGCCGAAGGACTCCTTGGCCGCGACGAACGGCAAGGTGGCCAGCGACTTCGGCTTCACGTCGATGATGTCGAACTTCGAGACGTGGAAGCTCGGCACGTTGACCTTGCGGCCGTTGACGATGAAGTGGCCGTGGCTGACCAGTTGACGGGCCTGCCGGCGGGTCCGCGCGAGGCCCGCGCGGTACACCACGTTGTCCAGCCGCGACTCGAGAAGCTGCAGCAACGCCTCACCGGTCTTGCCCTTGGTGCGCGATGCGGCCTCGTAGTAGCGGCGGAACTGCCGCTCCAGGATGCCGTAGGTGAAGCGCGCCTTCTGCTTCTCCTGGAGCTGGAGCAGGTATTCGCTTTCCTTGATGCGACCGCGGCCGTGCTGGCCGGGCGGGTAGGGACGGCGCTCGAACGCGCGGTCACCACCGACGAGGTCGACCTTGAGCCGGCGCGACTTGCGAGTCACCGGTCCGGTGTAACGAGCCATGGTTGTCTACCTCCCCGTCCCTTAGACCCGGCGCCGCTTCGGCGGGCGGCAGCCGTTGTGTGGTTGTGGTGTCACGTCCTGGATGGTGCCGACCGCGAGGCCAGTCGCCTGCAGCGACCGGATCGCGGTCTCCCGGCCGGAGCCGGGGCCCTTCACGAAGACGTCGACCTTGCGCATGCCGTGCTCCGCAGCCTTGCGAGCCGCGTTCTCAGCGGCCATCTGCGCGGCGAACGGCGTGGACTTGCGAGAGCCCTTGAAGCCGACGTGGCCGGAGGACGCCCATGCGATCACGTTGCCGGTCGGGTCGGTGATCGACACGATCGTGTTGTTGAACGTGCTCTTGATGTGGGCGTGCCCGTGGGAGATGTTCTTCTTTTCCTTGCGCCGGACCTTCTTGACGCCGGCGCCCGTACGAGACTTGGGTGGCATGTCTGTGGGTTTCTCCTGCTGCTAACGCGAAGCCTGGGCGGTCGCGGACTCTTCGTCCGCGTTGCGGATGACCGTGCCGTAATCCCGGTACAGGTCGCGAAGTGCCTGCGGGCGCGCCTTGGGGGCCACCTGCAGAGCCACGAACTGACGGTTGCGTCGCCGCTGTGGGACGACCGATACGACCGTGCTCACTTCTTCCCAGCCTTCTTCTTGCCGGCGACCGTCTTCTTGGGGCCCTTGCGGGTGCGAGCGTTGGTCTTGGTCCGCTGACCGCGGACGGGCAGACCGCGGCGCCACCGCAGGCCCTCGTAGCAGCCGATCTCGATCTTCCGGCGGATGTCCGCGTTAACCTCGCGGCGGAGGTCACCCTCGACCTTGTAGTTGGTCTCGATGTGCTCGCGAAGCCGGACCACGTCCTCGTCGGACAGGTCCTTCGCGCGCAGGTCCGGGCTGATCCCGGTAGCCGTGAGCAGCTCCTTGGAGCGCGTACGGCCAATGCCGAAAATGTAGGTCAGCGCGATCTCCATCCGCTTGTCGCGGGGGAGGTCGACGCCAGAAACGCGTGCCATATCTCCTCTTGAGTGTCACTTCCAGGTCTGCTCCCCGACCGTCCCGCGTTAGCGGGCCTCGGCCTGGTCCGAGCGTGAACCGAGCCCGTGTGGCTCGGCAGGTTCGGGGAGGGCATCTTCTGTTGTGCGTCGAGCTGCTTCGAGTGCGGTGGTGCTGCTCAGCCCTGGCGCTGCTTGTGGCGCAGGTTTTCGCAGATCACCATGACCCGGCCGTGACGGCGGATCACCTTGCACTTGTCGCAGATCTTCTTGACGCTCGGCTGGACCTTCACGTCCCTGATATCTCCTGAACTTGTGCGGCCTTACTTGTCTTACTTGTAGCGGTAGACGATTCGGCCGCGGGACAGGTCGTAGGGCGAAAGCTCCACGACCACTCGGTCCTCCGGCAGGATGCGGATGTAGTGCTGACGCATCTTGCCGCTGATGTGTGCGAGGACCTTGTGTCCGTTCTCCAACTCGACACGGAACATCGCGTTGGGGAGCGGCTCCACCACACGGCCTTCGACCTCGATGGCCCCGTCCTTCTTGCCCATGTCCTCCGCGTTTCATTTCTTGGCGTACGCAGACCGCCGCGCATATGCCCATCGGGCGACACGCATGACGGAGAGGGCGCAACGAGTGCGCCACCGATCTAGTGTACGCACTCCGCGCGCGTGATGAAATCCAGGGGGTCCCGGAGTACTTCTTCAGTGCCACGGCTGCCCCAGCGCTGACGCCGGCCGACCGCACCGACGGGTGATTTCGGTATGACGTTGCGACGGTGAGTCACCTGTGGTGGCCTCCGGCCCCCCGTTTTCCAGCCTAGCCGCGAGCACCGACAGCCGTGGGTGGTGCGGCGGCGGTTGTCCACAGCTGGGTCGGTTGTCCACAGGCGCGGTGTTCGCGCCGGTTTCTGTCGGTGTCGCCCGGTAGCGTGGTTCGAGGGGGCCAGCGGCCAACCGGGCTGGTCAACCGGCCGCGATCGGCAGAGGTCGACTCGGCCGCGAGGGCGTTGCGGGGACAGGGGTCACGCCGCCACCCCTTCAGGCACCCAACGCCGCCGGGAACTTAAGGGCCGAATGGTGACCAGTCGCGGGGGCAGGTTGGTCGTGAACGATGTGGCTGTGCGGTCATGCCCTGAAAGGCGCGTTGGGGGCGTTCAACGCCCTGAGCGCGCCTTTCAGGGCATCGCGTGTGTCGACCACGACCGAAACGGTCGCGTGCCGACTTGATCGGCCGGAGCCGGCGACCGAACCGTTCGCGCGCTTCACCGGCTGCGGCCGAGGCTCGAGGTTCCGCTCAGGACGACGAAGCGTTGAACACGTGGGCGGATTCGCCGATCGCGAGTGTTGAACTCGGCGGCCCTGAACGTTGAACTCACCGCGCCTGAGCGTTGAACACGCGGGCCCCGTGGGGCGGCGTTATGGGGCTGTCAGCACCCACGGGCCGTCTTCGGTGATGGCTACCGTGTGTTCCCAGTGTGCGGCTCGGGAGCCGTCCGCGGTCACGACCGTCCAGCCGTCTTCCAGTTCCTCCGTGCGGGCGCTGCCCAGCGTGAGCATCGGCTCGATGGCGATCGCCATGCCGACGCGTAGGCGTGGACCCTTGCCCGGCTTGCCGAAGTTCGGCAGGAACGGCTCCATGTGCATGGCGCGCCCGATGCCGTGGCCGCCGTACTCGCGGACGATGCCGTAAATGGTGCCGGCCGCTTCCTCGATGCGGTGCACCTCGGACTCGATGGCCCACGAGATGTCGGTCAGGCGACCGTCCGCGGCGACCGCCTTGATGCCGGCTTCCATCGCCGCCCGGGTGGCATCGGACAGGGCCTGGTCGACATCCGAGACCGTACCGACCGCGACGGTGACGGCCGAGTCGCCGTGCCAGCCCTCGAGGATGGCGCCGCAGTCGACCGAGATGAGGTCGCCCTCGGCGAGGACCTGGGTCCGCGCCGGGATGCCGTGCACGATCTGCTCGTTCACCGACGCGCAGATCGTCGCCGGGTAGTCGTGGTAGCCGAGGAACGACGGGACGGCGCCGGCGTCGCGGATGGTCTGCTCCGCCAGTTCGTCCAGCTCACTCGTGCTGACGCCGGGGCGGATCGCCGCCGTCACGTCCGCGAGTGCCTTCGCCACGACCAGGCCCGCGGCGCGCATCGCCTCGAACTCGGTCGGCGTCTTCAGCTCGATCATCCGACCGCGCCAGTGTCGCAGCGTGCTGACCAGCCCACTGGTCACGTCCGGTCGCGTAGCGCGCCAAGCACCCGGTCGGTGACCTCGTCGACCTCGCCGACACCATCGACCGTGACGAGCACGTCCTGGTAATAGTCGAGCAGTGGCGCCGTCTCCGACCGGTACACGTGCTGCCGGTGCCGGATGACGTCCTCGGTGTCGTCGGCGCGGCCCCGCGACAGCAGCCGCTTGACCACGACCTCCTCGTCGACAAGGAGCTGAACGACCGCGTCCAGCTTCTGGTCCGAGTCGGCCAGCTCCTTCGCGAGCACGTCGGCCTGGCCGATGTTGCGCGGGAAGCCGTCGAGCAGGAAACCGTTCGCGGTGTCCGACTCCTCGAGACGCTCGACCACCATCTGGTTAGTGATCTCGTCCGGCACCAGCTTGCCGTCGGCGAGGAAGTGCTTGACCTGCTTGCCCAACTCGCTCTCGGCCGCGATGTGCGCGCGGAACAGGTCACCCGTGGAGATGTGCGGTACGCCCAGCTTCTCGCTCAGCGCAGCCGCCTGGGTGCCCTTGCCCGCTCCTGGCGGGCCGACGAGAACGAGTCGCGTCACTTGAGGAACCCTTCGTAGTTGCGCTGCATCAGCTGGCTTTCGATCTGCTTGACGGTGTCAAGACCAACGCCAACCATGATCAGCACAGCGGTGCCGCCGAAGGGGAAGTTCTGGTTCTGGCCGTCGCCGGTGATGTCCAGGAAGAAGTTGGGCAGCACGGCGATGATGCCGAGGTAGATCGACCCGGGGAGGGTGATCCGGCTCAACACGAACTGGAGGTACTCGGCGGTCGGGCGGCCAGGGCGGATACCCGGGATGAAGCCGCCGTACTTCTTCATGTCGTCAGCACGCTCGTTCGGGTTGAACTGGATGCTGATGTAGAAGTACGTGAAGAAGATGATCATCGCGAAGTACACCGCGATGTGCACCCAGCTCGACTGCTTCGTCAGGTTGTCCGCGACGAACCTGGTCCACCAGTTGTTGTTGTTGCCCGCGAGCCTGGTGATCAGGTCCGGCAGGTACAGCAGCGACGACGCGAAGATGATCGGGATGACGCCGGCCTGGTTGACCTTCATCGGCAGGTACGTGGACGTGCCGCCGTACATCCGGCGACCGACCATGCGCTTCGCGTACTGCACCGGGATCCGGCGCTGCCCCTGCTCGAGGAACACGACGCCGACGATGATCGCGAGACCGAACAGGCACACGATGCTGAACACCAGCGGGCCGTTGTTGGTGAGGATGTTGCCGCCCTCGGCAGGGATGCGCGCCGCGATGTTCACGAACATCAGCAGCGACATGCCGTTGCCGATGCCGCGCTCGGTGATGAGCTCGCCGAACCACATGATCACCGCGGTGCCGGCGGTCATCGTGAGGACGATGACGGCCAGGTTGAACGTGGTGTTCACCGGGATGATCGGGTCGTCGCAGTCACCGAACAGTCCGCCCCGGTTGGCCATGGCGATGATGCCGGTGGCCTGCAGCACCGCGAGACCGATGGTCAGGTAGCGGGTGTACTGCGTGAGCTTGCCCTGGCCGGACTGGCCTTCCTTCTTCAACTGCTCGAACCGCGGGATGACCACGGTGAGCAGCTGGATGATGATGCTCGCGGTGATGTACGGCATGATGCCGAGCGCGAAGATCGACAACTGCAGGAGCGCACCGCCGCTGAACAGGTTCAGCAGCTGGTAGATGCTCTGGTTGTCGACGCTCGAGATGCACTTCTGCACATTCGGGTACGACACACCCGGCGACGGCAGCAAGGCACCGACCCGGTAGACCGCGATGATTCCGAGGGTGAAAAGGATCTTGCGGCGCAGGTCCGGCGTCGCGAGAGCCGAGCGGAAAGCGCTGAGCACGCAAGAACCTCCTCGGCGTCGCCGGCTCTCGCGCCGACGATCGGCTTTGCCGGTTGGTTACCGGCCGGAACACACGACCTGGCCGCCAGGTAGCTGGCAAGCCAGGAACGCATCGGGGGGTACTCCACCCGAAGCGTGTTTCCGACTTTAACAGCACCCTCGGTGGCTCCTGCACCCCCTGGCCCACTGAGTGTTGGCCGCGTCCGTTCGGCCTACGCCGATCGGCCTGTGGACTCCTGGTATGCCGTGCGGTGGGATGCACGCATGCGCAAACCCTTCGCCACGGCGCTGGCCATCGCCACCGTCGCCGGCTTCGCGGCGGCCACCCCCGCCACCGCGGCCGGGAACGATGTGCGGATCACCGTCATGGAAACGTCCGATCTGCACGGGAACGCCCTGAACTGGGACTACTTCAAGAACGCCGAGTACGACGACAGCGCGCACAACGATGTGGGCCTCGCCAAGGTATCGACGCTGGTGAACCAGATCCGCGCCGACCGCGGCCGCGACAAGACAATGCTGCTCGACTCCGGCGACACCATCCAGGGCACGCCGCTGGACTACTACTACGCCAAGGTCGAGCCGGTGACGCAGACCGGCGTGACGCATCCGATGGCCCGCGCCATGAACGCCATCGGGTACGACGCCGTGACGCTCGGGAACCACGAGTTCAACTACGGCCTGCCGACGCTCGCCACCTGGATCAAGCAGATGAAGGCGCCGGTGCTCGGCGCGAACGCGGTGGACGCCAGGTCGGGGCTGCCCGCATACCTGCCGTTCACGATGAAGTCCATGCCGGTCAAGGGGAAGCGGCCGGTGCGGGTCGGCGTGCTCGGGCTCACCAACCCGGGCATCGCGATCTGGGACAAGGCCAATGTCGAGGGCAAGCTGCGGTTCACCGACCTGGTCCAGTCTGCGCGGTTCTGGGTGCCGGTGATGCGGCTGCTCGGCGCGGACGTGGTGCTGGTGACCGCGCACGCCGGCGACAGCGGGATGTCCTCCTACCAGGGCGACATCCCCGTGGAGAACGCGTCGGCGATGGTGGCCGAACAGGTGCCCGGCATCGACGCGGTCCTCTTCGGACACGCGCACAACGAGGTGCCGCAACGGTTCGTGACCAACAAGGCGACCGGCAAGCAGGTGCTGCTCACGGAGCCGAGCAAGTGGGGGCAGCGACTGTCCGTTGTGGACTTCTCGCTGTCGTGGACGCATGGGCGCTGGCAGGTGGCGGCGAAGTCGTCGCAGACGCTCAACACGAACACCGTGCCGGAGGACCCGAAGATCGTGGCGGCGTTGACGCCGCAGCACGACAAGACCGTGGCGTACGTGAACCAACCGGTCGCGCAGTCGGTGTCGGAGCTGTCGGCGGCGACGTCGCGGTACGAGGACACCGCGATCCTGGACTACATCCAGGCGGTGCAGACGTCCGTCGTGTCGGCCGCCGTCGGCGACGCCAAGCCGGTGCTGTCGATCGCGGCGCCGTTCTCGCGGACGGCCGTGTTCCCGTCCGGGCAGGTGACGATCCGCGACATCGCCGGGTTGTACATCTACGACAACACGCTCGAGGCGGTGACACTGACCGGCGTGCAGGTGAAGGACTATCTGGAGTACTCAGCGAAGTACTTCAACCAGACGGCGGTCGGGGCGCCGGTCGACCCCGAGACGCTCACCAACGCGGGCGGCGAGCCGGACTACAACTACGACGTCCTGTCCGGTGTCACGTACGACGTGGATATCTCCCAGCCGGTCGGGTCGCGGATCGTCGGACTGGCCTACGACGGGGCGCCGGTCGACCCGGCGCAGGAGTTCGTCGTGGCGGTGAACAACTACCGGCGCTCCGGCGGCGGCGGCTTCCCGCACGTGTCGACGGCGCCGGTGGTCTACAACGCGCAGGTGGAGATCCGGCAGGCGCTGATCGACTACGCGGCGGCGGCGGGCACCATCGACGAGTCGGC
>Ga0193717_1002725_pt1 | contig 10084 bp, 12 predicted proteins | sample U2c2metaG_FD_145900 | JGI IMG/M metagenome (GOLD analysis project Ga0193717, IMG submission 145900) | Soil microbial communities from a riparian zone of the East river system, Colorado, United States - U2c2 | ecosystem: Environmental > Terrestrial > Soil > Riparian zone | place: USA: East River... | reverse complement strand
ATGAGTTCACTATCGCTTGTCAGAACTGGAGAATTTTCTATGGACGTTGAAGTTCCTTACATGCCTTCGGTTGCCAACCTCACGAAGATTTTGGATGCGATTCAGAGGGCTGGGGCTCCAGACGCATTTGGTCTAGATTTTCTTAAGGATCTAGGCTTTACGAGCTCAAATGACAGAGCCGTTATCAAACTTTTTAAGTATCTAGGATTGCTCGACACAGCGGGAAAACCGCAGACAAGTTACCGTGAGTTTATGGACAGCACCAAGGCAAAAGGTGTGATGGCTTCTCGGGTTCACTCTGCTTACGGAGACCTATTTTTGAGCGACAAGCATGCCAATGCTCAAAATGTTGAAAAATTGAAAGGCTGGTTTAAGACTAAGACAGGGGCTGGAGACGCTGTTGCAAAGAAGATGGCAACAACGTTTAAAGCACTAGCTTCTTACTCCGATTTCTCTCAAGTTTCAGCGAGCAAAAGCTCAGAAGTCGAGAAAGTAATTCAGGGGCCCCCTGTGGAAGGGACGCGTGAAGAGGACCACAAAGAGAAGAACTCGATAACTCCAAACGGCAACGGGGGTGGCTCGGGGATTGGTATAGGGTTCACTTATCGAATCGAGATTCATCTACCTGACACGACAAATGTCGAAACCTTTCGTTCCATCTTCAAAGCAATTCGTGAGGAGTTAGGGGATTGAACGCGCATTTAAAACAATTTGTTTTTAGGGGACTTCTTGGGAAGCACGCAGTCGGCGATATGCAAACAACCGGCGTCTTGCACCGTCCTGAAGTCACCCAAACAGACCGTCAGCAAGGAGATCTATTCGTCTCGGTCCAGGAATACATTAGAGGCGCATCGCTTCAGATGCAAAGCGCCTATCGCCTGCTTTTCATTCTGGAAAATATCGTTCCCGATCTTATCGCAACTCGTTTTGCAGAGCCCGATGGACCGGAGTGGTTCGATAAAAGAGCCACTACACAGATGAAGGCAAAGGTCGAGCAAAGAAAGCAGCAAGAAGAAAAGAATCAATGGCACGCAGGCCGAAATAAAGGAAACATCTACTATCTTGATTTCGGTGATCTTTCTCGGTTGATCACATCCAACTGGAGCATATTCGAAGATCTTTTGCCAAACCAATCTTGGGTTCAAAGCAGACTTGATGAAGCTGAGCGCAGCAGGAATGTGATAGCACATACTAATATCTTGACGTCAGATGAAGTAGCTCGTTTAGAAATGTATCTAAGAGATTGGATAAAGCAAATTGGTTAGTGCCCGATCCTGCAGTTCTAAAAGCTACCAATACCCATTGGGTTAAAGGGACGGTTGGGGCGGGTGGCCCAGGTCTAAAACTCACCACAAACCGGGTGCCCCATCTTCGCGACAGTCTCATCGTCGCTAAGGTGGGCAATTTTCGCGGCAGCGAAAATCCCGACACAGTAAAATCCACCCATGCCGCTCGGGCTCAAGCGATACCAACAAGAAGGCGACGACCACTTCATCACCTTCAGTTGCTACAACCGCAAACCCTACCTCAACACCCCCACCTCAAGAGACATCTTCGTAGACTCCCTCGAACTCACCCGCAAACGCTACCAGGTTGAAATACTCGGCTACGTCATCATGCCCGAGCACGTCCACCTCCTCATCAGCGAACCTCCCGATGCTCCTCTCTCGAAAGCGCTCCAGTCCCTGAAACTCTCCGTCTCAAAGCGCCTCACCCAGAGACCCTTCTGGCAGACCCGCTACCACGACTTCAACGTCTTCACCCACAACAAACGAGTGGAGAAGCTGAAATACATGCACCGCAACCCCGTCACCAGAGGTCTCGTCCTCAACCCCGAAGACTGGCGCTGGTCTACCTATCGTCACTACCTTCTCGACGAACTCGCCCCAGTCCAGATCACCCATACCTGATTCGTTCGCGTTTCGTCAGCGGTGTTCCCGGCTCCGGCGGAACGAGACCATTCCCGGCTTCCCTCAATCGGCTTTGGTTTCATATCGTCTCCTCAGTTTTTATTGATAATCCGCAAAAGACACAGCAAAAATCTTGTCAAGCCCCAAAACCACTTAACCCGTTCCGCACCAGCAACATACAAGTGCCAATTCATTACCCTCCAACCGCTACAATAGAAATAGAGTCAGAAAAACAGGAAGCCTCGGCCCAGACCGAGGCATTTTTGTCACATAAACCTTTTGTTTTCTATACTTTGATACTTAAGCCCTTTAGATGGAATATTTTAGCCGAAGAGCACGAAGGTAAGCCAATAAGAATCAATACTTTGCACAAAATTGGGGGGGGAGGGAGGGGGTACCCCACCGCGACGACCTCCACGGCCTTGACGCAAACAATAAATTCTCCCGTAGAATCATCCTGCCGCTGGGCCCCAAACCGGACAAACGCGAAGGCGACCCTCGTCGCCGAGACAGGAAGGCCTCACATGACCAGCGAGAATTCAGCCGCCCCAGCAACACCAGCCGCACCTGGTTTCAAGCAGCGCGCCAAACGCGAGTTCAAAGACTACGCCATCGTCTCCACCTACCTGGCCGTTCTCTTCTGCGCCGTCGCGGCCTACACTGCGCTGCTGCTGAGAAAGTATGATGTCAGCGCCAACACGCTGACCTACACCTTCGCCATCATCCAAGCCCTCGTGATTGGCAAAGTCATCCTCATCGGAGAGATGATGCACCTCGGCAGACCCGTCGAAACCAGACCGCTCTACCAGGCTGTCCTCTTGAAGTCCGTCATCTTCGGCCTGCTCGTCTTCCTCTTCCGCCTCCTCGAGGAGTTCATCAAGCGCCTCATCCACGGCAAGCCTTCCGGAACGGTCCTGCACGAGTTCGACCTCGAGCAGACGCTCGCCCGGACGATCATCATCCTCTGCGCCTTCATACCTCTCTTCGCCTTCAGGGAACTTCGCCGCGTTCTGGGCGAGGAGAAACTCTACGCGCTGTTTCTCCACCCCAGACCCAGAGCCACAGCCACAGACAATCCAGGCCTTTCTACCCGCGACTAACCCTATGCGAACACCTACTTATTCAAATCATGAATCGTCTGCCCAACCGCATGACCAACCGTACCCGCAGCATCCTTGATATTCCCCACAACCCGATCCGCCGCACCCTCTCCCGCCAACTGATCGTCGCCGGTAATCCTCCCAACCCCTTCCTTCACCGCCCCTACAACCGACTCCGCCGTCCCCTTCACCCGCGTCTTCGTCCCCCACCCAAACGTCTTCCGGGCCGCGTCCTCGACGCCGTCATACCCCGTCTCATACTCCTCCTGCTCGTTGAGCAGCACCAGCAGCGTCACACCCAAACCAATCCCGACACCAGCCACAATCCACGGAAAAGCTCTCATCTCTCCACCTCCAGACCGTAAGATGCAACTCCGCCGAATCTGGAGGGCAGGTGTTCCACCCAGGCACCGCATCTCATTTTTTTCGCATTTAGCCACCCCGTCCAAAATCCGCATCTAACTGCAAATGATGAAGATACGCAAGGCTGTACTCATCGCCCCCATCCTTATGGTGACAAGTATCCTTCCCGTCGCCGCCCAAAACAGAAACTACCAGAACAATAGAAATCCCAACTTCTACAACGGAGTCCGCAACGGTGGTCGCGGCGGCCAGTACAACGACAACCGCCACTACGACGACCGCAACCGCAATCAAGGCGGCATCGGCCCCGGCAAGGGAGCCCTCATCGGCGCAGGTGGCGGAGCCGTACTCGGCGCTCTCTTCGGCGGTGGGCTCAAGGGAACCATCATCGGCGGTGCCGCAGGCGCGGGCATCGGTGCAATCGTAGGCAACGCCGCACAGAACAAACGCGACAACGAACGCCGCCCCTATCGCCGCTAGCCGCAATAAGTTCCACTTGCGTTCCCATCCAACCACCTCCGAAAGGGAAGACCCTCAATGATACTGACAATCTCGAAGCCGACTCCGATCCGCCTTAGCACCCTCGCCCTCGCCTCCTCGCTCCTGCTCCTTGCAGGCTGCTCCCCCGCCCCGGCTCCACCCCCGCCCACCCCCAAGACCACGCCGTCCGCATCCCCCGTCTCCATCACTCCTGCAGCCAACGAAGCACCCGAGAAACACCCCTGGACCACGGATCAGATCCTCACCTGCACCGTCTCTCAGTGCTGGCATCTGGCCAACAAGAGCGAGGACACCTTCTTCGACATCGTCCAGGATCTGGCCGCGATCTCCGCCAGGAACCGCGACCTTACCCTCCCCGACAGCGAGGACGCAGGCCGTCAGACCGGCAAGATCATTAAACAGAAGACCAAAGCCGACCACGAACAACTCCTCTTCGCCGTCGTAGACGACGCCGTCCGCAAGGTAGGCAAACCCGCCCCAGCAAAATAAACCGCTGTCACTCCGAATCCACAAAACCCGCGCCAATCAAGAAGAATTGTGTGCCGATTAGTTTCACTCAAGTCGTTATACTGAATACAGACTTAAAGAAAGCCCCGGAGGACTCTTCCGGGGCTTCTACTGTTAAGACACATAACTTATTTAGATAGAATATTTTGGACGCAACTGCTTTATTATGAATATTTTGCAGGAAAACCATCCCGGTAAACCATAGATAGAAGTAGACTTACGTCCAAGATACCCCCGACGGGGGAGGGGGGTATACTCCATCCTTATCAAAGGACCTCCGTCCAACTAAAATGGCCGCCTCCACCAAAGCGAGCCCCATCCAGACACTTCGAGATCACGTCACCCACCTCGAAGCCGCCATCACCCTCTGCCTCGCCGACCCCAAACCCAAACCGGTCCATCTCCTCCGCACCACCACCCGCCGCATCGAAGCCCAGCTAACCCTCCTCTCCCTCCTGCCCCACCTCCCCCCGCACAGAAAGCCAGCCAAAAAAGCCCAACGCCTCCTCAAAGAGCTCCGCCGAGCCGCAGGCCAGGTCCGCGACCTCGACGTCCAATGCGATCTAATTAAGGATAAAACCTCAACCAACACCCAGAAAGAATCCCTCCAACTCCGCAACACGCTCAAGCACCAGCGCATCCAAACCGAAGCCGACCTCATCCAGATCCTCGACAAGCACCAGTCCAAGCTGGCCCTGACCCTCGAGTCCCTCCTAGAAACCCTCGTCCCAGCCGAACGTCTCAGCCTATCCCCAACCGACCTCACCCACCTCACTCAAAGCTGGTTCACCCGCAACATCCCCTCCACCTACGACGATCCCGACCAGCTCCACACCATCCGCAAGGTAGCCAAGCTCGCCCGCTACATCGCCGAGAACGCCCCCAAGTCCGCTCGTACACCCCGCAAGCTAGCCGCATCCTTCGAGTCCCTCCAGCAATCCGGTGGCGAATGGCACGACTGGCTCATCCTCGCCGCCATAGCCCAAGACCACCTGGGCAAGTCCTCCCCCCTCACCCAGACCCTCCACCGCCAGTGCCGCACCTCCCTCACCGCCTACCGCAACCACCTCCACACGTTCACCCCCGCCCCCAAAAAAGAAAAAGGCCGCGCTTAGCGCGCGACCTTGGTGTGAAGCTGACGAATTGACTAGCGAGCAGCTGCGGCTGGTTCGCTAATCTCACTGAGGCGCTTTGCAAGGCTCTTCTCCAGGTCTTCGAGGGCCTTCGAGAAGCCCTCAATACCTTCCTTGAGCTTGTCATTGGCCATGCGGTCGGCGGTATGCATCTTGTCGAAGGTGGCCTTGTCAATCGTGAGCTTCTCGATCTTGAGGTCCTTCGCCTTGGCTGGATCAAGCTTGCGGGTGAGAGTCCCCTGAGTCGCTTCGAGTTCGCCGAGCAGCTTGGGCGAGATAGTGAGAAGGTCGCATCCAGCCAGCTCAATGATCTCGCCGACATTGCGGAAGCTGGCTCCCATAACGACGGTCTTGTAGCCAAAGTGTTTGTAGTAGTTGTAGATGGTGGTGACGGACTGGACACCAGGGTCCTCTGCACCGGTGTAGTCCTTGCCGGTGTCCTTCTTGTACCAGTCGAGGATGCGTCCGACGAAGGGTGAGATGAGGGTAACCTTCGCCTCGGCACAAGCAATAGCCTGGTGCAAGCCGAAGAGCAGGGTCATATTGCAGTGAATGCCCTCCTTCTCAAGAATCTCGGCGGCGCGGATACCCTCCCAGGTAGAGGCCAGCTTGATGAGGACGCGGTCGCGGGAGATGCCAGCCTTGTCGTACTGGGCGATGATGTCACGGGCCTGCGCGATGGATTTTTCGGTATCGTAAGAAAGGCGTGCATCGACCTCGGTAGAGACGCGGCCGGGGATGATGTCTAGAATCTTGCGACCAAAGGCTACCGCAAGGGACTTGAAGGCCAGGGCGGCAACGTCTTTGTCGGAGGCGTTGCTGCCGGCATCCGTGCGAGCCTGTTTGAGGACGTCATCCACGATGGACTGGTACTCAGGCTTTTCTGCCGCAGCTGCGATCAGAGAGGGATTCGTGGTCGAATCCTGCGGGCGGAACTGTTCGATCGAGTTGATGTCGCCGGTATCGGAGACGACGGTGGTCATACCACGAAGCTGTTCCAGTAGAGACGCCATGATATTGCTCCTTCGCTATTGGCTACGATTTTACCAAGATGTGGGGTATTCCGTTGTTTTCGATGGTGGACGACTCGTGAAAATTTGGCCTTGGGCGGCTTTGGTTCACACGTGCCGTGAAGGTTCGGCGGCAAATACGTTTTCAAGGGCACCAAGGCCGTCTACCTCTATTTGGATGCGGTCTCCGTGCTGGACGGAGCCTACACCGGCAGGGGTTCCTGTGGGGATTAGGTCGCCGGGCTCGAGGGTCATGGCTGCGGTGATGTAACGGAGAAGATGAGCAATAGGAAAGATGAGGTCGCTGGTGGTGCCCTGCTGTTTGATGGCGTCATTGAGTCGGGTGGTAACGGTGACAGGATCGCCGGCTACTGGGTCTATCTCGTTGGAGACGATGGGGCCGACGGGGCAGAAGGTGTCGAAACCTTTGCCTCGGGTCCACTGCCCGTCGCTCTTCTGAATATCGCGTGCCGTGACGTCGTTGACGCAGACATAGCCGCGGATGTAGTGTCGGACGTCCTCATCGGGGCCTATGTTGCGGCAACGGCGGCCGATAACGATACCCAGCTCGCCCTCATAGTCGACACGGTTGGAGAACGCAGGCATCTGGATGACACCATTGGGGGCGAGCAGGGAAGAAGGCGGTTTGAGAAAGAGCAGCGGCTCCTTCGGGACTTCGTTTCCCAGCTCTGTGGCGTGGTCGCGGTAGTTGCGCCCGATGCAAAGGATTTTGGAGGGGCAGACAGGAGAGAGGAGGTGGAGGTCGGCGAGTGGTTTGGGCTCAAAGTCGACAGCGAAGACGGTTTGGGCCGCGAGATCCTCTTCGGGGGCGACCATGGGACAGACGGCCCAGAGAACGCCATCTCGCTGCTCGACGAAGGCATAGCGAGGAACGGGAACTCCGTGTTCGAAGGAGAGGAATTTGCAGTAGCGCATGTTTACGGCTCCCTTAAGATTTCCTGCACGTCGGCACTGGGCTGGCTTTCGTTGCCGGCGGTGTCGATTGCGGTGACTCGATAAGTGTAGCGATGGCCGGGTGCTGCGGTGAGATCGCGAAAGGCGGGGCCGACGACCGGGCTCTGGGTGAGGCGGGTTGCTGGGCCTTGAGGCTGGCCGTTGGTTGTGATCTCTTGACGGTAGACAATGTATCCGGCCAGATCAGCTTCTGTGCTGGCCTGCCACGAGAGATCGATAGAGCGGTCGGTTGAGGTTGTGCCGCCCGGCACAGAGGCCAGGCCCGTGGGAGCCTGAGGCGGAAAGGTATCGCTGAGGAGCATCGTGACGGCGGTCGACTTGGGACTGCGCAGCTCCAGGGTATGGCCACCGAGTTCGACGGAACGGACACGCTGGGCAGTGTACGTGTAGGTCTCACCCGTTTGAGCAGTGCGGTCGAGTGTGCCTCCGGGGTCGGCGACGTCTTTGCCGGCCTGCAGGTGAACTTCGGATGGCTTCGGCGCTGTGAGCTGCAGGGGCTGTTTCGCGGCAGATTTAGCCGGGGCCTTTTGAGGAGAGGAGGAACTGGAAGGTACGCGATCCAGTTCGACCGTAGAAGCAATGGGGGTGGCGGAGGTCTGGCGCAGCCACTCGATGAGCGCTCCGTCTTTGGTTGGCGTCGCCCTTAGCTGTGCAATGGTGGGAGGGGCCGCACCCGCAGCGGCGAAGGCCTGGCCGGACGGATCGGCGGAGCGTCCGGCGACATTGAAGATCTGGATGCGGTATGCCACGAGAACTGCGGGATCGGCGGTGAGAAGTTGAGGCAGAGGATCGATAGTCTGCGATGGACCGGGGTGCACAGAGAGATGCTGTACCGTGACGCAGGTGCCGACGGATGAGGGATTGGTTTGGCGGCAGACCTCGGCGGTTAGATTGCCGACGATGTCCAAGCGGTCGGTGGTGCGTGAGGGCGTCGTCCAATGGAGTTGGACTTGGTTGCCGATGCGTTGAGCGGTCAGATCGGTCACCACCTGGGGGAGGTTCAGGGTAGGTGGGCGAGGATTGCCTGGGCTGGCACAGCCGATTGCCAATGGAATCAGTAGCGCTAGAGTGCCTACGCTGGGACCTATCGTCGAATGCGGGTGTCGTGGTTTGCCCGGAAACTTCATTGGTCTCAGCCTAGCATTTCGTATGCATGGGACAGCGAATGTGTTGTGCCCAGTCTCGGAAAGGGCCGGGAGAAGGAGAGTTCGAGACGGACGCAGTAGAGTGAGTGGATGCCTCTCTTCATTCGAGCCGCTGGCTCTGAGGATATTGCCGCGATTGCGGCGATCTATGCGCCTTTTGTCTTGAGCAGCATGGCTACGCTGGAGCTGGAGCCGCCCGATGTGGCGGAGATGGAGCGGAGACTGCGTTCTGTGCAGGAAGGTGGACTGCCCTATCTTGTGGCAGAGGTGGATGGAGTAGTTGTAGGGTATGCATATGCTGCGCCATTTCGTCCTAGACCGGGGTATCGATTTACGGTGGAGGACTCCGTTTACCTGCGAGCCGACCATGCTAGGCGGGGTGTTGGACGGCAGCTCCTGCATGCGCTGGTGGAGCGATGCCGCGCCGCTGGTTACCGGCAGATGGTAGCGGTGATCGGGGGAGACAATCCAGCATCCGCAGCGATGCACACCGCGCAAGGGTTTGTGCCTGTAGGTGTGCTCCACGAGGTGGGATTCAAATTTGGGAAGTGGTGGGATGTGACGCTGATGCAGCGGAAACTATAGCGGTAGTGAAAAAGTCTGACATAGCAGGGGAAACATTCCCCTAAAATCCCGCGACTTCAAAACAGTTGTTTGGGTGAACGGAGCCTGTTGCGGTAAGCGGTGTGACAGCCTCCAGGCTGCTAGTAACGGCTTGGAGGCCGTACCGGTTGCTTCGATGGTGCGTTCGCCTTAGTATCGCCTTGAGTGGACTCTCTTACGAACAAAGCGAAGGTGGGACTCGCAGCCAAGTCTGCTGAGGCGGAGCGGTTGGTCTCGGCGGGCAAGGTCGATGACGACGCGGCGTTTGAGCTAAAGCTGCGGCCCACCCGGCTGGCGGAGTTTATCGGACAGGAGAAGGCCAAGGAGCAGCTGGCGATTGCCCTGGAAGCGGCGAAGTCGCGTGGGGAAGCTCTGGATCATGTGCTGCTCTTCGGACCGCCGGGACTGGGCAAGACGACGCTGGCCACCATCATCGCCAATGAGCTTGAAGTGGGATATCAGCAGACGAGCGGGCCGGCACTGCAGATCCAGGGCGACCTGACGGCGATCCTGACGAACCTGCGGGAGAAGCAGGTTCTGTTTCTAGATGAGATTCATCGACTACAGCCGGTGCTTGAAGAGAAGCTGTATACGGCACTGGAGGACTACAAGCTCGACATCATCATCGGGCAGGGTCCAGCTGCGCGGACGCATGTGATGGAGATTCGTCCATTCACATTCGTCGCGGCTACAACAAGACCGGGGCTGCTCTCGTCACCATTGCGGTCGCGGTTCGGAATCCTACTGAGGCTGGAGTTCTATACCGATGATGAGCTTCGGTTTGTCGTGGAGCGGTCGGCTGAGGTGATCGGGGTTCCGATCGACCGCGATGGGGCG
>Ga0193717_1002724_pt1 | contig 10086 bp, 9 predicted proteins | sample U2c2metaG_FD_145900 | JGI IMG/M metagenome (GOLD analysis project Ga0193717, IMG submission 145900) | Soil microbial communities from a riparian zone of the East river system, Colorado, United States - U2c2 | ecosystem: Environmental > Terrestrial > Soil > Riparian zone | place: USA: East River... | reverse complement strand
CTGGTTTCCGGAGAAAATCATCATGAGCGCGTCCACCACGGCAATGGCCACAACCACCAGCAAGTACGGCAGCGGATTCTGGGAACGGTTGTGGCGCATGAGCGGCATCAACTTCGTAGTCTTCGCCATCATCGCCGCCGTCATTTACGGTCAGGGTGATCGCACGCGAACCCTGATCGCCGCGGTGATCGCCGGCATGGCAATACTCAACCTCCTGTGGTTCGCGGCGGCAATCAGGACCACGCTCGCGGATGCGGGGCAAGACGGATGGGGCGCTGCCGAAACCGCCGCGAGCAGCGCGGTCGGAGTGTTGTTCCTCCTGTTGATTGCACTCTGTGCGGCCCAACCGCTGTCGTCGGAACTGAATGACTTCGCGTGGGCCGGCTTCGTGTTGAGTTCGTTCCCGCGCGCAATGCTGATCATGGCCGGGACGTTTGGATTCTGGCGAGCCAAGCTCATCTCGAACTCGCAGTTTGCGTCAGGAGTTGCAGTCGTCGCGCTCGTCCTACTGGGTGGCACCACGTGGATGAGTGAAGGGTTTTGGGCGCCGGACGGCTCGTATTCGCAGTTTTTCTCGCCCATCATCAGCCTCGTGTGGGTCCTGGCGGTGAGCCGAGTCTTGCTGGCGCGAAGCCCCGCCACGCGTAGTGGTTGGTAGCGCGTGGTGGGCAAATGCGTTCAAGACGTGGATGAAAGGATCCGCCACAGTCGCCGACGGTTCTGGAGCGCGCCCGCAGTGACGATTTGAGATTTTCGAGGAGACATTCATGCCTGCATTCCACCTCGTCGAGGCCGTCGGTCCCACGGATCACCTGCTCGGGCCGGAGCGGGCGCCGGTGACCGTGGTGGAGTATGGCGACTTCGAATGTCCGCACTGCAAGCAGGCGGCGGGCGCGGTGAAGCTGCTGCTCGCGCGGTTCGAGCAACGCGTCCGGTTCGCCTTCCGGCATTTCCCGCTGGAGGAAGTGCATCCGCACGCACTGCACGCCGCGGAGGTGGCTGAATGTGCCGGGGCGCAAGGCAAGTTCTGGCAGATGTATGACCTGCTGTTCGACAAACAGAATCATCTCAAACTTCCGCAGCTGCACGAGTATGCGCGGTCTCTCGACCTAGACATGGCGCGTTTCACCGCGGAGCTCGATGACGAGATCTATCTACAACGGGTGCGTGAGCATCAGCAAAGCGGCAACGCAAGCGGAGTGCGTGCCACGCCGACGTTCTTCGTGAATGGACACATCCAGGATGTCTCGTACGGCCTGGGCGGCTTGTTCGGGGCTATCGAGGCGGAACTTGGATCTGGCGGGAGGCAAGTGCGCGCGGCGAAGTGAACAGCCTTGGGGAGAGTGACCGATGAGCGAGACAAAGTTGCTGGTCAATGGTGAGCCGCGGACGGTGAGCGCGCCGGACGACATGCCATTGCTGTGGGTCCTGCGAGATCTCATCGGCCTGACCGGCACGAAATTCGGCTGCGGCATCGCCCAGTGCGGTGCCTGCACGGTACATATTGACGGCCATCCGGTTCGTTCGTGTCGCCTGCCGTTGAGCGCGGTGGGCGGGCGTGCCATCACGACGATCGAGGGTGTCGGCAAGACCGATGCCGGTGCGCGAGTGCAGAAAGCCTGGCTCGACCTCGAGGTCGTGCAATGCGGTTACTGCCAGTCGGGGCAAATCATGTCGGCGGCGGCACTGCTCGCGAGCACACCCAACCCCGACGACTCGGACATCAACGCTGCGATGGCCGGAAACATCTGCCGGTGTGGCACCTATGTGCGAATTCGCGCGGCCATCAAGCAGGCAGCCTCCGGCTCGAAGGCGGGTGACGCATGAAGCCCTCTCGACGCACTTTCATCAAAGGCACGCTCGCGGGAGGCCTGGTTGTCGCCTTTCACGTACCCGCTTACGGCGTCAACGAACCAGGGCAGGCACCCGACGACACACGGAACAAGTTCGCACCCAATGCTTTCATCCGTATCGATCATTCCGGGCAAACAACACTGGTGATGCCACAGGTCGAAATGGGGCAGGGGGTCTACACATCGATCGCGATGATTCTCGCGGAGGAACTCGATGCCGACCTCTCCAAGGTGGTTTTGCAGCATGCTCCGGCCAACGAGAAGTTGTACGTAAACCCAGGCCTCGGTCTCCAGGCCACCGGCAACTCCAATTCCATTCGCGCATTCTGGCTGCCGTTACGCAAGGCGGCAGCGGCAACGAGGGCAGTGTTGATTCAGGCTGCGGCTCAGGCCTGGCGCGTTGATGCCGGCACGGTCCGCACCGACAGCGGCATTGCCATCCACGAAGCCAGCGGCCGCCGCCTCCCTTACTCAGCTCTTCTCAACCGCGCACAAACACTCGCGCCGCCGACTGAACCCGTCCTCAAGGATCCGCGAGAATTCAAAGTCATCGGGCGGCCGCTCAAGCGGTTCGATACGCCGAACAAGGTCAACGGCGAAGTCGTGTACGGGATCGATGCGATGTTGCCCGGGATGAAGTTCGCCATGTTTTCTGCCTGTCCCGTGTTTGGCGGCAAGGTTGCCCGCGTCGACGATGCGGCCGCAAAGGCGATACCAGGCGTACGGCAGATCGTCGTGCTGGATGACCTCGTGGCCGTTATCGGCGATCACACCTGGGCAGCCAAGACAGGTCTCGACGCACTGACTATCCACTGGAACTTTGGCCCGCACGCGCAGTTGTCGTCCGAGGAAATCTGGCAACAGCTGCGCAGCGAGAGCCGCAAGGATGGCGTCGTTGCCAAATCAACGGGAGATATCGCGCAGGGACTCGCGCGCGGCGAGCGGCACAGCGCCGAGTACGAAATGCCCTTCCTCGCTCACGCCACGATGGAGCCGTTGAACTGCACCGCGCACATGAGACCCGATTCCTGCGAACTGTGGATCGGCACACAAATCATGGCGCGCGTAACGCAGACCGTCGCCAAACTCACCGGGCTTCCCGAAGCGAAAGTGCTGGTGCACAACCATTTCCTCGGCGGCGGATTCGGCCGGCGGCTCGAGCCCGACATGGCGTTGACCGCCGTGCGGATCGCGCAGCACGTGGACGGGCCCGTGAAGGTCACTTGGTCGCGCGAAGAAGATGTACAGCACGACATCTACCGGCCCTGCTATCGGGATGTAGTTGCGGGAAGCCTCGTCGATGGCAAGCTCGCCGCGCTCAAATATAAGGTGTGCGGATCGTCGGTCCTGGCTCGCTGGGCGCCGCCGGCGTTTCAGAACGGAATCGATGGCGATTCCGTCGACGCCGCAGTCGATATGCCGTACGGGGTGGCTGATTTTCACGTCGAGTACCAGCGGGTCGAACCTCCGGGGATCCCGACGGGTTTCTGGCGCGGTGTCGGTCCGAACAACAATGTCTTTGCCATCGAAAGCTTCGTGGACGAGTGCGCACGCAAGCTCGGCAAGGATCCCGTTGCGTTTCGGCGCGCCATGCTCGACAAGAATCTGCGCATGCGCGCCGCGCTCGACCTCGTGGTGGAGAAATCGGATTGGGCAAAGCCGCTGCCGGCGCGCGTCGGACGCGGCATCAGCCTCTCGCCGGGCTTCGCCAGCTTCCTGGCGACGGTAGTCGAGGCCGAGGTCGATGCCAGCGGCGAAGTCAATGTCCGACGCGTGACTGCTGCGATCGACACCGGCATCGCCATCAACCCGGACACCATCGAGGCGCAATTGCAGGGCGGCTTCATTTTCGGGATCACGGCCGCGCTCTATGGCGAGATCACGATCCGCCAAGGCCGCGTGCAGCAATCGAACTTCCACGACTACCGCATGCTGCGCATCAATGAGACACCCATCATCGAGGTGCACATCATCAAGAGCGGCGAAGCCCCGGGCGGAATCGGCGAAGCTGGTACGACGGCGATAGTGCCGGCGCTGCGGAATGCGATCTACGCGGCGACCGGCATTCCGTTGCGGCGCATGCCCATCGATCGCGGCGCTCTCGCTTCGAGGAAGAACGCATGAGTCGCAGAAAGCGTGTATTGCTCACCGTGGCAAGCGTGTTGGTGGTCGTGATCGCGGGCACCCTGGTGTATCTCACGGGTCCTTCGCCCATGGACTTCGCCGGCGGCAGGCGAGTCGCTCTGGCTGACTACACCGCTGGCGATCCCACGGGGGTTCCGGCCGCTCTCGCGCAGGAAACATTGATCAAGAAAGGCGAGTATCTCGCGCGCGCGGCGGATTGCGTCGAGTGCCACACGGCGAAGGGCGGCGAGGAATTCGCGGGCGGTGCCCCGTTTGCGCTTCCCTTCGGGACGCTGTACTCCACCAACATCACGCCCGACAAGCGCACGGGAATCGGAACCTACACTGATGCGGAGTTCATTCGAGCGGTGCGTCGCGGCGTGCGCCAGGACGGCGCCCGGCTTTACCCGGCCATGTCGTTCGCGTCGTATCGATACATGAGTGACGCCGACGTGCTGGCCATCAAGGCCTATCTGTTCAGTCTCGCGCCAGTTGATGCGCCGCTCTTGCCGGCTACCTTTGGCTTTCCGTTCAATCAGCGTTGGGCGATCGCGGGCTGGACGATGCTGTTCGCTCCGGATGAGCGGTTTGAACCCAACGTGGACCGCAGCAAGGAATGGAATCGCGGCGCGTATCTTGCGGAGGCGCTGGCGCATTGCGGCGAGTGTCACACCCCGCGGAACCTTGCGTTTGCGCTCGACAACCGGAAAAAGTTCGGCGGCGCCAATACCGCGGGATGGCGGGCGTACAACATCAGCGCCGATCAAACCACGGGGATTGGAGCCTGGGCGGACAACGACGTGATCGCATACCTCCGCACTGGCCACGCTTCAGGGCATGGCTCAGCCGGCGGGCCCATGGCCGAAGCCATCGATGCGGGATTGCGTCACCTGACGCAGGATGACACCCAAGCGTTGCTCACTTACCTGCGCACGGTCCCGGCGACGGTCGAGCCGGACAGTGCGCCGATCGTCACTGCGGCGGCACCCAGTTTGCACAAGGAGGGCGTGAACGCCGACGAACGGGGCAAACAGATCTATGCGGGTGCCTGCGCGAGTTGTCACGACTGGAGCGGCGAGAGTCCACTCTCACCGCGTGCGACCTTGACCGGCGCGCGCGCAGTGAACGACTCTCAAGGCGCCAACGTTGCGCAAATGATCATCCATGGTGGGCATCGCACGACGCCGGACGGTATATTGGAAATGCCGGCATTTGGCCATGCTTACTCCGACGCCGAGATCGCGGCCGTCACCAACTTCGTCACCGGCCGATTCGGCGGGACCGCTGCGCGACTGAACGACGAGGACATCGCAAGATTGCGTCGGGAAAGCAGCGCGCCGCCATGAACCAGCCGGCGATCCCTGAGCATGGCGCTTCGCAATCGGCGCATGAATCCTGGATCGCCGCGCTGCTGGCATTTACGGCTGGTAGCACCGACACGATCGGATTCGTCGGCCTGTATGGGCTGTTCACCGCGCACGTGACCGGAAATTTTGTTTTGTTGGGTGCATCGATTGCCGAGCATCGTGCCGGCGTGATTGCCAAGCTGCTGGCGCTGCCGGTATCAAAATTTCCGGTCACGTGCGCGAGACTTTTTGAACGCAGCCGAGCGCGGCGCGGCGCTTCGGCTGCCATGCCGCTGCTGGACGCAGAGTTCATATTCCTGGGAGGATTTCTCGCTATCGGATGGATCGCGACTCCGGCTGCGGACGCAGACGCACCGCTCGCCATCCTGGCGGGTTTCATGGGTGTGCTCGCCATGGGAATTCAGAACTCCTTGTCGAGAACAGCCTTCAGCGCGCTCTCACCGACCACGGTCATGACGGGCAATGTCACTCAGCTCACGATCGACGCGGTAGACCTGCTCGCGGGCGGCGAGCCTGAGATACGCGGCAAGACGCTGGCCCGATTCCGGAAAATGGCACTACCAGTCGTCGGCTTCGCGTGCGGTGCCGGCGCGGGTGGCCTGGGGTTTTGGGCCTTCGGGTTTTTTGCAGCCGCGCTTCCGATGGCAAGCGTGCTGGTGGTCATTCTTGTTCTTCATTCCCGGCATCAATTGCACGCCGCCTAGAATTTGAACTGCGCCCATGCGGCACCGAAGTTGCCGGAACGCCCGCCGGCCTTCTGCACGAAAGCGCCGGGTTCGAAGTACACGTAGGTGGCACTGAGACTCAAGTGTTCGGTGGCCTGCCATTCCGCGAGCATCGAGACCTGCTCGCCGATGTAGTTCGATTCAGTGCCGGAAGTAGCCGGCACCGGTGCCAGCGGCGGCGCATAGAAGGCATCCTGACGGGCGTACTTCCACAGACCATTCCAACTGAGCGTCGCGGTGACCTGTCGAGGCAGCGTCAAAGTGATACTCGGCTGAACGTCCACGAGATTTGCCGGCGTGGCAATGTTTGCTTCGGAAAAATACGGCAGTCGCGGAAACAGTGGATTGAAGGTGCCCAGCGTCCGGTCACCCGGATCACGATCTCCGCTGATGACATCTGCCTTGAGGCCGAGACGCGGCGACCCGGGCCATGACGGCACCGAGTAACCGACATCCGCCGAAAGCGTCCAGGCGCGGATGTTGAGGTCGCCGAAGGTGCCCCACTGCCATGCGCCTTCCAGATTGAGATCCAACGGTTTGAGTTCGCCGAAGAGTCGGGCGCCGATCGTGTGGCGACGCTCCTGCTCGCGGCCTGCCGCGAAGTGTGCGTCCTCGCGGTCGAGGCCGAGATAGTAGAAATCGGCGGTGAGCCGGGATTCACGGGGCAGGGCGCTCGTCGCATACAAGCCCCAGAATTCCTGCGCGGAAGAACTGCGATCGTCGAAGTTGCCGGATTCGGGGCTCACGGGCCGCACGATGAACGCGTCGACCTGGGTGTGGCTGGCCGTGGACCAGGAGGCGCGCAGTCCGTCGAATGCGCGGCGAATGTTCGGACTCTCGCGCACCGACACGAGCCGCGATGAACCCAGGCTAAGCTCCTGGCGTCCAGCGCGCAGCAGCAGGTGCCCGCCGCGCGCTTCGAATCCTGCCTCCGCGTAGGCTTGCAGAACATCTGCCGGATCGTCTTGCGTCGGCGGTGGCTCGCCTTCCCACCCGGAAGTCGCGCCGCTCACACCTTCGATATGCATCCGGAACTGGTGCCCGGTCCTGACGTCGACGGCGAGATGCAGGCGATGTAGTAGATAGTCATTGTGCAACGGCTCCGAGAGACCGAACACCGGATAGTCGGAGGACTCGAAGCGCTCGCGCAGCTCGCCGCTGACCGAGAGCCACCCCGGCTGCTCGCCCTCTGCGGCCGCCGCCATGCGCAGAACAGACAGCGCGGCCACGAGAATCGCTGCTCGGCCGCGGCGTTCAGTCCGACGCGAGGCGCGCCCGCAGGTCATACCAGGCCACCAGCAGAAACCCGCCGACCAGACCCAGATGCTCGAAGAATCCATTCATCGCCATGAAGCGCTCGGGCTGCGGCATTTCCCAGAAGCGATTGGCGATGAAGGTCGCGCCGAGCGTGAATAGCGCCAGCGCGAGCGCGCCGAGCCAGCGCCAGAATCCCAGGAGAATCGCCAGCGATGCACCGAGCTCGAGCGCGATGACCGCCATGGCGAACGGCGCAGCCGGCGCCAGGCCGAAGTGCTGCATTTCGCCGATCGCGCCCTGGAAGTTCGCGAGCTTTCCGATGCCGCCTTGCAGATACGCCGAGCACAGCAGCAGAAGCGCAACCCGAAAAATTGCCGGCGTTGAAAATGGCGCGGCCAGGGAGGAGGTAGCTCGCATCTCTAAAATGCCCAACATGAGCACCCCAAATCACCCCAGAAGGGATGCGCTTCTGCTGCTGAAAGCGAATGTGTTGCGTGGCACACCGGGTGCGCGGTGCAGGCCGCGCGCACTCCAGACTCGTCCGCCGTCTGGTATCCGCCGAAGTACCGCACCGGCGACCAGTCGGGCATGGCCGGTGGCAGTGGCGGCGCGAGATTCGCGAACTCATCCGAGGCATGCACCACCTTGCCGCCCACGATCGTGAGCACCGAGGTGATGCCTGCGATGCGGTCCTCCGGCACGCTGAAATAGTCATCGGACAGCACCGCAAGGTCGGCCAGTTGGCCGGCGCAAACGCACCCTTTCTTGCCGGATTCCGAAGAGAACCAGGTATTGCTGTCCGTCCAGAGTCGCAGGGCGGTGTCGCGGTCGAGCCTGTTCGACTCCTTATATAGGGTCATTCCACCGACCGTCCTGCCGCTGACCAGCCACTCGAGCGCCACCCAGGGGTTGTACGAGGCCACGCGGGTAGCATCAGTGCCGACGCCGACCGGCACGCCGGCGGCAAGCATGCGGCGGATCGGCGGGGTGCGCTCCGCAGCCGCGCGCCCGTACCGTTCGACGAAGTACTCGCCCTGGTAGGCCATGCGATGCTGGATGGCGATGCCGCCGCCCAGCGCGGCGATCCGGTCGATATTGCGATCTGAAATCGTCTCGCAGTGATCGAAGAACCAGTGCAGGCCGGCGAGCGGCGCGTCGCGATTCACCTTCTCGAACACATCGAGCGCCCGCGAAATCGTTTCGTCGTAGGTGGCATGCAGGCGCCAGGGCCAGCGCTTCTCCACCAGCAGGCGCACGACGTTTTCGAGCTCGCCTTCCATGTTCGGTGGAAGCTCAGGTCGCGCGACACGGAAATCCTCGAAGTCCGCGGCGCTGTAGACGAGCATTTCGCCGGCGCCATTCATGCGATAGAAATCATCGCCCTGTCCAGGCTGTACCTGGCTCGACCAACTGCGGAAGTCAGCCAGTTCTTCGCGCGGCTTCTGCGTGAAGAGGTTGTAGGCGATGCGCACGGTCAGTTCGCCGGCCGCGTGCAGCTCGTCGACGATGCGATAGTCGTCCGGATAATTCTGGGCTCCGCCGCCGGCATCGATCACGCCCGTGACGCCGAGACGATTCACTTCGCGCATGAAATGGCGCGTGGAGTTTTTCTGGTACTCCGCCGGCAGCCTGGGTCCTTTCGCGAGGGTGCCATACAAAATCGCGGCATTGGGTTGCGCAAGCAGCAGGCCGGTCGGGTTGCCGCGGGCGTCGCGCGCGATTTCGCCGCCAGGAGGATTGGGTGTGTCGCGGGTGTAACCGACGGCGCGCAGCGCGGCGGCGTTCAACAACGCGCGGTCGTACAAGTGCAGGATGAAAACCGGTGTGTCCGGCGCGATGGCGTTCAGCTCATCGAGAGTCGGCAGGCGTTTCTCGACGAACTGGTGCTCGGTGAATCCACCGACCACGCGTACCCACTGCGGTGCCGGCGTGCGCGCTACCTGCGCCTTCAGCATGCGCAGAGCCACGGCGAGCGAGCGCACGCCATCCCAACGCAGCTCCATGTTGTAGTTGAGCCCGCCGCGAATCACGTGCATATGACTGTCGATGAGCCCGGGAATGACCCGGCGACCCTTGAGGTCGATGACACGCGTTTTCTCGCCGCGCAGGCGCATGACTTCGCGATCGCTGCCGACAACGGTGAACCGGCCGCTGGTGATCGCTGTGGCAGTGGCCCGCGGTGCCGCGGCGTCCATCGTCGCAATGCAGCCGTTGATGAGGATGACGTCGGCGTCCGCGTTCACGAGACCTCCTTGTCCGGCGCGCGCGGCAGTTCTCCGAACACATGGGGAGCACAATGCGTGCGTGTCCATGCGGAGGTGACGGGCTTATCCGCCAGCATGCGTTTCGCGATCGGCACGACCTGCTCGCCCAACAGAATGCCCAGCAGTCCGACGAGCGCCACGATCGGAGGCGCTGGCGAACGGACGTTGAGCAGACCGTAGATGACGCCGACCAGCAGGCCGGCCCCGAGCGAGATCAGGTAGAGCTTCACGCCGCCTGCTCCGTGTGATGGGCTTCGGAGCCGCCGAACATGGTCTTGGCGTAAGTGATTCCGAGCCCGTATCCGCCGGCCAACTCCGCGGCAATTCCCGTGGTCAGACCGTAGGTCTCGGAGCGTGCCCAGTCGCGCTGCATTTCGAGCAGGTACTGCAGCGACGTCATCGGCCGAGCGCCCGCTTGGACCATGCGCTCCATGGCGCGTTCATGAGCCTCCTCGGACACATCGCCGCAGGCATCGGAGATGACGTAAACCTCGAA
>Ga0193717_1002723_pt1 | contig 10087 bp, 11 predicted proteins | sample U2c2metaG_FD_145900 | JGI IMG/M metagenome (GOLD analysis project Ga0193717, IMG submission 145900) | Soil microbial communities from a riparian zone of the East river system, Colorado, United States - U2c2 | ecosystem: Environmental > Terrestrial > Soil > Riparian zone | place: USA: East River... | reverse complement strand
TGGATGTGGGGCTTGGGGTTGCGCAGCGTCTCGATGCCGCCGGACACGAAAACGGCCGCCAGCAGCGGGCGGGCTACCCGACGCAGGATCATGGTTCTCGACCTCCAGGTTCGTAGAAGGTCGAGATACCCGGTCACCCCCGGCCCACACCCGGATCCCGCGCGAGTCTCCCGTTCAGAACCCGCGAGTCCCCCTTTCAGAACCGCTGAGTTGTCGGTTCGCGAACGTCGAACTCACCCGTCGCGAACGTCGAACTCACCCGTCGTGAGTGTTGGACTCACCCGTCGTGAGTGTTGGACACGCGGACCGGGAGGGTGCTCAGCCGCCAGGTGCCCGGGTCCGGGACGCGGATGTCGACCGGGTCCGCGGTGAGCGTCAGGTCCGTGCGGAGCAGCGCGGCGAGCGCGACCTCCGTCTGGACGCGGGCATGCGCGGCGCCGAGGCAGAAATGCGGACCGTGGCCGAACCCGAGATGGGTGGCGGCCGCGCGGGTGACGTCGAACCGGTCCGCGTCGGGGTACGCGCGGGGATCGCGGTTGACCGCGGCGATCGCGATGGTCACCGGTTCGCCGGCGGACACGACCGTGCCGTGCAGGTCGACGTCCTCCTTCGCATACCGCGGGACGGTCAGTAGCTGCGGGCCGCACCACCGCATCAGCTCGTCGACCGCGCCCGGCAGCAGCGTCGGGTCCGCCCGCAGCACGGCGAGTTGCTCCGCGTCGGACCACAGCGCGGCGACCGCGTTCGCGATCAGGTTCGCCGGGGTCTGGCCGGCGAGCACGACCTGCCACACGAGCGTCACCAGCTCGGTGTCGGTGAGCCGGTCGTCGCCCCGGATGAGGTCGCCGAGCATGCCCGACTCGGGGCGCCGCGCGATCGCGGCCTTCGCGCCCTCGATGATCCCCGGCACCGCTTCGCCGAGACGCCGGCCGTCCCCCGACGCGACGATCGCGCCCCACGCGACCCAGTCGTCGCGGTCCGCCTCCGGGATGCCGACCAGCTCGCAGATCACCCGCATGGGCAGCGGCGTCGCGAAGTCGGCAAGCAGGTCGGTCGGCGGGGTGGCGAGGAGCTTCTCGACGATCGGCTCGATGCTCGGCCGGAACTCCTGTGCCCGCCGGGCGGTGAACGCGGGCGCGGCCAGCCTGCGCAGCCGCAGATGGTCCGGCCCGTCCTGCTCCGACATGGTCCGCAGGTACGGCTGGTACTCCGCCGGCACGCCCGGGATGCCCATGAAGCTGCCGCCGGTGATCGCGAAGCGCGGGTCGGCCAACAGCGCCCTGGCGTCGTCGTACCTGGTCACGGCCCACATCGGCATGCCGGGGATCACCAGCCGCACGACCGGCCCTTGTTCACGGGCGCGGCCGTAGGCGGTGAACGGATCCCGCAGCACCTCGGGGTCGGACAGGTCCAGCTCCATCATGACGCCTCCATATGTTCATGTCATATGATCTCATCATCTGAATGGTGAGGGTATCTTGTCAACCATGAGCCGGCTCACGAGGGCGGAGCTGCAGGAGCGCAACCGGTCCAGGGTGCTGGCCGCCGCACGGGACGAGTTCGCGGACCGCGGCTTCCGGGATGCCAAGATCGACGTGATCGCGGAGCGCGCGGAGCTGACGCGCGGCGCGGTGTACTCGAACTTCCCCGGCAAGCGCGCGCTGTACTTCGCGGTGCTCGCCGACCTCGCGGAACACGCGCCGGAGCCCGCGCACCCCGGGCCGGGCCGCACGACCGGCGATGCGCTCGGCGCGCTGGCCCGCGCGTGGCTGGCGCGGCTGCCGCTCATCGACGACCAGCCGGCGACGGCGCGGCTCGGCGTCGACCTGATGCCCGAGGTGCTGGCCGACGAACGCACGCGGCAGCCGTACGCGCAGCTCATGATGGTGAACGCGGTCCTGCTCGGTCTCGCGCTGGAGCGGCTGCGGCCCGGCGGCCGGCTGGTGCGGGTGGCCGAGACCGTGCTGACCACACTGCACGGCGCGAGCCAGCTCGCCGCGGCCGCGCCGGGGTTCCTCGAGCCGTTCAACGTCGTCAAGGCGTGCGAGCAGCTCGCCTACCTCGACCTCGACGACAGTTGGCTGGACCTGCCGTTCCTGACGCAAGTCCGCGCGGTCGACGAGCCGTGGGCCCCGCCTGCCGCGCGCGACTCGGTCCGCGGCCGGGCCGCCCGCCTCGACGACAACGGCGTGGTCGCCGTGCTCGGGCTGAACCGGGCGTCGGCGATCGAGCACGCGGTGCGCGCGGGCGGGCGGGTGACGGCCGTGCTCGTCGCGACCGACCCCGCCGAGCTGATCCCACTGGCACGGCTCGCGATCGCCGAGCTGACCGGATGTCTGCGGCAGGCGTTCCCGGTCTCGGCGTGGCCGGAGCTGCGGATCGTGTGCGACGAGACCGGCGCGATCGCGGCCGCCGCGGGGGTCCCCGCGGTGAGCGACGTGACGGAGGTTGCCGTGCGTGTCACGGGGGGCCGGATCGTGGCACGCGCGGACGGGTACGGCGCCTGCCATGTGGTGACACAGCGCGCTGACCAGCCCCAACCCCGCCACCCGATGCGGTGACGTGTCCTGCGGCGACGTTTCCGCGGTTGCACACCGGGCAGCCCCTGCGCGGAGTGTTCCAGCAGGGGAAGGAGTTCGACATGGGTGTGTTCGACAAGGCGAAGGACAAGGCCGAGCAGTTCATGGGCGAAGCCAAGGAGAAGCTCGGCCAGCACACGGACAACGAGGACATGGAGAACGCCGGCAAGCGCGACCAGGCGAGCGGCGAGGCCAAGGAGCAGGGCCACGACCTGCGCGACAAGGCCATGGGCGCCATGAAGGACGCCAAGGACAAGTTCAGCAACAACTGACGCTGTCCTACCGCCGGCGGGACCTCCGATCACGGGGGTCCCGCCGGTTCGCGTCCCGACCCCGCGCGTGTCCAACGCTCAGGACGGGTGAGTTCAACATTCGTGAACCGACAACTCAGCGGTTCTGAACGGGGGACTCGCGGGTACCGGAACGGAAGACTCGCGAGTCGCCGGTTCGGGACCCGTGAGTCGCCGGTTCGGGACCCGCGAGTCGCCGGTTCAGGACCCGCGACGATCAGCCGAGGAAGACCGGGAACTTCGCGGCCAGCTCGCCGAGTTCGGCCTTCTCCGCGGCGGTCGGGGCCCGGCGGCCGGTGCCGACCAGCAGTGCGTCCTTGGCGGCGAACGACGCCGGGAACGCGGCCCCGGCGATCTCCGCCACCATCTCGCGCGACCGGGCGAGGCCCTCGGCGGGCGGGTCCGCCGCGTCGGGGAGATGGGCGATCAGGTCGAGGTGGTGCAACGTCCATTCCAGGACGTACACGGAAAGGTAGTCGCCGACGGTGAGTACCTCGTCGCGGGTGCTGACCCGGGCCGCGGGGTCGGCGAGCCCTGCGGCGCGACCGGCGGCGGAGCCGACGTCGTCGAGGTGGAACTTGAGCAGCCCCGGCTCTTCGTACGCGGCGGCCAGCCGGACGGTCAGCGCGTCGAGCGGGTCGTCGCCGGTGGGCGGGGTTTCTGCGACCTCCCAGTAGGTCAACGCGTTCCGGGTCGGTTCCGTCTCGGCGGGTGTCACGAGGGTGATCAGCACGTCCTGAGCGTCGACAACCAGGTGGCACACCAGGTCCCGCACGAGCCAGCCGGCACAGCCGGACGGCCGCGCGAAGTCCTCGTCCGAGAGTTCGGCCACCGCCGCGCGCAACGCCGCCCACGAGCTTGCGAAGAGATCCACCTCAGCAACGTAGCAATCTCAACGAACCTGCTGGTGCAAGTACTCCTCAGCTGACCGTGCCCGCCAGCCGCGCCTCGGCCATGGCGTGTTGCAGCAGCGTCACCAGCACCTGCTTGGTGGACTCGCGTTCCCGCGCGTCGCACAGCAGCACCGGGATGTGCTCCGGTAGGTCGAGCGCCGCGCGCACCTCCTCGGGGGCGTGGCGGGACGCGTTGTCGAAGCAGTTCACACCGACCACGAACGGCAGGCCGCGCCGCTCGAAGAAGTCCACGGCGCCGAAACAGCTGTCCAGGCGCCGTGTGTCGGCGAGGACGACCGCGCCGATCGCGCCGACGGCCAGCTCGTCCCACATGAACCAGAACCGGTCCTGTCCCGGCGTGCCGAACAGGTACAGGATCAGGTCCGAAGTGATGGTGATGCGGCCGAAGTCCAGCGCGACCGTGGTCGTGGTCTTCTGCTCGACCCCCGCGAGGTCGTCGACACCCTCGGACGCCTCGGTGATCAGCTCTTCGGTGCGCAGCGGCGGGATCTCGCTGACCGAGGCGACCATGGTGGTCTTGCCGACGCCGAAGCCGCCCGCGATGACGAGCTTCGTCGCTCTGGTGGGCTGGTCAGAGTTTCCGGATGCCATCGAGAACCGCCTGGAGTACGTGTTGGCTTGGTGGCTGGGACGTCTCTACCTGTCCGGAGCGGAAGATGATGTGCCGTTGGATGATCAGGTCGCTGAGCAGGACCTTCACCACCTGCAGCGGCAGGTCCACCTCGGCGGCGACCTCGACGACCGAGATCGGCCGCTGGCAGGCCCGCAGGATCCGCGCGTACTCCTGGTCCAGGTCGACCTCGGACACGGTGTGCATCGCGACGACGAGCGTGATCAGGTCCAGCCCGATGGTGGTCGACCGCGTGCGGCCACCGGTCATCGCATACGGCCGGACCAGGGGCCCGGCGGCCTCGTCGAACCACTCCTCGTCGGTCACCGTCATGGCACTTGGCGTTCCATGACATCTCGGGGCTTGGCGGTCAGCACCGCCCCGACCCGCTTCACCATCATGTTCATCTCGTAGGCGACCATGCCAACGTCCGCGGACTCCTCGGCCAGCAGCGCGAGGCAGGCGCCGTGGCCCGCCGCGGTGACGAACAGGAACGCGTGGTCCATCTCGACGAGCGTCTGCCGCACCTGGCCGCCGCCGAAGTGCCGGCCGGTGCCCCGCGCGAGGCTCTGGAACGCCGACGCCACCGCCGAGAGGTGTTCCGCGTCGCCGGTGGACAGGTTGCTCGACCGGCCGATGAGCAGCCCGTCCGCGGAGAGCACCACGGCGCGATCGACGCCCGCGACTCGCTTGACCAGCTCGTCCAGCAACCAGTCGAGCTCATTCACTGCGGTGTTGGCCATTGCGCGTGCTCCCCAAACTGTCGTCGCCGTTCAGCTGCTCGTCGAGCGCCGGCTCCTCCCGGCCCCGCCGTGACCCGGCCTGGAACGAGGCGATGCGGCTGCGTGCCTGATCCGGGCTGTCCTCCCGATTGTGCTCCGGCCACGCGACCGGTGACTCGTCGCGCAGCTGCGGCGCCAGGTTCTGCTGGCGACGACGCTGCGGCAGCGGCGGCCGGCCGGGCGCCGGCTCCACCTGTTGACGCTGGTCAGGCGGCCGCGACTCGGGCTTGCGCGGCTCCGGCCGGGCGCCGGCGTGCCGCGACTCGCCGTTGCGAGGCTCACCATTTCGTGTTTCGCCGTTGCGGGGCTCCCCGTTGCGGGGTTCACCGTTGCGCGGCTCACCATTGCGGGGCTCGCCGTTGCGGGGCTCCGCGTGGCGTGGCTCGCGGCGCGGCAGCGGGCTCGACTCCTCGCCGACCGGACGCTGCGGGCGGAACAGGTCCTCGCCCGGCCGCGCCTCCACCATCGGCAGCGGCGGCAGGTCGGGCAGGTTGACCGCGCCGGGGATCGTGAGCCGGACGGTCACCCCCGGCATCGCCGGCGTGGCCGGCAGGTCCACCGGCCGGAGGTTGACCTCGGTCCTCGGCTCGACCGACGACGTCGGCTCCGGTGTCTCGTCCGGCGTCTCGGCGGGCTCGGCGTCCGTCGCCGGGCCGAGCAGCTCGGCCCGGATCAGCACGATCGCCCTGGTGCCGCCGTACGCGGAGTCGCGCAACGTCACCGAGACGCCGTGCCGGGCGGCGAGGCGGGCGACCACGAACAGTCCGAGCCTCGGCTCGCTCGACAGCGCCATGATGCCGAAGTCCGGCGGGTTGCGGAGCATGTCATTTAGTTCGTCCGCGCGGTCGGATTCGATACCGAGACCTTGATCCTCGATCTCGAGAACCACGCCACGGCCGACCACGTTGCCGCGCACGTCCACCCGCGCGGCAGGCGGGGAGAACGTGGTGGCGTTGTCGATCAGCTCGGCGAGCAGGTGCACGAGGTCGCCGACGACCGGGCCGATCACCGTCAGCGCCGGCAGCTTCGCCATCTTGACCCGCGCGAAGTCCTCGGTCTCCGCGGACGCGCCACGCACGATCTCGGCGATGCTGACCGGGTTGCGCCAGCGGCGACCCGGCTGGCCGCCGCCGAGGATGATCAGGTTCTCGGCGTTGCGGCGCTGGCGGGTGGTCAGGTGGTCGAGCTGGAACAGCATCTCGAGCTGCTCGGGGTCCTCCTGCCGGCGCTCCGCCTCGTCCAGCGTCTTGAGCTGACGGTGCACGATCACCTGCGCGCGGTGGGCGATGTTGAGGAACACCTTGTTCGTGCCCTCGCGGGTCTTCGCCTCCTGCACGGCCGCGGCGAGCGCCGTCTGCTGCGCCTTGTTGAACGCGTCGGCGACCTCGCCGATCTCGTCGGCGCCGTAGTCCCGCAACCGGGCCTCGACGACGTCGACCTCCGCGCCGGTACGGACCCGCTCGACCAGCTCGGGCAGGCGCTTCTCGGCCAGCTCGAGGGTCTCGGTGCGCAGTCGGGTGAGGCGCTCGATCAGCCGCCGCGACAGGCGCAGGGCGAACAGGAACACGCCGACCGCGAGCGCGAGCACCAGCACGCCGGCGACGATCGTCCTGATCAGCGTACCGTCCACTTTGGACAGTGCGAGGTCGTTGGTGTGCCGGCTCTGCGTGGTCAGCATGACCATGAGCTGGTCGGACACGTCGTGGGCCGCCGCGCGCCACAGGTCCTCGCTGATCGGCAGGTTCGTGTCGCCGCGCAGCAGCACCTTCTCGACGGAGATCAGCCGCAGCCACGGCGGCGACTCGATGAGTTTCTGGTACTGCGCCTGGACGTCCGGCTCCGCGAGCGGGATCGTCGAGTCGAGCTGCAGGTGGTAGGAGCCGACCTGGCCCTGGTAGACGCCGAAGTCCGCGTCCGTGAGCCCGCCGCCGACCAGGTTCGCGGCCGCGAGCGCGTCCGAGCGCTGCATCAGGTCCGCGCCGGTGAGCAACGGCGCGACGACAAGCTGCAGGTAGGCGATCTCGGCGTCCGGGGCGAACTGCGCGAGCCCCTTCGTGCCGTCGATGAACTGGTCGACGATGTCGTTGTAGAGCGCGAACGACTCGGAGATCGACACCTGGCCGCCGTCGACACGGGCCCGCATGGCCGGCAGGTCGCCCATCAGCCTGGTGAAGCCGCGGACGGCTGTCGTCACCGACTCCGGGGCGATCTCGGACAGCTCGGCGAGGCTCGCGGTGGCGCGGCCGGCGAGCGCGTCGGTCTGCGCCCGCTGTTTGATCAGATCGGATTGAAACGTGCCAAAGCTCGCGAGGCGACGCAGCGTGAGCCTGCGTTCCTCCTGGAGCGAGACGATCAACGGCAGCGACTGGCGCTGTGCCTCACTCGCGAGGGAGAAGTAATTCCTGGTCTGTGCCGCATCGAAGATCAAATAACCCGCACCGGCTACCCCGGCGAGCAGGAATACGATGCACGGCACCAGCGCCAGAGTCAGCACTCGGGTTCGAATGGACAGAGCCCGGCGCCGCCGGATGGAGGTCATCTTCACCGTGGGCCGCTTTCCTTCCGGCGTTCCAGGGTTCCCACCACTACATGGGCAACCGCTTGAGTCACCCTCCGGACCCGCCGCGAACGGTAAACATCCTCGACCGGCGAGTCAAATAACAGTTTTGGTGACTTCTACCGCCGGGAACAGACACCGAGTAAATCGGTAACCTGGATGTCCGGAACGACTAAATTCATTCCCCCGAATGGAGCCTTTGGCCATTGTTTTATGGCTTTAGGTGCCCACTCGGTTACCGAGCGAATTGGTCTGAACCTCTCAGAAGACCTTGCGCCAGACGAGCGGCCGGTCCGGCTTCTGCCCGCCGCACACGACCGGTTCGTAACTGGCGGTGAACGAGTACTCGCCGCGGGTCTCACACGGCTGCCCGAGGACCGCGAACCGGGTGCCCGGGTCGGGCTGAACAGTCGGGGGAACGCTCGGCGGCGGGGGCGGGGCCACCGTCATCTGGGCGGTCTCGGACCGGACCTCGGGGGCGACGATCGCGGCCAGCGAGGAGGCCGGCGCACTCGACGGCAGGTGGCTCGTCTCGATCTCGGGGACCGCCGGCGACTTGGCGTCCGGCTCCTTGTCGCCCCCGGCGCTCGCGAGGAAGACGATGGCGCCGACGATCGCCACGATGACCACGAAGGTGGCGGCCTTCAGCGCGACCACGACCCGGTCGCGCTGGGTCACCTTCCGGTGCTGGGTCGGCTTCTTCTTCGCAGGGCCGCCCTTCGGCTCCTCGAAAGCTAGCCGCGGCATGGTCATCTTCCCCGTCGGTCGGTAGCGCTCAGTGACACACTGTATATCGAGTGTCAACTGACGAGTGAATGAGGGTACGAAATGAATATGATTGACGCGCCCGCCGGTAATGCGTCACCATAGTGGCGACACCGAACCGAGGAGCAGTCATGATGAGCAGCGAGCAGCGGGAGCAACTGAGCCGCCTGCTCGCCCTGCCGTGCCCGGCTCAGCTCCTTGAGCTGCGGGAATGGCCGCGGAGCAGCGGAGGCTCCCTACCGTGACCTGGTGACGTCACGCCACGGGAGCCGCCCTCCGGAATTACCGGACCGGGCGGCTTCTGCTATTTCCCCTGCAATTCTTTTATCGGCGAACTGGAGCAGTTTCACCCCTGTAGCTCAGTTCGACTCGCGGGCACCCGACGGCGCGTTGGTCCAGCGGCATGGACACCGGCTTCTCACGCCGGAGACACGGGTTCGACCCCCGTACGCGTTACTGCGTGGAATTGTTCGCTTCGCTCACTGCTGTGCCCGTTGGTCCAGTTGGCATGGACGCCGGAATCTGACTCCGGAGACCGAGGTTCGAACCCTTGACGGGCAGCTACCGCTCCACTGTGTGGTCCCCCGCGTCGTGGGTCAGCAGTGCTATCTGCACGCGGTTGTTCAGGTCGAGTTTCGTCAGGATGCTCGACACGTGGGTCTTCACCGTGGGGATGCTCAAATACAGCGTCGCCGCTATCTCGGCGTTCGACTTACCCTGCCCAACCTCCATGGCCACAGCACGTTCGCGGTTGTTGAGCAGTCCGAGGCGGGCCATGGCGGCGTCTCGACGGGTGTCGGTGTCGACCTCCGCCACTCGGGCAATCAGACGTTTCGTCACCGAGGGTGACAGGACCGGGGTGCCGGCGGCCACCTGCCGGACCGCGGCCACGATCTCCGCGGGCGGGGTGTCCTTCAACAGGAACCCGGCCGCGCCGGCACGCAACGCGCGCAGCACGTGCTGGTCCGCGTCGAACGTTGTCAGCACCAGCACCTCCGGCGCGGATGCCCTGGCACGCAACGCCTCCGTCGCCGTCAGGCCGTCGACCGTCGGCATCCGGATGTCCATCAGCACCACATCGGGCCGGTGCCGGTCGACGAGCGCGGGCACCTCCGAGCCGTCGCCCGCCTCGGCGACCACCCGGACATCCGGCGCGCCGCCCAACATCATCGTGAGACCGGCCCGCACCAACGGGTCGTCGTCCACGACCAGCACGTTCACCGTCATATCGGCCACGGTAGCCACGCCGTCACGCGCCACCCGCCATCGGGGGTCGGGCCGTAGGACAACCGCCCGCCGGCCAGGGTCACCCGCTCCGACAGCCCGACGAGTCCCATTCCGGAACCTGTTCCGAACGGAACAGGTGTGTTCACGACCGTCACCGTCACGCCGTCGGACGCGGACGACACGTCCACCTCCACCGACGAACCCGCCGCGTGTTTGCGCACGTTCGTCAGGCTCTCCTGCACGACCCGGTACGCCGTGCGCCCCACGGTGTCCGGCACGACACCGGACACCGACGACCGCAGCACCACCGCCATCCCCGCCCGCGACGACTCCTCGACCAGCGGCGCCAGGTCCGCGAACGTC
>Ga0193717_1002722_pt1 | contig 10088 bp, 8 predicted proteins | sample U2c2metaG_FD_145900 | JGI IMG/M metagenome (GOLD analysis project Ga0193717, IMG submission 145900) | Soil microbial communities from a riparian zone of the East river system, Colorado, United States - U2c2 | ecosystem: Environmental > Terrestrial > Soil > Riparian zone | place: USA: East River... | reverse complement strand
GATCCGGACCGATGATGGGTGCAATTTCAAACGCATACCGGCGGGTCAGGCGTTCCAACTCGTCCTTTGACATTCGCTTCGGATCGCAGATGACTCCACCCTTACCACCTCCGTAAGGAATGCCCACAGTGGCGCACTTCCACGTCATCCACGTAGCTAATGCCTTGACCTCATCCAGCGAAACATTCGGATGATAGCGAATTCCTCCCTTGGCCGGTCCGCGCGCGACGTTGTGCTGGACGCGATATCCCTCGAAGACTTGAACGTCGCCACCGTCCATCTTTACAGGAATGGAAACAATCAGCTGACGCTTTGGCGTCTCAAGCACGCGCCGCATGGAAAGCTCAAGATCGAGGTAATCGGCGGCAATGTTGAACTGTTGCTTGGCAATCTCAAAGGGATTTAGTTGTTCCTGAAAGGCTTGTTTAGTCGCCATTCGGCTAACTCCTTGAGGAGGGATGCGAGAGCGGTGCAATCCTAGAGGGTTGAATGTTCAAAGTCCAACGAATGCGAAGGCGACCAATGTCCAACGTCCAAAGTCTGCTTTTCCCCTTCTCAACGCCTGGGCTAGGGACATCGTTCGAAAGCGGACGTTGGACATTGAACGATTGAGGAACTTCCGGGGGCTATCGGGGTCTAAGTTAGCGGAGTAAAGCTCCTGCGACCCGAATGGCACCGGCATGGGAGGACAGTATGTTCAGTAACTTGATTGAATCGAGTTCGCATCGAGGCGAATTCAGGAGACGCGGGTCATTTCTTCTTTTCACCACGGCGAGTTACGCCTTGCTCTTTGCTATCGCCGGGGTCGTCAGTATTTATGCCTACGATGCTCAGATGGAAGACCGGAATCTCGAGCTCGTTACGATGATGCCGCTGGTAGATCTTCCGGTGCCTGATCAACCTCCGGCGCCGATACATCAAAGTAATCCCACAAGCCCCACAAATCCAGCCAACAACCAAAACTATTACCAGCGCGAGATCGCGATGGCTGACGTGAATCAGCCAACTAAAGTTCCGGATAAGATCTCGACCGCAGCCAACTCCCACTTACCGATGCCGAGAAGTGGCCCGGTTAGATTTGGGCCAGACAGCGATCCCGGTGTTGGTAATTCTGAGTCCGGAACCGGAGGATCAGGATCACGGAGTTCAAACGTCAGCGTGCCAATCGAAACTCCCCCTCCTCCGCCCGTTCAAATTCCGGTTCCGAAGGTGGTAAGGAAGTCGATCCTCAACGGCTCGGCAGTATTACTACCTAAGCCACCTTATCCGGAGATGGCGAAGCAGTTGAAGATTCAGGGTGTGGTGAATGTTCAGGTACTAGTCGATGAAACGGGAAGGGTCGTCTCGGCAAAAGCCCTATCCGGACACGCTTTTCTTGCACGCGAGGCGCAAAGGGCTGCGCTCCAAGCCCGCTTTTCACCTACGCTCCTTGGGGATCAACCGGTGAAGGTATCGGGAGTGATCACTTACAACTTTGTGCTGCAGCAGTAGGTGCTCTATCACATCGGGCGGCGCAGCCGTAGCGACGACCGGTGGTCCATACATCACTTCGCTTGTTCCCAAACTCAACCAATACCCGCCCAGCCAAAGAGGTACGTGATTCATCTGAATCTCGTACCTCTCCCGCCGGGTGACTGGCCGGTCGTTCAAATGTTTTTGATAACACCGTTCGTCTGCCCCGTCATGACTTCTTTCCCGCTTTGGTTTCGGCAGACAAACTGCGCCGTCAATCGAGTGTACCGATCACCAGGCTCAAGCTCTACCAATGTCACCTCACACTCGATCGTATCGCCCGCAAAGACGGGCCGGTGAAACTCGAAGGTCATTTGGCGGGCAATATAGTTCATATCACCACCAATCTTGGTCGGCAGTGTGGCAGTCAATAAGCCATGAGCCATCAGTCGGCCATTTTCATCGGGCACGAGATGGTGTTCCCCTTCATCACCTGAAAACCTCGCGAAGGCACGGATCTCTTCTTCCGTGAACGTCCGTTGCCAGGAAACCACATCACCAGTTTGCATACTGATTAATCGCCCTTAAGCGCAAGTTTGATCACCTGTTTCCTGGCCGCCACGAAGAGTTCGTTCTTGTCGTTGAAGACCATACTGAACGCAGAAACATCCGGCTTTAGCACTGTCAGGTAACGTCCGTCGGCATCGAAGACCTGGATGCCCTTAATATCACAAACATAGACGCGACCTTTGCCATCAACAGCAACAGAACTCGCGGCGCGAAGTTGGCCGGGTTGGTCGCCCGGCCCGCTAAAACGATTTACAAACTTCCCTTCGGGAGTGAATTTAAAGACAGCACTGTTGAAGGTTCCCAGCGCGTAGATGTTGCCCAACCCATCAACCGCCACCCGGGTGTTGAGTTCCGAATCGCCACTCGCCGAACTTATTGCCTCGCGAATAGTTCGAACAACGTTGCCGTTGGAATCAAACCTCACAATATCATCGCGGTTGATGTACCACGCGGCCACCAATCCTCCGTCGGCTGCTACCGCAACATCGTCAAAGCCCGACCTCTCCACATATTCAATCTGACCAAGTAGATTGCCGGTTTCGCCTGCGTAACGGCGGATGCTTCCACCTGTAACCACGTAGACGATGCCTTTGCGGTCAGCAGCCAAACCGCGCAAGAGAGTTTTCCTATCGCCGATACTCCATTGCGTAATGAACTTGCCAGCCGGGTCAAAGACCTGGATCCGCCCGCCCGTGTATTCGCCCACGTAAATTCGGCCCGCGCCATCAACCGCGATGCTGCGGGCGTCCTGAAACATTCCCGGTCCAATTCCTTCGCTTCCAAACTTGAGCACAGTATCTGCGAAACCATTGTTGGATTTCCTGGATGTGGTCGGACTGTTGGTCGAAGGTTTCTCGCTTCGGCTGATGGAATAAAATACTGGCGCGAGGGCGCCTATCATCGCCAGCACCCCCATCAAGATACCGAAGAGAGGTATGGCCACGATCACCCAAATCCATTTCGTCACCTTGCGGCTGGAAAGGTTCCTCAAGTCAATCGTGATGGGGACCACGCGGGCAGGCTGTCCGTGCGACTCGTCAGGAGCTATTAATGAGCTATGGCAATAGTCACAGCGAATGGTCCCCTGCTGCGCGCCGAGCATCTCGTTGCGCTCGTATTTGACGGGTGCACCGCACTTGGGACAGTCGAAGGTTCGGAACATATGGGTTCTCACGGGCTTAAAACGAGCTTCTCAGCTTTGAGCGAAACCGCGACGGCTTCGCGAGTCTAGCAAGTTCCTTATATAGCCCTCGGCCAACCGCCCTGAAGTTGAAACACGATTTGCCCTGGATACACTTTTACCAGTTGCTCCAGCGCTGGCGCAAGCGTAATCCCGCTTTGCGCCCCATCTCATCAAGTTGAAGGGGCGTCGCGTAACAGAGACGAACGCGATACTCCCGCGACCCACTGACGGTTTCAACTAGCTGTTCAGCGACGTACAGTTGCTGATTGAGTGCGCAGTTGTCAGCAACGGGCATCGCTCCCAGCGGCTCGAAATTCTCCAGCACAAAGAGCCCACTATCGCTCAGCAGCCGGACCATTGTGGTAAAGCATCGCTGTTGTTCTTCATGCGAGTGCAGTAGAAAAAAGGTACTCACTACGGCGAAGATAAGTGAAAACGGTCCTTCGATTTCGGCGTCCGCAAAATTGCCCTGAACAATCTGGAGCTGATGGCCGCGTGGCTTGCTCCGTAACCTCGCGACCATTGATGGAGACCCCTCAATACCACTTACATCCACGCCGCGAGCGGCAAGCGGAAGCGCTACTCGACCGGTGCCGACGCCGAGTTCGAGCACGCGCCCACCCGCGGACAAATCGCAGAGCCGGTTGATGAGGTTGGGGTCAACGCCGCGGTATATCTCATCGTAAAACTCAACACAGCTCTCTCCGTATTGAGCAGCAAATTCCATACTCTGTAACAGCACAGTTAAGGGCGGGGGTTGTATCCTAAGCTTCGTTGGGCTTATCCTCGGCCACCAATTGTAATCAATCATCTCACCTAACGACAACTATGACTGAAACAGCAGACGCAGTGATCATCGGCAGTGGGATCGTAGGCTCAAGCGTTGCCTATCACCTGGCAGAAGCCGGTTGTGCAAACGTCCTGGTCGTCGAACGCGAAGCTCATCAGGGTAAGGGGTCAACAGGGAAAAGCATGGGCGGCGTGCGTGCGCAGTTTTCCACGCCCGTAAACATCCAGATGTCGATCTATTCGATCGACTTCTTTTCCAAGTTTGACGAGGTTGTGGGACACCCCGCCGATTATCGTGCTCACGGCTATCTCTTCTGCGCCACGAACGAACACCACCTCAACTACCTCAAAGCCAACCGCGAACGGCAGATGGCGCTGGGATTGAAAAATGTCGACATGGTAAGCCGCGACGACATTGCCAGGTTTGTCCCGCAGCTACGAGTCGATGATGTACTGGGCGGCTCTTATTGTCCCACCGACGGCTTTGTCGATCCTCACAGCGTGATGATGGGATTCATGTTGAAGGCGCGAGAACATGGCGTGAGGTTGTGGCTCGACACGCCGGTACTGGGCATTGATGTTGAGGATGGTCAAATAACCGGCATCGTGACGAGGCGGGGTCGCGTTGCAACTCGCGTCATCGTTAATGCAGCCGGGCCCTGGGCCGGCGAGGTGGCGAGACTGGCCGGCGTGAAGCTTCCGGTTGAGCCGTTGCGGCGTCAGCTAGTTCCGACCGAAGCATTCGATAAGCTACCCAGACGGTTTCCTATGGTCATCGACATGTCCACGGGTTTCCACTTCCGCCGAGAAGGCGCAGGGATCCTGCTAGCCTGGAATGATCCCGAAGAGACTACGGGATTCAAAACGGATTTCGACCCAACTTTCGTGGAGAAGATTCTTACTCGGGCCGCTGATCGTGTTCCGGTTCTGGCAGACGCTGCGGTCAATCCGCGCCGGGCATGGGCGGGGTTATACGAGATGACTCCTGACCATCACGCGATTTTCGGATCCGCTCCCGAAGTACGCGGTCTGTATTTCGCCAATGGGTTCAGCGGCCACGGCGTAATGCACTCACCTGCTTCAGGTCGCATCACCGCTGACCTGATTCTTCGGGGCCATTCAGATCTAATAGACGCCTCTCAACTCAGTGTTGAGCGATTTGCAGAGGGACATTTGTTGGAAGAAACTGCGGTTCTCTGATATTGACTCATCGATCCCTGGCAGTGAGATACCGGAATTAGAGGTAGGAGCGGCGTTGCCACTCAGGAAGGAACGAATAATTTTGAAATTTCTTCGACGCGTAGCGGCGGCGTGAGTTTAGCCCGGTCTTTTCAAGGCCGGGTTAAGGATCTCCAAGTACCTCGTCGCGTGAGCGACGAGTGAATGATCGCTCAGTCGTCGCTGACGCGACGGGAAATTCTTAAGTCTTGTTCCCGGCCTTGAAAGACCGGGCTAAATTCATCCCGCCGCTACGTCGAGGAAGCGTCAAATGCTCATTCGCAGCGGTCGCTTAGGCAACGAGGACGAGGCGCTGCGTATTCTTTCTGGTTTCCTCTCGTCGCCGAGAGATCTCCTGCACGATCTCCACAATTCCAGCCATTGAGAAGGGCTTCGGCAATATCCAGTCGACCTGCACAGCCTCTCTTTCATCCATGCTGACAGCGTCTCCCCAACCTGTGATAATCGCCAGGGGTATTTTGCTGTCCAGCTCCCGAATCGCTCGTGCGAGCTCCCAACCACTCATCCCGGGCATGCCGATGTCTGTGAAAACGGCATCAAAGTTCCCCTCTTTAAAGAGCTGTAGAGCTTCGCGACCTCGGCTTGCATTGACCGTTTCGCAGCCCGCGTCCTCCAGGATGTCTCGCAAGAGTATGCTCACTTCTTCCTCATCATCGACAACTAATATCTTTACCAATTTAGGCCTCCGAATGGGTGTCATCGTTACACCTTTAGAATTGTTCGTAGTGAGGGCGTCGACTCCTCCTGCCGGCAACTTGATCCGGAAGGTGGTGCCATGCCCAACCTCTGACTCCACCTCAATTGTTCCTTGATGGCGGCAAATGACTCCGTAGCTTACCGAGAGTCCCAGGCCCATTCCCTCAACGCCTTTGGTGGTAAAAAATGGATCAAAGACGCGCGAACGAACTTCCGGCGTCATACCCATGCCCGTGTCGGTCACGGAAAGTATCACCTGGTCATCAACAACTTCTGCAGCCAGTGTCAAGTGCCCGCCCGTGGGCATGGCATGCACCGCATTGAATACCATGTTGACTAACACGTCGCGCAATTCCGAAACGTCTCCATTAACGTATGCATTAGAGTGATTGCGGAGATCGAGAGAGATATGTATGTTCTGGGCTTCGGCGTCATCTTTCCAACGCGCACGCGTGATCTCGCTTACATCCAACAGCGCTTGATCTACCGAAACCAATTCGAAGTCATGCCCGGTACGCTGCCTGGCGAAGTCCTGAATCCGACGGACAGTCTTGGCGCCATCCAGGGCGGACTTGGCAATAATCTCTAACCCACGAGTCATTTTCGGATCGTTGGTGTGTTTCATCATCAATTCCGCGCGACCGAGAATTGAAGCCAGACTGTTATTGAAATCGTGCGCTACGCCGGAGGCCAGTTGCCCTAATGCCGACAGCTTCTCAACCTGAAGGAACTGCTCTTGAATTCGTTCCTGGTCCTTGATGTAGTGGTTAAGCTCTGCGACGTGGGTGCGGGCCTGTTCTGCCTGGAGCTCTGCGGCTTTAATATTCTTCACATAGGTCTGGTACGTGAAATAGATTATGCCGATGATCGGAGTCGTAATCAGGATCGTGAACACGCCAACGGAATTCATGAACTTGGCCGTGACCGCGGCCCCCGATGCTCCAGCTACGTAGGTAATCGAAGTCCAGAGATAATGGGTACGCCATGTTGGCCAGAAAGGTTGATTGCTCTTAAGGGCTTCATAAATTGAGGCGAGTCCTGAATTGACGATGTATTGCACCAACACCATCAAACAAAGCACCACCACATAGTTACCGGAGAACTCGTAGTTCTGAGTATCGCCCCTTTCAAATAACGTTCGGCCCACCAAACCGGTAAGAAACGTAGCGCAGGCCAACACCGCGGCGTTGAAGATCAGCGTCCTGGCCTTCTTACTGATCCGCGACGCTGAGGTAAAGGCCTCAGTGGTAGCCACCAGGACCGCGGCCTCGCCTCCGTAGAGCAAAAGGATTAGAAATATGAATGTATCGGAAACGGTGATGGCCGAAGTGAGACGAGGGATTCGGATACTGATACGAGAAGTGATGAAGACGGTTACCAGGGCCAATAACGCGAATCGCAAGTCGAGCCGGCCTACGGGCAGGCGATAGACGGAGAGCAGCAAGGCCGCTGCGCCAACTGAAATGACCAGCCAGATATAAGGTTTAGTTAAACGGTGTCCGCTCATGTCTGTTCACTAGTGTCGGATCTTAGGCAGTACTTGATCCAACCTTTCCTCCCTCTCTACCGAGTCACATCCTTCGAGGTAAACGACATTTGTGGGATCTGCAAGGCTACTGGCCTTACAGATCCCACGCCGGTTGTCGAGCCCACGTTTCTTGGTGGGCTTATTTCATCAGGAGTTGTCGCCGACGATGACGCCCTTCGCCATAGTCGTAGACTCACCCACAATTGCAGCATTGCTGACAAGACCGACCAGCAATGCAAACACCGCGAAGCTTAAGTACTTTATCTTTCTCATTTTTTATTTCCTCAACTACTCCATACATTCGGTGTCGTCCCCCTGGAAGGTGTCGCCGACGATGATCCCGTCACCGACGATGATCCCGTCGCCGACGATGATTCCGTCACCGACGATGATCCCGTCACCGACTATGATCCCGTCACCGACTATGATCCCATCGCTCGTGATGATCCCGTCGCCGACGATGATCCCATCGCCCACGATGATCCCGTCGCTCATTAGAGTGCCGTCACCAACGATGATTCCATCACCAACGATAATTCCATCGCCCACGATGATCCCATCGCTAAGCAGGAGGCCGGTCCCGTAGAACCGCTGATACTTGGTGATGAGATTAGTTCCGGACGAGAAGGCAAAACTCATGTTAATGCGCCCGGCCCACGGGAATGCGTATCCCGCAATAGTGGTCGACGGTGATGGCGCCGTGCCATTCAATAGCGGCGCACCGAGGGCCGTAGCCCCAGTCAAATCAGTGCGTACCAGTTTAGCCAGTCGCACCGCGCCTTCGATGTTGAGCTGACCTGCGCCCTGCTGCAAGCTGTTGAAGCCTGCCAAGTGCTGCGCCGAGTACATCAGGATCATCTTGACCATGTTTGGCGTCAGGTTTGGGTTGGCTTGCAGGACTAGAGCAGCAGCACCCGCAACTACTGGTGCGGCCACGGACGTGCCACTCAAATACATCACCCTCTTGTTCGGCAGTGTCTCAAAACCGGCACTTAAATCCGGATGCGAAGTGACAATGGCGTTGTTGTCTGATTCTGCGTGAATGATCTTGTTGCCCGGTGCGACGAGATCAGGTTTGATCAAATTGTCGTAGTGCTTGACCCCTGAAACATCAGTCGAGTAACTGCGCGTCGGGCCGCGCGAGCTGTAGGTGGTAATCGTGTCGTCGCTTCGTCCGTCCGTTCCCAAAGTGTTGGAAGCACCGACAGTGATCGCCGACGGCTCATTACCCGGCGAGTGAATCCGTCCGTAAACTTCGTTGCCATCGGAGTCCTTGCCTTCGTTGCCGGCGGCAGCAACAACGACGATGCCTGCGTCAACCAGGCGACGGACAGACTTACACAGAGGATCATCTAAATAGGAGGTGACGGCCCGCGTACCCAAACTCATGTTAACGACGCGGATGTTGTAAGTTGTGCGATTGGTCATTACCCAATCAAGCGCGCTAAGGACGTTGGAGACTGAGCCAATGCCTTGCGAGTTCAGCACGCTGAGGTTGAGAAGGGTGGCACTCGTGGCAATGCCTTCATAGGTATTATTAGCACCGTTCATGACTCCAGCGGCAACTGATGCGACGTGCGTACCGTGACCGTAAGGATCATCTGTCAGGCCCTCGCCGGTGAAATCTACGCTTACAAAAACCCTTGGATTGTCCTTGATCGATTTATGTTCTCTATCCACGCCCGAGTCGAGCACGGCGATGCCCACGCCCGCGCCGTTTAGTACGTAGGGAGCGCCGGTTGTGGTCGTCTGTTGGCGCACTGCATCGGCGCCGGTTGTTAACGAGAGGTGACCCTGGGCATGGACTTTCGCGTCCTTCGAGAGAAAACTGACTTCGTCGAAAGAGCCCAACTCTTCAACTGCGCTCACCGGTAGTTCAACCGCCAACGAGCCGAAGTTGCGGAATTGCGCTTTGACGCGTACGCCGTTGCGCTTCAGTAAGGCGCTCAGCTCCTTACTCGGTGGGCCGTTGAGCTGAAGAATCGTGGCAATTTTCTCGTGGCCAGACCTTGACCTTTGCATCTCCGTGCGCAAGTCGGAAGATACTTTGACTCGCTGCTGGTTGCTGACAGCAGGACGCCGGCGTTGGGCAGCAATGGTTCCGTGTGGGACTGCGCCCATCGTTAGTGAAACCAGCAGTGCCAGCACCGGAATTACTCTTAATGCTAAGACCTGTTTTGTTGAAGTCATTAATCCCCTTCTCCTAAATAGTGAAGTTCTCGAAAGTGGAAGTCGTCGGGAGAGTGAGGTAGCTAGGGCTTTATAACCTGTGTTTCGGTGTTAAGGAAAAGGCCGACCTTCTCTCTCGCTAAATGAAAAGGTCGGCCCACAAGCTTTTCTCTACAGACAAAACTCAGGCGTCTTTCGGGAACTCCCAATGCCGTATTTCAGAAAACTGAAACTTAGGCTGGTAAGTACATGCCGGCTATAGCTTTCGCTGGTAGCAAGCTCTTATCGGTTACGGATTGCAATAAAAAAGATCGTCTGCTTACATGGAAGCACGCAACCTACGGAGCGAAAATCGTGCCGCAACCTTAGAGACATATCGCCGACGCCTTAAAGCCACTTTAGCTGCAAAGTGGAAGCTCAGGTCGGCCCACCACCAAGGTTCTTTGCTTATTGAGTGGCAAA
>Ga0193717_1002721_pt1 | contig 10089 bp, 8 predicted proteins | sample U2c2metaG_FD_145900 | JGI IMG/M metagenome (GOLD analysis project Ga0193717, IMG submission 145900) | Soil microbial communities from a riparian zone of the East river system, Colorado, United States - U2c2 | ecosystem: Environmental > Terrestrial > Soil > Riparian zone | place: USA: East River... | reverse complement strand
TATCAGCCATGATTTCCTCCAAACTATGGTTCACGTCTTCAGTCTAAAGACTCGGGTTAACGGGATAGGCCGCTTCCCGAGCTCCAAAGGCTCGACGATTTTGGTTAATCCAGTCGCAAGATTCGCGCGGCATTTTCGCCCATAATTTTTCGTTTACTTTCGGCGTCGAGATCCGCGCGGTTCAAGATCATGTCCGTGACGCCGGGAAAGGTCGCGTCCCAGTGAGGATAGTCCGACGCAAAAACCACCCGGTCGGCGCCGATGGAAGAGATCACTTCGCCCAAACGCGTTTCGTCAGCCTCGAAAGACACGAAGCATTGGCGGCGAAAATAATCGCTCGGTTTCATCTTTAGCCAGGGCACTTGGAACGGCAGAACTTCGTAATGCTCGTCCATGCGCCAGAGCCAGTAGGGCAGCCAACCGGCGCCGGCTTCGAGAAACACACATTGCAGCTCAGAATTGCGTTCCAGCGCGCCTCGACAGATTAAACCCAAGCTGGCGAGCATCTGCTCCAGTGGGTGGGAGATCGTATGGGTGAAAAACCACTGACCGGCGAAGCGATCGGCGCCGGCGGTAGGTAAAAAAGCGCCCGAGCCTTCGTGCACCAGGAGTGGCACGCCGAGCTCGACGATCGTTCGGTACAATGGATCGTAGTAAGGATCGTCGATGTTGCGGCCTTTTATTGGATTAGGCCGCACGAAGACGCCCTTGAAGCCGAGTTCCTTGATGGCGCGCTTGGCCTCAGCGATCGCGAGATTGACATCTTGCACCGGCACGACGGCTACCCCCATCAGGCGTTGACGATCGGCCGCGCAATAGTCATAGAGCCAATTGTTGTACGCTCGGCAAAGTGCGGCGGCGTAGGCTTCTTCCAATACGGAAGGCAGATAAAGTCCCGCCGAGGGAAAGAGCAAGCCGCGCTCGATGCGGTCACGATCCATCGCCTGCAAGCGTTGCTGCGCATTTGTCGCCAAATGACGATTTTCATTGACCGGGGAACCGTCTTCTTTGATCCGAAACGGCGATTCGTCGGGACGGCGATGATGGCGCTCGCCTTCCAGACGAAAAAGCAATTGGCCGTTGGCAACTTTTTCGATTTGCGGCGCGCGCGCGCGAAATGACGCTTCCAGATATTTTTCGAATAAATCGTCGGCCTCGCGCACGTGGCCGTCGACGTCGATGATCCTCATATCATTGTTTGGCATTGTTATCTCCGTTCTCGCAGGACTTCCTCCACGACAGTGGCATCGACGACGCGATCGAGCGGCAAATCCGGTTTGCCCTGTTGATCGAGCACGGTTTTGATGGCTCCCTGAAGCGTTTTTACATCATCGATGATCAACCGCGAATAGATTGAATGGGACTCCAAGGCTGCGGCTTCGTCGAGGCCGAAAAATTTTTGCAGGAATGCCACGGTTTCCGCCTTTTGACTCTTGATCCAGCGCAGTGTGTCAAGTTGCGCCCGGATCATGCGCTTCACTTGTTCCCGCTCCTGCTGGATCTTGCGAATTGAAGTGCCGATGCCGACGGTCGCCATATCGAGGCCATCGGCGGCCGAGCCCAAGAGCATGTAGCCTTGACGTTTGGCGACGATGAAAAACGGCAGAGACAATGCCGTCGCATCGATTTGGCCGGAATGCAGGGCTGGAAATCGGGTGTCGGAGCCACCCATGTTCACAAAAGTGTAATCGCGCGGATCCAGGCCCGCGCGGCGGATTAGATGGCGCGCAACGAAATCATCCGCCGCACCGATGGTGACGGCGATAGTTTTGCCTTTCAAGTCGGCGATCGACTTAAACTGCGGGCGCGCAACCAGCGTGTGGAACGACGTTCTCAGGGACAAGCTAACCAGCCGCACGGGCGCTCCGGAAATGCTGCCGCGCAAGATCGTGCTGGCGCCGAACGCATAGTCGATCTCGCCGGCCTGAAGCGCGCCGATCGTCAGCGGCGGACGCATCGCGATAATTTCCGCATCGAGGCCGTGTTGGCGATAGAAACCGCGTTCCTTGGCGGCCCAGGTATCGAGAAAGCCCAGGGACTTGGACGAAACAGCGATACGAACCTTTTCACTGCCACGATCGGCCGCGGCGCCGTCGCCGATGACTGCTGCTAGCAATAAGATCAAGAGAATTAGCGCCGCTCTCCGGTAGAACTTTATCGTCATGCTCAGATGCTCTGTATCCAGACCATCCGCATATTGCAAACGAGTTTTGCCTGCGAAGCTAGGACTCTCTATGAAGAATTTTGCGCCATCGTGGCGACCGTCGGTACTTGTTCAATTTGACGTGGCCTCGCGAAACGGCAGCGGTTTGCATTTGTCCGTCGGACGGGCGACCACATAGGGTCGCCCCTACAAAATTATCTATACCCGGCCACGATTCTGGTTTCGGTTGATCGCGCATGCAGCGCGGTCAGGGCCTTCGCGGCAACGCTGGACGGGAAACTTCCTTGAGCGTGTCGCCGACCAGTTCCTTTTCTCCCGAATGAACCGCGAGATCGCCGAGCGACACAATGCCGACCAGTTCTTGATCACGATTGAGGATCGGCAAACGACGGATTTGCTTGACGTCCATGAGACTCAGCGCTTCTTCGATTTCTTGATCTTCGTAACAGTAGGCGAGGTCGGTTGTCATAATCTCGGAAACTTTAGTGGTTGCGGGGTCATGGCCATCGGCGATGGCCCTGATGGTGATGTCGCGATCCGTGAGCGTGCCTTTTATGGTTTCGCCATCGCAGATCGGCACCAATCCGACATCCAGGGCTTTCATTTTGGCCGCCGCTTCCCGCAACGACGCGTCCATATCGATGACTTCGACATCGCGCGTCATAATATCTCCGAGCTGCATAAACACCTCCGGCGTTTCGCTAAGAACCGATAATCCAAATAGTTCGATTGGTGAATTGCAGATCGAGAACAGCAAGGAATGTACCAGCATCTGGACGCGTGCCCTTTAGTTAAGCCTGTTGAATATGGAAGGTCAAAACAGATCGAAAGCGCTGAATTGTCGGCACCAAGGATTCATGCGAGGCCGTAGGCAGTTTATCTCCTGTCTGAATTTTTCTATCACCGACGATATGCTCCGACTGAAAGCTCCTACAGTGAACGGCCTTTTATTACTTCCCGATTTTCGATCGTCTATTGCGCGGGGCGACAGCGGCAAGATAAAGTTACCGGCAATCATGCGACTTATCGAGCTTCGAGTCACTGTATTGCTTCTGTTGTTAGTATTCGGCTGGCCGCTGATTCAGCCATACGACGCCGTTAGCGCCGACAAACTTCGCGTCAGCAATTGCTATATCGGCGGCGGCATTTTGCCGCTGTGGATAGCCAAAGATGCCGGCTATTACGAGCGCGAAGGGCTCGACGTGGAGCAAATCTGGATTCAAGGCAATCCCGCGACCGCGGCCCTGATCGCCGGCGAAATTGACGTTCTATATTGCATTCCGCACAATACGATCGCCGCTATCGCCGGTGGCGCCGACCTGGTGTTCGTCGCAAGCAATTACAATCGCATGCAGTACCGGATCGTTGCTGGCCAAGGAATCGATAGGATGGAACAGCTCAAGGGAAAGATCGTCGGGGTCGCGCGGATTCACGATGTCGCGCACTTCTATCTGCGGCTGGCGCTCAAGCGCTTCGGCATGACCGATCGGGACATTCAGATGGCTGCAGTGGGAGGTCAAAGCGATCGAGTCTTGGCGCTCAAAAACGGCCGGGTTGCGGCGACGATCCTAAATCCCGCCAACGCTCTGGTGCTGGAAAATTACGGTTTTAAAACCATTCTCGACATGGAGACACTCAATTTCCCGGTTATCGGTAACGCCACAGCCGTGCGCCGCAATATGCTGAAAGAGCGCCGGCCATTGGTGGTGAAATTCGTTCGCGCGTTGGCGGCAAGCGTGAAAAAGATCCAGGACGATCCGGAATTGAGCAAAAAAGTTCTCGCGCGCAATCTGCGCGTGCAGGACAAGGCGATCATCGAGGAGAACTACCGCTTTAATTCGGGGAAAAACTTGGAAAGTTTTCCAACGCTGCCATTAGATGGTTTACGCTACGCCATCGACTCGTTGATTCAGACGGTGCCAGCGGCGAAAAATCTGAAAGCCGAATCTCTTATCGAGCCAAGCGTTCTTGCCGAAGTCGGTAAAACGACGCCCTAGGGCGTAAAATTTTACGCCCCTACCCGTTATCGAAAGAGTTTTTTGATCCAACCCGAGTCTTCGAGTTTTTTGATCACGCTGTTGTCCACCATGGTTTTCGCGTCAAAACGGCTCAAATCAGGCTGATCCTCGGCGAGCGTGCTCACTTGGCCCTGCAATTGGACGACCGAAGCATAGGGCGGGATTTCGGTTTGCGTCGTCAAGCTGCGCCAGGCTTCTTCCAGTTGCACGTCGTCGGAGTTCCGGGTGTATTTGCCGATAATTTCTTTCGTTTCTTTTTTCTGGCGCAGAATGAAGTGCACCGCCTCCAGCCACGCCATCGTGAAGTTATCGACAGTGGCGGGTCGCGCTTTGAGCAGTTTGCGCGTGGTGATCAAGCAGCGCACGCCGGCGGGAAGCTTGAGATCCTCGATGTCGAGCAGGCGCTTGTAGCCCTCCTGCTCCAGCACCAAGTTGTTCGGACGGTTAAGGATGCTGGCGACGGCGAGTCCTTGACGCAGCGCCGCGACCCGCTCCGGTTGCAAACCGGTTTGCACCAAGCGCACGTCTTTAAGACCGATCCCATAGCGCTTCAAAATGTCGCGCACGTAATAGTACGTCTGGTCGCCGGGCCTGCTGATGGCAATGGTCTTGCCGCGCAGTTGCTCCATGCGGCTGATCGATGGATGGGCGATGAAGACATAATCGATCACTTTATTGGCCAGGCAACCCAGCAGCGTCACGTCGCCGCCTCGGGCGGCGTAATTGATAAACGGCGCTGCGCCGGATTGGACGAACTCGATGTCGTTGTTCGCCAACGCGGCGATCGTCGGCACCGTGCCGCGCATGTAAACCAGGCTGGCGTCGAGGCCGTATTTGTCGAAGATGCCTTTGTCTTTCGCTACCCAGAAAGGAGCGTAGGCCGCGGCGATGCTGGTGTACACGGCGGTGACGTGCTCGGCCGCCGCGGACAACGATGGCAGCGCTAGCAAGGCGGCTGAGAGCAACAGATTGGCAAATATTTTCAAAGCTGGCGATTACTCCTGTGCGATGAGTTGGACTGATGGCGATTCGACAACTTGTCGTTGGTCAATGCAGGACGGATTTTACATCGTGACGGATTCAATTCAACCAAGATAAATAGTTGAACGATCGCGCCGATCTCGATAGATTCGCGGCCATCTTAAGCGGCCCTACAAAGGAGTTTCCGATGATTCACTACGCGCCCAAATTGACCTTCGGTCCTGAAACCGCGGATTGGCAGGAGCGGCTCAATCCCGAGCGCATGCGCCGCCGGCGCGTGGAGCGGGCGCAGATGATCATGAAAAAGCATGGCGTCGCCGCGCTGCTCGAGGCCAATCATCACAACATCCGCTATCTCACGGCGCTCAGGGGTTTTATCTACCCGATGTGCCGTTACGTGCTGTTTTTCGCCGAGCACGATCCGGTGATGTACGAGCACAACGGCTACTACCATCAGATGCCGGATCAATGTCCTTGGATCAAAGAGTGGCGACCCGCGCATTCGTGGCTGAGTGGTGCGCCGGGGCCCGAGGCTTGCGCGGACGAAGCGAAGGCCTTTGCGGGCGAGATCAAAACGGAATTGGAAAAGCGCGGCCTGCTCGGCGAGAAGCTCGCGCTCGGCAGCTTCGACGGCAACGCGCGCGAAGCGCTCATCAACGCTGGCGTGAAGAACCTCGTCGACAGCCGCAATTTGATGCTCGAAGCGCGCATGATCAAGAACGAAGATGAAATCAGCTGCCTCAAGACTTGCGCCGCCATGGTTGACGGCGTGTGGTTTCGCGTCTGGGAAAATCTGAAACCCGGCTTGCGCGACACCGACTTGATGAAGATCGCCTCGGCGGCCGGCTTTGAGATGGGCTTGGAAGGCTCCGTGCCCGGCGGCTGGCGCACGGGACCGACGACTTTCGATCGCGGCCCGCACGCGACCAGCCGGGTGATTCAATTCGGCGATATGGTTTATGGCTCCTACTGCGGCGCGACTTACATGGGCTACGGTAGTTGCACCTACCGCACATTTATCGTCGGTCGAAAACCAACGAGCAAGGAACAAGATTGGTACAAAGAGGTGCGCGATCGCCTCGACGCCGTGATCGGCGAGATCAAACCCGGCAAGACCACGGCGGACGCGGCCAAACATTTTCCGCCGGCGACCAGGTGGGGTTACAAGAGCGAAGTGGAAATCCTCGCCAGCGAAATCGGCCACGGCATCGGGCTCGGCACAAACACGGGCTACGATATTCCGATCATCAATCGGCTCTGGTCCTTCGATCACCCGCAGGTCTTCGAAGAGGGCATGACCATCGCCGTCGAATCGCGCGAAGGCGAAACCCGCGTCGGCGGCGCGCGTCTGGAAAACATGCTCGTTGTGACCAAGGACGGCGCCGAGATTATGGACTATTTCCCGCGCGACGAAGTCTTAGTCGCGCCGCGCTAAGCGCGCGTGAGAGAAAATCCGATCGGTTAGAATCGCAATTGCTATCGTGAATGATTTCTTTTGAGTCGGTCGCTTAGGCACCTATCGAGTAGCGTTTGCAGGCGGAGTTGCGCGGCGCCGCGTTTGAGCCGTTCAATGTCCAGTTCGCTCGGTTTTGCAGCTAGCAGAGCCCGCACGTCGAGTATGTCTTGGGGCCCGCCGGTATCGAGCTTCAACAGAATCAGATCCTCGGGGTGAAGCAATACATGCGGAGTCTGCCCGACTTTACCTCCAATCGACGCTGCAGGGCCTCTTGGTGCCATCGCTTGTGCGCCCAAAGGATGTCGGTGCCCAATTGACCCATGGATTTGGGAAACTCGATTCTCAATAGCAAGGGTATGGGATCGTCGCTGTCGCCTACACGCCAATCCACGGTTCAGCGTTTTTTTTGTAAAAACCTCTTCAGCCCGTCACGCACGCGCGAGTCGCCGATGGGACTGGGATCGCTATTGGCTAGCAAATCGACGTCTTGGGTCGCTCTGACAGCACCCCACGTGGATACAGCCAGGCCGCCGATGAGCGCGAAGTCAATAGGGATCTGCAGCGTTACCGATGCTTCTTCTAAAAACTTTCTTAGCCGGCCTAGGGCGGGAACGAATCGTTGCTCCATCACCGACGGTTTTGCGCGGCTCGGCGCAGCTCCATGCACAGATCCGAGAGGGCGCAGGCTAATCGAAGATTCTCCCCGGGCGTGAGACGAAGAAACGTTTTCGATTTGACGAGAGAGGGCTTGCGGCGCTGCCGTTGATTGAATGTGAGCGGCGCCATTCGATGGGATGTTTTCGCTGGAGCCATGACCAAGAAAATACCAGATCGGCGGTGAACTTGCGAGGAGAAGATCGACGACTGGCAGCCAATATCGCGACGTAGTTTGCATTGCATAGTCCACCGTGGAAGATTAGCCGCGAGGAATTGATCCGTGCCGTTTGGTGTGCTCAAAGATATCACCGTCATCGAATGTTCGACCTTTGTTACCGGCCCGTATGCGACGGCGCTACTAGCCGATCTCGGCGCGCGCGTGATCAAAATCGAATTGCCGCCGGAGGGCGATCCGTATCGTTACTTCGCGCCGGACCCGTTCTTTAGTTTCAATTTCGCCCATCTCAATCGCAACAAGGAAAGTTTGGTCCTCGATCTCAAGGCGCCGGAGGGCAAGGCAGTTTGCCTGGAGCTGCTGAAGACCGCCGATGTGTTCGTGGAGAATTTTCGCCCCGGCACGGCGGACCGACTCGGCATCGGCTGTGAAACTTTGCGGGAGCTAAATGCTAAATTGATTTACTGTTCGATCAGCGCGTTTGGTCAAAGCGGTCCGTACGCCGAGAAGCCGGGGTTCGATACTTTAGGCCAAGCGATGAGCGGATTGTTGAGCTTGCTCAGCGACCCCGACGATCCCAAGGTGATGGGCATGGCGGTATCCGATTACGTGACCGGACTCTCCGCCGGCTACGGCATTCTCGGCGCGCTGTTGGCGCGGCAAAAATCCGGCGCCGGCTGCCGCGTGGAAACTTCGCTATTGCAGGCGACGCTTTCGTTCATCGGCGAAACCGCGGCCGGCTACTTGCGCACCGGCAACGTGCCAACCCGCATGGCAAGAGTGAAAAATGCCCATGCTTTTGCTTTCGTCTGTAAAGATGACCGGCCGCTAGCGGTGCACTGCTCGGTGCCGGAAAAATTTTGGTTGGCACTGCTGAAGGCGGCGGACCGCGTGGATATTGCCAGAGACGGGCGGTTCAAGAGTCGGGACGCCCGGCGGCAGAATTACGAAGCGCTCGAACAGGCCCTGGCGCCGACTTTCAAAAACAAAACGCGCGCTGAATGGCTGAAAATTTTTGCCACCGACGATGTTCCGGCGGTGCCGCTTTACAACGTCGCCGAGGTGCTCGACGATCCGCAGGTCAAACATCTCGGTCTAACAGAAACGGTAGAACATCCTCAGGCCGGCACCTGGCAATTTGTCGGCGGGCCGGTGCGTTACGACAATTTAACCAAAGAAAAATCCACCGCGCCGCCACTGGTGGGCGAACAGAGCGGTAAAATTTTGCGCGAGCTGGGCTACGACGAACAGTGCATTGACAAGCTCATCGCCCAGGGCGTGACGCGGGCCGTTCCATAGATCGAATTTCCTGCGTCACGATCGCCGCAACTCCAAGTGACCCAAGTCTTTTGTTCATGAAACTAACGCGCGTGATCGCTTGGTTGCTTTTGCTGCTCATTCTGGCGTCTGCGGCACAGGCGACCGCCGCCACTGTCATAACCGGGACGACGCAGGAGATCTTCAAACAATTTTCCGAGCATGTCGTCAAGATCGAAGTTGTCGAAACCGGCTCGTCGGCGAAGGCGTCGATCGGCACGGGGTTTTTTGCCAACGGCGTCGGTCAGATCGTCACCAACTATCACGTCATTTCGAAATTGATTCATTCGCCGGATCGGTATCGCATCGACGTTACCGGTGTGTCCGGACAAACGGAACGGGCGAGGGTGATCGGCATCGACGTGGTTTACGATCTCGCAGTGCTGCGCACGAACCGGACCACCAAGGGCTATCTGACTCTGGAGTCGAAAGCCGTCGATCAGGGCACGCGGCTTTATTCTCTCGGCCATCCGCGCGATCTGGGTCTGACGATTGTCGAGGGAACCTACAATGGACTGCTGAAGCACACGCTCTATCCGAAGGTGCACTTCACCGGGTCGCTCAATCCGGGCATGAGCGGCGGACCGACCCTGACGCAAGCCGGCCGAGTTGTCGGCATCAACGTTGCCACCGAAGGCGAGCAGATCAGCTTTCTCGTGCCGGCGGAGCGCGCCGTCGCGCTGCTCGAAAAAACCGCGAGAGTCGATAACCCGGCGCCGGCAAGTTTTCTCGCCGAGGTCGGCGCGCAGATTCAGGCTAATCAAAAACGTTATCTCGCCGGCATGTTTGCCGAGAAGTCGGCGACGGTTGCGCTCGGTCCCTACAATTTACCGACCAAGCCGGCGGATTTTTTTCGCTGCTGGGCCGATGCGCTGCGGCGCCAAGAATTGCCCTACGCTGCGGTCACTCATGATTGTTCGACCGACGATTACATTTTTGTTTCGAGCGAGCAGTCATCCGGCATCGTGCGGTTTTATCACCAGTTGTTGACCACCCGTGAGCTCAATCCGGCGCGTTTCTTCACGCTTTACTCGGGGCAACTCCAGGCCGGCAATGCCGCGATGTTCGGCAACGAAGAAGAAGTGACGCCCTTTCGCTGCCAGACGCGCAATGTTGGCACCCAGAGCGGTAAGCTCAAAGCGGTGTTGTGCGCGCGCCAGTATATTAAGCTGCCGGGTCTTTACGACGCCATTTTCAAGGCTGCGACGCTGGGCTCGCGCAATGCCGGTCTGGTCACCACACTCGCTCTTTCCGGCGTGACCTTCGACAACGTTCAGCTGCTCAGCCGACGTTACATGGAGAACATCCAATGGCGCCGCTA
>Ga0193717_1002720_pt1 | contig 10090 bp, 10 predicted proteins | sample U2c2metaG_FD_145900 | JGI IMG/M metagenome (GOLD analysis project Ga0193717, IMG submission 145900) | Soil microbial communities from a riparian zone of the East river system, Colorado, United States - U2c2 | ecosystem: Environmental > Terrestrial > Soil > Riparian zone | place: USA: East River... | reverse complement strand
TCCTGCTCCGGAAACAACGCCTGCTTGCGGCGCAGCGAACGCGTCCACTTGTGCACGAAGTAGCGCTCGTAGAACCACGGACCGGATTCGAGGCCGAACAAGCCCGCGTGCGGGCTGATGACCGGGCATACCGCAAGCGCGTAGCGCAGCGGAATCCCCACATCGGGCGCACGCAGTGCGATGCGCAACGCAAAGTTGCCGCCGAGCGAGAACCCGACGACCGCCAGCGCACGCGGGTGAAACCGCGCGGCGACTTCACGCACCGCACCGACGACTTCGTCGATGCGGCACGAGTGGAAGATCTCGCGATTGAGATGCAGCGTTTCGCCGTGGTCGCGGAAGTTGAGGCGGAATACGTCGAAGCCCTCGCGCAGAAGCCGTGCACCCGTGTTCAGCACGTAGGTCGAGCGCACGCTGCCTTCCCAGCCGTGCAGCAGCACGACGAGCCCGCGTGCGTTCGGCATGGCACGTTGCGCCGTGTGGAATCCCTGCAGGCGGACGCCATCGCCGCAGTCGAGGATGTGCTCGACCGCGCCCGTCTCGACATCGCCCGCACGCCACGCGGACAACCAGCGACGCAGCTTGCTCGATGCGAGCACCGATTGCACATGCGGATTGCGCAGCAGAAGCGGCGGCTGGAAATCCGCTGCCTTCATTCGTCGCCGTAGCCGAGCTCGCGCACGATGCGCGCGCGGCTCTGTTCGGCCATGCGCCGGCGCGCGTCGGGTGTCGGCGCGACCGGTTCGAGAAAATGGACTTCCGCATCCATCGGCGGATTGCCGAGCACGCGCAGCACGTTGGCGAAGAAACTTTCCTTGCGGCCGAACGGCACGCCCGGATCCTGCCGGCCATCGCGGCCGTAACGCAGCGCGACCGGCTGCACCGGCACGTTCGCATCGAGCGCGGTCTGGAAGATGCGCGCGTGGAACGTGCCGACCTTGTCGCCGTGCCCGCTGCCGCCTTCCGGAAATATGCCGACCGGCTCGCCCGCGCGCAGGCGCTCGACGACACGCGCCATCACGGTCGCCAGCGAGTCGGTGCTGCCGCGGCGATGGAAGATCGTGCCGGCGCGCGCGGCCAGCCAGCCGACGAACGGCCAGCCGGCGATCTCGCTCTTGGCGACGAAGCTCACCGGCCGCTGGCTGTGCATGAGCTCGATGTCGAGCCACGAGATGTGGTTGGCGACATACAGCACTGCGCCCGGCAGCGGTTCACCGAAGCGGCGCAGGCGGAAGCCGAAAATGCGCAGCAGCGCACCGGACCACCAGCGGATCATGAATTTTTCCAGCGAGCTGTCGCCGACCGGAATGCGCGCGGCCAGCGGATTCAGCGTCAACAGGCCGAGCGGCGCCGAAATCAGGATGTGCAGCAGCAGCAGCGGCGTGCGCACCACATAGCGCAGCGAGCGCCAGCGATCCCGCTGGACCGCGGGCAGGGTCGTGTCGACGGAGCTGTTCATCGCCTTCAATGGTAGCGGATGAATGACGCGGTGCGGCAAGAATCGCCGCAAGCGCCTTTCCGGGCGGTTTCATTCATCCAGCAGGCGCGACTCGGCCTCGGCGAGATCGGCCAGGTGCTGATCCCACCAGCGCTCCTCGCCGACGTGCGCGAACGCGCGCGGAAACGCCGGATCGTCCCAGCGCGCGGCGACCCAGCCGGCCCAGTGCACCTGGCGCATGATGCGCAACGGCTCGATCAGCGCGAGCTCGCGCGGGTCGAAATCACGGAACTCGGCATAGCCCTCGAGCAGCGCATCGAGCGCGCGCGGCGACGGCGCCAGCATCCACAGATCCTGCACGGCCGGACCCGTGCGCGCATCGTCGAGATCGACGAAATGCGGCCCGGTATCCGTCCACAGCACGTTGCCGGCGTGGCAATCGCCGTGCAGGCGGATGCGCGCGATCGGTTCGACCGCGGCGAAGCGGGCGTCGATCACATCGGCCAGCGCGTTCGTGCGCGTGCGGTACTTGTCCGCGTAGCGCGAGGGCAGCAGCGCGGACGCCAGCACGGCACGCGCCGGCGTGCGCACGAAGCCGGTGGTGTCGATGCCGGGGCGCTCATGGAATTTCGCGCGCGAGCCGATGCCGTGGATGCGCGCGAGCAGGCGCCCCATCCAGGCGAGGTGATCGGGCGATTCCAGCTCGGGCGCACGGCCGCCGCGGCGCTCGTACAACGCGTAGCGAAAGCCGGCGTGCGTCAGCAGCGTGCAACCGCCGATCGCGATCGGCGCGACGACCGGCAATTCCGCATCGGCGAGCTCGTGCGCGAACGCGTGCTCCTCGTCGATCGCCGCATCGCTCCAACGACCCGGCCGATAGAACTTCACGACCAGCGGCGCTGCGTCCTCGATGCCGACCTGGTAGACGCGGTTTTCGTAACTGCCGAGCGCGAGCAAGCGCCCGTCCGGCGCGAAGTCCGCCGCCGCGATCGCATCGAGCACAACATCCGGCGAAAGGCCGGCATACGGCGTCGCGCTGTCGTTCACACCGCTCTCGGCGTCTGCCGCGGCACGACGGCGAGGGTCAGGCGCGAGATGCAGACGAGCTTGCCGCGCTCGTCCTCGATGCGGATTTCCCACACCTGCGTGCTGCGCCCGATGTGCAGCGGTCGCGCGGTCCCAGTGACGATGCCTTCGGTCACGGCGCGCAGATGGTTTGCGTTGATGTCGATGCCGACGGCCATCTCGCGCTCCGGATCGAGACATAAAGTTCCGGCGAGGCTGCCCAGCGATTCGGCCAGCGCGACCGACGCGCCGCCGTGCAGCAGGCCGAACGGCTGTTTCGTTCGTGCGTCGACCGGCATCGTGCCACGCAAATAATCGTCGCCGATGTCGGTGATGCGCATGCCGAGGTGCTCGACCATCGAGCCGGCGTTCCAGGCGTTGATGCGGGCGAGGTCGGTGGGTTGTTTCCAGAGGCTCACGGCGGGTCTCCGCTTGTGCAGGTAATGTCGGCAGCCGGGAACTATATCCCTACACCAACCTCGTCATCCCGGCGAAGGCCGGGACCCAGCGCCTCTGCTTGTGCGCGACGCGACAAAGGCTCTGGGTCCCGGCCTTCGCCGGGATGACGAGGAAGGGATTTCTCGAGATGACAATGGGGGCGTACTTTTCGGCGACAATCGCAGAACCCCAAAGCAGCCGACCGCGTGCGCCACACCGTCACCCTGCAAACCAGCGGCAAGCAGTTCCGCGTCGAAGCCGGCGAAAGCGTGCTCGAAGCGGCACGCCGCGCCGGCCTTGCGCTGCCCTATTCCTGCCTCGCAGGCGTATGCGGCAGCTGCAAGGCGATCCTGATCGAAGGGCACTGCATCTATCCGCGCAATCCCCCGACCGCGTTGAACGCCGCCGAGCAGGCGCGGCATCAGGTGCTGCTGTGCCAGGCGGTGCCAGTCAGCGATCTGGTCATCGCCGCGCGCGAAGTCGCATCGGTCGCCGATATTCCGCGCCGGCTGATCACCTTGAAGCTGGTCGACAAGGCACTGCTCAGCGATGACGTCGTGCGGCTCACGCTGCTCACCGCGCGCGGCGAGCGGCTGCGACGTCTGCCGGGACAGTATCTCGACGCGCTGCTGCCCGACGGGCGGCGGCGCGCGTTCTCGATCGCGAATGCGCCGCACGAAGGCGATCACATCGAGCTGCACGTGCGCCACGTCGCCGGCGGCGGCTTCACTTCGTATGTGTTCGACGAGATGGAGCCGGGTGCGCTGTTGCGCGTCGAGGGACCGCTCGGCACCTTCGTGCCGCGCGAGGACAGCGAGCGGCCGATGCTGATGCTCGCCGGCGGCACCGGCTTTGCGCCGATGAAGGCGCTGATCGAGCATTTCCGCCATCTCGGCACGCGCCGTCCGATGACGCTGTACTGGGGCGTGCGCACGCCGCGCGATCTGTATCTGCGCGCGTTGCCAGAGCGCTGGACGCGCGACGATCCGTCGTTCCGTTTCGTCCCGGTCATATCGGATGCGGAGCAGGCAGGCGATCTGCGCAGCGGCCTCGTGCACGAGGCGTTGCTGGAAGATCATCCCGACCTGTCCGGCTTCGATCTTTACATGAGCGGTCCGCCGACCATGATCGATGCCGGGCGCCGCGCATTCGTCGATGCGGATTTGCGCGAGGAGCGGCTGTATTACGACTCGTTCGACTATGCGCCGGACGTGCTCGCCAAGATCCTGCACGGGCGGGCCGGGATTCTGGGAATGTAAAGAAACAACTGCATAGTCTTGATGGATCGTAAATACCGTGGCGCGGAAGAAACTTGCTGACCTGGCGGAGTGTCCGTCATTCCGGCGAAGGCGGGAATGACGAGCGAACAAGCGCATATGATCGACAACGATCGTACCGGGCGATCAATATCATGAATCGAATTCTTTTCCTCGCCATCATCCTCCTGCTCGTCAGCCCATCGGCCTACGCCCTGCGCTGCGGCACGCGTATCGTCACCGAGGGCACGCAGGACTTCCAGGTGCGCGACCGCTGCGGCGATCCGTTCTATGCGGACACCTACTTCAGCGTGGAAGTATTCGGCGCGCGCGGCCCGATCGAGCAGCAGCGCGAAGTGCAGTACGACGTCTGGTACTACAACTTCGGCCCGCGCGATCTGATGCGCCGCTTCGTGTTCCGCGACGGCGTGCTGGTGCGCGAGGAAACGCTCGGTTACGGCGTCAACGAGATCGGCGACGACTGCAACGCGAACCGCGACTACACCGGCATCAGCGTCGGCGAGCTGGTAGCGCGTTGCGGCGAGCCCGCGTCGCGCCGACGTGCGTACGACACGGTCGTGCGCCGGCCGACTCCCGGCTACGAGCGCTGGCGCGACCAGCGACGCGAGGAATGGATCTACGATTTCGGCGAGGATCGTTTCATACGCTCGATCATGCTGATCGACGGACGCGTCACCAGCGTGGACACCTTGCGACGGTAAGGATCCATAGGGTGGGCCTTGGCCCACCGCCGTCACAACGGTGGGCCAAGGCCCACCCTATGAATCAGCGCGCACCCGGCAACCGCGGCACGCCGTGCTCGCTGCGCTCCTCGAACACCAGCGCGCGCGTGTCGACCGGCCCGCGCGGCGCATGCGAACCGACCGCGGCCGTCGCCTCGCCACGCAGCATGCGCAGCGCGTTCGCATAGCACGTCGTCGCGGTCGCCGCGTCGCCGGAGCCCGCGTAGCAATCGCCGAGCGTTTCCCACGCCAGCGGCGATTCCTCGATCGCCAGCGCACGTTCGAGATATTGCTGGCTCTTGCCCCACAGCGATTGCTTCGCGCACAGACGGCCGAGCGCTGTAGCCAGTTCGGCGCTGTTCGGCGCGACCGTGAGCCAGCCCTCGGCCTTGCGCGTGCGCGCCGCGAGCTCGGCGGGACCGAGCTCGGCGTAAGCGAGCGCCAGCGCATCGTTCCATTCGCGACGCTGCGCCGATTCGATCTCGTCCATCGCGGCGAGCACCTGGCCGAGCTCGGCCGAGCGCCGTGCGAAGGCGGCGATCAATTCGGGACGGCGGCGCTGCGCGCGGCTGGCGCCGCCCCATAGTGCATTGAGCCGTGCGGTATCCGGCGCGGCCGCGAGTGCGGCGGCGAAAGCGCGCGTATCCAGTGCGAGCTGATCGTCGGGCGCGAGCGTCTGCGTGCGCGCGAGCGTCGCCACCGCATCGAGAGCAGTGCGCGTGTCACCACTGGCCAGGGCCGCATCGATGAGCAGGCGCAGTCCACGCGGCGGCAATGTACCGCTGGCGGCTTTCGGTTTCAGCAGCGCGAGCGCATCGGCGGCGCGGCCGCTCTCGATCAGGAACTTCGCGCGCAGGGCGAGCGCCGCGTTGGCGGCACCGGCGCCGACATCGTCGAGCGCCTCGCGCGCGCGGTCGTCGGCGCCGCGCTCGTGCGCGGATTGCGCGAGCGCGAGCAGCGCCGGGCCGCGCAACGCGGAATGGTTGGATGCCTTGGCCAGATCGCGCTCGGCCTGCGCGTAACGCCCTTCGACCAGCGCGGTCAGGCCGCTGGCCAGACGCTCGCGTCCGCGTCGCCGGTGGACGCGTCCCCATGCGCGGAACGGCCAGCGCGCGAAGCGCACCGCAATGGACAGCACGCCCCATGCGATCAGCAGGAACACCAGCGCGAAGACCAGACTGGTCTCCAGCGTCGTGCCGCGCACGCGCACCAGCACGTAACCGGGATCGCTGGCCAGCCAATGCCAGCCGAATGCGGCCGCCGCTGCGAGCGCCAGCAGCAGCAGGACGCCGAACCAGAGTCTCACGTTCCCGCTCCGTCGCTCGCGTGTGCCGCCGCGCGCGGCTGCGACAGTGCACGCGTCGCGCGCAGGTTGCGCAACTCGCGCAGCGCGCTGCCGAGCTCCGGCATGGCCGGTGCCAGCGGCGCGGACGCCAGACGGTCGAGCTCCGCGAGCGCGCCCTTGACGGCAGGGTCGGCCTCATCGAAGGAACCGGCGAGCGCGGCACGCGTGCGTGTCAGCGCCGATGCATAGGCGGCCGGATCGCGCGCGAGCAGTGCGGCCTCCGCGGCGTGCAGATCTATCGAAGCGAGCGAACGCGTGAGCTCGGGATTGCGGCTGCCGGGCAGCTCGCCCTTGTCGGTGCTGACGCGAACGAACTGCTGCAGCAACGCGGCGAGGCGCGATGCCGGTTGCGCATCGGCCGCCGAGCGCTCGGGCTTGCCCGGCAACTTGGCGAGATCGGTGCGGATCCGCTCCAGCGCAGCGAGTGTCGCGTGCGTCTCCAGCGGCTTCGACGCCTGCAGTGCCTGCATTTCCGCGCCGATCGTCTGGCGCACGCCGGCGAACACGGGATCCTCGGCGGACGCAAGCGCGGAATCGGCCAGGCGATAAGCCGCCAGCGCGGCCTGCGCGTCGTTGAACAGCTGAAGACGTTCCTGCGCAAGCTGCAGCAGGAATTCCGCTTCGTTCAGCGCCAGCGCATCGCGGCCGGTCAGGCGCTGCTCGGCGAGATTGGCGACGGCGTCCTCGAGATGGCGCGAGCGTTCGCCGAGCGCGAGCAATTCTTCGCGCACGCTCTTGTTGATGCCGTCGGCATCGGCGATGCGCGTGCGCAGCGCATCGACATCGTGCTTGCGCTGCTCGCCGCCGCGCGCGAGCTCTTCGATGCGCGCGCTCACTTCGCTGCGCAGCGCAGCCTGCGCCTCGCCTTGGCCACGCTCGACCGTGATGGCGCGCCACAACGCGATCGTGCCGAGCACCAGGCCGGCCAGCGCGATCAGCAGCGCCAGCGTGGCGCGGTGATTCACGGGCACGGGCGCGGGCGGCGGCGCCGGCCGCGCGACGTTTTCGACGACGGGCACCGGCTCCGTGATTTCGCTCTCTTCTCCCATGCCGGCATGCTAGCCCAACTGCGCCGCCGGCGGCACCGGCGACCGCGCCGCACCCGGACCGTCACAAGCGGCACCGCCACAAGCGGAACCATCACAAGCGGTGACGCGACAGCGCGCTCTGCGCCGCGGCGAGCAGATCGCGCGGAGCCGCCGACTTTCCCTGGATGACTTCGGCAAATCCCTGCGCGCGCGCCGCGACCACCAGCCGCGCACTGCTGACCACGATGATCTGCCCACGCATCCGCGCGAGCAGCGGCGCCGGCAGCAGCGCGATGAGATTGGTCAATGCCTCGCCGCTGGACAGCAGCGTGATCAAAGGATCGGGCGCGGCGCCCAGCGCGTCGAAAGTGCGCTGCGTCAGCCGCGGCGGCGCGCGGCGGTAGACGTGGATTTTCTCCAGCCGCGCGCCACGCCGGCGCAACGCCGGTGCGATCAGGTCGCGACCACCGGGTGCGCCGACCAATGCGATGCGCTGGCCGCGCACCTGCGCGAGCTCGGCCAGCGCGAGCAGGCCTTCGCTGTCACTGCGCTCGTCCGGCACGATCGCCTGGACGCCGTGCCGCGCCAGCGCGCGGCCGGTTCCGCTGCCGATCGCGAACGCGCGCGAGCGGCGCGGGATATGCAGCGAGGGCAGCAGGCGGAATGCGAAACGCACGGCGGCCGGGCTGGAGAAGATCCAGCCGTCGGCGTCGCGCGCGGCGCGCAGCGCACGGATCGCATCGGCGGTGTTCGCCACCTCGCGCAACGAGAGTCCGGGCAGCTGAACAGGGCGCCCGCCGAGTGCGCGAACGCGGGCCGTCAACGCGCCGCCGGTGCCGGCGGGACGTGTGATGACGACGCCGGCATTGGCCAGCGGCTTCCTGTAAAGACTGTCGGCGCTGACACGTTTCGGTGACATGATCCCATGCGACGCAAGCGGCCCGGTACTTGATCATACGCATAGCGCGTATACATGTTGGCAAGGCCGGCGCGGTGCGCGTTCGCGCGAATCGGCGAGGCCGGTCCTGTATCGTATCGAGTCAATGAAGCATCCCCACGACGCTGCATCCATGGCTCCGACGTCCGATTCCGCCAGCGCCGCGCTCGAGCGCGAAATCCTCACGCACATCCCGCTGGCGCGCGCGATGGGGCTGGCCGTCGACGCGTACGACGGCGATTCGCTGACCGTGTCGGCGCCGCTCGCGCCGAACGTCAACGACAAGGGCTGCGCTTTCGGCGGCAGCCTGGTGAGCGTGATGACGCTGGCCGGCTGGGCGCTGGTCAAGCTGGCGCTCGATCGCCACGGCAAGGAGTGCGATATCTACGTGCAGGACAGCGACGTGCGCTACCTCGCGCCGGTCTGGGACGACTTCACCGCAGTGGCGCGGCTGATCGATCGCGAGAGTTTCGCTTCGATGTTCGAAACCCTGGCCGGCCGCGGCCGGGCGCGCACGCGCGTGCGCTGTCTGGTGCCGCTGGCCGACGGCAGCGCGGCGGCGACGCTGGAAGCGCGTTTCGTTGCGATAGAACGACGCTGACGCCGCGCTCCGCTTGCGGCACAATCCGAACCAGGAGAACCCCATGCGCCGATTGCCTGCTTTGATCGCTATGACGTCGATCGCGCTGTTCAGCGGCTGCGCGATGGACAAGATGCGCACCAAGGAAACGGTGCTCGAGGAAACCCTGCTCACCTACGCGGCGACCATCCGCTGGGGCGACATGACGCAGGCACAGGTGTATGTCGATCCGAAGTACCGCGCGGCGCACCCGCTCAGCGAGCTCGATCTCGCCCGCTACAAGCAGGTGCAGGTCACCGCGTACAACGACCAGCCGGCGGCTCCGGTCAGCGATACCGAGGTGCACCAGACCGTCGAGATCGGCCTGGTCAACATCAACACGCAAACCGCACGCAGCGTCATCGACCGCCAGGTCTGGAAGTACGACGAAGCGGAGAAACGCTGGTGGCTGACCACCGGCCTGCCCAACATCACGCGTAAAGACTGAATCGTCCGACGTCCGCCGGACTGATGACGTGGGCACTTCGAAGCCGGCCGCAGCGGTCTGGCCGCTGTATGTGCCCAAGCTGTTCACCGTCCTTCGCAAGGGCTACGGCCTCGGCGATTTTCGCCACGACCTGATTGCGGGACTCACGGTTTCGATCGTCGCGCTGCCGCTGTCGATGGCGCTGGCGATCGCCTCGGGCGCGACGCCGGACAAGGGCCTGCACACGGCGATCGTTGCCGGCTTCCTGATTTCGCTGCTCGGCGGTTCGCGCGTGCAGATCGGCGGTCCGACCGCGGCGTTCGTGCCGGTCGTGTTCAACGTGATCGACAAGTTCGGCTACGGCGGCCTGATCCTGTGCACGCTACTCGCCGGCCTGATGCTGATCGCCGCCGGCATCCTGCGCGTCGGCACGCTGATGAAATACATCCCGAAACCGGTCATCACCGGTTTCACCGCCGGCATTGCGGTCAGCATCTTTTCGAGCCAGGTCAAGGACCTGCTCGGCCTGCCGATCGAGAAAGTGCCGGCCGAGTTCCTCGAGCGCTGGTCGATGATCGCGCAGCATCTGCCGAGCGCGTCGGCCGCTGCGGCCGTGCTCGCTGCGGCCTCGCTGGCGGTGATCGTGGTGCTGCGCCGCTATTGGCCCGCTGTGCCGGGATTCCTGATCGCGGTGGTCGTCGGCGCGCTCGCGGTTGCGCTTTTCAACGTGCCGGTGGAAACGATCGGCACGCGCTTCGGCGGCATTCCGGCGACATTGCCCAGCTTCAGCATTC
>Ga0193717_1002719_pt1 | contig 10092 bp, 9 predicted proteins | sample U2c2metaG_FD_145900 | JGI IMG/M metagenome (GOLD analysis project Ga0193717, IMG submission 145900) | Soil microbial communities from a riparian zone of the East river system, Colorado, United States - U2c2 | ecosystem: Environmental > Terrestrial > Soil > Riparian zone | place: USA: East River... | reverse complement strand
TCCGACTGCACTTCGATTTGCACCGCGCATGTGGCGTTGGGAATTGGCGTCGCGGCTCGCGGCAGATCTCGGCATAACCGCTGTGGCCGTGCAGACGGCAGACGGTCTCATTCTCTCTAAAGTTGAGGATGTCGCGGTTCTACCTTGGCTGGCGCGCGACCGGAGCTTTGGAGAAACGCTCCACGAACTGATGGGTGAGTTTGGGCAGATTCTGGCCGAAGGTGGCGTCTACCTCGATATCGGAGCGAACATAGGCGTGACCATGCTAGAGTTGGCATCCAACAAGGCCATCGCTATCCACGCCTTTGAGCCAGATCCGATAAATTTTCAAATGTTGACCGCGAATCTCGCAATTAATTGTCCGCAGCATGCCGTTTCCCTGCATCGGATTGCGCTCGGCGACCGAAACGGCACCATCGCTTTCGAAGTCAATCCGACCAACCCTGGCGATAACCGTCTAGCGGGATCTGGCCGCTCGGCAATGGGAGAAAATCGTTGGAAACGTATCGAGGTACAAGTTCGTCGACTTGATGATGTCCTAGGCGACATTAGTGGGCCAATCGTGGCAAAGATAGATGCGCAAGGTGCAGAAGCGAAGATCATCGCTGGAGGATATCAAACGCTTTGCAAGGCTGAATTGATCACCCTTGAATGGTGTCCTTATCTGTTAGCGCGTGCTGGCGGCGATCCCGAGCCTGCGCTCTCTCTTGTCGAAGGTTTTCAAAAGGGTAGCATCGCTGTTGGCGATCGGGGTGATCCAATGGTGTGGCTGACTGGCCCCGAGGTGGCTGTGCGGATGCGATCTGCGCTGCTCGAAAGTTCAAATCCCGAGCTATACTACGAGGTGCAAGTTAGAAAGAACTAATTTTGCGGCGACCGCGCGCTACGCTCGCGCAAAATGCGAGGACATTATCAAGCAGGACCCGGTGTGAGTGGCATCAGAATCGAGCCCGGCTGATGTCAACTTTCCGGCGAATGTCCGCTCGGGGTCAAACTGAGAAGAACTCAGTGTGAGCAAATGTCTTCCGAGTTACTCCTACAAGGGGACATCGTTCAATACGGTGGGCATGTCTCAAAGGTGCCGATTTTGTTGCAAAAGTCGAAAATCGAAAGACCCCGAAAATCTCGCGGCGAAAGGTGATTTTCAGAGAGATGCAACGCTGCGAAGCGCCATCACGCCGCTACGCAGATCCGTGGTCGTTTTCCCGAGGAACGACGTGGTCCCTCACGTCGTAACGTGTAACACGCGTCAGCCCTGAAATTTTTCGTTCGTCACCCCCAAAAGACTTTTGCAACAAAATCTGCCACGAACGGACACAGCCAGGGTCAAGGCGCGAAAGCCCTAACTGACAAAAATAACCCGGGCTTCCAGCGAAACGCGGCGATACAAGTCCTCAACATCATCGTTTACAAGCCGAATGCACCCAGACGCGACGAGGTGTCCGATGGTTTTGGGCGAGTTCGTTCCGTGAATGAGAAGGCTTGGCCTGTCCATAAGAAGTGCCCGGGCACCAAACGGATTTCCAGGACCGCCCGCCATCGGACCGAGTGCCGCGGCGTCTTTTGCAGCGTTGGCGTCCGACCGCTTCCATTCGGGCCATTCGAGTTTGTTTGTGACGCGATAAAGGGTTCCCGATTTCAGGCATTCCTGGGCGATTCCGATACCGTAGCGACGTGCCGAATTGTTTGAGTCGATGAGATAAAGAAAGCGATTTTCCCGATCGACCACGATGGATCCGGGGACGACGGTGGTTCGATAAAACACGACCTGACGCTGCAACGCGAACGGCAACTCCGCGGACGAGGATCCGCCATCGACGCCGGGCTTCAGATCGGCCATGACGGCTTCTTCGCTGCCTCGCGCGGCCCCCTTCAGGCCGGCCCGCGACATCTTGCCTACCATATAGTCATAAGCGAAAATCGACAGGCCGATGGCGGCGACGATGCCGCACGCGATGAGAGCCACGCTTCTCCAGTTGATGCGCGGAGATAACGTCCTGACCGCCGCTGAGGATTGTTCCTCAAGCAACTCGTCAGCGATATCGCTCTCGATTCGCCGGACCGCATCTTCAAGCGCAAGGACGTGTGATGCAGCAGCCTGACGCGTCAGATTGGATCTCGCGATGAGGGCGTGTGCATCCTCGTAAATCCTGTCACGCGCCGCAGCATCCTTGCCTGCGACAGCTTTCGATAACAGCGCGAAATAATCCACGTTCATGATCTCATTCCATGAACTATCTGACCGGAGGAGCGTACTGAATTCCACCCTGCGTCCAAAGTGCGTTCAGGCCGCGCGGAATGCTCAGTCTGGACTGCGTTCCGACATTCCTTTCGTAGACCTCCCCGTAGTTGCCGACAGCGCGGACGGCACGGGCAGCCCAATCCTTCGTGAGGCCAAGCTGCTCGCCAAATTCACCCTCCGTGCCGACCAGTCGCCGGATATCGGGCTTGGTCGATTTTATCGCTTCGTCGATCGATTTTGATTTAACGCCCAGTTCCTCGGCATTGATCAATGAATAAAGCGTCCACTTGATCAGATTGAACCACTGATCGTCGCCCTGGCGCACCGCCGGCCCAAGGGGCTCCTTCGATATCACTTCCGGCAGAATGATATGACTGTCAGGCGGCGACAGCTTGAGACGCTGGGCGTAGAGTTGCGAGACATCGCTTGTCAGAACATCGCACTTGCGATCGTCATAGGCCTTCAGAGCTTCATCCGAGGTGGGAAACGTCGATATCTTGAGCTCCATGGTATTGACCCGGAAGTAGTCCGCCAGATTGAGTTCGGTCGTTGTGCCGCTCAGTGAGCAAACAGTCTTTCCGCCGAGCTCCAGCGCAGTGTCGATCTTGGCATCCCTGCGCAAAAGAAAACCCTGTCCGTCATAGTATGCAACGCCGGCAAACATCACGCCCAGCGACCCTTCCCGCGACATCGTCCAGGTCGTGCCGCGCGACAGCACGTCGATCTCGTTCGACTGCAGCGCAGTAAAACGAGACGCTGTATCGAGCGGCACGAATGTCACCTTCGCAGGATCGTCGAAAATCGCTGCGGCTACGGCGCGGCAAAAATCCACATCGAAGCCGGACCATGCATTCTTGTCATCCGTGCTCGAAAAGCCCAGCAAACTCTGGCTAACGCCGCAGTTGAGCGTCCCGCGGTCCTTGACAGCGTTTAATGTCTGAGCGCCTGCGCAATAGGCCGGCACAAGTGAAAGAGCCAGAAAGAACGTGCTCAAGATGCCAAAGCGTATCGTGAAGTCCGAAGGCATTTGGTTCTTTCGATCAGTTGCGGCGACGGTACCGTTTTCACGTCTAGAAGCATATCTGCAGGCTATCGTAGCTCGGATCATCGACCACACCGGGGACCAGCGAAGCATCATTAATCAAAATTATCAGGAGCGCGGTGATCCGCGCCCCTGATTGCCGCTCTTATTGGCAAACCGTAACGACACGCCCGTATACATCCACGACCTGGGTTTGCACGCAACCTGGGGTGACAGCGTACGCGCCGGCAGCGACAGCTCCGGCAGCAGCCCCATAGACCACCGCGCGGCGCGTCGTGCGTCTCGCGACTCCGGCATAGCTCATTGGTGTCAAGGGGCGACCAATTCTGGCTTCCGCTGCCGACACCAGCGATCGTTGTGAGTCTAGCGGCACCTCTCCGCTCCAGAAGAAGGCGGCCCCACCTAAAATGACTGCAATTGCGAAGCGGATCACTGTCAAAGATGTGCGATTCATTTCTTTTCTCCTGCTGTCACCGTTCCTCGCGGAACCTCATCTATGTCCGAGAGCTCACCTAAAGCGATTTTCTTTGCGCCTTGCGGTGCGTTGAAGGCAAACGCGTCAGTTGGCACCTCTGTCTTCCACTCTTTGATGCGCAGCGTATACTGAGGTGCGCCGGTCACAGCCTTGCTGGTTATGACATATTTGCGAGGAATCGGTCGTGCACCGGCCTCGATCCAAATCTGCCAATCGGTATCTTGGTTTCGAAACGCCAGGTGCTCGCACTCAACTCCATCGATAACGCCCTGACCGATGTGCGCCATCTCGACGACATCGGCCATCAATACGTCAAAGGGTTGGGAAAATAGCAAATCCGCGCCTGGTGCTGCGATTGCATTCTTATCTCGCAGCGTGTCGATGAGATCATCAATCGATCCTGACGATTCGATTTGAGCGAAGGTGTTGCCGTCTTTGTTGTTCACGGTAAGCATCTTACCGTCGAACACGATCTCTACATTCGCGTAACCGCCGATGCGAGTGGCACGTAGTTTGTCGGGCCGGCTCAATTGCACTTGCCCCGAGCCAGCAAATTGAATTTTTTGCAAGTTAGGGGTAATCACTTCAACGTCAGAATCATATGTCACGGACAGCGTTTTCTGGCTGGTCACGTAGTCAGACATTGCCTTGAGTATTTTGTCTGCACCCGTGCTCTGTGCCCCAGCATGAGGCATGAAGGACATGTTCATCGTGAGCATCAAGCCTGCCAGCACAATCGGCTGGCGGATCGTTAGCCAGCCCGACCTATTGAGTTTATTCTTGTGATCATTCATGGCTTTTCCTTTCGTTAGAAGAAATCGGATTGAGCAAATGTTTCTTCAGCAGTCGTTGAGCCGCGCTTCGATACGTTTCGCATTTATCCGAGCGAACGCTGCCTCCTTGCCAGCGAAGACTAGGATTAAGCTAAGTTTGAATCACTATCGTTCTCATTCACGAAGGCCATCAACAAATCCCAGGCGACGGCAAGGACAATTGGGCCAATAAATAGGCCAATGATTCCATTGGAAAGAGTGCCTCCAATAACGCCGACAACGATAACTAACATCGGCGTCTTCAGGCCTCGGGCAAAGATAATCGGCCTAAGCAAGTTGTCTATTAGGTTCACCGGAACCATGTAGGCAGTAAAGATCAAAGCCGTCCATGTCTCCATAGTCAACCAACTCCAGATGATGACTGGAATTAGAATCACCGATGGGCCGATCTGGATAATTCCCAGGATGAGAACGCAGAAGGCGATCAAGCTTGCGCCTGGCACTCCAGCTACCGTTAGCCCGAAACTGGCAAGAAGCGCCTGCAACAGCGAAACGCCGATGACGCCTTGCGACACGTTTCGAATTGTTGCGCCTGCCATTTGCATAAAATCGTTGCCGCGCCGTGAAACCCGGCGGTGTAAAAAATTTCCAACGGCGCCGACCAAAATCGGCCCAGGCGAGAGCAGAAATCCTGCTAGAATAACGGAAGCAAAAAATTGGAGCATAGCGGCGCCGATGCTTCCGGCTGCTCCAAGCAACGTGCCCCCGAGTGGCTTGAGGTGTGGCGCCACTTTTACTATTGCACCACTAAGATTGGTCGATGCGAGTGCCCAAAATTGAAAAAGAGGCTCGCCAATCAGCGGCCATTGTTTGATCGCCTCCACGGGTGGAGGAATAAACAACGCGCCGGACTCAAGGCGCGCATAAATCATCCGCGGGACGTCAACCAAATCCAGCGCGAGCCATGTCACAGGCCCGAACACGATGACGAGAAGCATAATTGTAATCAGTGCCGCCGCTAATTTTCGACGCCCCCTGAGCCACTTCGTGAACAGGTCAAAAACTGGATAAAGCGCCACGGCCAACACGACGCTCCAGGCTATGGTCTCAAGAAACGGACTAACGATCGATAACGTCAAAAATAAAATGGCGCCCAAAAACGCCAGCCGAATTGCCAACCCGATGACCGTCGCACTGAGCTTTTCAGAATCAATTTTGTGGTCTTCGATCACATGGACTTCCCTGGAAATGAAGCTTCCTTGCCTGTGACACGCGCCTAAAATTCGTCCTTCATCGCGACTGGCTTTCGGTGAGCATCCACCTGATAAAACTTGGCCCAGCTGTTCGCGAGCGAGAAAAGCGCCGGCTTCCCGATGACACCCGCCAAACCGCTCGGCAGGGCAAAATGTCGGCGGTTTGAGAAGTAAGGATAATATTTGCTGTAATCTTCGTCGGCTTCCCCAAGAATATTTCTGGCTGCAAAGCTGCCTGCAAAGGTGGCCCAAGGTAATCCCACAATGCCAAGGATGAACTGCAAGTGCGGTTGGTTCGGTGGCTTGACGATGATAGGCAAAAGGTCGCGGGTCGTATCGATAAGGCCCGGCCAAAACTGGATGAAGGATAGATCCCTAAGGTGCGGGAACCGCGCCTTAAATTCTTTGATCACTTTTTTGATGACGAATGGGCCGTTATACGCGGCGGGAAGAAATGTTGATAAGGGGCTTCCGCCACCCAGCAGAAGGCGATTGTCGCCCGTCAATCTAAAATAGGAATAGACGAGTTTGGAATCCCAACATTGCATCTGCTTTCCGCTGGGAAATAAGACGTTGAGTTCCTTGTCCGTCAGCGGCTCGGTGACGCTCATGAAGGTCTGCGCGTGAAAGATCTCCCCAGCCAGTGGACTGAGAGAGTGCTTCAGTTTGTCGATTGCGATGATGATATGGTCGGCCGTGACGCTGCCGCCATGGGTGTGGGCTGTGTGGCCGTCCAATCGGAGCATCTCAGTACTCTCGAACACCTGCATGCCGTTGTCGATCAAGCGGTCTTTGAGCCCCTGCAAGCATAGCAAAGGGTTCACTCCATACGTTCCGGTGTACCGAACACCGGCCGTGAACCCCTCCGCGCCGAGAATGGTTTTTAGTCCGTTTTCGTCATAAACTTCCTGATCCGTGAACCCGACACTCTCCCGGCATTCACGCTCGGAATCGACCGCCTCTTTGCCACCCTTGCCAATTCCCAGAAAGAGCGAGTCCTGCTGAAGCAGACCGCATTCAATATCATTCTTTTTTATCGCCTGGACGATGCGATCGATTCCCCGGCAGGGCATCTCCCAGATTTCGCGGGCAGCGTCCGGACCAAACCTGCGGACCAACTGATGCAATTCCAGTTCACTGTCGGGAGTCAAAAATCCAGCACTACGACCGGAAGAGCTTCCGCCGACTATGTTCCTGTCGATCAGAACAACGCTGAATCCCTTTTGCAAGAATTCGGCCGCGGCACTGACGCCGCTGAAGCCCCCGCCCACGATCAGTACGTCGCATTTGATGTCAGTCTTTAACGGTGGACAGTATTTGAACTGCTTTATCAGCAGCGTTGAGAACCACCAATTTTGATTAATCATGGCGTGACTCCAATAGCGACGTAGACGTGACAGACGCGTTTGGGGATCAAGTCGCCGTTTGCGCGGCCGTTAAGGCCTCAATTTTCTGAATGATGACCAGACAATCTTTTGGCGCCGCCTTATTGCGATGGTGAAAATAGCTCGGAGAAGAAAAACGTGACTTGGTCAGTTATATCAACGATAGATCCGGATATCGGACGAAAAGCCGTTAATTCCCGATGTTGACCAACTGGACACGCCGATTGGTTGCAGCCTCGGGGTGCGCGGGATCACGTAGCTGTTCTTCACCCAGTCCGACTGCCGATAACCGCCGCGCGGGCACATTGAAAGATGTCGTGAGAGCTTCAAGGATCGCGTCTGCTCGCAGCTGACTGAGCTTCAGGTTTGCTTCACGACCACCTTTCGCGTCCGTATGCCCTATGATCAGAAATCGATAGCCAAGCAGCTGAGGATGGTGAAGAGCATCCGCAATTCGTCCCACTGTCCGATACGAATCCGGCCTTATCACCGCAGATGCAAAGTCAAAATTTATCTCGACGGTAAACTGTGCGAGTGAATTGAGCTCGTCCGAGAGAGGAGGACGATTTAATGCAGGTCCTGGACGGGCACGGATACTGTCGCTGGCTTGTTTGCGCAGCAATGCGGCCGTGACCCCTGTCGGCACCGTTTCGAGCTTCTGCAAACTTTCAACGATATCGCCGGAATCCAGCTTGGATTGAGCTTCTGCGCCAGAAACCAGCAACAATGCGCTAAAAGCGAATATCCCGAGAAGGTATCGGAAATACATGGGGAGTCCTTATGATCGTCGCGGAGAATGTTAGCGGTAGCCTGCATCCGTAACGGCTTGGTTACATTGGGGACTCACTTGCTTTTGAGCGAGCAGCACACAACCCAAAATGTTTCCATCGCCGGGTTGGACACCGCCGCAGAACCGCCGAATATCTGAATCACAAATCTTCGTAACTGTACGCTGCGCGTTTATTCTTTTCTGTAGAAGGTCCATTGCGCGCGCGTATCCCGCCTTACATTGGCTGGAGACGTTTGCCTGATTCTGATTGAGGCAATTTCGCAGGCGATCATTTCCCAGGTTCACGCCCTTGCAGAATTTTTGAATGTCCGCACCGCAGGCCACCGCGAGTCCGCTGATCGCATCTGCATACCCAATGCTCTGTGAGCTGGCTGGAGTTGCAATGATAAATGATGCCGTCAGCGCAATTGCCAAACTCGACCGGGTCATCCCGTTCTCCAATGTATAAAATGTATGACCGCTGAGGGCTTCGAATTTGCGGCCTAGCTGCTTTCTAATTTCCTTGAATGTTGCTCATGCAGTTGCTTCTGACAATGGCCAAAACAAAGAAAACGCCAGTTAGAGTCAGACTGATGAACGCTCGTCGACGAAAAGAGCACTCAACTACGCGATTCTCGACACAACGCGGAGTGATTGGTGGCAGCAAACAATATTCCGATATCTCGGCCCTAAGGGAATTAACCTGGAAACCGCTAGGCAGCTGAGGATTCGCTCCGCGAGGGGCCGTGTGTTAGGATGCTAGGGCATCGGATGCCGATTGCGCCGCCGGATTCCGATTGCCCTGTGATGCATTCGGCATCTTGCTTGATTCGCCCTCGCGTTATGCAGTATGCAACATTCGGGCAGTGCCGAGTGCCTGACCCCCATTTTTGCTCGGTGCACAATTTATTCGGAATGGAGAACTGCCTTGAGCGAGACGCTTCATCCGGCCGCGCCTCATCATCTCCCAGGCTTTATCACCGCACCCGGCGACACGGATGTTCTGATGATCGCTGTGGGCGTCATACTGCTCTTTGCCATTCTATTTGTTGGCAACATTTATCTGCAGATCCATTCCTTGCCGGAGCGAATGGCGCACAAATCGCAGAAGCTGCAATTCGAGATCGTGGCCGTGCTCTGCCTGCTCGCGCTGTTTACGCATAATCACCTGTTTTGGGTGATTGCGCTGCTTCTTGCCATGGTCGACCTGCCAGATTTCAGTACGCCGCTGCGCAGCATCGCGGGCTCCGTCCAGAAAATGGCTGGCCTCCCGCCGGACCCCGATCCATCTGAGCCGCCACCTGAAATGACGACTCACGCCACTCCTGCGGTCGTATCCGACAAGACGAAAGCTCCCGCCGGCAAGAGCGAGGAGCCGCATCATGCTTGAGCTGATCCTCTGCTCGCTTCTGACAGTATTTCCCGATTATCTCTATCGCCGCTATGCGCAAGGAAAGCGGTTTGGCAAGGAGCTCACGCTCTTTTCTGTCTGGTATGAACTGCGATGGGGCATCACCGCGTGCGTGATGCTGACAGTCGCCCTGATCACCGTCATCTTCTATTTCCATCCGTCCACGACCAGCGCGACGCTGTACTTCAGGACCGTCCCGATCGTGCCCGAAACCATCGGGCGCGTGTCGGAAGTCCATGCTGATTTCAGTGCCCCCGTCAAAAAGGGGGACGTGATCTTCAAGCTGGACAGCGCAAAGCAGCAAGCCGCGCTGGAAACCGCCCGCCGCAAGATCGCGGAGATCGACGCGACCATGGTGGCGGCGCAGGCGGATATCCTGAAAGCCGACGCCCAGATTCAGGAAGCGAAGAGTTCACTTCAACAGGCATCCGATGAACTCGACGTCAAACGCGATTTGCAGAAGCGCAATCCCGGCATCGTCCCGCAGCGGGACATCGAAAAGCTGGAAGTTATCCTGACGGGGCGGCAGGGCACACTTGATGCGGTCACCGCCACGAAGCAATCCGTGATGGCTCGCGTGACCTCCCTGCTGCCTGCAGAGAAGGCAAGCGCAGAGGCTGCAGTTGCCGAGGCTCAGGTGGATCTGGACAAGACCTCCATTCGCGCGGGCGTCGCGGGGCGGGTCGAGCAGTTCACATTGCGGCCCGGGGACGTCGTCAATCCGATGCTGCGGTCGGCTGGT
>Ga0193717_1002718_pt1 | contig 10096 bp, 5 predicted proteins | sample U2c2metaG_FD_145900 | JGI IMG/M metagenome (GOLD analysis project Ga0193717, IMG submission 145900) | Soil microbial communities from a riparian zone of the East river system, Colorado, United States - U2c2 | ecosystem: Environmental > Terrestrial > Soil > Riparian zone | place: USA: East River... | reverse complement strand
AGTTTTGCCACTGCCTGAGTTACCCTGCATCAGCCAATATTCTCCCTGCCTGACCGTCCAGTCGGGGAAAGAAAGGGTTTCCCCTCTTTTGTAAATATGCTGTATGGATTGGATCGTGATCATAGTGATTTATTTATGGCATTGAGCAACAAACTATAAACGCAACAAAATTGCATTTATTTTAACTATCAAAGTCTTTTCTGTTCATCTAATTTGTTTGTGTGCCGGCCAGTCAGTTTCCCTCCGAAATGGTAAATCAGCAACAGGTTCAATCTCCGGGTACCCTTGATATGGTTAAAAACTCATCTTCGATAAAAAAAGCCACCAATTGAGAAATTGGTGGCTTGTGCTCCTCAGAATTCGAACCAATTAGTAGAACAAATCAAGTTTTTGAACCAATTATAACTGGTCTAATTGCGGTTCGATTTAAAGCGATTAGCAAGTTGAAAGATGGTTCGAATCTAGTCAGGTGCTTTACCAAAGAAGACCTGAATGAATTCAGGAAAAAGTTACTAAACGACATTAAAGGCTTCTTAGGTCAAGAACATAATCACAAATATCATCCAACATTAATTATCCAGCCCATTATTTAAATGACCGAGCATGAAGATGAAAGGGCACTAATACTGTGTATTATTGAAGGCGAGCGCACAGCCTTTACCGCCCTTTATTCACGATATATTAATAGTCTTTATCGCTATATATACTTGTTTACCAAATCAAAGGAGACAAGTGAAGATATCGTCCAAAATGTCTTTATTAAAATATGGGAGCGTCGCGCGTCGTTAAAAAACATCACATGTTTTAAAGCCTATTTATACCAATGCGCCAAAAACCTTATGCTTGATGAAATAAGAAGAAATCAAACCAGGGAAAAAATATTTTCGATGTTCAAGGATGGTACAGAAGAAACCGTTGATGGACTTGAATCAAATATTATTTATGGAGAATATTATCAAATAGCCCAGGATGCAATAAACCTTCTTCCCGAAAGGAGAAAGTTAATAGTTGAAATGCGTACGAAAGAAGACCTTAGTCTTGATGAGATCGCCGAAAGATTAGATATCTCAAAATTTGTTGTGAAAAAACAACTATACTCAGGTTTACACTTTATCAAATCATATTTGCAGAAGCATGCTGAGCTTACTTTGCTTTTAACCTTATTTGTTTCTCTTTTTGAGTTGTAACGGGACTTTAATAACGGAAAATTTTCTCTAAGTCGTATTCCAATAGGACATTCTAAAAAAAAATACACCTCAAGGGGTTCTTTTGTCCGGTTCGTTCGTCTCTACCATAACGATGGACGAAAAATCACTTAATGAGTTTCTGGAAAAATATATAGCCAACCGGCACACGGAGCAGGAACATGAATTATTCATGGAATGGCTAAACACCGCGCCCCTGGATGAGGTGCAGCGGATCATTGATAAATATCAGTTTGCTGCCCAAAGAAATTTGAATGAAGAGCCAATGCTATATCCGCATCTGGCCAGCCGTATTGAGGCAGGGATTGATGAGTTAGACAAGAAAGATCAACGGGTTAATCCTGTAAAAATGTTATGGCCGTCTTTTAAAAAGATAGCTTCTGTGGCAGCTGTTTTTTTAGTGATCGCTTCAACTGCAATATATTTTCTTTCATCTCCGGATAGTAAAAAGCAGGAAATTACAGCAGCTAAAACCCCATCAAAAAATCAAATTCCTCCCGGTGGAAACAAAGCCATGCTTACCCTTGCCAATGGCTCACAGATTATATTGGATAGTGCACAGAACGGTATATTGGCCAAACAAGCTAATATCAATATCCGCAAAACAACAGGCGGAAAAATTATATATAATGCATCAAACCCGTTAAGCCCCAATACACCAGCTTTATATAACACTATTATTACCCCTCGTGGGGGGCAGTACCAGGTTACTTTATCTGATGGAAGTAAAGTATGGCTAAATGCTGCCTCTTCATTAAAATTCCCTACATGCTTTTCAACTAAAGAACGGTTAGTTGAATTAACGGGCGAGGCATACTTTGAGATAGCTAAGGTTACCAGCCCCGCTGTTGCAGGTCATGAAGGTAGCCGCATACCATTTAAAGTAATTACAGCCAGCCAAACCGTTGAAGTATTGGGTACCCATTTTAATGTTAATGCTTATGCTGATGAAGCTACTATAAATACAACTTTATTAGAGGGCAGCGTAAAAATAGTTCAATCTAAAAACAAGAATTCGCAGTTTTTAAGGCCGGGCCAACAGGCAAAAGTTGGAGCTAAAATTCAAATATCAGATGTAGATGCCACACAGGCCATTGCCTGGAAAAATGGCTATTTTATTTTCTCACATGAAGATATCGGCAGCATTATGCGCCAGGTATCAAGATGGTACGATATCAATATTCAATACGAAGGTAATATCACACAAGAAGGATTTGTAGGTACAATATCCAAATTTAAAGATGTAGCGCAAGTGTTGGATATGCTGCAATTAACAGGGGCTGTTCATTTTAAAATTGAAAACGATCCGGCAGAACCAGGAAAGAAAAGGATAATAGTTATGCCATAAACACACACCATAAATGCGCTTCTGAAATATGAAGGTTCCGCTGGCAGGCGGAACCTCAAAATGTCTGGAATCAGCATATAAATCGCAACTAACAATCTAATAACCAATTAAAAACCAAACGTTCAAATGTATGAAAATTTTTACTCAAACCGGGTATAAGCGCCCTGCTTATGTCCTTGACAAAATGCTTAGCGTTGCAGATTTGAAGCTTTCTGGCTGCAACTCGGCAAATAAAAGAAAGATCATTATGCGAATAAACCTAACATTTGCTTTTTTGATTACCGTGCTTTTGCAGATAAGCTTCGCGGCAGATGCGCAAAAAGTAACCTTTTACAAAGCAAATGCATCGCTTGAAGATGTCCTAAAAGAGATTCGGAAGCAAACAGATTATAATTTTCTGTATACCGATGGCATGATGAAAGGTACTAAACCTGTTGATGTCCGGTTTAAAAACGCTTCGATTGAAGACGCGCTTAAGCAATGTTTTGCCGGTCAGCCATTAACTTATTCCATCAGCCAAAAAACAGTGATCATAAGACGGTTACCCAAATCGGTACAACAGGTATCAGTAACGCCATTACCTCCGCTTTCTATTAAGGGTAAGGTAACCGATACCTTAGGGGCGCCTCTTCAGGGGGTTAATATTAAACTTAAAGGAACGTCAACCAGTACAACTACCGATACTGATGGGAAGTATTCCATAAGCATCCCGGATGGGAACGGCACTTTGGCCTTTAGTTATTTAGGGTTCACCACGCAGGAAGTAGAAGTAAACGGCAGAAACACGATCAATATCCTGCTTAAAGAGAGAGCCTCCGCATTAAATGAAGTGGTAGTTGTAGGTTACGGAACGCAAAAGAAGGTGAATTTAACCGGTGCTGTTTCAGTAGTAACAGGTAAAGACATTGATACCCGTCCGGTTGGGCAAACATCAGCGGCTTTAGAAGGTATAGCGCCCGGGGTAACCGTTACACAAAGCTCGGGCAGACCGGGTGGTGATGCCGGTACTATTCGTATCAGAGGCGTTGGAACTATACCCACTAAAAATAACGGCAGTAATTCTGACCCTCTGGTATTGATTGATGGAATAGAAGGCACCATGAATAACATTGATGCCAATATTATTGAATCCATATCTATTTTAAAGGATGCCGCATCAGCATCTATCTATGGTTCACGCGCTGCAAACGGTGTTATTTTAGTAACCACTAAGCGTGGCTCAGGCAAAAAAATCAGCATAACCTATAATAGCTATGCCGGATGGCAAAAGCCAACAAACATGCCCGATGTGGTGGATGCACTTGATCATATGCTGCTGATGAATGAGGCATATACCAATGTAGGCAGAACCCAATTATATCCCAATGATTTAATTGAACAATACCGTAGCCAAAACGGCGAAAGCTCTGATAAATACCCTAATACAAACTGGCAAAAAGAAGTACTAACCGGTTCGGGCTTTCAGCAAAGTCATTTTGTAAATATTAACGGTGGCTCAGATAATATCCGCGTGCTTACCTCGGTAGGATATTTTGATCAAAAGGGTATCATTGAAAACTCAGGTTACAGGCGCTATACCGTTCGTAATAATACCGATATCACATTTTCGAAGAAACTGGGTATGAAATTCGATCTTCAGTTTGTAAACGGAATCACCAAAGAGCCTGCTATAGGTACCGGAAATGTATTTAACTATATGGATGGTATTCCTGCCAACCAGTTAGCCAGAAATTCTAACGGTACATGGGGAATTGGCTGGAACGGCCTTAACCCGGTTGCCGCAAGTATAGATGGCGGTACCAACCAAACCACCAGCCCATCAGGAATTATCAATGCATCTCTTAATTATCGTCCGGTAGAGTGGCTTACGGCTGAATTTACCATAGCGCCTAAGTTGGGAGAAGCTATTGATAAAAATTTTAACAAGTCCATTCAAACTTATTATCCTGATGGAACTATAGGTTATAAATCGCCTGCTTTAACTTCATTAACAGAAAACAACAGCCGCTCGGTTTATAACAACATGCGGGCCACACTTACCATGAATAAGGGATTTGCAGCCCATACCCTTAAAGTGCTTTTAGGGGCCTCGCAAGAAGACTATCATAATGATTATATAAGCGCTTTCCGCGATACCTATATATTGCCAGATTATCCGGTAATAAACGCTGGCTCGGCTGTAAATCAGCAAACTACCGGTACATCCGAAGAATGGGCGCTGCGGTCATTTTTTGGCAGGATAAATTATGACTACAAGCAAAAATATCTGTTAGAAGTGAATGGCCGTTATGATGGATCCTCACGTTTTTCTACAGGAAATAAGTATGCTTTTTTCCCTTCGGCTTCCGCAGGATGGCGTATATCACAAGAAAATTTTATGCAACCACTTAAAAATGTTGTTGATGAGTTGAAGCTAAGGGCATCATGGGGACGCTTAGGTAACCAAAACATAGGTGTTTATCCTTCCATTACATCGGTGGATTTAGGTTCGGGTACGCTGGGTAAGCAAATTGCAAATATAGCCGCCCTGAATACTTTGGCCAATTCGGACATCCGATGGGAAAGCACAGAAATGTCTGATATTGGGATTGACATGGTTTTGTTCTCTAACCTGACAATAACTGCCGACTACTACAACAGGAAAACAAAAGACATCTTGTTATTACTTAATATCCCTTTAATTATGGGCTTAGATGCTCCATTTCAAAATGCCGGGGTAGTTAGTAACAAAGGTTGGGAAGTTAGTATAGGTTACAAAGGGAGCATTAACGAGTTTAAATATGGTGTAAACGTGAACCTGTCTGATGTAATCAATAAAGTGGTTGATATGCGAGGAATAAACCAAACCGGGCTTCAGGTTAGCCGGGAGGGTTATGCTTACAATTCTATTTATGGATTACAGGCAGAGGGTTTTTTTAAAGATGCCCAGGATGTTGCAAGCCATGCAAAACAATATGGCACAGTTGCCCCTGGTGATTTAAAGTATAAAGACCAGAACAACGACGGTGTAATTAATGATAATGATAAGGTGGTTTTAGGAAGCACCATTCCACGGTATACGTTTGGTGTTAATTTTAACAGTTCTTATAAAGGAATTGATTTAAGCTTCCTTTTACAGGGAGTCGGAAAAGCCAACTCTTATCTCTACGGACCTGGTATCATGCCATTTAGCGTGGGCAATTTGGGCGGTACCATCCTGGAACCTAATAAAGACCGATGGACACCTGCAACGCCTAATGCAAAGTATCCGCGGTTGGCATTTGGGGAATCTAACAACGAACAAAACTCAAGCTTTTGGATGAAAGATGCGTCTTATGTAAGGCTTAAAAATGTACAGTTAGGCTATACCTTCCCTGTTTCTATATCCAGCATGGCCGGAATTAAAAAATTACGGTTGTATGTAAACGGTTCAAATCTTTTCACACTTGATAAGTTCTGGGATGGCTTTGATGTTGAATCGCCTGTTGGAACTGTAAGTGTGTATCCGCAGGTTAAGGTTTACAGTTTTGGTTTAAGTGCTAATTTTTAATATTTTAAAAATGAAAAAGAATATAAAATTTTATTTACTAATCACTGTCCTGGTTCTGGCAGGCTCGGCTTGCAATAAAAATTACCTGGATAAATTACCTTTATCGGGCCCTTCAAATCAATCTTTCTTCACCAGTCAGGATGAATTGGTACTGGCGGTAAACGGTATATATACAGCTATGGCTATCAGTCCTACTGATGCTATGCCCTTCAATACTACGATAGATGCGGCAACAGATATTAACTGGGACCGTAACACAAGTGGCCTTCAACTATTAGGTAAAGGTAGCCAGGATAGCAATAATGACTATGCTCAAAGTCTATGGAGTTCATTTTACAAGCTTATTGCACGGTGTAATTTTATATTGGACAATGTAAACAAGGTGAAAGATAAAACCACGCCTGCAGTTTATGCGAGGTCTGTTGCAGAAGCCCGTTTTGGGAGAGCATTTGCCTATCAAAACTTAATGGAGCTTTATGGTGGCGTACCACTGGTAACAAAAATGTTGGCTTTAGATGAAGCGCAGATCCCAAGAAATACGAAGGAAGAAGTTTTAAACTTTGTTTTAACCGAGTTTGATGAGGCCGCAAAAGATTTGCCGGTAACTTATGGTGCAGCTGATGTTGGACGTGCAACAAGAGGGGCCGCACTAGCTTTTAAAGCCCGCGCCGCTTTGTTTAATGGTAAATGGGATATTGCCGCTGCTGCTGCCAAAGCGGTAATGGATTTAAATACCTATAGCCTTCATACAAATTTTGGCGACCTGTTTACTTACAACGGTCAAAGTTCTAAAGAGATCATTCTCGCTTTGCAGTATTTAAAAACAGCAAAAAGGACACATTCTGTACCCCGTAACTTATTGTCAAGAAACGGACAGGGTACTGCCAATAAAGTTCCATCACAATCATTGGTTGATGCCTATGAATGTACGGATGGTTTAACAATCGATAAATCACCCTTGTATGATCCCACAAAACCGTTTGTAAACCGCGATCCGAGGCTTGCTTTTACAGTAGCATTGCCAGGCACTGTCTACTTTAATTATCAGTTTGAAACACATAAAGACAGCCTTAAATGCTGGAATTATAATACAATCCCGGCAACAAGGATAGATAACCAGGATGCTATAAATGCTTATGCTTCTTTTACCGGTTACTGCTGGCGTAAATATGTTGATGTAACAGACAAGGTAGACGTGTCCAATTCCGAATTAAATATCATACTGATAAGATATGCTGAAGTTTTGCTAACCTATGCAGAGGCTAAGATAGAAGGCAACCAGATAGATGCAAGCGTTTATGATGCTATTAATTTAGTCCGCCAAAGGCCAAGCGTAAACATGCCTGCAATACCATCAGGGTTATCACAACCCGAACTTCGTTCTATTGTACACAAAGAACGTTTATACGAATTGGCGATGGAAGGCGTAAGGCTTTTTGACATCAGGCGTTGGAAAATAGCTGAACAGGTAATGCCCGGACCTTTTTATGGCCGTATCCCCAAGGGATTGCTAGCTACTGCACCTGTTATAGATGCAAACGGAATTGCAAAATATGATCATGTACCCAATAAAGCAGATATGCGTGTAATAGAAACCAGGTTGTTTAATGCCAACCGGGATTACCTTTGGCCAATTCCTAATATTGAGATTGTTACTAATCCAAAGCTGACACAAAATCCGGCCTACTGAGCCGGGAGGATCGGCATTAAACAATACTAATTAAACCTGCTGTTGAATAGCAGCCGGTTTTTCTTTTATTAATCTTAACGCTGTGTTAATCATTTAACAAACTGATAATTATGAAGAAGTATCAAAAGATCATGGCCTTTTTACTGATTGCCCTAAGTTGTAGTGGTATACCTAATGCCCAGGCACTAAAAGAAAGTATTATAGAGGCAGATGTATGTGTATATGGCGGAACCTCCGCTGGGGTGATTGCTGCCTATACTGCAAAAAAAATGGGCAAAAAAGTCATACTTATTGAACCCGGCAAGCATTTGGGAGGAATGACCTCGGGAGGATTGGGTTATACAGATATTGGTAATAAATATGTAGTGACCGGCCTGGCCAGCGACTTTTACCGCCGTATTGGTGAACATTATCAAAAATTTGAACAATGGATTTTTGAACCCAAAGTTGCAGAAGGCATATTTAATGATTACGTGAAGATGGCCGGCTTTAATGTTTTATATGAAAACCGTATTATAAAAGTAAATAAGTCGGCAAATCAACTCCAGGAAATTGTAGTTGAAAATGCGGCCACACCAACTGCTGCTAATCGCAAAACTATCCGCGCAAAAGTATTTATTGATTGTACTTATGAAGGTGACCTGATGGCGCTGGCAGGCGTTGCTTATAGCGTTGGCAGAGAAGCTAATAGCCAGTATAATGAAACCGTAAATGGTGTGGAGTTAATGGAAGGGCATCAGTTTCCTGATGGGATAGATCCCTATGTTGTACCTGGCGATTCTAAAAGCGGTTTGCTATGGGGTATAGGCAATTTGCAATTACAGCCAAAAGGTGCTGGTGATAAAAAGGTTCAGGCCTATAATTTTCGTATCACACTTACTAATGTACCCGAAAATCGCATCGCTATTACCAAGCCCGAAAATTATGACCCTAAAAAGTATGAACTGTTATTGCGTTTAAAGGAAAAAAGGCCCTGGAAAGCACTTAGTGATGTTTTTATATGGAGTATAATGCCCAATGGCAAAACAGATATTAACAACAAAGGTGGATTTTCTACTGATATGATCGGTATGAACTGGGATTATCCCGACGCCGATTATAACAAGAGGGCTATCCTTTGGAAACAACATGAGGATTATACGAAAGGCCTGCTGTATTTTGTAGGTAACGATCCGCGCATCCCGGTAAATATCAGGACTGAGATGCAAAAATGGGGATACCCGAAAGATGAATTTACAGATAATCATAACTGGACGCCACAGCTTTACATCCGTGAGGCACGCAGGATGATTGGCGAACTGGTAATGACCCAGCATTATTGCCAAGGTAGGGAGGTAGCCAATGATGGCGTTGGTATGGCTGCCTACACCATGGATTCCCATAATTGCGATCGCCAGGTTGTAAGCGGGGTTGTAAAAAATGAAGGGAATGTAGAAGTCGGTGGTTTTGGGCCATATCCTATTTCTTACAGGGCAATCGTCCCAAAAGAAAAAGAAGCGGCTAATTTATTTGTTCCGGTATGTTTATCAGCCACACATATCGCCTACGGTTCAATACGTATGGAGCCGGTATTTATGGTTTTAGGTCAGTCTGCCGCTGTAGCTGCCTGCCAGGCAATTGATAAAAAGATACCGGTACAGCAAGTAAATGTAACAGAGGTGCAGCATATATTAAAAAGCAACCCCCTTGCGGATAATAGCACACCGGAGCTATTGGTTGATAATGGAGATACGGACGCACAAGTAGCAGGTAATTGGAAAACTGAAAAGAACGGCGGTTACGGCCCGTCATTCCTGGTGGATACTTCTAAAGCGTCAACAATCAACTCCGTTCAATTTACTCCTGAAGTGGTTAAAGGTGGTACCTATCATGTGTATTCTTATTTTCCAAAAGTAAAGAATGCTTCAGCTAAAACTATTTTTACCATTTATGATGGGCAAAAGGCTACTGAAAAGGTAATAAACCAGGCAGATATCCAGGTTCAGGGACAAACATCAGGAGAGTGGATCTCATTAGGGTCTTATAATTTATCCCGTGGAAAAAAAGCATATGTACAGGTTTCAAATAAAAATGCAGATGGGGCTGTCATTGCTGATGCTGTTCTTTTTGTTCCTGTTAGATAAAATATCAAACAACATTTACAATAATGAATATAGCTCCATTGAAAATTAAACTCTTGCTTTTTATAGGCATTGCATTTTGTACGGTTGTTAAGGCGCAACCCGGCGTATCCGGTACGAATATAAAAAAATACGACCTGGTGATTGTTGGCGGAACTCCTGCCGGTATCATGGCGGCTATTTCATCTGCCCGGTTAGGTAAAA
>Ga0193717_1002717_pt1 | contig 10099 bp, 10 predicted proteins | sample U2c2metaG_FD_145900 | JGI IMG/M metagenome (GOLD analysis project Ga0193717, IMG submission 145900) | Soil microbial communities from a riparian zone of the East river system, Colorado, United States - U2c2 | ecosystem: Environmental > Terrestrial > Soil > Riparian zone | place: USA: East River... | reverse complement strand
GCCCATCCGCAACAGGCAGTTCTCGTCGACGGCGCAGTGATCATCGTCGAGAACTGCCTGTTGCGGATGGGCCAGGAACAGCAGCGGCTGGGCCGCACTCTCGCGCTGCCCGAACGACTGAACGCGGTGTTCACCGCGACACGCGAAGTCGTGACGCCGAGCGTGGTGAGCGTGCTCGTGGTGATCCTGGTGAATCTGCCCTTGCTCGCGCTGTCGGGCGTCGAAGGCAAGATGTTTCACCCGATGGCCCTGACCGTCATCATGGCGCTGCTCGCCGCGCTGCTGCTGTCGCTCACGTTCGTGCCAGCGGCCTGCGCGCTTCTGCTCAATGGCAAGGTCTCGCACGAGGAAAATCGGCTCGTTGCCGGCCTGCGGCGCGGCTACGAGCCCGCGCTGGCCTGGTCGTTGCGGCACCGCGGCGCCGTAGTAGTTAGTGCGCTGGTGCTCACCCTGCTCGGCGCCTGGGGCGCGACGCGGCTGGGCACGGAGTTCGTGCCAAGCCTCGATGAAGGCGACATCGCCGTGCAGGCGAGCCGCATTCCTGGCACCAGCCTGAGCCAATCGATCGCGCTGCAGACCGCCGTGGAAAAGGCGGTGATGACGCTGCCCGAGGTTCGCACCGCGTTCAGCCGCATCGGCACGGCGGAAGTCGCCACCGACCCTATGCCACCCAGCATCGCCGACGGACTCGTCATGCTGAAGCCGCGCGCGGAGTGGCCGGATCCGGACAAAGACAAGGAAGACTTGCTCGAGGAACTCGAGCAGGTGCTGGCTACCGTTCCGGGAAGCAACTACGAAATCAGCCAGCCCATCCAGCTGCGTTTCAACGAGCTCATCTCCGGTGTGCGCTCGGATCTAGGCATCAAGATCTATGGCGACGATCTCGATGTGCTGATTCGCCAGGGCGGCCGCATCGCGGCTGCATTGCGCAAAGTGGAAGGCGCGACCGACGTGAAGCTCGAGCAGGTGACCGGACTGCCCATGCTCGAAGTGGCCCCGAAGCGCGAAGCGCTCGCGCGGCACGGCGTGCACGTAGGCGCCTTGCAGAATCTCGTGGTGACGGCCATTGGCGGCCACGAATCCGGACAGGTGTTCGACGGCGACCGGCGCATCGACGTGATCGTGCGCATGCCCGAAGCGCTGCGTTCTGACCTGCGCGTGCTCGCGAGGTTGCCGGTGCAATTGAGCCGTGGCGGATATGTGCCGCTCGGCGAACTCGCCGAACTACGCGAAGTCGTTCGCCCGAACCAGCTGAGCCGCGAAAACGGCAAGCGGCGTCTCGTGGTTTCCGCCAACGTGAGTGGCCGCGACCTCGGCGGTTTCGTGGCCGACGCGCGCGCGACCATCGCGCGCGAGATCAAACTGCCCGCCGGTTACTGGCTGGACTACGGCGGCACGTTCGAGCAACTCGAATCGGCGGGCGCGCGGCTCGCCCTGCTGGTGCCGCTCACATTGCTGCTGATCTTCGGCCTGCTGTTCGCCACGTTCCACTCGGCGCGCGATGCATTACTGGTGTTCAGCGGTGTGCCGCTGGCACTGGTGGGCGGAGTCGCGGCGCTGGCATTGCGCGGCATGCCGCTGTCGATCACGGCTGGTGTCGGCTTCATCACACTCTCCGGCGTCGCGGTGCTCACCGGCGTCATCGTCGTCACGGCGTTCCGCGACTTGCAGCGCGATGGCCGTTCGCTTGTCGACGCCGTCGTCGAGGGAGCCTTGTTGAGGCTGCGACCCGTGCTCATGATCGGTCTCGTCGCTTCGCTCGGATTCCTGCCCATGGCGCTCAACACCGGAACCGGCGCCGAGGTGCAGCGTCCGCTGGCCACGGTGGTGATCGGCGGAATTCTCTCCGCTACATTGCTGAGCTTGTTCGTCTTGCCCGCGCTGTATCGGTGGGCTGCCAAGCCCTCGCCGGCTATTACATAATCGATTCATATATATACGTAGAGACCCCGGGGGCACGCCATGCATGAGCAATACATCGAGTACCGCGACGGCGAAGCGCGGCTCGAAGGCTTCCTTTGTTACGACGAAGCGCAACCGGGACCGCGTCCCACGGTGCTCATCAGCCACGCCTGGGCCGGCTGCGACGACTTCGTGGAACGCAAAGCGCGGCGACTCGCCTGGCAGGGTTACGCCTGCTTCGCGCTAGACAACTACGGCAAGAGCAAACGCGGCACAAACCCCGAAGAGTGCTCAGCGCTCATGACGCCGTTCATGAATGATCGAAAACTGTTGCTGAAGCGGCTGCAGGCGGGACTCGCCACCGCGAAATCCATGCCCATCGTCGACGCACGCCGTGTGGCCATCATGGGCTTCTGCTTCGGCGGTCTGTGCGCGCTCGATCTCGCGCGCAGCAACGCCGACATCCGCGGCGCGGTGAGTTTTCACGGCATGCTGAAACCGTCCGGCCTCACGGAACCGAACGTTCGCGCCAAGGTACTCATGCTGCATGGCTATGACGATCCCATGGCGCCTCCCGAGGACGTACTCGCCGTGGCCAAGGAATTCACGAGCGCGGGCGCCGACTGGCAGCTTCATGCCTATGGCCACACCGTGCACGCGTTCACCAATCCCGTCGCTCAAAACCGCGACGGCGGCATGCAATACGACGAAGCCGCCGACCGGCGCTCGTGGCATGCGCTCGAGGAATTCCTCGCCGAAACGCTCAAGTAGGCGGCGCAAAAAATCGGCGTATCTCCGCATGGCGTGTTAGCGTGGCCACAGACTTCCCAGGGGAGCGGTCTGCATGAAGAAGATATCGGTCATCGTGCTCGTCGCGCTCAGTGTCGCGTTCGCCGGCTACGCCGAAGCAGCCAAGGGCAAGAAGCGAACCCGCAACGCCAATCGCATCGGCGCCTATGGCGGCGCACTCATCGGTTACAGCACCTACTCCGCCGATCAGTCTGCTTTGAACGAACAGCTCCTCGAAAACATTCTCACGGGCGCGGGGCCCACCCAGAACCTGAGTTCGAGCACCGAAGATTCCGACATCGGCTATCAGGCCACGTTCGGCTACCGCTTCCATCGGTACATCGCCGCCGAGCTCGGACTCGCGCAATTCGGAAGCCTGAAGTCCACGGCGCGTGCCGACCTGGACTTCGGTGGTGGCTTCGTTCCGGCGAGCGTCACGTACGCATTCTCCGCGGGCGGTCCCGTCATCTCGGCGATCGGCATCCTGCCTTTGCACGACAAATTCGAGCTGTTTGCCCGGCTCGGCTATCTGTTCGCCAGCTCCGATCTCGAGCTCACTTCGCGTGTCGACGGCGAGTCCGGTGGTTTCGGCAGCGCGAAGGGCGATTCACAGAATCCGGTGTATGGCCTCGGCTTTGCCTGGCACATCAACCAGGTCTACTCCATCCGTGGCGAATTCCAGAAGCTCGATTCGCTCGGCGAAGAAATTCGCACCGGCGAGGAAGACCTCACCGTGATCGGCCTGGGCGTCGTCATCCGCTTCTGATGAGGGGCTATTGTTTCCTGCTTGCCGTCCTGGGTACTGCGTGTAGCGGCACCGACGCTTCCAGCGCGTCCACAAAGCAAGGCGCCGTGCGCATCGGCAATTCCTTCGTCGCCACGCCGGTAGCCGATTTCCAGGAACCCTGGGCGATGACATTCCTGCCCGACGGGCGCCTGCTGGTCACGGAGAAGAAGGGCGCGCTCAAACTACTGGACGTGGAGAGCAAACGCGTCGGCAACATCAGCGGCGTTCCCCAGGTCGCGTATGGCGGCCAGGGCGGATTCGGCGATGTCATCCTGCATCCGCAGTTCGCGAGCAACTCCATCGTCTACGTGAGTTATTCCGAGCCCGGCGACGCCGACACCAACGGCGCCGCGGTGGCACGCGCCCGCCTCGCACTCGATCGCAATGGCGGTGGCAGCCTGCAGGATTTCAAGGTGATCTGGCGCCAGGTGCCGAAGGTGGCCAGCCGCGGTCACTGGGGTCATCGCCTGGTGTTTGGACCCGACGGCATGTTGTGGATCACCTCGAGCGAGCGCCAGCAATTCACGCCCGCGCAGGACATGAAGAGCAATCTCGGCAAGATCGTGCGTCTGAAAGACGACGGCTCGGTGCCCGACGACAATCCGTTCTACTCGCAGGGCGGCGTCACCGCGCAGATCTGGTCGCTCGGGCATCGCAATTTGTTAGGCATCGCATTCGCGCCGGACGGCAGGCTGTACGCGCACGAGATGGGCCCCGCCGGCGGCGACGAGCTGAACCTCATCGAGAAAGGTGCGAACTACGGCTACCCCATCGTCTCGAACGGCAATCACTACAACGGTTCGGATATTCCCGATCACTCGACACGCCCCGAATTCAAGGCGCCGCTCGTGACCTGGACGCCGGTGATCTCACCCGCCGGGTTCATCATCTACTCCGGAAAGAAGTTCCCCGACTGGACCGGGGACGGCCTCATCGGCGGGCTGTCGTCGGAATCGCTGGTGCGCGTGGAGTTCGGCAATGGCACCGCGCGTGAAGCGCAGCGCTTCGACATGGGCCGGCGCATTCGTGAAGTGGAGCAAGGCCCGGACGGCGCCATCTGGCTGCTCGAAGACCAGCGCAACCTCACCGGCGGGCGGCTCCTCAAACTCACCCCGTAAATGGGGTCAGGCGCCGCCGCGGCGCCGTTCCTTATTTGCTAGCAAAAGGGGACGCGCCTCAGTAGGCCCTCTCAGATATCCGACTCCTCGAGAGTGCCCGCGTCTATCTTCTCGTTGAGCTCGCGAGCGCGGCGCTCGACCTCATCGAAATCACTGCCGGCATCACGTCGGATGATGTCCCACGGGGTCTCGTACGGCTGGCACTGCGAGTCCCAGTTGCAGCGGAATTTTTGCCACAGGGCAAGCCCTTCGCAGTCTGGCGTGCGCTGACAGGCCGCCAGCGTCCACGACAAACGTCGCCGCTTGGCCTCCCCTTCATCCTTGATAACAAGCCATGCGGCCGTATCGCCGGCCCGAAGCAGGACGTCGGGATCCGACGTGCGCGTCGCATCGAGGACCAACTTTCTGGCCTCCGAGCGCGCATCACGGGCCTTCTCCGATTCCGGATCCTGAGTGCCGATGACCGCCTTGTTGAATGCCACGTTCAACTGCGCGAGCGGATTGCCGACCGCGAACGCCGCATCCATCCAGTCATTGCCGATGCCAAATGGGGCGTCCTTGGCTTGATTCAGTCTGCTGCAGCGCTTCTCCAACAGGTTCATGTCGTCGGCTTTATAGAAAGAATTTTGCGCGGTGCGCTGTCTGGCTTCGTCGAGTGTTCGACGACGTGGAGGCTTGCCCGGCAAGGTCTCTAAGAAATACATCGAATAGACGAATTCGCATTCGTTGAGCGCAAGCGCCAGCCAGTATCGCGCGTCGCCATCGCCGTTTTTCGCCAGCCCGATCGCGCTCTCCGCGAAAGCCCAAAAGTCATCGGACTCCTCAAGTCGCCTGCTCCAGTCTGGAGCCGGTGCATCGGCCGAAGCTGCAACGGCGACATGCTTTTTGGCGGTGGCTATCTCTGTTGCGTTTTTCGCGACCGTGTCCGGCAACGCGGTTTTGGGCAAATCAGGTGCCCTGGCTGGGGTGGACCTTGCGCCAGCCGTGTCGCGCTCGCGCGGCTCGCTGACTAACCACCACGACACGCCCGCGAGCAACACCGCAGCCGCTATCACCAGGGACCGAGAGTTGTTCATCGCACTACCTGCTTCCTCGCGACATTACCGCTGGCCCATGTTTCAACGGACGGCGCGCAAGAACAGGGTTCGTCAGATCGCCTCGAGAAGCTTTTCGTCGTCCACCTTCGGGGAGTTCACACGCGGGCTCACCTTGTACGCACGCAGCTGCTCGCCCGGGAACTGGATGAGCGCGGCTTTGGCCTGCTCCGGCGTGCCGGTGAGCCACACCTCCACGTCTCCCATGCGCAGGATGGCCGGCATGCGCTTCTCGCTGTGGATCTTTGCCATGAGCTCGTTCGCCGGCAGCGTGATGATCGTGAAGCTCTCAACGACCGTGCGGTCGGCTTTGACCGAGCGGTCCCACAACGCGGCGAACGGCATGACTTCGTTGTTAGCCAGCCCGATGAACCAGGGTTGTTTGGGCGCATCGGGAATCATCTGCCATTCATAGAAGCCCTGCGCCGGCACGATGCAGCGCTGGCCCTTCTTCCACGGGTCGCGATACGCAGGCGACGCTTCCATGGTTTCGATGCTCGCATTGAAGGTAGGGAATTTGGGGCTCTCGCCTTTGAGGAAAGGCGGTATCAAGCCCCAACGCATCATCACGCCTTCGCGCTCGCCGCCGACTTCCGGCGAGGCATCGCGAATGACCGGCACCTCGCGAGTGGGCGCCACGTTGTAGCTCACCATGTCGTACCAGCGCAGGCGTTTCACGCCGAAGGCTTTTTCCGCCTTCGCCTGCTGCGCGAGAATGTAGCGTCCACACATAGGGACGGGAGCTTAGCGGCTTGACCTCGCCAGACCAAATGGGGACATTCCTCGTCCATGAAAGATCCTCGTGTCGCCGACGCACTCGCGTGGCTGAAGAAACATTCGAAGAAATCCGTGCGCGACGGCATGGCACGCTACGCAATACCGAATGACAAGGCGCTCGGCGTGCTCATGGGCGACATCCAGAAGCTGGCCAAGCTGCTGGGACGCGATCACGCGCTCGCGCTCGCCTTGTGGAAGACCGACGTCTACGAGGCGCGCATGTTGTGCGCTTATGTCGATGAGCCCGAGCGCGTCACGCCGGCGCAGATGGATGCGCAGGCGCGCGATTTCGACAACTGGGCGATCTGCGACACGCTGTGCTTCGCGCTGTGGGTGCGCACGCCGCACGCGTTCGCCAAGATCAGGAAGTGGGCCAGTCATCGGGATGAGTACGTCAAGCGGGCTTCCTTTGCGCTGCTCGCGAGCATGGCGCTGAGGCACAAGGAAACGGGCGATGCCGACTACCTGCGCTGCCTGCCGCTCATCGAGAAAGCGGCGAGTGACGAGCGCAACTTCGTGAAGAAAGCGGTGAGCTGGGCATTGCGCGGCGTGGGACGGCGAAGCGTCAAGCTCAACAAGGCGTCGCTGACGCTGGCAAAGAAGTTAGCTGCCGCGAAAGAACCCGCGCCGCGGTGGATAGGCAAGGATGCGTTGCGCGAGCTGTCGAGCGCCGCCGTGCAGAAACGGCTTCAAAGGGGCTTGCTGAAGTAGACCACGCGCTCGGTTTCCTTGAATCCCAGGGCGCGATGCGCGCGCTGGCTCGCCTCGTTCTCCAGCAATGCGTCGGACGCGAGCTCGCGGCAGCCGCGCGCCTTCGCCCAGTCGCCGATGGCATCGAACAGCCGGCGCGCGACTCCGTGGCGGCGCATCGCGGGCACCACGTACACGCCCTCGACGAAGCCCACGGGCGAAGTTTCCGTCCCGTTGACGAAATCGCTGCGAATCGAACCTTCGATGAATCCGATCGGCTGGCGTTTCTCGTCGTACATCATGAGCTGAAGGAAACGCTCCGGCTGGGCCAGTGAGATCGCCATGTAGCTGCGATGCTCGTCGGCGGTGGCATCCGGCCACAGCGCGACGCGCATCTGCAGCCATCCGGGCTGGTCGAGCGCACTGCAACGTTCGATAAAAGCGGCCTCAAGGGACATGCCGGGAGGGTAGCAGGCCGGACTCGGGTTCATACAGTACCCCGCTCGCCCCGGCACTGGGTGGACGTGCCGCGGCGGTCCGGAAAAAATTCGACCCATGCCTCTGCCCGCCAGCGCCATCGACAAACTTTCAGACCACTCAGGGTCTTACGTCATCTGCGTTGCCTGCCGCCAATGCCAGCACGCGCGCGAAATAGATCCGCGCACGCTAGCTAACATCCTTGGCTGGAACGTCACGCTGAAGCAGGCCTGCACGCGGTTGCGCTGCTCGAAGTGCCAGGCACGCAGCTTCAAAGTAGAGATCGCTTTCGAGCGCAAACCTCGAGGGTGGAAGGCCAACCCGTCCTGAAATGGTGCCAGGCACCGTTTATTCGGCGGTGAAACGCAGCTTCGAGAATACGGCGCGCGGCGCGTCGCCGCAGTCCACATGCCCGGCCGCGCCGGTGCGCTGAACTTTCTCCACGCTGATCGCGCACGCGCCGACGTCGATGGGCGGCACGATGCGCCCATTGAGCACGAGATAGGGCACGAGGCTCGCGGCTTCACTACCGTCAGCGACCGGAACGCGCAGCAGCAGGTACTGATCGTCGCCTGCGCCGTATTCGAGCAGCGCGGTACGCACGCCGTTCTCATAGGAATACAGCCCGGGCGCCACGGAATGCCGGCCCGCCACGTCGAGTGGCAGTGAATATTCGCGGCCCGCGTATGTGAAGGTGGCCGAACCTTTCTTGAACGTGGCTTCCTGGCGTCGCGCGCCCTCACCCATGCGCGTGTTGTGCATGCGGCGACCCGCGGGCGCAGAGGTGGTGGTGACCCCCGAGGGAAGCTTCGCCAGCGTGAGCACGGCCACCGGGGTGCCGGACGCGAAACCCACGCGCTGCAGGTAGATAGATAACTTCTGACCGGGCGGATACACATCGAATCCCAGCCCGCCGGGCAAGCCCGCCATGACCCAGTATTTCTTGCCGGCCTGTTCGAACTGCAGCTCCGGCAGGTCCCCGCCGAAGAACATGTCCACGAGATCGCCCGAAAGGCCTCGGCTGCCCACCCATGAACTGATCAGCGGCCGGAACCGGCTCGACGGCGGGCGCTTCTGGCCGGTGAACGTGGCGGTGGTGGTGAACCACTGTCCCGCCGGTGCAAGCTCGGCTTCTTCGTTTTGCGAACGCGCCGCGCCGCCCATGATCTTGGCGAGCGTGGATGGCATGTAAGCCGATTCATCGGTATCGCTGGCGCCGGACTGTGCCCCAGCAACTCCGCACACCAGACACGCCGCAGCCAACCAACCGCACGCGCGCAATGCACTCAAGACTTCGCTCCGCCGAAAATCGCTTCGATTTCCGCCTGGCTGTTCGGCCGCACTGCGCGGCCAATTTCCACGCCCTTCTCGAGATACACGAGCGTGGGCCAGAGCTTCACGCGAAACGATCGGCCCAGCGGTTTGCCCTTGCCGTCTTCCACTTTGATGTGGCGCACGTTTCGGTGCTTTTCCAACACGGCGGAAATATCCGCTTGCGCCGCCTGGCAGTAGCCACACCAGGTGGCGCCGAATTCGAGCACCACAGAGCCGGGCAAACGGTCGATTTCTTCGCGCGTCGGTTCGTTCATATGGCGATACTGCACGCATGTGGATTGGAAAGAAAAGCGGTCCTGACCGGTACGAAATCTTTCAGAGCATCGCGAGCGCGATGATTTCCAGCAACACGTGTGCCACGATCAGCGGCCACAGCTGGCGCGTGCGCGAATACAGGTAACCGTACAGCAACCCCATCGGCACCGAGGTCAGCACGCCTATCGGCCCCTGGTACAGGTGATACAGCAGCCGCACCACCACGCTCACGTTGATCGCCGTCCACATCCCCCGCCGCGGCGCGATCGCCGTGATGATGTATCCGGCCACGAACAGCTCTTCGACTATGGCGTTGACCACGGAGATCAGGAACAGGAGCTGCATGCTCAAGTCCTCGTCGAACCGCGGCGCCCGCGCGATGGCGGCCTGCATGTCGTACTGAAATGCGACTTGCGCGAAATACTGAACGCCCACGACCAGCCCGTACGTGAGCACGAGCAGCACCAGGCCCACGAGCGTTCCACTCCAGGAGAACGCGAGGCCAAACTTCTCCAGCGTCCAGCCGCGAATGCGCAGAAACCACGCCAGGAACCCGAGCTGGATCACCTCAAAGAGAATGGCGGCGAACAGCTCGGTGTTGGTGAAGACCGGCGCTCGATTCCCTTCCGGCGCGCCGAGCGACATGATCGACGCGAAGATGGGCAGCCCAAACGCCCAGGTGACGACGACGAGGAATTCCACGCCCTCCGGAAGACGGCGAATGGCTTCGTGCAGGCGGTTCACTGCGAGTTCGTGCCCGCCTTTTCGCCGACCGTCTTCACGCCTTTCGCCACGAGATCCGCGCCCACGCCATCGGGCAGCGCGTGCCGCGCCTGCAGCAACGCAAGCTTTTCCAGGTACTCGCGCGCAATGTC
>Ga0193717_1002716_pt1 | contig 10101 bp, 8 predicted proteins | sample U2c2metaG_FD_145900 | JGI IMG/M metagenome (GOLD analysis project Ga0193717, IMG submission 145900) | Soil microbial communities from a riparian zone of the East river system, Colorado, United States - U2c2 | ecosystem: Environmental > Terrestrial > Soil > Riparian zone | place: USA: East River... | reverse complement strand
CAAGCGGAAGACGAAAACGCCGGTCTTGTTGGCGCGCTCGTCCGAAAGACCGCCTACCGCTCCCAGGGCCTCGAGCAGGGTCATGCCCTGCTTGTTGATTTCGACGTTGCCCGACTTCAGCACGGCGCCGAGGGCGGTGAAGGTCTTGGCGTTCAACCTGACGACAATCTCGTCACCCTTCTGCAGGGGAATGTCTCCGCCCGCGAGCAAATTGGTATATTGCGTCTGCAGGATGATCTGCCCATTGCGCCGCACTACGACTTCCAGCTGGGCCGAGGTCATCGGGGGTTGTATGGCCGGCCCCCCTGCCCTGTTGATCACATCGAGGACCGAGCGGGTGCCTTCGAGCACCGAGAAACGGCCGGGGGCCTTGACCTCGCCGGACACCATCACGGTGTTTGTCCGGTCAGCCACGAATTCAACGATGACCTGCGGGTCCTGCGCCTTGCTGCCGAGTTGAGTGACTATCCGCTGCTCTATCTGGCCAAGATCGAGGCCGGCAACCTGGACCTTTCCGACATAGGGCACGTTGATCGTGCCGTCGTCGGTAACCCGCTGCGGCCCGAGATCGGCGCCCGGCCGCTGAATGGTCGGAAAAATGCTGCCTTCGTAGGGTTCGAAAATGCGAACCTTCAGGACGTCGCCGGGCGCCACGGACGCCCGCCCGCCGGCTCCCAGGTTGCTGGTGGTCGACGGCCGGTCGATGCTTGCAACCGGTCGATAGGGTACCACCGAAACCGCCGTGAGATCGAGCACGTCGAATGGCAGGGCCTCCGTGGTGCCGCGTGCCGCGCCCAGCATCTCGGGCCCGCTTCCGGGTATCGCCTGGCAGCCGGCCAAGGCAAGGCCCAAAGCGATGATGGCGGCAGGACACGCGACGCCGCGCACCCAACTCAGAACTTTCAAAATCTCGATCTCCGTCCCAAAACGGGTGCCGATGGCCGTCGCCGGGTTCGCCTTTATTTTCAGCCCGCCCCGTAATTACCCTGTGATACCGCGCCGGTGCAAGCTTATGACGAAAATTCCCCCCATATTTAGGGTCTCGCCCTACGCTGAAGCCTAGCAGTGGCCTCCTCGACCGAAACGGCAGTATCAAAGAGCTGGGAAAAGCCGCTGACCAGCAAGCAATCGGCGGCCGCGCCCGTGAAGTGACACAATACCACGCGCGCACCCAATTCTGTAGCGCGACGGAAGGCGTTGGCGAGAACACGGACGCCCGCGGCGCTCATATAGGTCACTGCCCCGCCGTCGATGATGATGCTTCCCCCCGGCAGCAGCTTCGCCATCACGTCGCTGCCCGCCGCTATCGAGGTCGCCGAATCGAGCCTCTCCGGCAAGGCGATCGTCACAATTCCCGGCGCTTCCTTGTCGCTCACTTTCAGCCTCTTTTGCCCAAGTCGCGGGCTGCATCCGCGCCGACATTACGCCAGCTTCGCCCCATGTCGGCACCACGCCATTCTATCCTGCGGCCACTCAACGCGCTCGCCATGAGGACAGGCGCGAGTATTTCCCGGCAGAGCGTCGCTGCGGCCGCGCGCGGCCCGAACGACAGACCGCGACCGGCCACGAACCAGGCTTCCGCCGCCACCCACAGTACGGTGTGACCCACGATTCCAGCCCCAACCGCCATGGCATTGAAATCCAAGGCGATCAGGGAGGCCCCGCCCGCCAGTCCGGAAACAGCCCATCCGACGGTCGGCTCCCACAACACCAGGGGCCAGACCGGCAGGCGCAGCCGCGTGCGCGCCCAGCGGACCTGCCGCCGCCAGACGCTCGTCCAGTCGCGCCGGCCGATCGGCAGGCGCGGCATGACATCGCTGAGGCGCGTCCGCAGGCCGAGCTCCCGCACGGATCGAACGACCGAATAGTCATCCGCGATCCAGCGCGAAAATCCCTGCCAATTGCCGATCTTCTGCAAGGTCTCCCGCGTCAGCAGCGTGACACCGCCCGAAGCGACCGCCATGCTCAGGCGATCGCCTGCCAGCAGAAAGCGCGCCTGATGGCTGTTCATATAGGCACACTCCATTTCGGCCGCGAAACCCTCGGGGTTCTCGGCCGCCTTCAGCGCCAGCACCAGGCCGACGCGCTCCGACAGCGCCGCTGCGGCGGCCAGAAGCTCGGCGAGGGCCAGCACGATCCCGGCGTCACACAGCGCCACCACGTCGCGGCTGGCCGCTTCAAGTCCCTTGCGGACATTGTTCATCTTCGGATTGAAAGTGTCGTCCCGGCCGATCAGAAGCGGCGCATCGACGGCAAGCGCCGAGCGCCACAGCGTATTGGCCGGTCCGACCGCGCCGTCGTCGGGGCTGGCCACGCAGAAGAGGATTTCCGCCCCGGCCCGCGACAGCTCCGCCAGCGCGGCGATATAGGCAGGCGATGCATCGGCCGCGCCGTTGAGCGGCGCCACGATGGAAAAATCGGCAGGGCGGTGGCGGACGACCGGGGAAGAACGACGAAGGCGTGCGATTGCCGCACTACCCCAGTGCACAGCCGTGCTGAACCCCCACCAGCCCAGTCCCATCAAGGTCCAAGCGCTGGCGTCCATCGATCATCAGGAGCCCGCCGAGAAGCGGTGGGCGTCGTCCTTCTCCACGAGAATCGCCTGATTGTAGGCCTCGATCACTTCGGGGGGCGCGCCCTGGGCGCGGATACGGCCATCGTCGATCCAGATCGCGCGCGTGCACAACCGCCTGACCTCGGCCTCCGAATGCGAGACGAACAGCAACGTGCCGGTCTTGCGGAACTCATCGATCCAATCCAGGCACTTGCGCTGGAAGGCGACGTCACCGACGGCAAGGGCCTCGTCGACCACCAGGATCTCGGCCTCGACATGGGCGCAGATCGAAAAGGCCAATCGCGTACGCATGCCCATTGAATAGTGCTTGACCGGCTGCTCCATGTAATCGCCGATGCCGGCGAATTCCGAGATCGAATTGAATTTGCGCAGGACTTCGGCCCGCTTGAGCCCCAGCACCGCGCCGCCGATCATGACGTTTTCACGTCCGGACAATTCGAGATCGAAGGTCGATCCCAGCGCGAGCACCGGTGCGATGCGGCCGTTGACCCGCAATTCGCCGTTGGTCGGCAGAGTCATGCCGCAGATGACCTGCAGCAGGGTGGATTTACCGCAGCCGTTGCGCCCGAGGATACCGATGCTTTCGCCGCGGCGGATCTCGAGATCGACGTCGCGCAACACCCAGAAGGGCTTGAAATAGGTCTTCCACGAGCCGAACAGGACCTGCTTGAGCCAGTCGTTGCGGTGCGCGTAGAGCTGGTAGGCCTTGCCCAGATGCTTGGCCTTTACGACGATCTCAGATGACGTCGACGATGACATTCCGATACCTGTCGAAGAGCCAGTAACCGAACCAGAAGGTGACGGCAGAGGTGAATAGCGTCCAGACATAGACGCGCCAATCCGGCAGTTGGCCGAACAATACGATATCGCGCATCACCTCGACGTATCCGGTGAGCGCGTTGGCGTAAATCCAGAAATCAATCGGCGCCGGCAGCGACGTCGGAGAATAGAACACCGGTGTGGCGAACATGAAGAGCGGCACGATGGTGATCATCAGGTAGCCGGCATCGCGCGTAAACGCGCCGAGCGCCGACAAAACCCAGGCAACGCCGATCAGGAAGGCAAGGAATGGCAGCACGATGAACGGCAGCAGCAGCACCGTCCACGGCAAGCTGCCGGTGGCCAGCAGCTGGAAGGCCAGCATGACGATCAGCGCGATGCCGGAATAGACGGTGGCCCGCAGGGTCGAAATCATGGCCAGCGTGTCGCTGGGGAAGATCGTCTGCTTGATGAAGTGGCTGTACTCGTGCAGCAGCATCGGCGCGCGGAACGCGATCTCGGAGAAAAAGTTGAAGACGATGATGCCGCTGAAGATGAATAGCGCATAGCCGATGCGGGAACTGCCGACATCGTACGGCAGCTTTACCGCCGAGGTAAAGGCGAAGGTATAGACCGCGATGCCGAGCAACGGCGCCAGCACCGCCCACACCCAACCGGCGACCGATCCCTTGAACCGTTCCCTGATTTCGCGCCGCAGGATCGCGACAATGAGATCGCGATGATGCCAAGCCTGCAAGAAGGGGGCGGACATAAAATGAGTCAAGCGTCCCACCGGACCGCGATGCTCGATCACGATCTGCTTGCCGTTGACGACGTTCACCGACGGCATGAGCCTCGTCTCTCCTTTTCGACCCGGTGGGCCGTCAATCTCGTGGTGAGCCCGGTGGGGTACGATCCCACGACCCTCTGATTAAAAGTCAGATGCTCTACCGCTGAGCTACGGGCCCGCCCCGACAATGCGCCCCGGCTCGACCGGACGCGCGGCGCTCGTATAGGATGCGCAGTCCGAGCGGTCAACGCACGCTCGAAAAGCCTCACTTGGCCCCGAATTTGGCCTTGAGGCGCTGGAACACCCTTTTGGACACGAACTGCGACGTGTCGCCGCCCAGCCGGGCGATGTCCTTGACCAGCGAGGAGGCAATGAACTGGTGCCGGTCCGACGCCATCAGGAAGATGGTCTCGATATCGGGCTCCATGCGGGCGTTCATGTTCGCCATCTGGATCTCGTACTCGAAATCCGACACCGCGCGGAGGCCGCGGATGATCAACGAGGCCTTCACCTTGCTGACGAAATGGATCAGCAGGCCATCGAACGGCACCACTTCGATGCGGGAGCGGTCCTCCGGAGGGAAGTCGGCAATATCCTCGTGGATGATGTCGATCCGCTCTTCGAGGGAAAACAGCGGTCCCTTGCCGGCGCTGGCGGCAGGCCCGATGATCAGTTTGTCCACGAGCTTCATCGAGCGGCGCACGATTTCCATGTGGCCGCTGGTGACGGGATCGAACGTTCCCGGATAGACCCCGGTGCGTTCCGTCATGTCTTCCCCTTGTGCTCCTGTTGAGGCGGCGAAGTCTTAGCGGCACGGCCAATCCTTATCCACCGTTTGTTTCGTCCGGACTTTCGCTGGGAGAAGTGTCGTCGCCGCCATCCTCGAGGGATGCCGTACCCTCCGCAGCGTCATCCTCGCCGATACGGATCGCCGAAACGACACGCTCGCCTTCGCTCACGTTGACAATACGCACGCCACGTGTGCCGCGCCCGGCAATGCGGATCCCATCGACCGGACAACGGATCAGGGTGCCTCCATCGGTGACCAGCATGATCTGGTCGGTGGACAGAACGGGAAAGGCCGCCACGACCTTCGCTCCGTTGGTCAGGCTCATCAGCTCGACTCCCTTGCCGCCGCGACCGGTCACCCGATATTCGTAGGACGACGTACGCTTGCCGAAACCCGAGGAAGCCGCGGTGAGCACGAACTCCTCCTTGCCCTGCAATTCGGCGAAGCGCTCGGCGGAAAGCGCGGCAACGCTTGCAGTCCCCTCCTCGCCGCCATTCGTATCGGCGCTCGCCACCGTCTCCTCTTCGGCGCTCTCGAGCTGCCGCAACGCGCGTGACTGGCGCAGATAGGCGTCGCGCTCCTCCGTCAGGATGCCCTTGCCCGCGTCGAGCAGGGACATCGAGATGACCTCGTCGCCCTCGGCCAGCGCAATGCCGCGCACGCCGGTCGAGGCCCGGCTCTGGAACACCCGGACCGTCGCCACCGGAAAGCGCATGGCGCGGCCCTGGCGGGTGGCGAGCAGCACGTCCTGCTCTTCGCTGCAGACGCCGACGCCGATCAGGCGGTCGCCTTCGTCCTCGCCCTCGAACTTCATGGCGATCTTGCCGCCCTGATGGACGGTGGTGAAATCCGACAGCTGGTTGCGCCGCACGCCGCCGCGGGCGGTGGCGAATACGACGTTCAGCGAGCCCCAGCCCGCTTCGTCCTCCGGCATCGGCATGACGGTGGTGATGGTCTCGCCTTCGCCCAGCGGCAAAAGATTGACGAAGGCCTTGCCGCGCGCCTGCGGGGCGCCCAGCGGCAGCCGCCAGACCTTGAGCTTGTAGACGATGCCGCGGCTGGAGAAGAACAGCACCGGCGTATGTGTGTTGGCCACGAACAGGCTGGAGACGAAATCGTCCTCGCGCGTGGCCATGCCCGAGCGGCCTTTGCCGCCGCGGCGCTGGGCGCGATAGGCCGAGACCGGCACGCGCTTGACGTAGCCGCCATGGGTCACGGTGACCACCATGTCCTCGCGCTGGATCAGGTCCTCGATGTCCTGCTCGAATTCATTGTCGAGAATCTCGGTGCGGCGGGGCGTGGCGAACTGCGCCTTCAGCTCGACCAGCTCGCTGCGCATCAAGGCGAAGAGCAGGTCGCGCGAGCCCAACAGTTCCAGGAAACCTTCGATCAGCGTGGCGACTTCGGTAAGCTCGGCAGCAATCTTGTCGCGCTCCAACCCGGTCAGGCGCTGCAGACGCAATTCCAGGATGGCCCGGGCCTGCGCCTCCGACAGCCGGTAGGTGCCGGTCTCCGACACTTCGCGGCCGGGCTCGGCGATCAGCTCGATCAGCGGCGCCACTTCGGAGGCGGCCCAGTCCTCGGCCATCAGCCGCTCGCGCGCCACCACCGGATCGGGGGCACTGCGGATCATGGCGATGACCCTGTCGATATTGGCCACGGCGATCGCCAGACCAACCAGCACATGGGCGCGGTCGCGGGCATGCGCGAGTTCGTACTTGGCGCGCCGCGTCATGACCTCGGCGCGGAACCGCAGGAACGCCTCGAGCAGTTCCTTGAGACTCATCAGCTTGGGACGGCCGCCATCGAGCGCCAGCGCGTTGACGCTGAACGTCGTCTGCAGGGTCGTGAACTTGTAGAGCTGGTTCAGCACCACGTCGGCCATGGCATCGCGCTTGAGCTCGATGACGAGGCGCACACCGTCGCGATCGCTCTCGTCGCGGATCTCGGAGACGCCTTCGACCCGCTTGTCGCGCACCACCTCGGCGATGCGCTCGTGCAACCGCGCCTTGTTCTCCTGGTAAGGCACTTCGGTGACGATGATCGCCTCGCGGCCACCGCGCATTTCCTCGATCTTGGTCTTGGCGCGCACGATCAGTGAACCACGGCCGAGCTCAAAGGCCGCACGAATGCCGGTGCGTCCGAGGATGGCCGCGCCCGTCGGGAAATCCGGCCCGGGCACATATTCCATGAGCTGCAAGACGGTGAGGTCGGGCTTGTCGATCAGGGCGCAACAGGCATCGATCAACTCGCCAAGATTGTGCGGCGGAATGTTGGTCGCCATGCCGACGGCGATGCCGCCAGCGCCGTTGGCCAGGAGATTGGGATAGCGCGCCGGCAGCACTGTCGGCTCCTGCCCGGTCTCGTCGTAGTTGGGCTGGAAGTCGACGGTGTCCTTGTCGATGTCGTCGAGCAACATCTCGGCGACGCGCGCCAGCCGCGCTTCGGTGTAGCGCATGGCCGCCGGCGGATCGCCATCCATCGAGCCGAAATTGCCCTGCCCCGCGACCAGCGGCAGGCGCATGGAGAAATCCTGCGCCATGCGCACGATGGCGTCGTAGATCGATTGATCGCCGTGCGGGTGATACTTGCCCATCACCTCGCCGACGATGCGCGCCGACTTGCGGAACGGATGGGTCGAATCGAAGCCGCTTTCCTTCATCGCGTAGAGGATGCGCCGTTGCACCGGCTTCAGTCCGTCGCGCGCATCGGGCAATGCCCGCGCCACGATCACGCTCATGGCGTAATCGAGGTACGAGCGGCGCATTTCCTCTTCGATGTTGATCGGCGCGATATCGTGCGAGGGCGACGGAGGGGGAGCGTCGGAAGGCGGCGGCGGAGGAGGGGGCGGAAGGGTCGTATCGTCGCTCACGGAGACCTGTTTTCGGCTCGATTTTGGGCTCAGCCGGGGGCCCCGGCGAAGGGAGAGCGCAACCTATCAAACCCTACCCGGAACACCAGCAAAAACGACGTGAAATACCCCGCTTTAACCATTTGATTTTATTGTGTAAATTGACGGCGAAAATACCCTCGGAAAAGGCCTCGAATTGACACCATCCCGACCCTCTCCCCGGCCCTCCGTCGTGGTCTTCGACCTGGGCGGCGTCCTGATCGACTACAATCCGCGGCATCTCTATCGGAAGCTCATCTCCCGGCCCGAGGAGATTGAGGATTTCCTGGCCAATGTCACAACCCAGGCATGGCACTCTCGACAGGATCTTGACGGCGATCCGGCCGTCGCCATTAGAGACCTGCAGGCTCTTCATCCCGGCAAGGAAGCGCTGATCGCAGCCTTCTACGACCGTTTCGACGAGATGCTCGACCATGCCTTTGCGCCCATGGGCGAACTCGTCGAGCGGCTGGGCGCCGCGGGTACGCCACTCTATCTGCTGTCCAATGCGCCGGGCTTCCTCGATGCCTGGTTGCGCGGGCCGGCCCGCAAGCGCCACCCCTTCATCGGCGCATTCCGCGACTATGTCGTCTCGGGCCATGTCGGTTGCTGGAAGCCCGACACGGCAATCTACGACCTCGTCTGCCGCACCGGCGGCTTCGCGGCGCGCGATGCCGTGTTCATCGACGACTTGTTGAAGAACGTCGAAGGCGCCCGTGCCGCCGGCCTGAGCGCCATTCACCACCGTTCGGCCGAGGAGACCGTGGCGGCGTTGCGGGCGCTGGGGTTGCCAGCCTAGCCCCTTCAGGCACATCCCAAAACGAACCGACCGCCGCGGCAACCGCGGCGGTCGATGTTTCGATTCTGGAGTGCCCGGTCCTAGAACGGGATATCGTCGTCCAGCTCGGGCTTGCCGCCGCGCGCGGCCGGGCGGCCGCCGCCTGAGGGCGCCGATCCGCCCCCCATGCCACCACCACCCATGTCGCTGCCGTCGTCCATGCCGCCCGCACCGCCACCTTCGCCACCGCCGGCGCGGCCGTCGAGCATGGTCAGGGTGCCACCGAAGCGCGGCACGACCACTTCGGTGGTGTAGCGCTCCTGGCCGCTCTGGTCGGTCCATTTACGGGTGGTGAGCTGGCCCTCGAGATAGACCTTGGCGCCCTTGCGCAGGAATTTCTGGGCCACTTCGGCCAGCTTCTCGTTGAAGATCACGACACGGTGCCATTCCGTGCGTTCCTTGCGCTCGCCGCTCTGGCGGTCGCGCCAGGTTTCCGATGTCGCCACCGACATGTTCACCAGCGACCGGCCGTCCTGCATGGATTTTACTTCAGGATCGCGGCCGAGATTGCCGACCAGAATGACTTTGTTGGCGCTGCCCGCCATGGAGCTCTCCCTTGCCTTCCCGGTGCCGCGGAGCGCGACACCTACCTCACGTCCCCAAACTACCGCAGGCGGTCTGTGGGGAACCACAGATTTCGGGGCCGGCTGCGGCGGCCTGACACGAAGGGGTGAATAAATGCCTGCGAATAGCCATATGCGGCGGTCCCCCGCATCGCCTATCCTCAGGGTCACATGGCCAAGTCCCGTTTACCCGTTGCCGAGCCGAGCCGCTTCATATCGGTCCGCGGCGCCCGCGAGCATAACCTCAAGAACGTCGATATCGACCTGCCGCGCGACCGGCTGGTGGTCATCACCGGTCTGAGCGGCTCGGGCAAGTCCTCACTCGCCTTCGACACGATCTATGCCGAGGGCCAGCGGCGCTATGTCGAGAGCCTGTCGGCCTATGCCCGCCAGTTCCTCGAATTGATGCAGAAGCCGGACGTCGATTCGATCGACGGCCTGTCGCCCGCCATCTCGATCGAGCAGAAGACCACCTCGCGCAATCCGCGTTCGACCGTCGGCACCGTCACCGAGGTCTACGACTATCTGCGACTGCTCTTTGCCCGGGTCGGCGTCCCCTACTCGCCCGCCACCGGCCTGCCGATCGAAAGCCAGACCGTGTCGCAGATGGTCGACCGTATCAAATCCATGCCCGACGGCACGCGGCTCTACCTGATGGCGCCGATCGTGCGCGGCCGCAAAGGCGAATACCGCAAGGAGCTGCAGGAACTCCAGAAGAAGGGCTTCCAGCGCGTCAAGGTCGACGGCAAGCTCTACGAGATCCCCGAGGCGCCGGCCCTCGACAAGAAGTTCAAGCACGACATCGACGTCGTGGTCGACCGCATCGTGGTCAAGCCCGACCTCGGCAACCGCCTGGCCGATTCGATCGAGACGGCACTCAGCCTGGCCGACGGCCT
>Ga0193717_1002715_pt1 | contig 10102 bp, 9 predicted proteins | sample U2c2metaG_FD_145900 | JGI IMG/M metagenome (GOLD analysis project Ga0193717, IMG submission 145900) | Soil microbial communities from a riparian zone of the East river system, Colorado, United States - U2c2 | ecosystem: Environmental > Terrestrial > Soil > Riparian zone | place: USA: East River... | reverse complement strand
AAGAGCGGCTCGGCCTTGGCATAGTCGCCCTTGTATAAATAAATCTTCGCCAGGTTATCGACCGCGAATGCGACGTCCGGATGATCCGGCCCGAGCTCCTTTACCCAAATCGAGAGCGAGCGTTGGTAAATCTCCTCCGCCTTCGCATAGTCTCCCTTTCTATCGTAAACGAGCGCCAGGTTGTTGAGCGCCTTTGCCACTCCCGAATCATCCGGCCCCAATGATTTCTGTCGAATCGCCAGCACTCGCTGGTTGACCAATATCGATTGCTCGTAGTCTCCCTTTTCGTAGTAGAGCAAAGCCAGGTCGTTGAGTGTCGTCGCAACCTCAGGATGATCCAACCCGAGTGCCTTCTCCTGGATCGCGAGGGCGCGGCGATAGAAGACTTCAGCCTTTGCGTACTCCTGTCTGACACCGTAAATCCAGGCGAGGTTATTGAGCGTCTTAGCGACGTCGGGGTGATCCGGACCGAGAACTTTCTCGCGGATGGCCAGGGCGCGAAGGTTGATCGGTTCGGCTTTCCCATAATCACTCTTATGGTCGTAAATCACGGCGAGGACATGTAGTGATTCGGCCACGGATGCGTGTTCGAGACCGAGAACTTTCTCGCGAGCAGCGAGGGCGCGCTCCGTCAGCGGCAGAGCCTCATCATAATTCCCCTTTTGTCTGAGAATTCGTGATTCCTCGGACCACCTGCGCGCATCCTCTAACGCCCGGTCTTCCGTCGTTGGCGCCCTCAGTTCGATGATTTTGACTTCGTAACGTCCGGTCGCCGCGTCCTTCTCCGCGGGGCTCACCTCGATGCGGTAAGTTCCCGACACTTCTGCGATCATTGTCACCGAATCGGAACCCTGCTTGCTTGTTTCAACGTCTGTCTCCGACAGTTTTTTGCTGTCAGGCCCGACGAGTGCTACGACCAGGTTAATGCCGCGCTGCTCAACCACCAGGCTCAGATACTGATCAGCTGCCAACGTGACTTGATATGCGTGCGACTCGCCGCCCTTCAATTCACTTTCGATCGACTTTCCGAGTTCCAGCGGGCGCACAACCGACCCCTCCTGACCCTGGAGCTTCGAACCCATGCTTGCTTGCGCGTCCGGTAAGAGAGTGAAGGCATTTGACTGCGTCACTGGCCCGACCGCAAATAACAGACACAAGAGCCAGGCAAAGACTCGCCAGACGGGAAGCCCCTTCAAAGAAACTGTGTTCAGGTTTGGCGAGTTCTTGTTTGTCATACCACCATCTGTACCTCTAGCAGGTTCTAAAAGAAAGCATCTTAGTTGATGAGGAGCTTCCTTTGTACCCGCTAGATTAAGATCCTGGCAATCCGGGGGCATTAACTGACCGACATCTGGCGATCATTGGGTCCGAATACCGTCATTCAGCTCTACGGGCTTGGGTTTTTTCTGCCTGTCCCCCAAAATGGTTTTATGAGTCTGGGCATTACTGTTTCCTGTTTGGCGTCGAAGAATGGGGTTAGAGGTATGGGTCTGGCAGCGGCTATCCTCGTTTTCCTGCTCAGCTCTGGTTGCCAGACCGGGGCGGTAGCAAACCACTCGACGGCCAACAATGCTGTTCCCAGGTACGGCTATGAGATAGTCAATACGTGGCCGCACGACCACGAAGCTTACACGCAGGGGCTGGTTTTTCATGAAGGCAACCTGTTGGAGAGTACTGGTCAGGAAGGCAGGTCGAGTCTGCGTCGCGTTGAGCCAGAGACAGGCAAGATTCTGCAGAAGATCAGCGTACCAAGGCCTTACTTTGCCGAAGGGATCACCCTGCTAAAAGGCAAAATCTACCAGCTAACCTGGCAACATCAACTGGGTTTTATCTATGACGCGGAGAGCTTTGAGAAGTTGGGTGAGTTCTCCTACCGCAGTGAGGGATGGGGACTCACAAATGACGGTCGGTCGCTGATCATGAGTGATGGTACCAATCGAATACGATTTCTTGACCCTGACAGCTTTCAGGTAAATAGAACGATCTCCGTTCTTGACGGGTCTACTCCCGTCGCCAGCCTAAACGAGCTCGAATACGTCCACGGTGAGATTTATGCCAACATCTGGCACAAAGATCTTGTTGTGCGCATAGAACCCCAGTCCGGGCGAGTTGTCGGCTGGATTGATCTAGCTGGATTGCGTGCGCTGAGCGAAGCTGGCGACAATGAGGCGGTGCTAAATGGCATCGCGTATGACGAGAGAAATGACCGGCTCTTCGTGACCGGCAAGTTATGGCCGAAACTCTTCGAGATTCGAGTAAAACGACAATAGCCGGCATCAATTGGGTTAGAGCACCTGCGTTATGAGTTTTCCGACTTACTTCAAGGCTTCTTCCTACGCAATGATCGCGGTCGCCATGCTGGCCTTGACGCTGGCCGGCGGTTTGCACCTCGCGCTGGGAACAGTCTTCGCCGTGGTCATGGTATTGGCCTGGAATCTCGAGGGTACCAAGTGGCAATTCTCTGAACGGGTCGGGTTGGCGGTTGTCCTGATATCAATTCCCTTGTTCGTGCTTGATTGGAAGTATCAAAGCATCAGAGGCGAAGCGCCCGGAAGGCTGGGTGTTAACGCCCTCGCGCATCTCATTGTTTTCCTTTCCGCAATAAAACTGCTGCAAGTTAAATCAGATCGGGATTGGGTCTTCCTTTACCTCATCTCCTTCTTCGAACTATTGCTGGCCGCAGGTCTGAGCTTTAGTCCGGTTTTTCTGGGAACAATGACTCTCTATCTGCTGTGTTCATTGTCGACCGTGATGGCTTTTGAGATCCGCAAGGCACAGCGAGGGGTTAAATCCGCCGAGACTCGCTTGCTCGTTACTAGTAATTCCAGGGTTTTCAAGAAACTGCTTGGCATTGGTGGGAAACGAGACATCGAAGCCAGCCGTTTGCCGCTCGTGGCTGGCTCAATGTTAGTGCTCATCTTTATCCTGGCATTACCGCTGTTCCTTGTTGCTCCGCGGGCTGGTTCCGCTCTCATTTCTCGCGGCGGCAGCGGGTTAACAAACTTCGTCGGCTTTTCTGAAAGCGTCCGGCTGGGTGAAATCGGGGAATTAAAACAGAACAACCAGGTGGTAATGCGGGTGCGCATCGAAGACCCTATCTCGACCCGCGATCCGGGGTTGAAGTGGCGTGGAGTGGCTCTCGATGACTTTACCGGGAGCGGATGGAAAAAGTCTTCCGCGGCACGCCGCACGAACCAGATTTCAATTGAGCGTGGATTCTTCCGCCTGGGTACTACCGACGTGCTCAAGGGGCTTACGACCCAGACTGTCTTTCTCGAACCGATCAGTTCCAACGTGCTTTTTGCCGCGCCACGCGCCCTGGCGATTCAAGGTGATTTCCCCTTTGTTCGAATGGATTCCGAAGGCTCGATTCAAGCGCGTCCTCACGATGTGGACCGCATCATGTACACGGTGGTTTCTGACACCACTGAACTGGATCCAGAGACGTTGCGCCGCGATACGCGACCCTATTCCGAATCGGAAGGACGGTATCAGGTTTACCCGGCAACGCTTGACCGACGAATAGCGGACTATGCCCGCGCGACAATTCTCAATGCTCGGGCGCGCAATCGCTATGACGCAGCGAAGGCGATCGAAACGGAGTTGCGCACTAACTACGGCTACTCTCTGCAAATGAGAGCCAGCGGCACAGACCCACTCTCCGACTTTCTTTTCAATATCCGCGCCGGCCACTGCGAGTATTTCTCGACGGCCATGGCCGTCATGCTTCGCACTCAGGGTGTCGCCACGCGTGTAGTCAACGGATTCTTGCCCGGCGAATACAACGACCGTGCGACAGAGTGACGCCCACTCCTGGGTTGAAGTCTATTTTCCGGAAACCAATTCGTGGGTTACGTTCGACCCCACGCCAGCTGCGGGACGAACTGAGCCACAGAGTGCCGGGCTTGCGGCTCAGTTGGGGAAATACGCTGAGGCGCTGGAATTAATTTGGTTTCAGTACGTCGTAGGTTACGACAAACAGGAACAACGCTCTCTTGCAGCTTCACTCCATAACCGGGTCTTTGATTACCGTCGCATAGCTTATGAGATTTTTGAAAGTGTTAAGTCGAAGGTTCCTTCAGTTTCCAGCTCGGGGATTCTGCTGGCGCTTGGGCTGATAACGGTTTTGGTAACTGTGATCTTCGTAAGGGTGCTGAAGTTGGGTTGGCGTCGCGGCCTGAGAATCTCTCGAGGCACCCATGAGCCGAAAACAGCATCAGTCGAGTTCTATCAAAGGCTGATGGATTTGTTGGCCCGCAGAGGCTTGTTGAGGTTGAACGATCAGACTCCACTTGAATTTGCATCAAGCCTCGGTTCGCGGGAGGCTCTGACCATAACCAGACTCTATAACCGCGTGAGGTTCGGCAGCCAAAAACTCTCCCAGGCGGAACTGCAGGAAATTAATCAGGCGTTGCGGGACCTGGAAGGGACAGAAAGGTCCTAACACATTGCCGATGCCAATCGGCAATCGACAATCGGAAATAAAACACGAATTATGAATAAAGTCGGATTTATCAGTCTGGGCTGTCCCAAGAATCTCGTCGATAGCGAGGTCATGATGGGTCAGCTCAAGGCAAAGGGTTTTGAAATCACCGCGAACGCAGACGACGCTGATACGGTCGTCGTTAATACGTGTGGATTTATTGAATCCGCTAAGAAGGAATCTATCGAAGCGATTCTGGAAGCAGCGCGTCTCAAGACAAACGGCAAGGCCACGCGACTCGTCGTTGCCGGCTGTCTAGTGGAGCGCTACCGCGATGAGTTGAAAGCTGAGATGCCGGAGGTTGACGCATTCATCGGCACCAGCCAGATAAACGACATACTTGCAGTCTGCGATCCGCAAACAAACACGCGCTCGTTGCCGGTGATCCCGCTGGGAAATCAGAGTGCAACCTACTTATATGACGAATCCACACCACGGGTTCTCGCCACGCCCAGCCACTACGCATTCATAAAGATTGCTGAAGGCTGCGATCGCCCCTGCGCTTTCTGTTTCATTCCGCAAATGCGTGGCCATTTCCGTAGCCGCCGGTTTGGCTCGATTGTCGCTGAAGCCCAACAGCTTGCCGAAGAAGGTGTAAAGGAATTGATTCTGGTCGCCCAGGATTCGTCTCGCTACGGAGAGGACCTGGGTAAGGCTGATGCTCTCGCCCATCTGCTAAGAGAACTTTCACATACGGACGGCATCGAGTGGGTGCGAGTGATGTACACCTACCCAACTCATATCAGCGATACGTTTCTCGATGTGCTGGCGACCGAACCCAAAGCGGTGAAGTACCTCGATATGCCCTTGCAGCATGCCTCGCAGAAAGTTCTTAAACTGATGAAACGGGGCGGCAACCGCGCGAGTCTGGAGCGTTTGATTAAGCGGGTTCGAGATCGCGTTCCCGGCATTGCCGTTCGTACGACCTTCATCACCGGGTTTCCGGGAGAGACTGAGGAAGATTTTGAAGAACTCCTGGCCTTTGTGAGGAACGTCGAATTCGATCGAGTTGGCGTGTTCACATACTCGGACGAAGAGGGAACGCCGGCATTCGAGTTGGGAGAGAAAGTCGATCCGAAAATCGCCAGCAAGCGTCGGGCTCGTTTGATGAAAGAGCAGTTGCGCATCTCGCGTCGTCGCAACAAAACAAAAGTCGGGCAAACGGTCCGCGTTCTATTTGAAGGGGAGTCAAGCGAGAGCGAACTTCTCTGGCAAGGCCGTATTGAGACACAGGCGCCGGATATCGACGGTTGCGTACTAATCAATGATGCGCCGGAAGGTTTTGCGCCCGCGCCAGGTGAGTTTGTGAATGTCCTGCTAACCGAGGCTCAGGAATACGATCTGGTGGGAAGAATAGTGGCATAGACTTTAGTCTGTGTTGCCGGTTGAATTGAAACGACCATTGGTTGAACCAGGGTAGCTTGAGATCACAGACTGAAGTCTGGGCCACTTGTGATGGCGATCAAAGAATCCAGTGATGAATTGAATCCGACGGCTGTCAGCGCTGAGCCAGTTAAGACATTGCCGCGAGCCGGGCGTTCTGCCAGGGACTACCTCGCGCTTGCAATCGCAACCTGCGGCGTGGGGTATCTCCCCCTTGCACCGGGGACCTGGGGTTCACTTGTCGGCGTGGGGATTTATCTGCTATTGCAGCTTTGGACGTACCGGCTTATCCAACTACTTTTCGCGCCAAATAGTTTGGGGCGCGTCGTGCGATTTCCTATTTTCATAGCGGCCGAACTGGTCGTTATAACAGTAATCACACTGGTGGGCATTTGGGCCGCTTCACGAACAGAAAAGCTGCTGGGGCGGAAAGATCCCGGCAGGGTGGTAATTGATGAGGTAGCCGGCCAACTGATCGCCCTCTTGCCATTGGTGCCCAGACTCGACCATGGCTGGGTGAGTATCATTTCGGCATTTCTGCTGTTTCGTTTGTTCGATATCATTAAGCCTTATCCTGCCCGAAGGCTTGAGGGTTTGGAATCAGGATTGGGGATTATGGCTGACGACGTAGTCGCAGGCGCTTACGCCGCTGTTGGCACCTCGATCATAATTGCAGTCGCCTTATTCTTTATCGGCTAAAAGGGAAACCATGGGAAACCCAGACACACCTAATTCAGAGTCCAAAGAGAAGAGTGACAAGCCTTCACAGGATCGGTTATCGGAAGCAACTAGTGACAAAACAGTCAGCGATCTCGAAGAGAGCGAAGAGACCTCTGATTCCAAGTCGTCTGAACCATCGAATGTTCCGTCACCTGACGGAAGCCCCGATCCCGAGCGCAGCGGCGGCCGCGCCGACGGGAGCGACACAGGCGGTCCGATGTAGACATTTGTAGGGGTGTCCCTCCGTGGGCACCCGTGTCGTAGCGAATGTGTTGAGTGAATGGAAACCACGGGCGCCCACGGAGTGGCGCCCCTACAATGTTACTTCGCTGGCATTTGCGTAATTTGCCAGGCGATGAAGGCGATGAAGGCAAGCATTACACCCAGGATCACGATGACCACGGGCTCCATTCCCAAAAAAGTCTTTTCGCCTCCCTCTTCCATCATATCTCTGGGGACATGGGACAGGTCTTTGTCCACTATGATTGCTCCAGAGTCCTGTGCTGCCTGGCCGTTCCCTGAAGGCGAATCAATCCCGACCTGCTTTATAGCGTCCGCCTTTGACCGCTCTTCGAGCGGGGCCAGCTGTGCGGCAAGCTGAGCGGTGTCGCCCTTTCTGGCTTTTCTTCGTGAACTCCGGTGGAGGGTAAGCCTTTTTATATCCATTTCACCTTCTTCAAATAGACGTACAGCGCCAACCCTACACCTACCATGGAAACAAGCGCAAAGACGTAGCCGAAACGCCATTTCAATTCGGGCATGAAATCAAAGTTCATTCCGTAGATACCAGCGATCAAAGTTACCGACATCAGGATGGTTGAGATCGAAGTCAACCGCTTCATAATCTTGTTCATTCGATTGCCGGAAACAGAGAGATAGGCATCCATGGTGGAGCTGAGCATATCGCGCAGAGAGTCAATGGTATCGGCTACCCGAATGAGATGGTCGAAGACGTCCTGGAAATAGACGTGGGTTTCGCGCGGGAAGATGGGTTGCTCGCGTCTTAGCATCGTATTGAAAACGTCGCGGAGCGGCGTTATGGAGCGACGCAAGTAGAGCAATTTCTTCTTGATAGTGAAAATGTCCTCGATAACCTCGGCTCGCCATTCGCCGAATATTGCATCTTCGAGGTCGTCCATGCGTTCGCTGACGATATCCAGCAGCGGCAGATAGTCGTCAACGATCCCGTCGATCAGAAGATACGCGAGCAGACCTGAACCCTGCTCCGCGCGATCCGTCCATTCATGCCAGAGTCGCTTGGCCGTTTCAATTGCGCGGATGGGTCGACTATGTACTGTTACGAGGTAGTTCTTGCCGAGAAAGATGTTTAGTTCGCGTAACTCTAAACGGTCGGTTGCTCCAACTAATTCAGCCTCATAGAGCACGATAAAATAGTAACCGGTGAATTCTTCGACTTTGGGTCGCTGATGTGCGTTCCGACAGTCTTCAATTGAAAGGGGATGGAACCCGAACTCTTCCGCAAGCTCCTCAAAATCGGTGCTGGTGGGATCGCTCACGTCGGCCCAGATGACATTGCCATCTTCGAGACGCAGGTCGCTGATATCCGCAGCAAGACAGTTCTCCGTAAACTTCTTCGAGTTGCTGTTTAGACAGACAGTTGTAATCACGTTCCGTAGTTACCTCCGGACTTGGTTGAACCGGTTGGCCTGGACAAACTGACAATTCATTTGCTGGTCCGAGTTTATCACCACCTTGGGCAGGAGAGATCCAGAAATAAAAACCGTAACGCGGCGACCTACTCAAGAACTGTGAGAGTACCACTCCACTACAGAACAGGAAGCGGTAGCGACCTGGTCGTTTCGCTATCACGGCAGTTTGACTCTTTCGAAAACGGCCAGGGCGCTACCCCTTCCTGTTCTGTAGTTGAATGCTCTCAACAGATGGTACTTAACCACCATGCCGCTGATTGTGCCAACCTGCACCAGTACACAAAAACCGCTATAATCCGCGAACCCATGAATAACATGAAAATATTAATCGCCGACGAGGTGAGCGACACCGGGTTGCAGCCGCTCAGGTCTGCTGGTTTTTTACTGGAAAGAAAGACGAAGCTTTCCAGTGATGATCTCATCGTTGCCTTGCAGGGATGTGAAGGTCTGGTAGTCAGGAGTGAAACGAAGGTCACTGCTGATGTTCTAAGCGGAGCACCGGACTTGCGAGTGGTGGGAAGGGCAGGCGTCGGAGTAGACAACATCGATGTTCCGGCGGCAACGGCGCGCGGAATCGTGGTAATGAACGCTCCCGATGGCAATACGATCACAACGGCGGAACACACTATGGCTCTGCTGATCGCACTCGCCCGTCGTGTGCCACAGGCAAACAGCAGCCTGCGCTCGGGTAAATGGGAGCGAAAGAGTTTTATTGGTGTGGAGTTGCAGGGCAAGACGCTCGGCATCATTGGTCTGGGCCGAATTGGCCGTGCTGTCGGTAGTCGCGCCCGGGCGTTTGGCATGAACATCGTCGCCTACGATCCTTTCATCGCGCCTGAACAGGCCCGCGATCTTGAGATGGAAGTGGCCTCGCTTGATGACGTTTTCGCTCGCGCGGATTTCCTTACCGTGCACACGCCTCTAACCGCGGAGACGCGCGCGATTGTTGACAAGGAAGCCTTCGCCAAAATGAAGAAAGGCGTGCGGATAATCAACTGCGCACGCGGTGGCCTGGTTGATGAGGAGGCATTGGTGGACGCGATCAAGTCGGGCCAGGTGGCGGGCGCGGCGCTGGACGTCTTTACGGAGGAACCACCCCGGGCCGACCATCCATTGTTGGCCCTTGATGAAGTGATAGCCACTCCGCATCTCGGGGCTTCTACTACTGAAGCTCAGGAAGGCGTTGCATTCACAGTTGCCGAACAGATGCGCGACTACCTCCTGAGCGGCGCGCTGCGCGGTGCAGTGAATATTCCGGCGCTGGGCGCGAAGGAGTTAAACGCGTTACAGCCTTACATCGAACTTGCTCAAAGCCTCGGTCGGTTTCAGGCGCAGTTGGTCGACGGCGCGGTCCGGGAAGTAAGGATTGAATACGCAGGCGAGATTGTAGACTTAAATGCGGCCCCGGTTACGAGGTCGGACTATTGCGAGACGTGAGCGCGCGCGTAAATGCGGTGAACGCCTTCTTAATTGCCGAGGAGCGGGGCATCACCATCAACACCACCTACCTCCGTTCAACCACCGACTCCGTTCCGGCGATTCGGACCCATGTAGTAACCAGCACCAGCGAGCAGAGCCTTTCCGGGACACTTTTTGGTTATGGGGAGCAAGCACGCCAGGGTCGAATCACGGAACTAAACGGATTCCATATAGAAGCCATACCCCATGGTTACATGCTGGTGATGCGCAATCAGGACGTTCCCGGAGTCATAGGTCGTGTAGGTACGACTCTGGGTGAACGTGGCGTTAACATTAGTCGCTTTCATCTTGGCCGTCGCGAGCGAGGCGGCGAGGCCCTGGCTCTGATCGAAACCGATGCACCGCTCAGCAATGAGGCAGTCGAAGA
>Ga0193717_1002714_pt1 | contig 10102 bp, 7 predicted proteins | sample U2c2metaG_FD_145900 | JGI IMG/M metagenome (GOLD analysis project Ga0193717, IMG submission 145900) | Soil microbial communities from a riparian zone of the East river system, Colorado, United States - U2c2 | ecosystem: Environmental > Terrestrial > Soil > Riparian zone | place: USA: East River... | reverse complement strand
ATTCTCTTCCGAGATTTCCTCCAGCGTTTCGAGGCAATCGGCGGTGAAGCCGGGTGTAACGATTGCGAGGTCTTTCACGCCGCGTTCGGCCAGCGCCTTCACGGTCATGTCCGTATAGGGCTGCAGCCATTCGGCGAAGCCGAAGCGCGACTGGAACGTGAGCATGAATTTGCTTTCGTCCAGGCGGAGGCGCGTACCCAGTAGCCGCGCCGTCTCGGTGCACTGGCGCTCATAAGGATCGCCCTTGAGCACATAGTCCTTCGGGATGCCGTGGAACGACGCGAGGATCATTTCGGGCTTGAACGGGAGCTTGCTCAGTTCCGCTTCGAGCGAGGACGCCACCGCCTCGATATAGACCGGATCGTCGTGCCACGGCGGCGCGATGCGCACCGCCGGCTGCCAGCGCATGGTCTTGAGCGCATCGAACGCCTTGTCGCCGACGGTCGCGGTGGTCGCCGCGCAGTACTGCGGATAGAGCGGCACGATCAGGATGCGCTCGCAGCCCGCTTTCCGCAGCGCGTCGAGCCGCGAGGCAATCGACGGATTGCCGTAACGCATCGCCCAGTCGACCGTGATCCGCGCGTCGACGGCGCTGAGCATCCCGGCCAGCTTCTCGGTCTGCGCGCGCGTGATGGTCTTCAGCGGCGATTCGTCGCGCTCGCGGTTCCAGATCTTGTCGTAGTCGCGCCCCTTGCGGCCCGGACGGATCGTCAGGATGATCAGGTTGAGCACCAGCCACCATTTCAGCCGGTTCTCCTCGATCACGCGGGCATCGGAGAGAAACTCCTTGAGGTACCGCCGCATCGACCAGTAGTCGGTCGCGTCCGGCGTGCCGAGATTGACCAGCAGCACGCCGATGCGTCCCGACGCCGCCGGAGGGTGGCCGGCGGGGCGTTGCGCAAGGTCAGGGGTCGGCTCGTTCATCCGGCGTTGCGGCATTTGTGACATTCATATTGCATGTTAATCGCAGCCACGTAAGACAGGCTGATGTTCACCCGCCGCTCGTTCCTCGCCTCCCTCACATCCACGCTCGCGCTGCTGGCAAGCTTTCGTCCGCTCAGGGCGCAGACGCACGCCGCGAACGTGACGTTCGTGCTGTTCAACGATTTCTACCTGATGGGCGAGCAGCCGTTTCCCGACGGCAAGAGCCGCGGCGGATTTGCCCGCCTGGCGTCGATCGTGAAGGCCGAGCGCGCCAGGGCCGCGAGCGAAGGACGCAACGTCATCGTGGCGCATGGCGGCGACACGCTCTCGCCTTCGGTGATGTCGGGGCTCGACCGCGGCGCGCATATCGTTGCGCTCACCAACATGATCGCACCGGATATTTTCGTGCCCGGCAATCACGAGTTCGATTTCGGCAAGGCGATTTTTCTCGAGCGCATGGCGGAGGCGAAGTTCCCGCTTTATGGCGCGAACCTGCGCGATGCCGATGGCGCGGCCATTGCCGGGTTCAAGGATCACGCACTGCTTGACTTCAATGGCGTGCGCGTCGGGTTGACCGGCTTGGCTTACGAGCAGTCGCCGCGCATGTCCTCGCCCGAGGACATGCGCTTTGGCTCCACGGTCGACATCGCCAGGACCGAGGCCGCGGCATTGCGCCAGGCGGGTGCGGACTTCGTCTGCGCCGTCATGCACTGCAATCGCGGCGATGCGATCAAGCTGCAATACGAGCGCGTTGCCGAGCTTCTGCTCACCGGCCACACGCACGACCTGCTGGTGAGCTACGACGACAAATGCGCGCTGGTCGAGTCCGGCTACGACGCGCATGACGTCACCTGCGTGGATGTGACGATTTCGGTGCGCGAGGACGGCGGTAAGCGCGTCACCACTTGGCGGCCGCAATTCCGCGTGATCGACTCAGGCGACGTGACGCCCGATCCGGACGTCGCCGCCGCGGTCGCGCGTTTCGAGGCCGCGCTGATCGACAAGATGAGCGATCCGCTCTGCGTCACCACGGTTGCGCTCGACTCTTCGACCGCGACGGTGCGCACGCGCGAGGCTGCGATCGGCAACCTGTTCGCCGACGCGATGCGCGCCGGCACGCACGCGGACGCGGCCGTGCTGAACGGCGGCGGCATCCGCGCCGGCAAGACCTATGAGCCGGGCACGCGCATCACCCAGGGCGACGTGCTGGCCGAATTGCCGTTCAACAACCGCGTCGTCGTGGTGGAGATGGCCGGCGCCGAGCTGAGGCGCGCGATGGAGAACGGGCTGTCGCTGCTGCCGCGCGCCAGCGGACGCTTTCCGCAGGTCGCCGGCATCGCACTCGAGTTCGAGCTGGCGCGCACGGCCGGCAGCCGCATCGTCGCCATGCGGGTCGGCGGCGCACCGCTCGATGAGGGCAAAATCTATCGCGTCGCGGTCCTCGATTATCTCGCGCGCGGCGGCGACGACTACGCGATGTTCGCCAGCGCAAAGCGCATCACGCCGGACAACGACGCGCCGCTGATGGTGAACGAGGTGGTGGAATATCTGCGCCGGATCGGAACGGCCAATACCGGCGTCGAGGGGCGGGTTGTGGGGAGGTGAGACGCCCGTTGTTGTGCCCTCTCCCCTTGTGGGAGAGGGCTACTCAGAGGTTCAACATAGAAGATCGGGTGAGGGGTTACTTCGCTTCGAGTCGCGCCAGCAGGTCCGTTAGTACGCCTTCAGGATTTTTCAGCACATCATTGTTCCAGTATCGGACGACCTGAAATCCTTCTGCACGCAATCGCGCATCGCGGATTTTGTCCGCTTCCGACGCACCGTGTTGTCCGCCGTCGACTTCGATCACGACCTTCCGCTCGAAGCAAACAAGGTCCAGAATGTACGGTCCGAACGGAACCTGTCGCCGAAATTTGATCCCGTCGAGACGGCGATCACGCAGCAACAACCAAAGCTTTCGTTCGGCATCCGTCGCGATGCGCCGCATGGCGCGTGCATTCTTGCGCTGGCGCAATTTGACGATTTGATGGTGTGGTGACTCTGTCACAAACCCCTCACCCGGCGGCCTCCGGCCGCCACCCTCTCCCACAAGGGGAGAGGGTTACACCGCGCTCGCAGCACGATTACCCCACCGGCCGTTCGTCCGCGATCACCTTGCCGTCGTTCGGCAGCGAGCCGGGCGGGACGAGCTTCACGGCGCCCTTGAGTTTCGTGACCGCCTGCAACGTTTCGGCGACCGCGTCGCCAAGCCCCGCACCGGCATTCTGGCATTCGGCGGAGAGCGTCATCGCGTCCTGCTCGCCCTCGCGCGTCACGCTGAGGCGCACGCGGGTCAACTCCGGGTGGCGCTTGACGACCTCGGCGATCTGCTCGGGCCGCACGAACATGCCCTTTACCTTGGTGGTCTGATCGGCCCGGCCCATCCAGCCCTTGATGCGCGTATTGGTGCGTCCGCACGCCGACGCGCCCGCGAGCACCGCCGAAAGGTCGCCGGTCGCGAGCCGAATCATCGGGTAATCCGGATTGAACGTCGTGACGACCACCTCGCCGACTTCGCCTTCGGCGACCGGATCGCCGGTACCGGGCCGCACGATTTCCAGAATCATGTCCTCGTTGAGGATCATGCCTTCAAGCGCATCCGACTCGTAAGAAATGACACCGGCCTCCGCGACCGCGTAGCACTGCTTCACGGCGACGCCGCGGTCGCCAAGTTCCTTGCGCAGCGAGGGCGGCAGCGCCGCGCCGGACACGAGCCCGCGCTTGATCGACGACGCGTCCTTGCCGGCTTTCGCAGCCGCATCGATCAGGATCTTCAGAAAGTCCGGTGTGCCCACATAGGCCGAAGGCTTGAGCTGCGCGATCGCGTCGAGCTGCGCCTCGGTGTTGCCGACGCCGCCCGGAATGGTCGCGCAGCCAAGCGCATGCGCGCCGGCTTCGAGGATGAACGCGCCCGGCGTGAGATGATACGAGAAGCAGTTGATCGCCACGTCGCCGGCGCGCAGGCCGGCCGCGAACAGCGCGCGCGCGCCGTTGTAGTCGCCGGTGTGTCCCTCCGGCTCGAAGATCGGGCCGGGCGACATGAACAGCCGCTTCGCCTTGCCGGGCGCGATCGTGTTGAAGCCGCCGAACGGCGGCGTCTCTTTCTGTAACCCGAGCAGCGCGGATTTGCGCAACAGCGGCAGCTTCGCGAGCGCCGCGCGGCCGGTCACGGATTTCGCATCGATGCCCGCGAGATGCTTCGCCCAGCCGGGCGCCGCTATCGCGCGCGCGATCTGCGCGGGCAGGCGCGCGAACAGGTCTTTTTCGCGGGCAGCGGGATCGCGGGTTTCGAGCGCGTCGAAGTGATCGGGCATTTACGCCAGCCACCGCTTCCTGCGCTTGTAATGCTTGCCGTCGCGGAACGACTTGCGCTTGCCTTCGGCGATCCCGAGGTAGAATTCCTTCACGTCCTCGTTCTCGCGCAGCGCCTTGGCCTCGCCGTCCATCACGACGCGGCCGTTCTCCAGGATGTAGCCGTATCTGGCGTATTTCAGCGCCTGGAAGGTGTTCTGCTCGGCGAGCAGGAACGACACGTTTTCCTTGGCGTTGAGGTCGCGCACGATCTCGAAGATTTCCTCCACGATCTGCGGCGCGAGCCCCATCGAGGGCTCGTCGAGCAGGATCATCTTGGGACGCGACATCAGCGCGCGGCCGATCGCGCACATCTGCTGCTCGCCGCCCGAGGTGTAGCCCGCCATCGACTCGCGCCGGTCCTTCAGGCGGGGGAAATAGCCGTAGACGCGCTCCATGTCGGCCTTGATCGCCGCGCGGCCGTCGCGCCGCGTGAACGCGCCGGTGAGCAGGTTCTCCTCGATGGTGAGATGGCCGAAGCAGTGGCGGCCTTCCATCACCTGCACGCAGCCGCGCCGCACCAGCTCGTTGGGCGAGCGCGCCTGCACTTCCTCGCCATCGAACACGATCGAGCCCTTGGTGACTTCGCCGCGCTCGGAATGCAGCAGGTTGGAGATCGCTTTCAGCGTGGTTGTCTTGCCGGCACCGTTGGCGCCGAGCAGCGCCACGATTCCCCCTTTGGGCACGCCGAGCGAGACGCCCTTCAGCACCAGGATCACGTGGTCGTAGATGACTTCGATGTTGTTGACGACGAGGATGGCGTCCGCGGGGGCCGGGACGGGGGTGGGGGATTTCGTGGCAGTGGAGACGACGGCAGACATTACGGGCTCCCTACCCTCCCCCTTGTGGGGAGGGTCGCTCACCGAGTGTAACGAGGTGAGCGGGGTGGGGGTCGACCGGCTTCATCACCGCACGACCCCCACCCCGGCTCGCTTCGCTCCGTAGCCGATGCTTCGCATCGGCGTCACTTCAGTTGACGGCGGCCACATGCCGCCTACGCCCTCCCCACAAGGGGGAGGGTAAGAACGAGTCAGCTCGACTTGTCACACGGCTCGTTGCGCTTCGGCCATGCCGGGTCCTTGGAGACGTACTCCTTGGCGGCGGCTTCGAGCAGCGGACGCACCTTGTCCTTCATGGGCGCGATCCAGTCCGAAGACTTGACCCACTTGGTGCCGTCCCATGTCTGCATGTAGGCCGAGTGATGGCCGTTATGATCGTCGCACGTCACCTTGACGGGTGCCGCGAAGCCCTCGAAGCCCATCTCCTTCCAGCGCGCCTCGGTGATGGTCAGCGTCTCGAAGCCGCGCCGCACGTCCTCGCCGGTCACCTGCTTCTTGCCGGTGATGCGCTGTGCGTTGCGGATCGCCTCGGCGACGAGCACCGAGTTGAGGACGCCGCGATTATAAAAGTTCTCGCCGACCTTGTCCTTCGGCGTCTGGCCTTTGCCCTTGTCCACGACATGCTTGACGATGTCCTGGATCGCCGGGAAGGTCGCGCCCACCGCATGGAGGTTCAGGCTGGAATAGCCCTTCGCCTCGGCGCCGGTCGGCCGCGCGTCATCTTCGCTGCCCGACCACCAGATGCCGACGAACTTGTTCATCGGATAGTTGATCTTGGCGGCTTCCTTGACGGCGGTCGGGTTCATGGCGCCCCAACCCCACATCACCATCCAGTCCGGGCGGTCGCGGCGCACGTTGAGCCACAGGCCCGACTGGTTCTGCATTTCGGCGGCCGGCACCGGATACTGCTTCACGGTGAAGCCGTAATCCTTGGCGAACTGCTCGAGCAGCGGGATCGGCTCGCGGCCATAGCCGCCGTCGAAGAAGATGTAGCCGATGGTCTTGCCTTTGAGCTTGTCGAGGCCGCCTTCCTTCTCGCCGATGTACTTGATGATCATCGACAGCCCGTCCCAGTAGGTCGCGGGCGGGTTGAAGATCCAGGGGAAGTTGTTGCCGTCGGCCGAGGCCGAGAGGCCGTAGGCCATCGCCAGCACCGGGATTTTCTCCGGCGCCGCCTTCGGGATGATGGCGAGCGTGATGCCGGTCGAATACGGGTTCACCACCACGGGCTTCTTCACCTTGACGGTGTCCCAGCATTCGAGACCCTTCTTGGTGTCGTAGCCGGTCTCGCATTCCTCGATGATGATCTTCACGCCGCCGATGCCGCCGTCGCGCTCATTGAGCATCGCGAGGTAGTCGTTCATGCCGTTGGCGATCGGAATGCCGGAATTGGCGAATGCGCCGGTCCGGTAGGTGAGGAGCGGCACATAGATGCCCTCCTGCGCCTGCGCGCTGACGAGCACGGAAGTGCTCGCCAAAGCCGCACAGGCTGCGCCGAGAACGAGGTGCTTGAACTGCATCGCGTTCCTCCCTTCGTTATGCGCCGGCCGTGGTGGCGACCACGCCGACTGCTAGGTGTCCCGGAGGCTTATGCCGCCGGGGCTTATCCGCCCCGCCGGGCCCGTTTGGCCGGCGGCGGGAGCTTGAGCTCAGTGTGCACCATCAGTACGGAAACGGCCACACCCTGAGTTTCTGTTTCCCGATCTGCCAGAGCCGCGCGAGGCCGTGCGGCTCGACGATCAGGAAGAAGATGATGAGCACGCCGACCACCATGAATTGAAGGTGTTCGACGGTGGCGGAATTGATGGTGATGCCGAAGTATTCGGGTGCGACGCGCATCACGATCGGCAGCCCCCAGATGAAAGCCGCGCCGAAGAACGAGCCGACCAGGCTGCCCAGCCCGCCGATGATCACCATGAACAGGATCAGGAACGACTGGTTGATGTTGAAGCTGTCGGCTTCCGAGGCGCCGAGCCAGAGGAACACCATCAGGGCGCCGGCGACGCCGCAGTAGAACGACGACACCGCAAACGCGAGCAGCTTGGTCTGGTAGAGCTTGATGCCGATCAGTTCGGCCGCGATGTCCATGTCGCGCACCGCCATCCACATGCGCCCGATGCGGCCGTGCACCAGGTTGGAGGCGAGCCATGTCATCACGACGACGAAACACAGCACCACGAGATAGCGCGCTTGCGGGCTTGCGGTCGGGCCGGTGATCGTCACGCCGAACAGCGTGCGGGTCGGCACTTCGATCGCGCCGGAAACATTGTAATTGTAGAGCCACGCGACGCGGATGAAGCACCACGACAGGAAGAACTGCGCGGCGAGCGTGGCGACCGCGAGATAAAAGCCCTTGATGCGCAGCGACGGCAGGCCGAACAGCACGCCGATCCCGGCCGCGAAGAAGCCGGACAGCGCGATGTGCACGACGATGTTGATGCCGGGAAAAATGCTGGTGAGCTTGTAGCAGGCGTAGCCGCCGACCCCCATGAAGCCCGCCGTGCCGAGCGAGATCAGGCCGGTGTAGCCGGTGAGGATGTTCAATGCGATCGCCGCGAGCGAGAAGATCAGAATCGGGATCATCACCGACGAGAGCACGAAATCGGAAGCCACGAGCGGCAGCAGCACAAACGCCGCCAGCAGGATCGCCGCGATGGCAATGCGATCCTGGCGCAGCGGGAACACCGCGGCGTCCGCCTCGTAGCTCGACTTGTATTGCCCGGCCTCGCGGTAGAACACTAAACGCTCCTCATATCCGCTCGATGATCCGCTCGCCGAACAGGCCCTGCGGCCGGAACAGCAGGAACACCAGCGCGATGACGTAGGCGAGCCAGCTTTCGATGCCGGAGCCGAGCAGCGGGCCCCAGTAGAACTCGCCGATCTTTTCACCGACGCCGATGATCACGCCGCCGACGATCGCACCGGGGATCGACGTGAAGCCGCCGAGGATCAGCACCGGCAGCGCTTTCAGCGCGATGATCTGCAGCGCGAACGAGACGTTCGAGCGCGCGCCCCACATGATCCCGGTCGCGAGCGCCACGATGCCGGCCGCGAACCATACGATCACCCAGATCTGTTCCAGCGAGATGCCGACCGAGAGCGCCGCCTTGTGGCTGTCGGCGACCGCCCGCAAAGCGCGCCCGATGCGGGTCTTCTGGAAGAATACCGCGAGCGTCGCCACCATCACGGAGGCGATCACGGCGGCTGCGATGTCGATCTTCTGCAGCGACACGAGCCCGCCGAGGATTTTGAAGTCGATCGATCCCTTCGGCAGGTAGAGATCCTCGGTGATCATGATCTTGGGATCGCCGCCGAACACCAGTTCGCCGAACCCGATCAGGAAATAGGTCAGCCCGAACGTCGCCATGAACAGGATGATGTCGGGCTGGTTGACCAGCGGGCGCAGCATCAGCCGCTCGACGCCGAAGGCCAGCACGAACATCACCCCAATGGTCAGCCCAAGTGCCAGGAACGCCGCGAGATCGCCCGGCCGCACGCCCCAGCCGCGCAACAGCGTATAGATGCCGATCAGCGTGAGCGCAGCGAACACCACCATGATGCCTTGGGCGAAATTGAACACGCCCGAGGCCTTGAAGATCAGCACGAAACCGAGCGCGATCAGCGCGTAGAGCACGCCCGAGACGAGCCCTTCCCACAGCGTCTGCACGAACAGGTCGGGCAGCTGCACCATCTGCACGAACGGATCGATGAAGATGTTGTAGAGGAGGTCCATCAATGCCAGGCCCAAATTTTGGCGAGGCTAAGGTAGCCGGTAAACCCGATCGCAATGAGCAGGATTACCAACTGTACCAACAGCGTTCGCGACACGATGGTAAAAAGAAGTTTCTTTGTTCCATCGGCTTCTGTCCCGTAATCAATGTCTTCGCCATGAATACGACCTTTTATCGACATTACGATCACGCCAAGAAATACCACGGTCGCCGCTAGTACCACGACGATTGTGCGCAAGCAGCTGTACCCGGCTTCGAACTTGTCGATATAGACGAAGGCGCCGGCCCCAAGGCCCGTCGTATACTTGTTGAACTCTGCCAAATCTTTGAGGTTGACATAGGAGGTCATGGGCAACCGCCAATGAAGATCATGCACCAGATATCTCTAATCCGCGACGACGCAAACGAATGTGTTTTAGCCCTGTCCGACATTGTATAGATGATCTTGTGAGCATCATCTTCCCCAAGAATTTGAATGCCTTCCTCGATACCCCTTGGCTGGTCAGCAATGCTCTCGATTAATGCCTCGTAGAGGGTAGCTCGATCTGATTCCGGATAGATTTTCAGTTTCGAGAAATCGACGCTTCTGGAAAGATCTGCCAAAGAATGGTGGCTAATAGCAAAGGACTGTCGAAATAGCTGTCTCTCAAACTCCGCAATATAGATGCCGTGCTGCATGGTTCCCTCCCTCAGTGCGCCACGCCGAGATAAGCATCGATCACCGCCTGGTTGGCCTTCACCTCGTCGGGCGTGCCGTCGGCGATCTTGCGGCCGTAGTCGAGCACCACCACGCGGTCGGATAGGTCCATCACCACGCCCATGTCGTGCTCGATCAGCGCGATCGTGGTGCCGTAGTGATTGTTCACGTCGATCACGTAGCGCGACATGTCCTCTTTCTCTTCGAGGTTCATGCCCGCCATCGGCTCGTCGAGCAGCAGCAAATCCGGCTCCATGGCGAGCGCGCGCCCAAGCTCCACCCGCTTCTGCAGGCCATAGGGCAGCACGCCGACCGGCGTTTTGCGGATATGCGCAATCTCGAGGAACTCGATGATGTCTTCGACGCGCTTCCTGTGCTCGACCTCTTCCCGCATCGCCGGCCCGTGGCGCAGCAGCTGCCAGAAGAAGTTGCTGTGCATGCGCAGCGAGCGTCCCGCCATGATGTTGTCGAGCGCCGTCATGCCGCGAAACAGCGCGACGTTCTGGAACGTGCGCGCGATG